>Ga0315280_10007681_pt1 | contig 14370 bp, 11 predicted proteins | sample YL17G06_40_MG_FD_203697 | JGI IMG/M metagenome (GOLD analysis project Ga0315280, IMG submission 203697) | Sediment microbial communities from Yellowstone Lake, YNP, Wyoming, USA - YL17G06_40 | ecosystem: Environmental > Aquatic > Freshwater > Lake > Sediment | place: USA: Wyoming | collected...
TCGAACCGCTCCGGCTCATTGAAGTCGAACTGAATGGTGGAACACTGCCAGGCCCGGCCCAGAACGTCTTTGATCTTTATGTCGATCTTCGGCCCGTAGAATACCGCTTCGCCTTCCTTCCTCTCATGAGGCAGACTGCGCGCTTCCAGGGCCCTAACCAAAGAGCCCTCCGCCTGCCGCCACATCGCATCGCTGCCGGCGTACTTGCTCAGGTTCTGAGGATCGCGCACGCTCAGCTCCACCTTGAAGTCTTCGAATCCGAAGGCGCGCAGGATGCTAAGGCAGAAGTCGAGAACTCCCAGGATTTCACCCTCGATTTGCTCCGGAGTGCAGAAGATATGCGCGTCGTCCTGGGTGAAGCCGCGCACCCGCAGGAGGCCGTGCAGTGTCCCACTGCGCTCGTAGCGATAGACGGTGCCAAGCTCCGCCCAGCGCAGCGGCAGCTCGCGGTAGGAGCGCAGCCTGGTTTTGTAGATCATGATGTGGAACGGGCAGTTCATGGGCTTGATGTAGTAGTCCTGCTCGTCGATTTCCATCGGCGAGTACATGCTGTCCTTGTAGAAGCCCAGATGGCCCGAAGTCTCCCACAGGTGCGCCCGGCCGATGTGCGGGGTGAAGACGATGTCGTAGCCGCCCTCCAGATGCCGCTTGCGCCAGTAGTCCTCGATCAGCACCCGAACCAGCCCGCCCTTGGGATGCCAGTAGGCCAGCCCGGCCCCGGCTTCCTCGTGGAAGCTGATCAGGTCCAGTTGCTTGATCAAACGGCGATGATCGCGGGCCTCAATCTCCGCCAGCCTCTTCAGGTATTCGTCCAGCTCAGCCTGGGTTTCAAAGGCGGTGGCATATATCCGCTGCAGCATAGGCCGCTTCTCGTCACCGCGCCAGTAGGCCCCAGCGATGCTCAGCAGCTTGAAAGGGCCGACCTCTCCGGTGGAGCCCACGTGCGGCCCGCGGCACAGGTCCACAAAGGAACCGCTGCGGTAGATGGTCACCGTCTGGTCCGGCAGATCATCTATCAGTTCCAGCTTGTAGGGTTGCGAGGCAAACAACTGGCGCGCCTTGTCTTTGTCGAGCTCTTCCCTGACAAACGGCGCTTTGGCCGCCACGGACTTCCGCATGTTCTCTTCGATGACGGCGAGGTCCTCCGGCACCAGGGGCCGGGGCAGGTCGAAGTCATAGTAGAAGCCATCCTCAATGGGCGGGCCGATGCCGAACTTGGCCTCCGGGAAGAGCACCTTGACTGCCTCAGCCATCACGTGCGAGGCGGAATGGCGCATGGTGTCCAGTCTTATCTTGTCGCCAGATGCTTCGCTCATCGTTACTCCGATCTACGACAGAACCTCTCTGCCCCAAGGCACGAGAGGTTCTCAAGCGCCGTAGTCATGCCAGAGATGGGACTCTGTCCGGCAGAGCATCGCGAGATTGAAAGCAGATCCTATGCCAACAACCACCTATTGTCATTTCAGGGGAGCGTTTTGTCAATAGCGGGCGCTCGGAGGGATGCGCTCCGTCGCGTCCGGAGCCAAGCCAGCCATTGACACGTCGCAGGGCATCTTGTAGCATCGCCGTATCGCTCCTGGCTATTCGTCACAAGGGGGAGGTGTGAGATGGCGGACTACGACGCAATCATAGTGGGAGCAGGTCACAACGGGCTGGCGGCAGCAACTGTTCTGGCCAAGCAGCGCCTCAAGGTGCTGGTGCTGGAGAAGAACAAGTATGTGGGCGGGATGGCCAGCACTGTCGAGCATCTGAAGGGCTACAAGCACGATGTCGCTGCATCAGTGCTGTTCCCTCTCAGCGACAAGGTGGTGGAGGACCTGGAACTCAAGACCCATGGCCTCGATGTAATCGAGACGCCGGTCATGTCCTGCAGCTTTGGCGTTCCGGGCGAGAACCCAGTCATCCTGTACAGCGACCCCATGAAGCTGGCGGAGCACATGCAGCGAGACCACGGTATTGACGCCGTTCTGGGTTTCGCCGGCCTGTCCGAATTCTGCCGCATAGCAAGTGAGTCCCTGGACCGCTTCACCCCGCTCCGTCTGCCCAGATCCATCGGCGCGGTAATAGACTCCGCACCCGATGCGAAGACAAAGGATATCCTGAGGAAGTGCTTCTTCGGCAGCGCCATGGATGTGATCGACGAGTACTTCCCCGACCCCAACAAGCACAAACTCATCAGAGGGTTCCTGGCTTTCATGGCAGTCCAATCCGCCTACCGCGGGCCCTATACGCCGGGCAGCGCCCTGTGCCTGGCCTATGGCATGGCAGCGCCCCCCGGGACCCAACTGATGCGGAGTGTCAGAGGCGGCATAGGTACGCTGGCAGAGGGCTTGACGCGATCCATACGGGAGAAAGGCGGCGAGGTCAGGACAGGCACTTCAGTCAAAACGATCCTCCTGGAGAACGGAAAGGCGGTGGGCGTGGAGACTGCGAAGGGTGACAGAATATCGGCCAGAGTGGTTCTCTCCAACCTCGATGCCAACGCCACTTTCCTGGGCATGGTGGGGGAGAGCAACGTGCCTTCAGACTTCGCGGCCATGGTCAAGCGGATTGACCACAGGGGCGCCTACATACAAATACTCCTCGCACTGAAGGAGTTGCCGAGATTCACCGGAGATAATGCCTTTGCCAACGAAGGGAACCTTAGGAGGATGGTCGGCATTTTCGAGAGTCCCGAACACCTGGAGAGATGCTGGGATGACTGCAAGTGGGGCCGCATCCCGGAAGACCCCACCGTCGGTCTTCAGATCCCCAGTGTCCTGGATGACAGCGTGGCTCCGCCCGGCCATTATGCGGCCAGTATCTTTTCCTTCTTCTTCCCGTGCACGGCTCCCAGAGAGCAGCACGGCCGGCTCAAGGACGTGCTGGCGGAGAAGGTGATAGACAAGCTCAACAAGTACGCCCCGAATTTCAAGGACTCGATTGTCGACAAGGCAGTGTTCGCGCCGTATCACTATGAGAGCATGTTCGGCTGCACCGCCGGGGACTTCACACACGGGCTGATCCATCCGGAACAGATGCTAGATTTCAGGCCAGTAGTAGGCTGGTCACGATACAAGACTCCCATCGAGAATCTCTATCTCTGCGGTTCAGCCTGCCACCCCGGCCACGGAGTCACTTTCATACCAGGCTACAACGGTGCGCACGAGGTGCTGAAGAACTGGAAGAGCTAGACAGCTTCGGGATCGCTGCTATGCTCCGAGGTGAGGGGTTTGGTAGTACCTTGTGCCGGAGATCACAAGGCATCTGCGGATCAATCTAATTACTGTTATGTTGCTTCAGCGGGTTTTCGCCAACCGGCTCGGTCGCTTAACGAAACTCCTCGCATATGCAATAATACACTATGCGCTCCGCGGCGTTGCGTTCATCGACGGATCAGAGCCCGCCTGGCGGCGCGCTCGCTCCTCCAATCAGATGGGCCGGGGGAAAGCGCACTATTGCTCGCCACCTTCGCCAGCTGATGCCAGACTCCTTTCGCCGGTACATAGAACCCATGGCCGGCAGTGCGGCGTTGTTTTTTGAGGCATGCCCAGCCCTCGCGTTGCTTGCGGACTCAAACGAAGAACTGATCAACTACTACAAGGTTCTGCGTGATTCACCGTCGCAACTGGTGGGGCGGTTGACTGATAGTGCAGCCTCTGTTGCCACCTACTACGCCCTTCGCTCCAGCAAACCTGAGGATCCGATAGAAAGAGCGGTCCGTTTCGCCTACCTGAACAGGCTCTGCTGGAACGGCGTCTATCGGGTAAACCACAACGGCGACTTCAACGTGCCCATCGGAAGCAGACTGCCCAAGAGGCCTTGGGACCCGGATCATTTGCTCCGTTGCTCAGTTGCCCTTAAGAATGCGGACATTCGTTGCTCGGACGTGCTTGACTCTGTCAGCTCGGCTAGACCTGGGGATTTCATCTTCGTGGATCCTCCATATCCCAAGGGTGCATCCGGCGTTGGGTTCAACCGCTACACCGCGGAAACATTTTCCATTGACGACCACAAACGTCTGGCCAGCACGATAGAAGCTGCAACGGAACGCGGAGCCAAGGTGATGCTGGTGCTCTCCAAGGATCCCAAATTGCTTAGGATCTACAATTTGGGTCTCCGCAAGCGAACGATTCCCACCAAATCCCTCATATCATGTTCAGGTCAATCTCGTGGCTCTTGGTCCGAATGCGTCCTTTTCAACTACCAGCCAGGAGGGGAGCAGTGACCCAAAAGTCAGCGAAAGTCACGAACATCGCAACCGTCAAGATCAAGCCCAATCCGCACAACCCCAGAACCCTCTTCGATGACGAGCCGATGCGTTTCCTTGAGGAGTCGATAAAGAAGCTCGGAATCCTCGTGCCGCTCAGCGTCTATCCTGAGAAAGAGGATCACGAGAACCCTGAGGGAGACTTTTTCGTCCTTCTGGACGGTGAACGGCGGTGGCGCTGCGCCAAGAAGCTCGGGCTTTCTGAAGTCCCGTGCATCATCGTTGCCACACCAAGCCCGGAAACCAACATTCTCACGATGTTCCATATCCACAACCTCCGCGAAGGCTGGCAACTGATGCCGACGGCCCTCAAACTCCGCGATCTCATGGAGATGCTTGATACCACCAATGAAAGGGAGCTCGCATCGCTAACAAGGCTTTCCGTATCACAGGTTAGAAGGTGCAAGATTCTCCTGACATACCCAGAAAGGTTCCAGTCGATGATGTTGGCGCCCCCAGACGAGCGTTACAAAGCGGACTTCTTCATAGATCTTCAACGAATCAGAGGGCCTGCACTCGAGGAGAAGTTCGAACCCTGGACGCGCAGAGGAGATGAGACTTGCATTGACATCATGCGGAACAAGTATGAGTCGGGCGTCATCAAAGCAGTCACGGAATTCCGCAAGCTTGTCTCTATATACCGCGCCGCGGCCTCAAAAGGCTCCCGCGACGAGTTCATCCGCCAACTAGACTCCTTTCTAGACAAAGAACAGATGACCATTGACGAGATCGACATTCCGGGCGCCACGTTCGCAGTGGAGGCTTCCGAGCTGGCAAGGTCGACAAGAAGGCTGACAACTCAACTCGAAGACCTCGATTTGGAGAATGTCTCAGCGGACGAGGAGCTGATAGCTGATCTGAAACGTCTGTACAGGTTGATTGGCAAGAAACTCGAAGACGCGCTGTTGCTCAAGCCGAGGGAACGAAGTGAACAATAATGATGTAGAGACCACATACGACAGGGACATCGAGGCCTTCGTTCAGGACTGCGGCGATCACGAGTACATTCGACGACCCCGAGTCCTGCGGTGGTTGAAGCAATTCGGAGATGATGAGGCGCCTCTGGCCATGAAGGTGCTTAAGAACATCCGCTACTTCGGCGCGTCCAACCTCCTTGTCATGTCGAACAAACTTGTCGATATGGTCGCCAACACCTACCCGCACACAAAATCGAGCGCGGTGTTCTACGTTCCGGTCGGCGGCCCTGGCACGGGATCTCACATCGTCGCGCGTCACCTTCGCATCAACCCAAACGTGCCGAACGCCAACGTCGTGGACCTCCTTGCGCTCTACAGAGAGTCAAAGAGAAGGAAAGTGGAGGTCGTGGTCTTTCTGGAAGACTTCAGTGGCACCGGCAACACAATTCAGGAGTGGTGGAGTGTCAACGCCCCAATCGTACTGCCAATAGGCTGCACCGTTGTCTTGGGAGTACTCGTCCTCAATTCGGCGGCGCGAGCACTCATTGACGAGGACCTTACCACGCTAACCGTTCAAGAACTCACCGAACGTGACAACGTCCTTTCACCTGAATCCGATGCTTTCGGGCAGAGCGAAAAGGACCGCATCCTCGATCATTGCATGAAGACGTCCTGTTCAGAACCATACCTAAGAGGATACGGAAAGTGCGGACTTCTGGTTGCGTTTCAACACGGTTGTCCCAATGATAGCCTCCCGATCCTTTGGCACGAATCGACGACCTGGGAAGCATTGTTCAAGCGTCGCTCGGTATAGCTCCTCCAAGAAGCAACATAACCTGCGGTTGAAGCTGACGTGCTGGACAAACTTGGTATAGCATTCACATAGTTCAATCCCGCGGGTTCGCTTCGCGTTGCACAGCGCTGGGACGCAGCTTAACCACGTCGTTGTGCAAAGCCGGGCAGGCTGTTCGAGGCTGGGGGTATTGACTACGCCGCTATCCCTAGTGGGCCTACTTGCCCTTGTGGCCGGCCTGTCCCTGGCCGTAGGCGTAGCCCTTGTCGAAGGCACTGAGGTTAAGGTCCTCGGTCCCTTCGGGCACTGATGCCCGCACTGCCTCGCGCAGCGCGTTATGTGAAACCAGATCGCTCACCGCCGCCAGGAAGCCCAGCACGATGATGTTGGCCACCACCGGCCGGTTCATCTCCCGCGCCATGCGAGTGGCCGGAACTGAGAGTGGAGCAGGCTGTACCGCCGGATCGGTCTTCACCAGGTCCGGGTCTACGATGACCAGAGTCCCTTTGGGAGGGTTGTGGCCGAAGTTGGTGTAGGCCTCCTGTGACAGGACAACGACCACTTCGGGACTGACGACACGCGGGTAGTCTATCGGCTCTCTGGAGACCACCACCTCAGCGTGGCAGGAGCCTCCGCGCGCCTCCGGCCCGTAGCTCTGGGTCAGCGTGGCAAAGCCGTTGTCAAAGATGCTAGCACCCTTGCCCACGATCTCGCCGAACAGCACCACACCCTGGCCGCCGAACCCGGCAACTCGCAATTCTCTTCTGGCAGCGATCTTGCTCATAGTTCCTTCAGACCGTCACTTGCTCTTCTGGGCCTTGCCGCAAACCTGCTGGTAGTTGCCGCAGAAGCTGGGGCGCTGGATGTCCACGAACTTGCCCAACATGACAGGGCCATCCAGCACAATATCGGCCTCAGCCGGATCAGCGCCATTCTTGACCACGCTCTTCTCCTTGAAGTAGCGCAACCCGTCCACTCCCTGGCCCTGCTTGTTCAACCGGCCATACACGGTGGGGCAGTGGGCGATCACTTCCACAAAGTTGAAACCCGGCCTGACCAGCGCCTCGGCCAGGCAGCGCTCCAGTTGCCGCAGGTGGAACACGGTCCAGCGGGCGACGAAGGTGGCGCCCGCGGCGGCCACCAGCCGGGGCAGGTTGAATGGTGGCTCATAGTTGCCGTAGGGCGAAGTCGAGGTCCGCGCGTCCAGCGGAGTGGTGGGCCCCAACTGGCCGCCGGTCATGCCGTAGTTGAAGTTGTTCACGCAGATGACTGTCATGTCTATATTGCGGCGGGCAGCGTGAATGAGATGATTGCCGCCTATGGCCGCCAGATCGCCGTCGCCGGAGAAGACCACCACCTTCAGCTCGGGATTGGCCAGCGCCAGACCGGTGGCAAAGGGAATGGCCCGCCCGTGGGTAGTGTGGAAGGAGTCCAGCCGCACGTAGCCGGCGACCCTTCCGGAACAGCCAATGCCGGAAACCAGCGCTATCTTGTCGGCGTCCAGCTTGGCGCGCTCAATGGCCCGGATGAAGCAGCCGACCGACGTGCCGATGCCGCAGCCGGCGCACCAGATGCTGGGCATGCGGTCCACCCGCAAATACGCATCAACGGGGTTTCGCGGCTCGCGCCCGGCTTCCGTCACTTTGCCGCCTCCCTTATGGTCTCCAGGATGGTCTGGGGAAGATGCATGCCGCCGCCCATGTGTGGCACGAGCACCGTCTTCTTGCCGCCGGCGCAGCGCTCGACTTCCAGCACAATCTGTCCATAGTTGATCTCGGGCACCACGAAGGCCTTCGCCTGCCGCGCCAGTTCCCGGACACGGCCTTCGGCAAAGGGCCATATCGTTATCAGCCGCAGCATGCCGGCGCGGATGCCTTCTTCCCGCGCCTGCTGCACCGCGCGCCGGGCGACCCTGGCCGTGATGCCGTAGGCGCAGACGATGACATCAGCATCCTCGATGCCCACTTCTTCGTAGCGAATGATATCCTTCCGGTTCACCCGGATCTTGTCCGCCAGCCGCCGCACCAGCTTCTGGTGCGCCTCGGCCGTCATCACCGGATAGCCCCTCTCGTCATGCGTCAGGCCCGTGACGTGGAAGCGGTAGCCCTCGCCGGCGATGGCCATAGGGGGAACCAGATCGGCGTCGGGCTGATAGGGGAGGTACTTCCCGGGCGGGGCGGTGGGGCGGCGGCGCTCCACCAGCTCTTCCTTCTTCACTGGTCGAATGACCACCTTCTCGCTCATGTGTCCCACGGTCTCGTCAGCCATGACCAGCACCGGCACCCGGTACTTCTCCGAGAGATTGAAGGCGGTTATGGTCAGATCAAACATCTCCTGCGGAGAGCTGGGTGAAATGGCGATGATCTCGTAGACTCCGTGGGAACCCCACTTGGCCTGCATCATGTCGCCCTGGCCGACCAGCGTCGGCAGACCTGTAGAAGGCCCGGCCCGCTGCACATCGACCACCACACAAGGGGTTTCCAGCATCACGCCCAGGCCGATGTTTTCCATCATCAGGCTGAACCCGGGGCCAGAGGTCGCCGTCATCGATTTCGCTCCGGCCCACGCTGCCCCCAGAATGGCGTTCATGGAGGCGATCTCATCCTCCATTTGAACGTAGACGCCGCCGATCAGAGGGAGCCGACGGGCCATGCGCTCGGCGATCTCGGTGGCCGGCGTGATGGGATAGCCGGCAAAGAAGCGGCAACCGGCGCTGATAGCGCCTTCAGCACAGGCTTCGTCGCCGGTGATGAAGAACTGTCCTTGAAGAACTGCCGCCTCAGCCATCAGACGATCCCCCTAAGCCTCCTCATCCTCTGAGGACAGCCAGATGGCGAAGTCCGGGCAGATCATGGCGCACAGGCCGCAAGCGGCGCACTCGCCGTTCTCCACCACCTTCGGCAGCAAATGCCCCTGGGCATTCATCTCATCGCCGATGGCCAGCGTCTTCCTGGCGCATATCTCCACGCAGTAGCGGCAGCCCTTGCATCTATTCCCGTCAAGGAACAGCTCCACGACTTCAGGTGCGCCCTGTTTCGGGGACTTCCTCTTGGCTTTCATAACAACGCAATTGTTCATCTCTATTGTCCAGGGGTCTGGTGATCCGGGTGAGCTAGTGCCAGCAGCTTCATCCGCCCTTCCCGGTTAGAAGGTCGGTCTGTTTACCTGGGGCGCCTGGTAGGTGGTTTCACCATTGAGTATCTAGTATAACAAACTGGTGACTCACGGGCAAAGGACGGCCTCCACAGGCGACTCTAGGCAAGTGAGTCCGGTCACCTTGCCCTGAGGAACGCAGATATAGCAGGAAGCGCTCTGAGAGACGCTCCGCCCCATCACGCGCTGCAGTGCTCAGTCCGGGCGATGATCTCGTCCTGGACCTCTTTGCACAGGTCCACGAAGTACGCCGAGTAGCCTGAGACCCGCACCATCAGATCGGGGTACTTTTGCGGATTCTGCTGGGCATCGAGGAGTGTCTCCCGGCTGACTAGGTTGAGCTGCAGATGCATGCCGCCCAGCTCGAAGTAGCCCCGGATCAACGCACTCAGGATGTGCGTGCCTTCCTCCCCGCTGAGGTCAACGGGGCTGAACTTCAGGTTGACCGAGACGCCATTGGTGGCGATCGAGTAGTCGATCTTGGCGATCGACTTCAGGCAGGCTGTAGGACCCTTCAAGTCGGAGCCGTCGCACGGCGAGAGTCCATTGGCAAACGTCTGGAAGGCTTTCCGGCCGCTGGGCAGCGCTCCGACGAAGCTCCCAAACCCCTCATGAGTGGTCATGCTCAGGAACCCCGGCAGGTATAGGCCCCCCCGCGTGTTGCGATGCTTAGCCACTTCCTCGCAGAAGATCTGGGCCACCAGCCTGGCATACCTGTCAGCCAGCTCATCATCGTTGCCGTACTTGGGCACTCGATTCACCAGCCGGTACACGTCCTCATGCCCCTCGAAGTCGTCTTCCAAGGCTTTGAGAAGCTTCTCCATGGTGACTTGCTTCCCGGCAAACACCAGGCGATCGATGGCCGCCAGCGAATTGGCCACATCCGCCGTGCCCACGCCCTGCACGCCCGTGAAGTTGTAGACCGCCCCGCCCGCCGTCACGTCCTTCCCCTTCTTCAGGCAGCCTTCCGTGAGCGAGGACAGCAAGGGGCTGGGGTAGAGCTCTTCATGCGCCAGGCTCAGAGCATTCAGCCCGATGACCATCTGGTCCACTACCCAGGACACCTGCCGCCGGAAGGCTTCGACGACATCGTCCATGTCCGTGAAACTCCGCGGGTCGCCCGTCTCCACGCCGATCTTCTTCAGCATCACCGGGCAGTAGCCATCGCGCAGCGCCATGTCCAGGCAGATAGGCAGACTCATCAAGGCCGCATCGGTCGAGCCGAACGTCTTGCGGGGCACCGATATCTCTACACAGCCAATGACCACATAGTCGCGGGCATCCTCCTCCCGGATGCCCTTCTCGACGAGCGCCGGGATGATCACCTCGTCATTCACGAAAGCCGGCATCGCTCCGCCGCTCTTGAGCACCTCGACAGTGCGCCGCAAGTAACTCTCCGGCGACTTCTCATGGATTCGCGCGTGCAGGTTGGGGTGCCTCGTCTTCAGGACCTCCCTGGTATCGAGGATGGCGTGGGTGAGCTCATTGGTCGCATCCTCGCCGTCAGAAGTCAGGCCCCCAAACGTGATGGCCGGGTTGGCCGGGAAGCCGCTGAAGAAGACGGCAATGTTATCGCTGAACAGGGGAACGAACTCTGAAAGCTTAATGAAGAGGCAGCCCAGCAGTTCAACGGCCCGCTCTTTGGTCAGGACGCCTCTTTCACGGTCACGCCGATAGTAGGGGTGAAGATACTGGTCCAGTCTTCCCAGGCACAGCGCCTGCTCGTAGTTCTCCTGGTGCAGGGCGACCTCCAGAAACCACAGGCTCTGGAGAGCTTCGTGAAACGTCTCGGCCGGCTCCGCCGGGACCTTCCCGCATATCCGGGCGATCTCCAGCAGTTCGGCTCTTCTCGCCGGGTCGCTTTCTCCTTCGGCCAGCGCCAGAGCCTGCTCCTGGTATCTGTGGGCGAACTCGATGACGCCCTGGCACGTCAGCTCGACCGCTTTGTAGAAGGAGCGCTTTCTGAGCTCTTCCGGGTCAGCCCCCAGAGGGCCATCCAGATCGGCGATCATCTGTCTGGCTTCCTCTATCAGTCCATTAAGTCCCACCTTGACGAGCTTCTCGAAATCGGGGGCGGTGTGGGAGATGCCGCCGGCTTCAGTCAAGAGGAAGAAACCGAATTGCCCCAGGAGATAGACCGGCATCGGCGGCGAAGTGAAATCGTCGGCATAATCCGCCAGAACCTTGTCCTGCCAGAAGGGGAATATCTCCTTCTCTAGCTCCTGTTTCTCCGCTTGGCTGATCTGCAGTGAGTTCCCACCCCGGTCGGCCAGATTGTCTAGCTCCGGCCAGATCAACAGCCCAATGAACTCCGGATAGATGATGGCCCCCACCCGCTTGCCGGTCAGGTTCCCCACCAGCAGCTCATCAGGGTAGATCTTCACGTCCAGGTTCTTCAGGATGTGGGCTACCGCCTTGGCCCGCCTCACTGCCGCCGGCTCGAACCAAATGTCAGGCCCCTTCATGTACTCGGTCAGGTACCGCGCCCTCTGGACGCAGATCTCCTTCTTGGACGTCAGCAGCTCGCTGTGGAGCCGCGACAGTCTAGGGAAACGATCGAGACTTCTCTCCGCCGTGGCCACCTCTCCGCCCGCCATCTCACTGCCCTCCCTCTCATTCCTCCGTGGGGATCTCCTGGCAAACCCTGTTCCAGGAGTTGAGCCCCTTCATGTGCTTCATGGCCTCTATCTTGGGCCCCTCGATTTTGTAGCTGGGGTCCGTCAGCAGCTTCAACACACTCACCTGACCTTTGTTCAAAGCCAGCAGCCTCTCAAAAGGGCCGCTGGTCCGGGCTATGGCTTTCGATTTGTCAAAAGGAAGCTCTCGAATCTCTTTGGCAGGTGCCGGTTTGCTCTCCAGTGATATGTTGAGGCACTTGCCCTTGTCGAATTCCCAGTAGGCAATCCGGTCGGTGCCATCTGGGCAATCGTAGATTCGGAAGCAGAACGTTCCGGTAAGAGATTTGGCATCCGCCAGGTGCTGCTGGTCACTGTTCAGTCGCCGCTGGGCCTCGTCACACCACTCCCGGGAGTAGTACTTCAGCGCCATCCTCTTCCCCCTTCGCCACACAGCGACTGGGTGGGCCCCGTCGCATGTGGGTCGTCACACCCTGATAGTATCCACCCTCTGAAGCGCTTGTCAATGCATTCTGGCCGCATAATGGCCAGCGCACGACGAATCAGGTTTCCCCTTTGCCGCCATCGCGAAATACCCTCCACCAGGAGACGGCATTGCCCAGCCGCTCGGACGATTTCCCGCATGGGACAGGGCGTGTTATACTACGGCCATCCGATAGAGACTATCCTCAAGCGATCATTCCAGCCGAAGGGAGGACGACATGGCAAGAAAGAAAGTGCTCATCCTTTCTCCGCTGCCAGAAGATGCAGCCAAGATGCTCATAGCTGCCAAAGTGAGTACCAGTGAACTCGAAGGCGTGTCCATAGTCACTTACAAAGGCACCCAGAAGTCCGATCTCACCCAGGCAGTCGCGGACGCCGACGTCATCATCGGCGACTACACCAACAACGTTGCCATGGATGCTGCTGTGATGCGCGCAGCCAGGCGGTGCGTCCTTATACAGCAGCCGTCCACTGGGTTCCAGCACATCGACGTTGATGCCGCCGCCAGGGAAGGCATCCCAGTGGCCAACATCGCCGGTGCCAACACCTTCGCGGTGGCCGAGCACACCATCATGCTCATACTCGCCTCTCTAAAGAAGCTGCTGTTGGCTCACGAGAAGACCAAACGGGCTGAGTGGGCGCAGGACGAGATGCCGCTGTATGGAGTATTCGAGCTATGGGGAAAGACGCTCGGCATCATCGGGATGGGGCGAATTGGCAAAGAAGTGGCCAGGAGGGCGAAGCCATTCGGCCCGCGCCTGATCTACTACGATGTGGATCGCCTGACGCCCGAAATGGAGAGGTCTCTGGACTTGACATACCGTTCCCTGGACGAGGTTGTAGCTCAGTCAGACGTGATAACGATTCATACGCCTCTCTCTCCCCAAACCGAGAACCTTATCAATGCGGAGCGAATTGCCAAGATGAAACCGAACGTCATCGTCATAAACGTCTCGAGAGGGGCTATCGTCGACGAGGCAGCACTGGCCAAGGCTCTGAAGGACAAGCGCATACAGGGTGCCGGCCTGGACGTCTTCGCGGAGGAGCCGATCAACGCCAAGAATCCGCTGCTCGACGCACCCAACGTCATCCTGACGCCTCACATAGCCGGGGCCACCAACGAGTCCAGGGCCCGCATCATAGACATGACCATAGACAATGTGGTGAGCGTCCTGAGGGGGCAAGAGCCCATAAACATCGTGAACGGCGTCAAGCCAAGGTTCTCGCGATAGTTCGTCTGACCAAGACGCATCGAGAGAGGGTGCGAGGGATTTGTCCCTGTCCGGGGTTCTGGGGGTGGTATTCATCACCCTCACCTTCGTCCTCTCCCATCAAGGGAGAGAAGATTCGGGGCGTGCAGAGGGGCGCAGCCCCTCTGCGTTCTTTCCATCCCCCAAGAATGGGGGACCAAGGGGGTTGAAGGTTAGCCATGAGGCGACCTCTTCTGCCATGAACACAGGTGTATGTGATGCGACGGCCACCGGGTCGGCGACCCGAGTCCCGCGCAGGCGGGATTACCGAACAGGTGCAGCAGAATGCTGCCGGGGTTCGGGGTGTCCCCGAAACTCTTTTCTCTATCCCCCAAGAGTGGGGGACCAAGGGGGGCGCAATGTTTCCGTAGAAATCCGACAGTCCATGTAGAATCATGGACATGCAAAACAGCACGCTGATCACTCTTTGCTGCGAGCTGCATGGGCAAGGGATGCCAAAGACACGTATTGCGGAAAGGCTGGGTAAGCACCGAGAGACGATCCACGTTTGGATAGAGGGCATCGAACGATGTGGACTATTGGGCTTCCTGGACAAGTATGAGCAGGCCAAGAAAGGCGAGAGGAGAAGTAGGCAGGTAGATCCCATAGTAAAGAGGCTGGTGTGGGAGCTAAGGGAACGAGAGTTTCACTGTTGTGGCCAGAAGATTCAGTACTTCCTGGAGCTGGAGCACGGCATCCACCTGTCGGTACCCAAGATCTATGAAATCCTGGCGGAGAAGTATGTCATCCGCTCCAGATGGAGGAAGAACCGAGAAAGAGGGCCGATACCACAAGCATCCGTCCCCAGAGAGGTAGTGCAGATGGATTCGATGGACTTCGGTGGTATCTACGCCTTCACTGCCATCGACACTTTCACCCGGGAAGCAGA
>Ga0315280_10007682_pt1 | contig 14368 bp, 13 predicted proteins | sample YL17G06_40_MG_FD_203697 | JGI IMG/M metagenome (GOLD analysis project Ga0315280, IMG submission 203697) | Sediment microbial communities from Yellowstone Lake, YNP, Wyoming, USA - YL17G06_40 | ecosystem: Environmental > Aquatic > Freshwater > Lake > Sediment | place: USA: Wyoming | collected...
TGGGAAGAGACATCACATCAGCGTCGCAGCCAACAACCTCTCTGACAGTGTGGAAGTATCGCCCCGGATTCATCTCGGGCACGAGAACTTTCTCAGCGACTCTTGTGGCGTTTCTCATCGCCTTCTCAGGCACAGGCCATATGTTCTTCAGCTTCAGCATACCTGCCTTGATCCCCTCTTGCCTCGCCATCCTCACAGCTTCTACCGATCCACGAGCCTCGCTTCCATATGCTATCACTACGATCTTGGCGTCATCTGTAAATGCTGTTTCGAACATCGCGATCTCATCCGCCTTGTCAGCAATCTTCCTGGTTATGCGATTGTAGAGATCTTCGTACATCTTCGGAGACCAAGCGATCCGCCCCCACTCGTCATGCGGATTGTGAGTGTAAAGGACCTTGTACTGATCACCAAACTCTGACATGCGAGGGACAAGATCTTCCTCTCCTCTGAAGGGCATGAATCCCTCAGGTGGACTCACAGGTTTCTTTCTATCGACAACCTTGAGTTCTCTAGGCGTTGGAATCCTTATGGCTTCACGCATCAGGCTGATCGTCGCCTCCGAGAGCACAATGACGGGATTTCTAAACCTCTCTGCCAAGTTGAATGCCTCGAATGTGAGATCAAACAACTCCTGCACAGTTGACGGCGTCAGAACGATCATCTCATGATCGCCAGCAGCGCCGTAACGGGCCTGCATCACATCAGACTGCGTTGGAAAATTCTCCCCTCTCTGGCGCATCACATCAACGATCACGATTGGGATCTCAGCAGCCACCGCGTATTCAATACCTTCCTGCATGTAGTTGTAACCCGCGCTTGCAGTCGCCGTCATGGATTTTCTACCCGCTAGAGAGGCTCCGCATATAGCGTAGATCGACCCGAGCTCGTCTTCCATCTGAATGAATCTGCCTCCCACCTCTGGCATTCTCTGAGCCATCCACTCAGAGATCTCATTTGCAGGTGTGATCGGGTATCCAGCGAAGAACTTGCATCCAGCTGCTATGGCTCCCTCAACAATGGCTTGGTTTCCAAGCATGAACTGTGACTTCGTGATTTGAGAGGTCACTTCTCTTCAGCTCGTTCCTCTTCAACTGCCACTGCCAAGTCAGGGCAGTATAGTAGACATATTCTGCAGCCTGTGCATTTCTCCGGGTGCTCAACTTTTGCGATCGTGTATCCTGTTGCACCGAACTCCTCTGACTTACTGAATACACCCATTGGGCAGTACCGCACGCAGAAGTAGCAGCCCTTACAAAGTTTGTTGTCTATAGCTACCTTGAACCGTTTTCTTGGGCGCCCAATCTTTTCCATCTCTTCGGGTGCTCTAACCACAGTTTGACTTAATGCCACTTATGCCACCTCCTAGATTTCGGAGAAGCCTCGTTGAACATAGCCACATATATATGATTGTCTAGGCGAGTATCCTCGCGAGTTCTGAGCAAGCTGCTCCTGCCCCGGTTCAAAGTTCTCTATGTCCTAACTTTTTTTGGGAGAAGGTCTGGTATTTCTCTGGGGGCGCGTGCAATGAGGGCTCCGGCATCCTTAAGGGCTGTTATCTTGTCTTGCGCAGATCCCCTACCTTGCTCTACTATTGCTCCCGCGTGGCCCATCTTTTGTCCGGGTGGCGCGCTTCTCCCGACTATGAGAGCAACGACGGGTTTCGAGAACCCCCTCTTGATGTACTCCGCAGCCTCTTCCTCCATGTAGCCCCCGATTTCGCCGAGCAGCACGACCGCCTTAGTATCTTCGTCGTCTTGGAAAAGCCGAAGCGCATCCACATAAGTCAGGCCCCATATCGGGCCTCCGCCTAAGCCTATGACCGTAGACTGACCTATTCCATGCTCCACTAATGTCTTCGCTGTCTCATATGAAAGGGCTCCACTCCTAGAGATTATTCCAATAGGCCCTTCTCGAAACAGTCGGTGAGGTTGAACGCCGACCTTCGATCGGCCAGGTGAAATTAGCCCTGCAGTATCTGGCCCAAGCACGAATACCTTTCTTTCCGATGCAAGTGTAAGCATCTTAACGGCGTCGGATACTGGTACTGCCTCCGCCACCACAACTACCAGACGTAAACCTGCGTCTATGGCTTCTGTTGCAGCGTCAGCCGCGAATGGGCCCGGGACGAAACAGATGGAGGCCTCTGCTGCTGTCTCATTGACCGCTTTGTGTACAGAGTCGAACACTGGCACCTCGTGAATCACCTGGCCACCTCTTCCCGGAGTGACGCCGGCAACAACGTTTGTCCCGTACTCGATCATCAGCTGTGTCTGGAAAGATCCAACTTTTCCGGTGATCCCTTGGACTAGGACTCTAGTGCCCTTGTCGATCAATATGGCCAATCTAGTCACCTTGAGAGATGAAGGGCTTTCTCGACCGCTTCGTACAGATTGTCATAGGCTTGAATTCCCGCGGCGCTCAGTATTCTCCGTCCTTCCTCCTCCATTGTGCCACTCATCCTTATGACAACTGGAATCTTGGTTGGATGATTCCTGAGATAGCTTGTGATCCCCTCAGCCATCTCATCCATGCGGTTCAAGCCGCCGATCAAATTGATTAGGACCACGCGTGTGCTATTCACTGAGAGGATAGCTTTCATCGCGTTCTCCATTAACTCTGATGTTGCTTCTCCGCCCATCTCACAGTAGACGCCCATCTTTCCATCGGAATCCGTCACTAGGTCGAGTGTAAGCATACCGGTTCCTGCTCCATCTGCAATGACTCCAAGGTTGCCCTGCATCTCAATGTAGGTGGGGATGCCCAGCTCCTTGCCCGAGAACGGCGGACCTCGTATCCTTCCCCTTGATCTGTAGGCATTGGTTCGATGCTCTTCAAGAAATCTGACTGTCTGAAAACGCTCTTGTCATCCAAGTTCAGCTTGGCGTCGAGAGCGACTAACCGATCTCCAGTGATGGCCAACGGGTTTGCTTCGACCAGTTCTGCATCGCATTGCTCAAAGATGCGCCAAAGGCAACTTACAATATGAGCGTACTCGTTGACTTTGTTGCCTTGGAGATCTATCTCTGTCGCCAGCTCTCTCCCTACATAGGGCTCGAAGCGCTTGAACGGGTCGATAAGTTTTCTAGCAATAGCCCCGGGATGTTCTCGGCTAACGGTCTCTATGTCAACTCCACCTTGAGAAGATGAAATCACTACAGGGCGTTTCCTACGAAAGTCGTACGTTACCCCGGCATAGAGTTCACGGAGCGGTTTCAGTCTCTCTTCGACCAGTACGGCTCTTGGTCTTTCACCTCTAATCACTGAGCGTAGGATTCCAGACGCAATCTTCTCGGCCTGTTCAGGACTGTCGGCGAACTTTACTCCACCAGCTAGGCCACGACCGCCAGTCAGTACCTGTGCCTTTATGACAAGAGCGTCTCCCAGTTCTTCCGCGACCTTTGCCGCGTCTTTAGCTGTTCGGGCCAATCTGCCCTTCGGTATTGGAATTCCGTTTTGCTGAAACACCTTCTTCGCTTGAAATTCGTAGAGCTGCATTTAGGTTTCTCCTCCCGCGAGGAGACATATTTCCGCATTCTGTCCCATCGAACATATCAGCAAACCGTGTTTGCTGGGCACTCGAAGATAGTTACGGTGCGTTCTCTGCCGCGTGAGCTTACTCTGTTGCCTGTCTAATCCGTTTTATGGTCTTTCTCAATGTCTCCATTTCTTGAGCGTAGACGAACCTAACATATCCTTCTCCGTGATTGCCGAACCCTGATCCTGGAACGGCGAGTATTCTCGCCTTCTCTAGCATGAGATCGCACAGTTTCGCAGATGTCATTGATGGGTCAGTTATCTTTGGGAATGCGTAGAACGCGCCTTTGGGTTTGACGCATTTGAATGTGTCTAGTTTGTCGAGTTCAGGTATGAAGTAGTCTCTTGCCTTCTGGTAGTAGTTGACCATTTCTTGCACATACTTGTTGCATTCGCGAAGGGCGATGATTCCTGCCTTCTCAACGAAAGCAGTGGGATGAGTAACGGAGTGTTGTTGAACAATCAACATTCTGCTCATTATCTCTTTGCTTGCTGCGACGTATCCTAGCCTCCAACCAGTCATCGAGTACGATTTGGAGAATCCGTTTATCGTTATCGTTAGATCCTCCATGCCCGGGAGGGCGCCGATGCTGTAATGCCTTGCGCCGTCGTAGACTATCTTCTCGTAGATCTCGTCCGACATTGCCAAGATGTCATTTCTCTTGCAGATGTCTGCGATAGATTCCAGATCGTCCTTCGGTACCACCATTCCAGTGGGATTGTGAGGGGAGTTCAGTATTATCATCTTGGACTTCGATGTGATCATTCGGCCCAGTTTATCCATGTCTATTCTGAAGCCGTCTTCGTCGTGCATAGGAACTGATACAGGTATTCCACCCGCCAGCTTCGCGCATGCAGCGTGGCTTCCCCAGTAGGGATCTGGAATGAGAACTTCATCACCGGAATCAATTGTGCAAAGGATTGAGCTGAATATTGCCTGCTTGGCGCCAACAGTCACCATGATCTGCGATGTTGGCACATCTATTCCGTTCTCTTTCTCCAGTTTTGCTTTGATCTCTGAAAGAAGCTCCGGCAAACCACTACTCTCAATATAGTAAACCATCCCTGAGTCAAGAGCATTCTTGGCGCTCTCTTTGATTGGTGCCGGTGTGTCAAAGTGAGGTTGCCCTTCTGAAAGGTCAATCACATCTACTCCGCTCCTTTTCAGAGATCTTGCCTTGTCAGGAAGGCTTACAGTGGCCGATGGCGTGAGTGATGCGACTCGATCGGCTAAGTGGCTTCCTACCAATGCCGCCTACCCTGCAGCCGTAATTGCATTTGAACATTCTTATAGGTTAGCCCGCTGACATTTCGTTTCTCACCGAGCCCACAACAGACTCTTGGCGCACAATGTTTTGGTAGAAGTGGCGGCGCCGCGAAAACTGCATTTGTATCCTCAATCGACGGAGCGCGTCATTTTAAGGGGCAGGCTGCGACGGAGAAGGGCAATATAGCCGCAAGGTTGTAGGCAATGATTAAGAAAAAGGAGAAAATGTCATAAAGGCTTAGGTCTAAGAGAGATAACACACCATAGTCAGAGGAAGCCCTTGGCTTGAACAATGGGATGAGCTTCGGCACGGGAATGGCTCCGGTCGATCCGGTACGAAAGATCGCAACCCAAGTCGCGAAATTGGCTGAGGACCTAGGATACGAGTGGTATGGATGTGCTGACCAAAGAGGGGGAGGCGAGCATGACGCGTATGTTGTTCTCACGTCAGCAGCTTGGAACACAGAGAAGATCAACATAGGTCCGATCATAACGGATCCGTACGTGAGACATCCAGCCTTGACAGCCCGAGCCATAGCCTCTCTGGATGAGTTAACAAATGGGAGGGCTTTCTGGGCCCTCGGGGCCGGTGGGAGTGAGTTCGAAAATTTGGGAATCAGTCAGGTCTCACCGAACCAAGCGCTGAGAGAGGCTCTCACAATAGGAAAAAGAATGTTTTCCGGTGAAACGGTCAACTTCAAGGGTAAGATCTACAAATGTGTAAATCACAGACTAGATTGGGAGAAAGGATGGAAGCCGCGTCCGAGACCCAATATACCGATTTTCATAGCAAGTCGAAGCCCAATGAACCTACAGCTCGCAGGAGAACTGGGTGATGGTGTACTCATAGCTAGTTATGCGGCCGAGGAGAACATCAAATATGCCTTGGAGCTGGTCAAGAAAGGTGTCGAGAAATCTGGTCGAACTCTGAGAGATCTGAAGCTGATCTCTTGGTTGTATACTGCCATCTCGGATGACAGAAAGAAGGCCCTAGAGAGCGTCAAATCCTTCACTGTGGGCGCAATGTTCAACACTGCCCCTGAAATGTACGAGAAATTCGGGATAAGCAGTAGGGTGGTCGAATATTTCATTCAGTGTAGGAAGCAGCGAAGTACGCCAGAGATGAAAATCATAGACGAAATCATGGGCTACGACGACCTCTCCAGGTTTTGTATGGCTGGCACAGCGCAAGACTGTGTCAGGAAAGTGGAAGAGATTAGAGGCCTCGGCATAGAGGCTATCTGGATCCGACCTTTCGCTGCACCCGGCTCCTCTGTTGATGTTGAGAAGGTGATAAGACCCTTCGGAGAAAAAACCATACCCAAGTTCAAATAGATGTTTGTTTGGGGCCGTCGACTAGTTCTGCCAAAGATTCGGTTGATTGAGAATTCACTATCAAAATAGACGAACATAGCTTACCGGACCAGATGATCCATTCGACCTCTGCGACTGGGCTCGCGCTCACAGGTTGTGGTTTTTTGAACTATTGTCCCTTGCGATGCTAGTTGAGAGAGTAGTTTCAACTATCAAGGAAAAAGCGGCCAACTTTCTACGAACCTCTTAAGAATTAGATTTAAATTGGCGATCATTTGTGGATGCCTTCGAAAGGAGTTCTGGTGTCTAACAAGATGGACTACGATTCTGTTGAATGTGATGTACTCGTTATTGGCAGTGGCGCGGCTGGAGCAAGGGCTGCCATAGAGGCAAAGAAGAGAGGTGTGAGCGTAATGCTTGTCACAAAGAAATCCTTAGGAAGCGGATCCACAGCGGTCTCTGGGGCGGGTCATGCAGGAGTTTTCTCGCCTGAATACGGCGGGGATCCTAAGGACAGTTCCGAGGCGCATTTCAGGGACACTATTGAAAGTGGGTGCTACCTGAACAATCAGCGATTGGTGAGGTTGATGGTGGACGAAGCAGTGAAGAGGGTGTTGGAGCTGCAGAATCTCGGGGTCAGATTGAGCTATGTGCCCTTCAGTGAAGCAAGGAGAAGACCCGCAGGGGAGGGGCATAGCTTTACTCGCTCAATAGGGATACAGGGTGGAGGCGGCGGGCTAATCCACCAATTGACGAATAAGGCAAAGGAACTCGGCGTAGAAACAAAGGAGAATGTAATGATCACTGATCTGCTGAAGTCCAAGGATGCGGCTGTAGGAGCAGTAGGGTTTGGCACGAAGACGGGTGAGTTCACTGTCTTCAACTCAAAGGCCACAGTTGTTGCCACAGGATCGGGAGGACAAATCTATCCAGTAACGAGTTGTATGATCGATGCGACAGGGGACGGTTATGCCATGGCCTACCATGCCGGCTGCAGTCTGCAGGATATGGAGTTCGTTCAGTTTTATCCTTGGCGGCTGATAAGTCCAACTCTTTACCCTGAATCCATGCCTTACACTAGGGTTCCAGTTCAGTCGACTGTTTTCAGCCAAGGAGGGAAACTTCTAAACTCTAGAGGTGAACGATTCATGGAGAGAATTGACCCAGTCCGTAAAGAGTTGACAACCCGCGACGTTGCAGCCAGAGCCATATTCAACGAGATCAAAGCAGAAAGAGATGTTGATGGAGGAGTCCTCCTTGACATCTCGCAGATATTCGATGAGAATTTCCTGAATTCGGATCCGAGATACTCTCTTTTCAGAGAAAAAGGCCTGGACATAAAGCAAACAAAGATGATCGTGGCTCCTGAGGCACACTATTTCATGGGAGGGGTTCGGGTCGACACAGACTGCGAGACGGATGTCCCGGGACTTTTTGTGGCGGGAGAGGCGATCGGAGGAATAGATGGAGCAAATCGGCTCGCTAACAACGCTCTCACAATGTGCCAAGTGACCGGGGCGGTAGCGGGAATTCAGGCGGCGAGAAGAGCCGCTGAACTGAAGAAGGCTCCGGAAATCTTCAGCGAAGAGGTTGCTGCCAAGATGGAGAGGACGAAATCCTGTCTTAGAGGAGGAGAGTCGTCCCAATCTCTAAGAAGAGAATTGCAAGCACTGATGTGGGAAAACGCGGGTATCGTTAGAGTGAGGTATGAATTGGAGCGAGCCTTGGCAAGAGTTTTGGAACTAAGAGAAGACTTGAGCCGAGTTGGGGCCTCAGACTTCGTGGATTTGATGAAGGTCGTGGAGTTAAGGAATATGTCCGATGTCGCTGAAATGGTGACAAAGGCGGCCTTATTCAGAAAAGAGAGTAGGGGGGCACACTACAGACAGGATTTTCCAGAACGCAACGACAAAGATTGGAAAGTCAACATAGTCATCAGAAAGGAAGAGGAGAGGATGACCCTATCCAAGGCACCTGTAGCAGATATCGAATCTTCCTCGTAAGCCCCAAACCTAGTATCGACTGAAGCCTGAACGAGTGTTGCAAACCTCTGGCAGGTAATGGTCTTTCACGCGACGTTCACACTGTCCAGTTAGGTTGAATACTCATTTCAGGAAGAGTTGCCTAGGGAAGCGCCCCAGAACCTCCACTCCATCCTCCGTTACAGCAGCTGTCTCGCTGAATCCCACTCCGCCTAGTTCCAGAATCCTCAGAGAGAGAATGACGTGGAATACCATACCCGGTCTGAGGACAGTTGGGTCGCCTTCTCGTATGTGAGCTATCTCTTCGCCCCATGTCGGTGGAAATGCAATGCCAATGCTGTAGGCCGTCCTGTGCCGAAAAGCTTGTCCGAAACCTAGTTTCGTCACCTCTGTCCTCACTGCGTAGTCAATCTCACCCGACTTAACTCCGGGTTTTATGACTTCAATCGCTTTCTCCAATCCTTTAATTGATGCTTCACTCATCTTCCGCAGTTTCTCGGAGGGTTCACCTACCGTGGCTGTTCTCATCATTGCAGCATGGTATCTGTTCACGCATGCGGGTATTTCCAGAAAAACCTGGTCGCCTCTCTCGATCTTCCTATTCTCATAACTGGCATGCATTATTCCCGTTCTCTTGCCTGAACATATGTAAGGATGCGCTCCTGGATACACACTACCGTTGAGAATCATTGCCTTGTATGCTTCAGATGCTACAACGTTCTCACTGACACCTTCTTCGATCGCAGCCATGCCTGCATCCATGCTCCTATCGACGATCTTTGCCGCATCTCTCATGTATTTCAGTTCAGCTTCCGATTTTATCACTCGAATGTTTTCGACTATGTTTGAGCCATCACGAAGCTTCGCGTTCTTCAGTAGCGTTGTTAACTGCTCGAACCTTGTGACTGTAAGGAACCAGGACTTCTTCTCAAAACCGATCTTCCTGTTGCTCATTCCTTCCTCCTTGAGAGTTTTCTGTACAACCTTCAGTGGATCTTTCTGATCACTATAGTAGGCGCTCTTTGTGACCCATGACCTGGCCTTCACCCAAGGCTCTTCAGCTTCCCTAGTAATGACTATGGGTTCTCCGTCTATCGGCAGAATAAGTGTCTGAAACATGTAAAAGCCCGGCGTCTGATGGCCGGTTAGGTAGTAGATGTTTTCAGGTGAATTCAGCATCAAGACTTCTATGTCACGTTTCTTCATACTCGCGCGGACTTTCTGTATCCTTTCCTCGTATTCTTCCATCGAGAATGGAAGTTTGTACCTGAAGAATTCATATGACACCATATGCCCTTCGACCTACTTTGTCCGATAGGTGCTTAACGTGTTCGACGAAACTTAAAGTTTTTTGAGTCGCATCGCTTGAGGAACTGTGATAAGTTTGTTGGGAGCGGTTTAGCAGCGTTTCTCTTGTCGACTAAGTCTTCAGTTCTACAGGTTTCAAGTAACAGGAAGTCTTACGTGTCATTGCGCAGGAGAAGCTGACGCCAAGGATCCAGCCATGTCAGATAGCGACATGAACTCTGCCCGCGAATCTAAGAGGTGGCAAAGAAACGCTTCGAGTAAACTCAGCCTCTCGGTATCTCTTGCGATTACATAAGGATGCACTCCCCAGACAAAATACTCCTTGGAAGTCTGGAACGCTTCTATCCAAAGGTTCTTGACATTATCAGGTTCAAGATGCAGTTTGTTGAGGAGAGTGCTGTCGTCCGGGAATAGTGAAGGTATCTCAACAATGGTCCCATAGGTCTCGGCTCGGAAGGGCTTGCTCAAAGCAGGGAAGAAAGCTTTGCTGGAGTCCCAACAATACCCTAGCTCTGAGAGGATTCCGATAATGCTCTCGTGGAATGCATAGTATGGTGATCTGAAGCCTCTGGGCTGTGTGGTCTTTGAGTGCTGTCCACAGATCTTGATTATTGCTTCGTGAGCTTTCGTGATCTCTTCCCTTTGTTGTTCAATCGGGAGCTGCGTAAGGTCAGCGGGATGTGTATCTGTGTGGTTTGCGATCTCGTGTCCTTCGTTTACCAATGGGGCAACAAGCTCCTTCCGGCACGCGCGACCGCTGACAAAGAATGTCGCTGTGACACCGTATTTCTTCAGAAGCTGACAGAGGTTTGATAGTTCCTTCACGCTTCCCGACAGATCGACAGTTAGTCCAACATTCATGAAGCTCATTCTCCGAGGAGGTCTTCTATGCGAACCTCATATGCCTTTGCCTAGACTCATGCACTATGAGTTCCAACAGCGATTTCACATGTTTCCGCTCTGAAGGTGACAGTTCTCTATGGAAGGCTCGGATAAGCGATTGACGGTTCCCACCTTACCTCAGTTTCTCTTGGGCTATCCAGCATTGCCATCATCGGATACTATCACTATGAGAGAACATAGCCGAAGCCCCTTGGGATGGATCTGTTCAACGGAATCGTTCTCGTCGTCGCAATGGTCACAACGGTGACGTACTTCATTTACAGCAGGAACACCGAGGCGCGCTGGGAAAAAGCGCGATGGCAGGGCGGATTGCAATCATGGCACTCCTCGGGAACCTCTACGGGAGCGCTATATCAACTAGGGTCGGCCACGTTGCCGCCCAGATGGTAGTGCTTCTGATCGAAAGCGCACCTGTATCATACTACTTCATGGTAGTCGCGATCGCAGCCGTAGCTTTTGACTGTCTGCGACGATTAAGGTCAAAGTAGCAACAGCCAAACAAATATCCGCGGCATTGAGGAACTCGACATAGACACGCAGTGCCTACCATTCTCCTTTTTTCGCCTTCTCGGAGTCATCTTATTGTTAGTGCCTTCACTTTTTCGTGTTGCATGGCACCTGCCTTTGCCATGGATTCTGTCAAGGTAGGCTCTTCGAGGGTTAAAACCAATACGGCAGGCATTAGACTGGTCGAATTGACGAAAGGGGGTCTTGCAGATCCGTTGACGAGAGCCAAGTCGTAGTGGATGAGCTACCTGTAGATGCTTGCTATTCCGACAAATCTGCTGATCACAAACATCATTCCCAATGACAGAATCGTAGCGAATGAGGCTGCTGCCACGAGGGATGGGTAGGCGTAGAATTCTATTTCCTGAAAAATCACGACAGGAAGGGTGACATATCCCGGGTTGGACAAGAACAAGGCGATCGTGGTGTTGTTGAAAGAACTCAGAAAGGAAAACAAGAATCCGCCTATTAAGCCTGGCTTGATCAAAGGCAGAGTCACCTTATAGAAGGCGACAAGTGGACTTGCGCCCAAAACCATAGCAGCCCTCTCCAAATCTGGGTCAAGTCCGCTCATATTCGCGGAAATTGTGCGAATCACAACAGGTAGTTCCACGACGAGGAAGCACATAACAAAATGGATCGGCAGAATTGGCCCCATGCTCGCGAAGAAGAAAAGCGCAGCCAATGCAAATACCACTTGCGGAACCGTGAAAGGCATATTGAACATCGTGCTCAGGATCGTTTTTCCTCTAAAGCGGTGTCTGACGAGAACGCGCGCAGCTGCGAGCGCGACAAGAACGCTGAGCGCTGAGGTGACTGCCGATATCTGAATGCTGAGGAGCATACTTCTCTGATAGAGTTCCTGCGAAAAGAACTGGTTCCACCATTTGAGACTGATGAGATCCGGTGGAAATGATATGTAGTCTGACTTGGTAAATGAGGCGCTTATTAGGACGATCACGGGAACCATTATGATTATACATGCCAGATAAACGTAGCATCTCAAGAGGAGTTGCCCAGTTTTCATGTCCTCAACCATTCCAGCCTGGTTTTCTGTAGGAAATATGTAAAGAGGCCTACGAGTATTGTGCTGATGATGAAAAGTATTACGGCTGTCGCAGAACCAAGCGGCCAGTTGTACACAGAAACGACGTTATCATATATTATGACTGACATGACCTTTATCATTCTTCCGCCGAGGAGAAATGGTGTCACGAAGGAGCTCAGCGAAAGAGAAAAGGTCATGACGGAGCCCGCAAAGATGCCGGGGAGGCTTAGAGGAAGCGTGACTTGACGGAAAGCTTGAAACGAATTCGCTCCGTGAATGCGGGCCGCATTGACAACTGACCAGTCTATCCTTTCTAGTGAAGAGCGCAAGGTCATAATCATATACGCAAGTTGGGTGTAAGTTAGGCCAATTATCACACCTTCCTTCGTAAACATGAGTCTAAACGGGCCGTGGATCAGATTGAATGCCGTCAAGATTCGGTATATGCTTCCGTACGGGGATAGAAGAATGACCCATGCAAAAGAAACGACCACTACTGAAACCATTATGGGTGCGAATATTATGAAGGAAACAACTGTGTCCTCGGTCTTGCTCTTGATTCGAGCGAGATAATATGCCATGGGGTATGCTAAAACCAGCGTTGCAATAGTTGTAGCCAATGCGATTTGAAATGAGTTTAGAATAGCCGTCACATACATATCGTCAGTCAGTGCCTTGACGTAGTTCTCCCAAGTAAACGTTGGTGTGAATATTAGCAGTGGATCGTATGTGTACAGACTGTAGGCGAATATGAGAACTAAGGGCCATAAAAAAAACAATAGTATGACGACGACTCCGGGAAGAGCGAGGAGCATCCAGTTTGGTATCCCTATTCTCAAGACTCAGTTTCTCCCTGAAGAACCATAATGTCTCTCGGGTTCAACTCGACATACACTGTCTCTCCTGTTTCATGGATCTTTCCGGTCCGCACCTCTTCGCCAGCGACGTGGATGAACAATCTCAAGTCCCCAACCGCAACAGTGACGCGGCTCGTAGATCCCATGTAAAGACTGCTCTCCACAGTTCCTTCGAAAATGTTCTCTCTTGAATCCCTCTTGTCTAGTAGCGCTATCTTCTCGGCTCTGACAGCCAAGACCAAGGACTTATTCTTCGTCATAAAGTCGGTCTTCGGCACAACTATCGCCAGGCCTCCGTCTGTTACAACTGTACATGTAGCGTTGGAAACCTCTTGCACCCTGCCTCGAATGAAGTTGGAGTGACCAACGAAGTCCGCAACAAAGACGGATCCCGGTCTCTTATAGATTTCTAGGGGAGATGCTATTTGAGCTATCGTTCCGCTTTGGAAAATAGCAACTCTGTCGGACATCGCAAGTGCCTCCTCTTGGTCATGCGTCACATAAACAGTGGTGATCCGAACTTCCTTCTGAATTCTTCTAATTTCTGCCCGCATTGAATCCCTCATTTTCGCGTCAAGGTTGCTCAAAGGTTCATCTAACAAAAGAACACTGGGCTCGATAACTAGTGCTCGAGCGAGAGAAACGCGTTGCTGCTCTCCCCCGGACAGCTGATGCGGGTATCTCGCTCGATACGTATCTATCGGTAGGTTCACTAGGTCCATTACCCTTCTCACTTTGCTTGGGATCTCGTCCTTAGACGTCCTAAGGAATTTCAAGCCGAAGGCAATGTTATCGAATACCGGCATATGTGGGAAGAGAGCATAGTTTTGAAAAACCATACCCAAGCCGCGTTTGTGGGGTGGGGTATTCGCCATCTCTTTGCCGCCGATACGGATCTCGCCGCTATCCGCGGTAAGCAAGCCCGCAGTGATGTTGAGTGTTGTTGTCTTGCCACACCCGGAAGGACCGAGCAGAGTTACGAACTCTCCTTTGCTGATGGATAGATTTACACCTTTGAGGACATGCGCGTCACCAAATGACTTATGAATGTCAACTAGCTCGAGATAGGGGCCTGTCAACATTTGCTGCCTCGGTAGTTAAGAAACGGAGTTCCCTATAAAAGTCTTCGAGCCCAGCGCGCCAGAATAGATGAAAGAGCTGCCTAGTCGTATTCTTTTGTGGTTGGCCGGGTTCGGCAAGAAGCTGACCATTGACGGTCGGGCGCTAGAATGAACCCGTAGGCTGAAGCGGCTCTCTAAATGCTCCATGAGCGAGCGGATAGGAGTCTGCCGCAGATTTAGGCCAACCGACAAGGAGATGAATGAACCAATGAATTATGTAGGAATAGATGTGCACAAACAATCATTCCAAGCAGCTGTGGTCAACCAGACAGGCAGCTGCCTGGAAGAGTTCAGACTGAGAAACAATCGCGAAGGCATAGATCAGTTGATTGAAAGAGCCGGATGCTACGGCAGCTTCCAAGCAGTGGTGGAGTCTTCAGCCAACTACTGGACCAAACTCTTCGACGTATTGGAGGAGAATGGAATACCAATCAGGCTGTCGAATCCCTACAAAACGAAGGCTATAGCCGAAGCGAAAGTGAAGACAGATAGGGTCGACGGCGCGCCAAGGAATCTCCATGACT
>Ga0315280_10007683_pt1 | contig 14366 bp, 10 predicted proteins | sample YL17G06_40_MG_FD_203697 | JGI IMG/M metagenome (GOLD analysis project Ga0315280, IMG submission 203697) | Sediment microbial communities from Yellowstone Lake, YNP, Wyoming, USA - YL17G06_40 | ecosystem: Environmental > Aquatic > Freshwater > Lake > Sediment | place: USA: Wyoming | collected...
GTCGCCGCTTCGGGCGGGCGTGTTCGGCGAATAGACCACGATGTCGCGCTCGCGGTAATCCGGCTCCATCGAATCGCCCACCACCCGCGCCGCGAACGCCTGCGGGTCGTGAACGTCCGGGCAGCGAATGTACTCCTCCGCGACGCCGGGCGGGTAATCCATGTCGGTGAAGTGGTGCGGGTAGCCCGCCGCGACACTGTTGATGATCGGCACGACCCCGCCAATGGAAATGCCCGTCTCGCTGCGCCCCTCCGAGGCCGCGGAACCTTCGAAGTCGTCGGTTTGGACCTCCTCGGCCGAGTCGCGATTCAGATCGCGCAGAACGCCGCGGAGCCTGTGGACCTCGGCCTCGTAGAGCTCGTATTTCTCGCGCACGTCCGAAGGCGTGCGAACCAGGTGCGCCAGCCTGATCAGTTCTCCCGGCCGAAAGCTCAGCACCCGCTCCAGCGCCCGCAACTTGCCGTCGGAAGGTGGGTTCTTGGCCCGCCCGGTCTCGATGTTCGACAGGTACGGCTTGGAAATGTCTACCTGCGCGGCGACGATCTCCTGGGTCAACCCCAACTCCTCACGCCTGTTTCGCACAATCGAACCCAAGCTCATGGCCAGTCTCCTGGACAGTCTCCAATAGGCGTCCGTTCCTATATGAATTATCACCTCTTCCCTCGGATATGACAAGTAAAATACAAGAAAATTATGCTAAAAGTTTTCTAGAAATCATTTGACAAACTAAATTATCTTGATATAATATGTGGCGGTTGGAGCCATTGGTAGTGGCGAAGTGTTAGCCGGGGGGGCAATACCCGCACGTCTTTCGTCGTTTGGTTGATGCTGCTGTGATATCAAGGGGCAGTTATTCAGTCGGCTAAATTTAGTACGAACTGGACTTTTGCAAAATGCGGCCCATATTGACGTAAGTCCTTATTCTACGTTGGGGTCCAGCAACGAAAACGAAGGTTTTATGCCATTTTGCAAAACTCCAGTTAGTACGAAGACTAATTTTGTCGTGGTGTGTGGTCTTCCTCGTGCAAGCTCTAGTGTCACTACATGATAACGACTTGCAGCACAAAGACCTATGACCTGGGGCCTTTTCCAGAACCTTCCTTCCCGTCCTTCTCCAGGGTGAATCGCACCAGGTAGAGTTTTCGCCCTTTGCGCCGGGCGGGGGGATACAAGTCGTGCAGGGCGGTTCTTAGGGCCTTGAGATCGATGAATCCGTCCGCCTGGGCGTCGGCGTCGGTAAGGCCGCCGATTTCCACGCACGCGGCCTCGTCGATGCGAACCTTGCCCAGGCCGGGGATTCTCTGAAGGCTGCCCGGCTTGACCATGCGCCGCCGCCAGTAGCGAAGCGTAGTGGTTTTCACGCCTGAACGTATCGCCTCGAAGAACACCTTCCTCATCAGGAGCATCGTCATGACCTCTGCTGCCGCCGCCGGCTTCGTTGGCGCCGCCGGCTCTGTCGCCGCCGTTGGCGCCGCGGCTTCTTCCGCCAAGAAGCCCGGCTGGTCGGTCGTCGTCAACGCCCGTATCCGCCGCCCGATCCCCGCGTCGAGCGAGGCGGGCGCCGTCGCGGCCATGTTCGGCCTGTCGGGCTGCCAGGAAGAGACGTTGTACGACCGGTTTCCCCTTGAGATCAAGCCCGGAATGATAGTTGTCATAACCGGCCCTTCGGGCGCCGGCAAGAGCGTGCTGCTTCGGGAGGTCGCCCGGCAGGTTGGCGGCGCCGGTTCTCTGGCGGCTGAGTTGTTGGCGGCGTGCGACAGTCCGGCCGTCGACGTGCTCGAGGGCGGTCCCCTGGCCGGCAGGCTGGAGATGCTCTCGCGCTGCGGCCTGGCCGAGGCGACGGCACTGGTGGCGCCCGCGCGCCTGCTTTCCGGCGGCCAGCAGGCGAGGCTGGCGCTGGCCCGTGCACTTCACGCGGCCCGGCTGTCGGGCAAAGCCGAACTGGTCATCGCCGACGAGTTCTGCTCGGCGCTGGACCTCGATACGGCTCGCGGCCTTTGCCGGCGCGTGCGGAGGCTGGTCAGCGGAAGCGGGCTGGCGCTTCTGGCCGCGACGGCCCGGCCGGAACTTGTGCCGGACCTCCAGCCGGACCTGGTGATCCTCAAACCGCTGGGCGCCCCGGCGCGTCTGGTGGACGCTCCGCGCCGGGTGCGCCGCGACGAGGTGCGCCGCTGGCCGATCTGCCGCGGCACGATCCGCGACTACCACGAGCTTGCGTGCTTCCATTACCTGGCCGGGCCGCCGGCGTGCCACAAGCGGGTCTACGTCGTCCGCCGCCCGCGGGCCGGGCGCAGCCGCCGTTGGCGCGACCTGGCCTGCGCGGACCTGGCAGCCGTTCTGGTGATCTCGCCGCCGCTGCTGACCGTTCGCGGGCGCAACATCGCCGCGCCCGGGCGATACTCCGGCGCCGACCGCCGCGAGGCGACCATGCGGCTCAACCGCGAGGTGGAGTGCATCTCGCGCGTGATCGTCCACCCGACGTATCGCGGCAGCGGCTTGGCCGAGCGGCTGGTCCGCCACGCGCTGGCCACGGCCCAGACGCCGTTTGTCGAGGCCCTTGCGGCGATGGGGCGGGTGCATCCGTTCTTCGAGAAGGCCGGCATGAAAGCGACGTTCCTGGAGCCCGACGCCGTCAGCCGGCGCCTCCTGGCCGCGGCCGGAACCGTCGGACTGACCGGCGCCGAAGTCGCCGCCGTCGAGCCCGTTCGCAAGATACTTGCCCCGCCGGCCGGCGGTCGCATCCGCGCGGCCGGTGCCCGCAAGGCCGTCGCCGCCTTCCGCCGCGAGGTGCACCGCTGCATCGCCCGCGCGTTCTCGCCGGACCACCTCCGCCGCCTGGAAGACCCCCTGGCTGAACTCTGCCGGCGCACCGCCCGCCAGTACGTCTACTACCTCGCCGAAGTAGGGCGGTAGACCAACTTGCCGGTTTTCACCGGCCCGGCGGCGGGGTAGACTCTTGGCCATGAGCGAGACGAGCGACTTGAACGTTTTCCTCAACGGGCGGATAGTGCCGCAGGGCCAGGCCGCCGTCAGCGTGTCCGACGCCGGGCTGCTTCACGGCGTGTCGGCCTACACGACGGCCCTGGCGCACAATGGCGTGGTGTTCCGGCTGGACAGGCACCTATCGCGGCTGTTCGACACGGTTCAGATGCTCGGCATGCGGACCGACGCGACGCCGGACATTCTGGCCGGCGCGACGTCGAAGCTCCTGGCCGCAAACTCGCTGACCGAGGCCCGCGTTCGGATCACGCTCACGCCGGGCAGCGTACACGGCGGCGAGCCGACGACGCTGGTGACGGCCTCGCCGCTGCCGGCCTATCCGCCCGATTGGTACGAGCAGGGTATCGGCGTGGTGATTTCCTCGCTGCGGCAGGGGTCTGGTCCGCCGGTTTACGGCTGCAAGACCGGCTGCTTCCTGCCGCGGATCCTCGCTCGCCAGGAGGCGGCGGCAAAGGGGGCCCAGGAGGCCCTGTGGTTCACCAAGGACAACCGGCTCGCCGAGGGCTGCACGTGCAACGTATTCATCGTCCTGGCCGGCGAGGTGCTCACCCCGCCGACGCGAACGCCGGTCCTGCCAGGCATTGTCCGCGAGGCGGTGCTGGAGCTCTGCCGAGGCATGGAGGTGCCATGCTCCGACAATCGCTCGCTGACCATCCGGGAACTGCTGGACGCGCAGGAGGTGTTCCTGACCAGCGCCTGCGCCGCAGTCCGCCCGGTGGTCCGAATAGAGCGTCACGCCGTCGGCGGCGAGAAGCCGGGGCCCGTGACGCGATGGGTCATGCGGGCGTACCGCGAGCTGCTGGACCGCGAGTGCGGCCTGCCAGGCGAAGGAGCCCAGTCATGAAAGTAGCCGACGTGGTCCGCGTGCTGGAAACGCTCGCGCCCAGGGCCCTGGCCGAGGAGTGGGACAACGTCGGCCTGCTCGTCGGCGACCGCGAGCGGCGCGTGGCGAGACTGCTGGTCTGCATGGACGTCACCGAGCACGTGCTGGCCGAGGCCCTCAAGGCCCACGCGCAGATGATCCTTGCCCACCATCCGGTGATCTTCAAGAGCGTCGCCCGCGTGACGGCCGAGGACTGCCCCGTGGTCCTGGAGGCCATCCGCCGAGGCATCGCGATCTACGCGGCCCACACCAACCTCGACAACGCCGCGGGCGGGACCAACGACGTCCTGGCCGACGCGCTGGGCCTTGCCGACCGCCGCGCGATAACGCCTCTGGTCCGCCGCGACCGGTGCAAGCTGGTCGTCTTCACGCCACCGGAGGACGTGTCCCGCGTGGCCGACGCCGCGTTCGATGCCGGGGCCGGGCTCATCGGCAACTACAGCCGCTGCGCCTTTCTGGCCCACGGGCTGGGGTCTTTCTGCCCGCGGGCAGGCGCGCGGCCGGCCGTCGGGCGGACCGGGCGACAAGAGGTGGTCGAGGAGCTTCGGCTGGAGGTGGTTTGCCCGCGCAGCAAGGTTCCGTCCGTATGCGAGGCCATCTCGGCCGCCCACAGCTACGAGACGCCCGCCATCGACGTTTACCCGCTGGAGGATTTCCCCGCGGGCTGCGGCGGCGGGCGGATCGGAACTCTCGAGCGGCCGATGACCGTGCGGTCGATCATCGCCAGGCTCAAGAAGGCCACAGGCGCCGCCCGCGTTCAGGTCGCGGCGCCGGCCGAGGCGGACAAGGCGGACGGCCAGGGCAGGCTCGTGCGCCGCGTGGCGGTCTTCACCGGCGCCGGCCAGTCGGCCTGGTCGGCGGCGGCCGCGGCGGGCGCGACGCTCTACGTCACCGGCGAGATGGGCTATCACGACGCCCTGGACGCCGCTGCCGTCGGGCTGACCGTGCTGTGCCTGGGCCACGGGCACTCCGAACGACCGGGCATCCGCGCGTTGGCGCGCAGGGCGGGCGAGATGCTGGGCAATCTCAAGGTGATAAACTCCGCCCGCGACCGCGACCCCTTCGCGACGGTGTGAAGAGCACTGAAATCAACGCGTTACAGCGGTCGTTACCGGGATTCCCAGGGATTGCTATCCCTGGGCTTGGGGAAAGTCCGCTTTTCTCTTCTTTTCCGGATTCAGAGGGAACATAGACCTCGAAGTTGGTGAGAACGATCGATAGTAGAGCAACCCTGAAGCCCAGGGATGGCAATCCCTGGGTGCTTTCCCAGTCCTGTCCTTATTGCTTGCTACCCGTTGCACCTCGTGGGAAATTCGCGCACGGTCTACTTCGTCGCCTTTGGGGGCGCCTTTGCCGGGCTGACGGCGGGCTTTGCCGGGCTGGCGGCGGGCTTTGCCGGGGTGACGGCGGGCTTTGCCGGGGTGACGGCGGGCTTTGCCGGGGTGACGGCGGGCTTTGCCGGGGTGGCGCCGGGCTTTGCGGGGTTGGCCTTGGGCTGGGGCAGGGCGGGCATTTCGGTTTTGCGTGGAGGCACGTCCTGGATCGAGACCTGGCGGAAGACCACGCAGTCGGGCTTCTCATCCTGACTGAGTTGATAGACCCAGTAGATGACCAGGAGCTGGTTGCGGTTAATAGAGGCCAGGAGCTTGCCGACCTGCCCGACGTCCCTGTCCTTGTCCTTGCGAATGGGGGCGGGGGTGAACTTCCACGCGGGCACTTCGCCGACGGCCGTGCCGACGGCCATGATGTAGCCCACCGGGTAGTGGTCGATCGGGCCTTTGTTGCCCGGCGATGCCTGCCCTTGCCTTGCGACAAGGCGGAACTGCGTCCCGGCCAGGCGGGTCCAATCGTCGTTGTCGCCGGCGACGGAGTCTACCGTCATGCCGATCAGAAGGACCTGGCTGCTCGCGGCAGACGAGGCCAGGAGCGGGTCATCCGGGATAGTGGCGCCCTTGAGGGCCTTCTTCAGGTCCATTGGCTTGGGAGCGTGGGCGGATTTGATCCGCAGGGTGTCGGAGCGGGCGAATGTCGTGCCGTTGGACCCGGCCGTGTTGCGCGCCGCGGCGGCCTCGCGCAGCAGGTCGGCGTGCAGGTCGTTGAAGCTGCCCTCGCCGCCGAAGGCCCCGACGGAACCCAGGCTGCCTATCGCCACGGCGAAGTCGTCCGGGTAGAAAGGCCAGACCCGCTGGTCGCGCTGGAGGGCATTGTCATATGGCGTGTAGCCCATCACGGAATCGCCGAACGGCAGCATCTGTATGATCACCAGGACCATTCCGACCATGGTCATGCTGGCGATCAGGCCGAATGCCGTCCCGCCGATGCGGTCCGCCCAAAGGCCGAACTGCACGGTTCCCGGCACAAGCGCGTCGGCAATCAATCGCGAGCCGATCAGCGGCAGCACGAAAAGGGCCGTCAGGGCCGCGCCGTTGGCAATGGGCCCCTGCCGGTCGTAAAGCACCGCCGAGGCCAGCGCCGGGTAGGCGTTGAGCGCGAAGGCGGCGCACAGCACCGACAGAAACGCCATTATCATCGAACTGAAGAGCCCCTGGCCGGCAAAGAAGGCGGTCATGGCCAGGACGAGTACTGTCGCAAGGATGATTATCAGCATCTGGTGTCTTTCTCCGGCGTGCGGGTCATTTCTTGACTGCCTGCTGCTGTTGCATGACGCGTATGACCTCCTGGACGCTGGTGGTCCCGTCCATGACCCGCTGCATGGCCATCTCCTGGAGGTAGAGCATCTTGTTCTTTCGGGCCGCGGCGCGGATCTGGGCGACCGTGGCGCCGTCGATGATGAGTTGGCGGATCTCGGGCGTCAGCTTGAGCAGTTCGAAGACGGCCACCCGCCCCTTGTAGCCGCTGCCCTGACATTCGGGGCAGATCTCAATTTCCTTGTCCGCCTTGCCTTCGGCGGCGTCATCGTCCTCCTCCGACGGCGGGCGGTAGAAGTTGTCGATGGCGCCAGAGGCGAGATTCATCTTGGCCAGCTTGGCGGTGTCGGGCTTGTAGGCGACCTTGCACTTGGGACAGAGTTGGCGGACGAGCATCTGGCAGATCACGCCGCGGAGAATCTGCACCGCGGTCGTCGCGTCGCCGACCAACTGCACCCACCTGGCCAGGGCCGAGAACGTGTCGCTGGCCTGCATGCCCACCAGCACGGGCTTCTTGGCGGCCAAGTCGGCCAGCATCTTGGCGGTCTCGCCGTCGGGGACCTGGTCGACCATCAGCACGTCCAGGCCGCGCTGAATGACCACCGAGAGCGTCTTGGCCAGGTTGGCGTCCTCGCCGTAAGTGTTCTGGGTGACGTTCTCCAGCTCGACGGGCGGCTTGGACTCCAACGTGGCGATGGTGGTCATGAACACGTCGCGCTGGCGGAGCATTGAATACAGCGTGCTGGTCACGCCGCTGCCGCGCCTCCCGGCGCAGATGAACAGGCCGTTCTTGGTCTGGGCTATGTTGCTTATCTGCCCGAGGATGTCGTTGGGCATGCCGAGCTCGCCGAGGTTCGTCCGGACGACTTCCTGGATGATGCGGAAGGTCAGCCTTTGCCCGCCTGTGGTCCCGGCGGTGCTGACTTCCATGTCGGCGCGGACGCTGATGGCCTGGGCGTCGACGGACAGCCGCCCCTTCTGGGGGCGGCGGACCTCGTCGACCTCCATGCCGGAGATCTCCTTGATGAACTGGATCATTTCCTCGGCCTGGGCCGGCGGGACGGCCGACTGCTCGTGGGCGGCGCCGTCTATGACGTAAATCACGCGGGAATTCTCCCCCGCGGGCGTCAGCGCCACCTCGCTTGCGCGTCGCCAGGCCACGTCGTACAGGAACTCCTGGACGTGGTTGTACGTGCGGATGTCTTTCTCTTCGGCCGTGCCGAGGTCCGGCGGGAAGACGATCTTCTCATAGTTGTCGTAGATCGTCACCTTCGTGAGCAGTTCCATGTCGGACCTCTTGCGGGCCCGCTTCTTGCCCTTGCCGGCAAACAGCCCGGACAGGTGTTCGCGGGTGAGGATCCTCTTTCCCGCCGGGACGCGGTCGTTTCGGTAGGCGATGTACGCCAGCAGCCCGCCTGCCGCCAGCACCAGGTAGAACAGCGCGCCGACCGGGTACAGGGGGATGATCAGCCAGAGCAGCATCCCGGCCGCTCCGCCGGCGACGGTCAGCGCGTTCCATTTCGTGCGGGTGGCGCGGGCCAGGAGGGCATCCTCGTTCACCCACGTCGCCAGGCGCAGCCAGGGCAGCGCCAAGAGCAGCATGACGGCGGCCTTGACGGCGGGGGCGGTCAATGTGATCTGCGGGATGTTCGCGATCTGTACCATACTCGCTCCGTTGCGCCTCCGGGCCGCTTGTGGGCCTTGGCGCGGCTATTGGTCTTTTCATCTCATCAGCCGGCGCGGCGGCTGACGGGCGGGCTGGTGAGCCTCACCGGCACGCCCCGCTCGGCCAGATACTGCTTGGCCTGGGCAATGCTGTATGTGCCGAAGTGGAATATGCTCGCCGCCAGCGCGGCGTCGGCCTTGCCTTCGGTCAGGGCCTGGTAAAGGTGCTCGGCGCATCCGGCGCCGCCGGATGCTATTACCGGTATGCTCACCGCCTCGGCCACGGCGCGGGTTATCTCGATGTCGTAGCCCGCAAGCGTGCCATCGGCGTCCATCACCGTCAAGAGAATCTCGCCGGCCCCGAGGCTCTCGACCTTCCTCGCCCAGGCGACGGCCTCCAGGCCCGTCGGCACGCGCCCGCCGTTTATGTGGACCTCCCAGAACTCCCGACCGTCCCTGACGGTGCGCTTGGGGTCGATCGCCACCACCACGCACTGGGCGCCGTACCGCTTCGACGCGGCCGAGATGAGCTCCGGCGTGCGAACCGCCGCCGAGTTCATGCCCACCTTGTCCGCCCCGGCGTTGAGCAGGTTGCGGAAGTCCTGGATGGTCCTGATCCCGCCGCCGACGGTAAGCGGCATGTAGATTTCCTCAGCCGTCCTTCGCACGATGTCCAGAATGATGTCGCGGGCCTCGTGGCTGGCGGTGATGTCCAGAAACACCAGTTCGTCGGCGCCCTCGGCGTCGTATCGTCGAGCGATCTCCACCGGGTCGCCGGCGTCGCGAAGGTTCAGGAAGTTGACGCCCTTGACGACCCGCCCCTTCTCGACGTCCAGGCACGGTATTATTCTCTTGGCCAGCATACGGCATTCTCTCAAGTCGCGGCATCTTACCGCCCCGTGTGGCGCAAAGCAATGGCATGTTGACGCGGTCTCTTGGCCGGGCGTGGCAAATGCCGGCCGGGGCCGGTATGATGCCCGGCCTATGAAGCTGCCAATCGTCGCCATCGTGGGTCGGCCTAACGTCGGCAAGAGCAGCTTGCTCAACCGCCTGGTCGGCCAGAGGATTTCGATCGTCGATCCGACGCCGGGCGTGACTCGCGACCGCATCAGCGTGCCGTGCCCCATCGCCGACGGGTACGTCGAACTCGTGGACACCGGCGGGATCGGGATCGTCGATCGCGACGACCTGACCGAGCATGTCGAGGACCAGATCGCCTACGGGCTTGCCGAGGCTAACCTGCTGATCTTCCTGGTCGACGCCCGCGAGGGCTTAACGCCGCTGGACCGCCACGTGGCCGAGCGGCTGCGGCGCCTGGCCGTGCCGGTGATACTGGCGGCCAACAAGGTTGACGAGGCGGGCCTGCCGGCGGAGATGGGCGAACTCAACTCGCTGGGCTTCGGCGAGCCGATCCCCGTTTCCGCCCAGCACGGCCTGGGCATGGACCGGCTCGCGGGCGCAATGGCCCGCGTGCTCGGCGAGCTGCCCGAGAGCCCGCCGGAAGCGGCCGTGATGAAGCTGGCGATCGTCGGCAAACGCAACGTCGGCAAGAGCACGTTCATCAACGCCCTTGCCGGTCAGCAGCGCGTGATCGTCTCGGAGAGGCCCGGCACGACCCGCGACAGCGTGGACGTGACCGTCGAGGTCGACGGGCGGAAGTTCATGCTCATCGACACCGCCGGCATCCGCAAGAGGCGCCGGATCGTCCAGGAGGACATCGAGTTCTACAGCTACCACAGGGCCCTTCGCAGCATCCGCCGGGCCGACGTGGTGGCCCTGATGATCGACGCCTCCGTGCCGGTCAGCAAGGTAGACAAGGACCTCTCGCGCGACATAATCGACGAGTTCAAGCCCGTGATGCTGGTCGTGAACAAGTGGGACCTGGCCAGCGGCCTGGCCGCCGGCGAGGACTACGAGGGCTACTTCGACAAGGTCTTCCCGGAAATCACGTACGCCCCGATCTGCCTGACCACGGCCACGACGGGCATGAACGTGCAGAAGACCATCCGCCTGGCCGAGCAACTCTTCGACCAGGCGCGGCTGCGGGTGCCGACGGCCCGGCTCAACGATGTGGTCCGTCAGATAACCGCCCAGCGCGGCCCCAGCCACAAGTCGGGCACCAGGCCGCCGAAGATCCTCTACGCCTCGCAGATCACAACCTGCCCGCCGACGATCGTATGCTTCGTCAACGACGTTCGGAGCTTCGACCGCGGCTACCAGCGGTTCCTTGTTAATCAACTCCGCCGGCACCTGCCGTATGCCGAGGTGCCGATCCGCCTGCTGTTCCGCTCGCGCCGCCAGCACGAGGGGGCAGGAAGCGCCGGCCAGGGCCCAGAGGCCGTCGAGACTGTCGAGGCCGTTGATACGGTCGAAACCATAGGGGCCGGCGCCGCGGATTTGCCCGGCCCGGACGAGCAAGCCGCCCGGCAGATTACACCTGATGAATCACCACTTAATGAATCACCGGTGGTCCATGATGAAGGGGCAACCCATGCCGACGGCGCCCGAAAGCGTCGCGGCCCCGACCGGGCTGCCAGAGGCGCCAAAGCCCGCATGTCCCACAGCCTGGCGCCCCGAGGCGCCAAGGCCCACAAGACTCACGGCGGTCCGCCAAGGCCAGGCGCCGGCAAGTACAAGTACGCTAAGTTTTCACGCGGCGGCAAACCAAGCCCACATGGCGCCAGGCCCAAAGGCAAGGGCGGCTCGCAAGAGCCCGCCGGACCGGCCGGCTCACGGAAAAGCGGCGGACCAAAGGGAAGGGGCCCCAAAGGCGGCGGACCGAAGGGCCAAAAAGGCCCGAGAGGCCCGCGGAAACGCCGGCCATAAGCCGCAACTTCAGTAGAACAAAAGCGTTGCGGCGTTGCCGAGGAATGCCGAGGAAAGGCGGATCCCGCCTGAAAATCCGGCCATGCTTGCGGAATGTCTGTGAATGCTGCGTTTGCTGGCACGGCCCGGCAAAGTGCGGGCGATAACCAATGCGGCCTTGGAGCGGATCGCCGCCAACGACGTGGCCAACCGTCCCGGCCGGATCGAACCGCGCGTACTGAAACGCCGCCGACACCGCTACCCTCTGATGCGCCGGAGCCGCAGGGAACCGCGAAAAGAACTGCCAAAGGAGCTTGCATGACATAACCGACCACATATCATGGGCCTACAGACGGCAGTGCCATTCGGAGCAGCGGCAGACAGCAATTGCAGTTGGCAAGAGCAGGATAAAGGCTCCGCCACCATATGAGTTGCCTTCCGGCAGGCCTAAGAGCTATGAGCTAAGACCTTCTTCCCGGAGAATCCTGATGAAGTGGACCAAGGCAAGAATCGCCAAGACCATCGATCACGCGGCCCTGAAGCCCAACATGACTGACAAGGACATCATCGATGCCTGCTCGCTGGGCAGGAAGTACAACGTCGCGACGGTGTGCGTCCGCCCGTCGGACGTGCCGCTGGCCGCGAAGGAGTTGGCCGGCAGCGGGGTGGACGTCTCGGCCGTCATCGGCTTCCCGCACGGCGCGCACAAGCCCGAGACCAAGGCCCTGGAGGCGAAACTCGCCATCGCCGACGGCGCCAAGGAGTTGGACATGGTCATGAACATCGGCAAGTTCCTCAGCGGCGACCACGAGTGGGTCAAGCGGGACATCGCCGGCGTCGTGGCCGAGGCAAGGGGCAAGGGCGTGCGGGTCAAGGTCATCCTCGAATCGACTTACCTTACGCTCGATCAGGTCGCCAAGGCCTGCCGGATCGCCCGCGACGCCGGCGCGAACTTCGTGAAGACCTCCACGGGCTTCGCCGACGTGGGCCCGGGCGCCACCCCCGAGGCCATCGAGGTCATGGTCAGGACGGTCGGTGCGACCATGGGCGTCAAGGCGTCCGGCGGCGTGCGGGACTACGGCGGCGCGGTGGGCTTCCTCGAGCAGGGCTGCACGCGGCTGGGAACCGCCGGCGGAACCAAGGCCATCTGCGAGAACGCCCCGGCAGACCCCAACGCGACCTACTGAGGCCACGATCCGGAATGATGACGATTTGGGCCTCCGGGTAAATCCGAAATCCGAAGCACAAAATCCGAAACAAATTCAAAACGGACAAATCCTAAACGTATCATTGACGATTCATGCGTGCTTGGCGTGGTTTGAGCCGCCAAGGCGCGTTTTGGTGATTCGGATTTGGTGATTCGGATTTGTTTGGGATTTCGTGGTTCGAGATTCGGATTTTGACTGATGAAACCCACGGTGACACATTTGAGGAACTCCGTGCGCGACAATGGCTGGACCAAGAATGAGTGAAGAGATGCAGGCCGTCGTGTTTCACGCCCCCGGCGACGTCCGCGTCGAGCGGGTGGCGGTTCCCAAGTGCGGACGGGCGGAGATGCTCGTCCAGGTCGACGCGTGCGCCGTGTGCGGGTCGGACCTCAAGAGTTCCAAGGTCGGCAACCCGCGGATCAAGCCGCCGCTGACGATGGGCCACGAGTTCACCGGGATCATCCGCCAAATCGGCCCGTCCGCCAGGCCCGGAAGCCTTTCCGTCGGCGACCGCGTGGTCATGGCCACGACCATCTCCTGCGGCCAGTGCGAATACTGCCGCCGCGGCTGGCCGAACGTGTGCGCCAACCTGGCGCCCATGGGATTCTCCTACCCCGGCGGCATGGCCGAGTTCGTCGTCATACCCGAGCGGGCCCTGGTCAACGGGCACGTGGTTGGAGTCCCGCGGCACCTGCCGTGCGAGCACGCGGCCCTCGCCGAGCCGGTCAGTTGCGCCGTCAACTGCATGGAGAACTGCGGCCTCCGCGAGGGCGACACCGTAGTGGTACTCGGGGCCGGGCCTATGGGGCTCATCAACGTCTGCGTCGCGCGAGGAATGGGCGCCGCGAAGATCATCCTGTCGGAAATCAGCCCGCGGCGGCTTGCGATGGCTGAGGGCTTCGGCTGCGACATCCTGGTCAACCCCGACAAGCAGGACCTCGCCGGCATCGTAAAGGGCGCCACCGGCGGCATCGGCGCCGACGTGGCGATCGTGGCCGCCCCGGCCGCGGCGCCCCAGGAGCAGGCCGTGCACCTCGTCCGCAAACGCGGCTCGGTTTGCCTGTTCGCCTCCCTGCTGGCCGGCAAGCACGTCCTCCAGATGGACAGCCGGGCCATTCACTACAACGAACTGCGAGTCATCGGCACGAGCGACTCGACCCCGGCGCACGTGGCCGCGTCGGTGGCGCTGCTGGCTTCCGGCCGCATCCCCGCCGACAAGATCGCCACCCACCTCCTGCCCCTTTCGGAAATCCACCAGGCATTCGACCTGATGGAGCGCGGCGAGGCCCTGCGAGTGGTGCTCAAGCCCGCACGCTGACGCCGGCGCCCGCCGCCATCAGCGCCGGTCGGCACTGATCATCGCCCGGCGGGCTGGGTGGCCGGTCCGCTCGCCGGCCGGGAGGCCGCGCCGGTGGAGGCCGCCCTGGGTATCGGACGCACCGGGCCTTTGCGGACGACCTCGTATGGGCCGGCGTCGGCAATCAGCCGCGGGTCGTCCACCCCGATCACGCGAAGCTGGATCGTCTTTCCGCCCCGGCCCCACAGGGCGAAGGGCACGGTCCAGCGAATCTCGCCTTTGCGGATGTCGGCCACGCTGGCCGGGGCGATGTCCGACCAGGTCTGGCCGTCGTCGAATGATTCAAACAGGCGTATTCGCCCCGCCAGTTCCGGGGTGCGCCATTGCACCACGTAGGTGGCGCCGGCCCGGATCACCGATCCCGGCGCGGGGGCGGTAACCTCGAACCGGCCGCTCCGCGACCTGGTGACCGCCCCGCCGGTCACGGTGGCGCTCAGGCTGACGCCCTCGAACGGCTTTTGTCCGTACACCAGCACGTACCACGGCCCCGCCGCGGGGTTGGCGACGCTGATCTTCTCTCCCGTGCCGCCGCCGGTGGACGCCAGCTCGTGCTTTTTGGCGTCCGGCATGGCGCCGCGGGACAGGTACAGGTTGCAGTCACCCGACCCGCCGGCCGTGATGAATGACAGGCTCTCAGCCTTCGGCGGGACCATTATCTGGTAGTACTTCCGCGTGCCCGCCCCGCCGGCAAGTCCGGCGACGGTCTGGCCCGCAAAGAGCCTCAGCACGCCGCGCGGCAACTCGGCCGGGGCCTGCGGAGAACGCGCCGCGGCGGGCGGGTTGGTCGGCGCGGTGCCCGG
>Ga0315280_10007687_pt1 | contig 14362 bp, 13 predicted proteins | sample YL17G06_40_MG_FD_203697 | JGI IMG/M metagenome (GOLD analysis project Ga0315280, IMG submission 203697) | Sediment microbial communities from Yellowstone Lake, YNP, Wyoming, USA - YL17G06_40 | ecosystem: Environmental > Aquatic > Freshwater > Lake > Sediment | place: USA: Wyoming | collected...
CCTTGGAAGAGCTCCCAATCCAGGCCCTCGGGCGGCTGCTCGGGCTGCTCGGGAGGCCTGGTGTAAGCGCCGTCCCAGTGCAGTCCGGCGTGATAGACCTGCCCGATCTTCCCTCCCTGGACCATCTCCGCGCACTCCTGGAACTGCTTCCAGTGCCGCTGCTGCAGCCCGATCTGGACGACGCGCCTGTGCTTTTGGACCGCCTCGATCATCTTCCAGCCCATTTCAATCTGGTGAGTCAGCGGCTTCTCGCAATAGACGTCTTTGCCGGCGGCGCAGGCATCGACAAGCATGGGCCCGTGCCAGTGGTCCGGCGCGGCAATCAGCACGGCATCGATGTCCTTGCGGTCCAGCAACTTTCGGTAGTCCACGTAGGTGGCGACATTCCCTCCGATCTTGGCGGCCGCCTTCTCTCGAAAGGGCTGGAAGACGTCGCAGACGGCTACGACGGCACAGTCGGGGTTCGCTCCCATGACGCCCTGCATGTACTCCCCGCGCACGCCGACTCCGATCACTCCGATCTGAATTCTGTCATTGGCGCCGGCGGCAGAGCGCGACATCGCCGCCGTCGCCGCCGAACTTATCAGGAATGCTCTTCTGTTCTGCACTGTTCCACTCCTTCTATTGGGGCCGGGGCGTGCCCTGCCTTTTCGGCACGGTGAGCCGGTATCACACTACTTCATCCGCGTTTGTCCAGCAAGCTCGGTGCCTGGGGACACGTATCAACCCGGATGAACACTGATTTGAGCCGCGGTGTGATCCGTGTAGCAGTCGCGTTCATGCATGTCCCGGCTTTCTGCGGCGGCAGTCAGCGCGAACGCTGCCAAGCAGCGGGCTGGCCCAACCGGAAGCGCACCTCGTAAATGCGGCCGTCGGTAAAGGCGATGCGCGCGGCGGCCGGATCGTTGTCCAGCGGCTCGATCGACTTCAGCGGGTCCGATGCGCCCTCCGGCGCCGGGGCGAGCACATACAGCAGATTGGTCGTCGCGGCGCGCGTGGTGTAGATGCCGACCGGCGCCGGACGCACGCTGCTCCGCCGCCCTGGCAGCCAGCCCTGCACGGGATCTTCCTGGCCCTCGATGACCTTCAGCGACACACCCGGATCGGGCCGCGCGGCTACAGTAAGGTTCGCTTCCCCCGCGTCTTCGGTGACCAGCCGCAGGCCATCGAGTTTCACACGCGCATCGAAGTGGAACAGCGCGTCGTAGGTATGCTCCTTGCCGTCCTTCGCGGTGAGCGTATCGAGAACTACCCAGAAATCAGGCTTGATGAACAGCACCGCGCGGGTGTGCGTGACGTTGCGCTTCACCGCCCCGCCGAAGCCCTCGTCGAAAGTGGCCTCGGCGTAGTCGAACGCCGGCTCGCTGACCCAGACGTGCGGAAGCGGCTGGCGGACCACGTAGGAGTCGCGCGGCTGGCCGCGGCGGCGCTGTGGCTGGCCGTCCACCAGCACCACGTTGTGGCTGGGCGAATCGATGAAGTAGGCGCGCCATTTCGAGCGCTCATAGGCGAACGTGCCCGGGTCCACGAGGAAGCGCTTACCGTAGGCGGCCACAATGATCTGGAGCTTGTCCTCGTGCTGGTGACCGTATCCGAACGGGCCGCCGTCGAACCACAGCCAGCGCGCGTCGGCTTCCCAGCCCGAGCGCATCACGTAGTAGCCGGCATAGGGGAAGGCATGGCTGGTCTCGGCCGGGGGCCGCCCTTCCCTGCCCTCGCTGGGGTACCAGCGGAAATCCTGCCGGTCGGGGAACAGGCCGGCCGCCTCCCGGAGCGCGCCACGCACATCCATGTAGCCGCCGTCCTGCACCCCGGGCAAGCGGCGGTCGGGCATTGCGCCGTAGACGTCGAAGTCGTACATTTTCTCCAGCCGCTGGAGGAAGTCCGCCGGTAACGGAAGGCTATTGAGCCTGGCGATCTCATAAAGCCCCAGGAAGTTGCTCAGGCTGACGTGGTGGTAGCCGCTGGCCAGCTCGATTTGCACCCCGTCCGCGTATACTTGGTTATCCAGTTCGGCGTAAATCCATTTTTCGGCCGTATCGCGCCAGGCTTTGGCGGCCTTGAATTCCGGGAACAACACGCCGACGTGAAACAATCCATTCCCTTCCATCGCCAGCCAGTTGCCGCTGGTGTGCCAGGCCATCAGGTGGCGGGCGTGATCGATGTAGGCCTTGAGGAAGGTGATCAGCGCCTCGTCGGTCATCGAGGGCGAGGGGACGAACCGGTACCACAGCTCGGGCCAGATCAGAGAGGCGCGGATACCGGTCTCGATGGTGCGCCAGGCCGAGCGCGGCACGTTCGCCGCATCATCGGGCATGGGGCAGTCGCGGGCCCAGCCGGTCATCTGCGCCACGAACTCCCGGGCATACTTCTCATCCCAGGTGTCGCGGTAGGCGCGTGACAGGGCGAGCCACTCGGGGTGGCGGTTCAGTTGCCAGGTCCACTCGTTATTGGGCGCGTACTTGCCGCCCGGCTCCGCGGTCTTGTCGTAACGCCAGTCAATGGCGGGGCCGAAAGTGTGCGGGTAGCCGATGCTCTCAAACTCGTGGCGCAGGGCGCGCTCGGCGCGGGCCAGGTCGGGATGGGCGGGCTTGGGATCGGCCTTCTCGCCCAGAGCAATGTGACAGACCGGCTTTGTGCGATGGCGATAGTATTCGGCCAGAGCATGTTTGGCCGCCGGCCTGTCGCCCTCGGCGACCGCCGCGGCGACCGCCTCGAGTCCCGGCCGGGCAAGGTCCAACCCGGCGAACAGGTCGTCGTCGGTCATCCTCGGCCCGGCGGCCGGGCCGGCGGCATCCGGGCGCTGCTGGGCCGGCATGCTGCCGCATGCCAGCCACAAAACAATCAAGAACGAGATCCACGCGATTCTGGGGTTCATGGCGTCGTGATGGCGCTGCGCTAAGCATTGTACTCGCCAGTACGCAGCGGCAGGTGTTGTTTGCTTTCCAACCTCTTGCGGCTCCAGCAACCGGTTGCCGGCTTCGCCGGCTGTCCCCTTATTGCGGCAAAGGCCCGCTTGCGAATGGTTGATTTGTACGGCCAGTTGCCGTACAATGCTGTTCATGACACTGCGAAAGCGCACCAGCGGGCGGGCATCGAGGGGGGAACGTCTTGAAGCCCGCATCGAGCCGGATTTGAAACGGCGCCTCGCGTATGCGGCGAGCATTAGCGGCACTTCGCTGACGGACTTCATTATAGCGAGCGCCACCCAGGCGGCTACTACGGCCATCGAGGCGCATGAAAACCTGCGGCTGACCGAGCAAGACCGCGAAGCGTTCGTGAGCGCTTTGTTGAATCCTCCCCGCCCCGTTCCGCGGTTACGCGCTGCGGCCGCCCGCTACCGCAGCCGCAGGAGCACATGACAGTCGATCGTTCCCTATATCGAGTCGAGCCGCTCGGTCCGTCACACGACCGGGCGGCATTTTCGTGTGCTGTCGCCCCACTGGATCGATATCTGCAACAACAAGCGCGGCAGGACATGGAACGGCGCGTAGCGGCCGTCTTCGTGCTGACTTCAGACAGCCGCGTGGTGGCCGGCTTTTATACGCTTTCCGCCGTCACCGTCAGGCTCGGATATCTGCCCGCTGAGCTGGCAAGGAAACTGCCCAGGTATCCCGACATCCCCGCGACCCTGATCGGAAGGCTGGCGATTAGTCTGCAGCACCGGGGACAAGGTTTAGGCGAACTGCTGCTGCTGGATGCCCTGCACCGAGCGCTGCAACACAGCAACTCAGTGGCTTCATTCGCGGTCGTAGTAGACGCCAAAGACGAACGCGCCGCTCGCTTTTACTTGAAGTACGGCTTTCTCCCGCTGGTCGCGCCGCCCAACCGCTTGTTCCTTCCTATGGCGACAATCGAAAACCTGTTCGCAAAATTGTAGCCACATCGTGCTAGAATTGTAGCCACATCCCCCGAAGGTGCTGGATGGAAACAGTTGGCATCCGCGAGCTCAAGAACCATCTGAGTGGTCACATGAAACGGGTCTGCTCCGGCGCTCGACTGCTGGTGAACCAACGAGGACGTTCCATCGCGACGATCAGCCCCGTCGAGGCCCCCTCTGACACGGCCTGGGCAAACGCGCTGGTCGAAACGGGACAGGCCCATTGGAACGGGAGCAAGCCCGTCGGGGCCCGGCGGCCCGCCAGTATTGTCGGCAGGAGTGTCTCGGCCCTTGTGCTTGAGGAGCGCCAATGACGCTCTATCTGGATACCAGCAGCCTGGTGAAACTCTACGTCGACGAGACCGGCAGCGACGAGGTTCGTGGACTCGTGGACCGGGCGAGGATTGTAGCCACTTCTGTCATTGCTTAGAAGTCGCGCGGCGTGCCGGAGCGGGCGAAACGCACTTCTCCAGTTTCGACGACCGGCTGAATCGGGCGGCGCGGAGTGTCGCGCGGCCGCTCGCACGGACCCGTTAGTTCCAGTTGCTTGAAGGGGAATTGGCTGCCTGGGGAGGATTCGAACCTCCGTAACAGGATCCAAAGTCCTGCGTCCTACCGTTGAACGACCAGGCACTACCTGCTATTTTCGCCTGATACGGCCCGCCGAGACAAGCCACAAGTAATCCCATGGTCCCAGGCGCGTCACGCGCGCCCGGCGGCAGCCCTACATTTCTTCCGGGACAGGCTGTATATTGAAGCCAGCGTGCCGCCGCAACCGAGGTTCGACTACTGGCTGTGCCGACTGCTGGCCGGACTTCAGGCCGGCGTGGTCGGCGGGTTCGTGCTCGCGGCGTACCTGTGGGTGGAGAATCTTCTGTTCGCCCGCTCGGCCTGGCAGGCGCCGGGATTGTTCGCCACCGCCCTGCTTGGGCCGGCTGCCACGCGGCTGCATTTCGGCTTTCACACCGTGCTCGGCTATTCCCTGCTGCTGCTTTGCTCGGGGGCCATGGGCTTCTTGTTCGCTGTGCTGGTTCCGCCCGCGGTCGCCGCGATCTGGGCGGCCAACATCGGGATCGCCTATTCGCTGACCTGGTATTTTCTGCTGCTGCGGCGGGTCCTGGTTGGGCCGCTGGGCGGACTGCCGGCAGGCATCAGCATGCTGGGCTATTTTTTCTTCGGGGCGGCGCTGTCTCTTTACGTGCGCTACTACAGGCAGATCGCGCGGCCCCTCACGCAGGCGGACGTGCCCGAGGAGAACGGCAGCTACGGAAAACAGATGTAAGGCCGCAGCGCGCCGCGCCCCTGGAAGGCCACCGCACGGCAGCTTTCCCTTTCAGCCGGAGCGGCGGCGGGCGGCGCGCGCTTCCCGTGCCGCGGCGGCAATCAGCGGGGCCAGCGCGGGGGCATCCGGCTTGCGCTCGCCGGCCCAATCGCCCGCCTCTTCCTCAACGGGCTGCTTGGTAAACAGCAGCGAGCCGGTATCCGGCGAAACCTCAATCATCACTTTTTCGCCCGCCTGCACCTGGTCGGTGGTGATCAGGCCGGCCAGCGGCTGCACCAAGCGCCGCTCGACAGCGCGCTTCAGATGCCGCGCGCCGTAGCGGGCGTCGGTCCCTTCGCGCAGCAGGAAATCCTTCGCCCCATCGCTGCACTCGAAGCGGAAGCGCACGCCGCGCGCCGAGGCAAGAAGGCCCTGCTGCACGTAGCCCAGCTCCAGGTCCAGAATGGCCCGCAGGTCGCCGTGATCGAGCGGCCGGAAGACCACGGCGGCATCGATGCGATTCATGAACTCGGGCGTGAATTTCCGCCGGGCGGCGTCGGTCCCCGCCCTGGCAATCTTGCGCTCCAGCCCGGCGCCGTTCTGCGGAGTGCTTCCAGTGAAGCCCATGCCGGGGGCGATCAAGGCGCTCATCTCCGCCGAGCCCAGGTTGCTGGTCATGAAGATCAAGGCGCGCGAGAAGTCCACCACGTGGTTGTCGCCCAGCGTCAACCGGCCTTTGTCGAGGATGCCAAGGAGCAGGTTCCAGAGGGCCGGCGAAGCCTTCTCGATCTCGTCGAACAACACAAAGCTCAGCCGGCAGTGCTCGCTGTGGTATTGGTCCAGGTTGTCCTGGCTCAACAGCGGGTGCGTTTCGCGGTGGCCCAGGTAGCCGGGCGGCGAGCCAATCAGCTTGGCGATCTCGTGCCCGTGCTGGTACTCGGCGCAGTCGATCTTCACCACCGCGCGGGCGTCGCCCGCCAGCGATTCGGCCAGCGCCTCCACCATCCTGGTTTTGCCCGACCCCGTGGGTCCCAGGAACAAGAACGTGGCTACGGGGCGGTCCGGGTTGTTCAGCCCCGCCAGGTGCGTCTGATAGGCGCGGACCACGTGCTCGATGGCCTCGTCCTGGCCGACGATGCGCTGCCGCAGGTCGCGCTCCAGCCTGGCAGCCTGGGCGCCGATCCTGCCCGCGTCCAACACCATAGCTGGTGCAGCCATTGCCTTTCTCCGCCGCGGGCCGGGCCCTTCTGTCTCCCGCCCGCTGCAATAGGGACGTAGGGGGCCGTGCGATGCGTTTCAGCACGGGCAGCCAGGCCTCGAAGGCTATTGCTTGCTTTGGGTTTGGCGGAGGTACAGCACCAGGCGCCAGATCTGCTCCTCGGTGCTGTAGGCGCGGGTGGCGGGCATGCCGGAGAATCGGATGCCCTCCGAGATGATCCAGTAAAGCTGGCCGTCGGTGTATTTCGCGACCTGCGGCAGGGTCAGATCGCCGGCGGGCGGGTACAGGCTGCGGCCCAGCAGCGTCGTCCCCTTCCCGTCCGGCCCATGACACAGCGCGCAATACTGCTCGTAGCGGGCGCGGCCTTCGGTCAGGTTCCCGTAATTGGCGGGCAGCGGGTTGGCGCGGTTCTTGTACTCATCGGGGATGGTGAGCAATTTGGCGCGCTGGTCCGGGGTCGGCACGGTTTCCTCCGGCGGCCTGGAACACCCGCCGGACAGCAGCGCCGCGACGGTCAGCAGCAACGCAACAGCTTGAGCGTGTCTCAACGCAGAGGATGTTTCTGCGTTTTCTCTGCGCCCTCTGCGTCTCTGCGGTGAATCTTCTCTCACGCGGATGCCTGGGACGACTCGGGCAGTTTCACGCCGCGCAGGAACTCGGCGTTCTCCTCCGGCAGCGAGACGTTCACGAAAAACCCCGTACCCAGCTCGAACCCGGCCACCTTGGTGAGCCGCGGGATCACGCTGAGGTACCAGTGAAAATAGCGGACGTAGCGGCACTCGCTGGGCGCCGTGCGGATGTTGTAATTGAAGTCGGGATTCTCCAGCCCGTAATACAGCCGCGCCAGGATTTCGCGCTGGATGGCGGCCAGCGCGCTGATCTCTTCGTCATTGATCTGCCCGAAAGAAGCCATGTGGCGCCGCGGGAAGATCAGGATGGTGAAGGGGGAGAGCGAAGCATACGGGACGAAGGCCACGAAGTGCCCGTTCTCGGCCACGATGCGCTTCTGATCGCCCAGTTCCTCGACCATCAGCCGGCAGAAGATGCACTCGCCGGCCTCGTCGAAATACCGCAGCGCCTCCTCCATGCGGCTCCGCACCTGCGGCGAAATAATGGGCGTGGCGATCAACTGCGAATGAGGATGCTCCAGCGAGGTCCCGGCGCTGGCGCCGTGGTTCTTGAACACGGTGATCAGCTCGATGCGCGGGTCTTCGGTAATGGCGTAGTAGCGCTGCTTATAGCAACGCAGGATGCGCTCCACATGCTCGAGGGACATCAGCGCGGTGGTCAGGCTGTGATCGGGCGTCTCGACGATGACCTCGTGGACGCCGACGCCGGCGGCCGAGCGTTTCAGGCCCTCGCAGTGGCGCCAGCGCGCGCCCTCCAGAGCAAGCGCCGAGAATTTGTTGGGTGTCACGCGCACCTGCCACCCGCTCCCGTCTCCATCGCGGAAACTCTCCGGCGGCGTCATGTGTTCGTTGCCGGGGCAAAACGGGCAGGTCGCGACATAGGAAGGAGGCGACTTAGGCCTCTCCTTGGCGATGAACTCGTGCGGCCGCCTGGCCCGCTCGGTGGCGATGATGACCCATTCCTTGGTGATTGGGTTCTGTCGGAATTCTGGCATGATTTCCTCCGAAAGATTGCGTTTCTTAGCGGCTGCGGCCTGCGGCCCGCAGCCGGCAGCCTTCAAGCGCTGCCGTCCACGTGGTGCAGGCGCTGCTCAAAAAAACTCTCCATGGCCGCGCGTACGATCTCCAGGTTCGCCTCCATTTTTTCCCAACTCGGACTGTAAAGGCCGGGCAGGCCGGGGATGTGGTCGGCCAGCAGTTCGGCGGGCCGGGCGATGCCGGACTGCCGCAGCACCCAGACCAGAAAGGCGAGCCCTCCGCAGCAGTGGTTGCGCCCGAAAAGCTCACACCCCAGGCAGGCGCGGTTCTCGCCTTCCAGATCGTTGATGCGCAGCAGCGTCAAGCCGTCCAGCGTGACGTACTGGAAGGCGCGAGGCTTCCGCTCCTGCCCGTTCCGCCGCGCTACATGGGGTGGGCAGTTGCGCAGGAAGTCCTGGCACTCCGAGCCGTCCGCGGCAAGCATGCGCTCGTGAATGCGCCGCTGGAATTCGCCGATGCAATGGCGCGCCCGTTCCCGGCGAATATCGTCCCCCATGGTGGTGCTAGCTTACCACAACCGAGACCGGAGGCTGGAGACCGGAGGCGGGAGGCGCGCCCTATCTAGTGTTGTGTCTCAGAAGCAGGTTGACAATGGCGAAGGCAGAAGGCGGAAAGCGGAAGGCAGCAAGAACCGGCGTCTGCCGCCTGCTGCCTTCCGCCTTGCGCTTTCTGCCTCTGTAGCGCCATTTCTGAGACACTACACTTGGTACCTACAGCCTCCGGTCTCCGGCCTCTGATGTGATAGATTCGTTGGCGTGACCGCACTCGGCATCGCGCTGTGGGCGCTGGTGGCGCTGTGGCTCCTGTGGCTGTACGCCACCGGTGCGCACGCCCGGCCCTATCCCCGCTACGGTTACCTGGGGCTGGCCGTCATCGCCGTTGCCGAGGTCTTGTTGTTCCAGAAGCGCCAGTTCGTGGGCATCTTCTTCACGCCCATCGCCTGGACCGGCTATATCGCGGCCCTGGACGCGGCCGTCTATTCGCTCGCCGGACAGTCCATGCTCCACGGGCGCGGTCGCCAGTTCCTGGCCGTCACTGCCATGTCGGCGCCGTTCTGGCTGGTTTTCGAAGCCTATAACCTGCGCTTGCAGAACTGGGCTTACATCGGGCTGCCGACCAACACGGCGCTGCGCTATTTCGGTTACGCCTGGGCTTTCTCGACGATCTGGCCGGCGATGCTGGAAACGGCGCAGTTCCTGCAGGCCGCCGGCTTGTGGCAGCGCAGCTACGCGCCGGTGAAGATGGGCGCGGGCCTCCGCCGGGTTTTCATCCCGCTGGGCGCCGCCATGCTGGCGATTCCACTACTGGCGCCTCGCCGGGCGGCAGCCTGCCTGTTCGGCCTGGCGTGGCTGGGCTTCATCTTCCTGCTGGATCCGATTAACTCGCGGCTGGGCGCCGCAGCCCTCTCCGATGAACTCGCGGGCGGGCGGCGGGCGCGCTTCTACGCCCTGCTGGCCGCCGGGGCCGTGTGCGGGATTTTCTGGGAATTCTGGAATTACTGGGCGATCAGCAAGTGGATTTATATCTTCCCCATTCTCCAGAACGCGAAGATCTTCGAAATGCCGGTTCCCGGATACCTGGGGTTTCCGCCGTTCGCCCTGGAAAACTTCTGCATGTACGTGTTCCTGACGGCGATCGCGCAACGCGCCATCGGGATCCGGGGCACAAACCACTATGTCGCAGACTTCTGACGAGGCGCGTGGCGGCGGGTTGACCCCGCCGGCCGATGGCGGGGTAAGGCCGCCGCTGCGCGAGCGCGAGACACAGGCCTCGGAACCGGTCGGCCGCTGGGTGCTGGCTGGGGTCTTTTGCACCGCGCTGGGCACGCTGCTGGCCGAACTGGCCCTGACCCGGTTGTTCTCGGTAATCCTGTTCTATCACTTCGCGTTCATGGCCATCTCGGTGGCGCTGTTGGGACTGGGCGCCGGCGGGCTGTGTTCCTATTTCGTGGCCGGCTGGCTGGAACGCGGCGGCGTCTGGCCGCGGCTGGCCCCGATCGCCGCCGCCAACGCCGTGGTCACCAGCCTGGTGCTGGCCGTGATCCTTCAGCAGAGCATTCCGCTGGAGGTTTCGGCCGCCACCTTGCGCAGCCTGGTTATCGTCTACTTCGGGGCCATGGCGCCCTTTTTTTTCTCGGGGATGATCCTGGCGGTGGTTCTGGCGCGCACCGCGCGCCAGGCGGGCATCGTGTATTTCGCCGACCTGGGCGGGGCCAGCGCCGGCTGCCTGCTGTTGATCCCCCTGCTGGAATGGCTGGGCGCTCCCAGCACCATCCTGGCCGCAGCCGGGCTGTGGGGGCTTTCGGCGGCTTTCTGGAGCGCGGCCGGCCGGCACCCCGGCTGGAAGCGCTGGCTGGTGGTCCCGCTGGCGCTGGCCGCGGTCATCGCCATCAACGCTCGCTCCGGTCTGCTCGATGTGCGCTACGCCAAGGGGCAGCCGATGAAAAACGAAATATTCACCCGCTGGAATTCCTTTTCCCGGGTGAGCATACATCGGACCCACAACGGCGAGTACTGGATCCAGATCGACGCCGACGCCGCCACCCAGGTGGCCGACGCCCCGGCCGAGCCCTCGCCCAAGTGGACCGAGCAGCTTCGCGACTACACGGCCGGGCTGGTGTACCGGCTGCGGCGGCCCGACTGCGTGCTGGTCATCGGTCCCGGCGGCGGCGTGGACGTGGCCCGCGCGCTGGCGGCCGGCGCCCGCCATGTGACCGGCGTCGAGATCAATCCCATCATCGTCAACAATATTATGCGCGGGCGCATGCGGCCCAATTCCTTCGGTCTTTACGACCGGCCCGACGTCGAGATCGAAATCGAAGACGGGCGCAGCTTCATCCGCCGCTCCAGCCAGCAGTACGATGTCATCCAGGCCACCCTGGTCGATACCTGGGCCAGCACCGCCGCCGGCGCGTTTGCCCTTTCCGAGAACAACCTTTATACGGTCGAGGCCGTCGAGGAGTACCTGCGCCACCTGACGCCGCAGGGAATGCTCTCTATCACACGCTGGGAATTCCAGACGCCGCGGGAAGCGCTGCGGCTGGTTTCCCTGGGCCTGGAGGCGCTGCGGCGCGAGGGCGCCGCCGCGCCCGGCGAGCATTTCGTGGTTGTGGCCGACAACGAGTTGAGCGAGATGGGGACCACAGCCACCGTGCTGATGAAGCGCACGCCGTTCACCCGGGAGCAGGCCGAGAAGGTGGCGCGCGCCGTGGCCACCGGCGGCAAGAAGGCGCGCCTGCTGGCCGCCCCCGGCCTGCACCTGCCGAACGCCTTCTGCGAATTGCTGAACGCGCCGAGCCCGGACGCCTTCTACGCCGACTACTCCTTCGACATCCGCCCGGTCACCGACAACCGGCCCTTCTTCTTCTTCAACATGAAGACCGCCGAGTTGCTGAAGCGGTGGCGGACCAAGAGCATGGACTTGAAGGTGAACCTGGGCTTCGCCCTGCTGCTGGGGGTGCTGGCCCTTTCCGGATTCGCGGTGGCCGCCTTCCTGGTGGCGCCGGCGTATCTGATCCGCAGGTTGCCAACGGGCGGCGGCGTGCGCCGCTATCTGCTTTTCTTCGTCGGCATCGGCCTGGCGTACATCCTGGCGGAGATCGCGTTTATCCAGAAATTCGTGCTGTTCCTCGGGCACCCGACCTATGCCCTGGCGGTGGCCGTGCTGGCGCTGCTGCTGTCGAGCGCGCTTGGCAGCCGCTACTCGCAGCAGTGGACCGAGGAGGAACTGGCCGGCCAAGCGCGCAACTGGCTGACCGTGGCGGCGGCGCTGCTGATCGCCATCGGGGTGGGCATCGCGCCGCTGGTCACGCGCCTGGTCTGGCTGCCGCTGGGCGCCCGCATGCTGCTGGCGGCCGCGTTGCTGGCGGCGCCGGGGTTCCTGATGGGCACGGCCTTCCCGTCCGGGCTGCGGCTGCTGCGGCTCTCCCACCCCGCCGCGCTGGAATGGGCCTGGGCGATGAACGCGGCGGCCAGCGTGCTCGGCTCAGCCCTGGCCATTTTCATTTCCATCCACTTCGGCATCTGGCAGACCATGGCAGCCGCAGCGCTGTGCTACCTGGCGGCCGCCAGCCTGCTCACTCCGCCGGCGGCGCTGGAGCTGCGGCCCGTGAGGGTGAGGGATTTCGCGGCGCAACCGGCAAGATAATGCGCCTTATCCGGTCGCGGCCAGGCGCGCGTAAAACTCCCGGCCCCGCGCAAACTGCCCCAGGGCCAAGGCCTGATCCGCCTGGCTGGCGAACCGATAGTGCTTGCGGATGAAGCCCACCGAATCGTCAATCTGCGCCAGGATCCTTCGGGCGGAATCGCCCTGCCGGAGAGAGGGCTGCGGGCGCTTGACGTACACGGGACCGGTGTGGGCGAAGACCGGGAAGCCGGTGCGGGTTCGGGTCTGCCCCGTCACCCGGGCCGCGATCCAGCCGCTGCGGGAAAAGGCCGCTTCGCATTCCACGCGGGCCTCTCGCTGGTCGGCGCTGGTTTGCTGGGCGATGACCTCGCCGTCGCGGAGCACCTCCAGCCGTTCAAACCGGACACGGGACAGCGCACTGGCTTGCACCTTGACCCGCGACGCGCCGCGCAGCTCCGCACCCGGGCCTTTCCCCTCGACCCGCAGCTCCAGCAGCGGACCGTTGCTGACAAAGGTGCGGCCAGCCCGCAGGCCCGCCAGCCACGACTCGTAGGTGAACTCGCCCTCCACCCGCGCGAATACACGGTTGTGATCGTACTCCCACCAATCGGTTCCCGTGGACACCGGCAACCGCAGCCCGCAGTTGAGAAAGTGATAGTACCAGTCGTATCCGACAGGAAAGCCGTCGGCGATGTTCAGCGCGTCCACGTGGCCCAGGGCCACGGCAATCGGCGTTTCCATCCCATTGCCGTTGTGACACCACACCGCGGTTCCGCCCAACTTCTTGGCTTCGGCACAGAGCATGGACATGCTGGGGAAATCGGGGGCTTGGCCGTCGGCGGAAAGCATGCCGGTGGAAACGGGCTCCACCAGCCGCGGGATATTCAGAAACAGGCAGTGCCCGTAGCCCAGGGAGTTGCGGGCCGTATTGTTGCGGCACTCTTCCCCCATGTCCATGAGCGTCCCGTCACGGGAGAATTCCGGCAGCCGCCCGATGGGAATGCGGTTGCTGGCATAGGGGAGCCGGTTGCGGATCAAGTAGCTGATCACGCTGACATCAAGGGCCTCGGCCGGAGGCACCACGCGCAGACGGTCATCGACTGCTTCCTCGATATCGACGTTATAGTGGGTGTGGGTGTTGCCGGAGTACCAGCCCGCGGCGCGCATGTCGCGCAGCGCTGGAATATCGAAGTCCTGCCGGTGCCTGGCGCCGGTCGCCACTTCGAGACTGACGACGCCGGCCTCGTGGCAGATTCCGCGCACCACCTCGATCTGATAGCGTCCCGAAGGAACGGCCACTTCGTACTCGCCGCGCGCGTAGAAATACCTGACATCGGTGTCATTCCGCTTCGGCATGCTCTTGATGCAGGAAGCAGGCATGTAGGCCTCGCCGGAGCCCGCCGCGGTCACCCGGATTTTCGCCGCCACCGGCTTGCCGCTGGCGCCATCGCGCAGAGCGCCGTGGATCACGCCCGCAGCGGCGGTTTGCGCCTCGCCCCGAGCGGGAAGAAGCAAGGCCCCGCAACTCAAAATGGGAATGGTTTCGAGTATTTCACGCCGCGAAAGCCGCGCTGGGTGACCCATAGGGGGCCGAGTATACCACCGGCGCCGCGACGCCAAAGCCGTGCAAACCGTGTAGGGGCGACCCTGCGTGGTCAATGTCACTTGGTTTTGCGGAAGGGAGCGCCGTAGGCGCGGCTGATGATAGCCCACCACTTCAGTGGTGGGTCAGCAACCCAAGGCATAGGAGTCCCGGAGGGACGGCTGAAACCCGCGCTGGCCCGAATTCGGGCTGGCGGAGGCCTTCAGTCGTCCCTATGGGACTCCATCTCCTTTCTGCTCATCACCCAGCGTTGAAACGCTGGGCTATCTTCAGCCGCCGCTTCGCGGCTCCAACACGAAAATTGAGTGACATTGACCGCATGCGGTCGCCCCTACACGCTGCCCGGCCAATTCTGTGCGATGATCAAATGACGTTTATGGAAGAACGTGATCTGACACGCCCGCCGGAAACCATGCGCGCCCTGGTCCTGAGCGGCGCGGGGTTCGAGCACCTCAGCGTCCGGCAGGTGGCCGTTCCGCGGCCCGGTCCACGGCAGTTGCTGGCCCGCGTGGACGCCGCCGGCATTTGCACCTCGCTGATCAAGCTGGTCGAGCAAGGGCCGGCCCACAGCCAGGTTTACGGCTGGGACCTCGCTCGCTTCCCGCTG
>Ga0315280_10007688_pt1 | contig 14361 bp, 24 predicted proteins | sample YL17G06_40_MG_FD_203697 | JGI IMG/M metagenome (GOLD analysis project Ga0315280, IMG submission 203697) | Sediment microbial communities from Yellowstone Lake, YNP, Wyoming, USA - YL17G06_40 | ecosystem: Environmental > Aquatic > Freshwater > Lake > Sediment | place: USA: Wyoming | collected...
GTGCTTATGGGTGGGACTCCGTATTTGCAGAGGTCTTTGCGGGGCGAAAATGTTTTATGGTGTGGGCAGGTTAACTGTTTTGTGAGGCTGTTGGTTTGGCAAGTCCAATCAGTAATTATGTGACGTTGGCGCCTGGCGTTCAGGTTGCTTTGCACTTTAGCGACCACAGAATCGTTAAGAGAGTAGTAGAGGATCCTGTTAGGCACGTGCAGGTAGAGAGGGAATCCTTAGTGATGTACGTTGATGAAGTGAACGGGGGGAAGGTTGACAAGATGTACTCTATACTTTCGCAAAGACATGCTGCAGAACTGGGCGGTTACCTTGAAAACAAGCGCTATTTGAATTATACTTTTGTCATAACTAAGGACTCAGCTGGAACGATTCCCCCGAGGATAGTTAGTGTTTTGCCGCGTTAGTCATTTCAGCGTCGCGTCAATCACTGCTTTTTTCTCAAGGTATAAGTCTAGTCGACCGCGTTCATAGAATTCGGCGCCTCTATGACAGCTTGCGCACAACCACATGCCTATGTGAGGCGTCTTAGGATTCCAGTGGTGGTAGCCCATTCGATTATGGGGTTTTCCGCATATCTCACATTGAGGCGGTTTAGCCCTCTTGGTGATATTTCGATAGAAAACTAATCGCCCATCAACATATGTGCCGAGCACGTGGTTAGTAGTATAGTCTCTCATTCGTTGTCGTATAGCTTCTCTATTTTTTTCAAAGTACTCTCTGCTTCGCGCCAGAAGTTTCTCTCGGTTCTCACGATAACGCTTCTTTGCTTTCTGATGTTGAACTTCTTTTGTGCGCTGCCAGTATTCTCGCTTGAGCGCGCGCTGCCGTTTCTTGTTCTTCTCATACCAAACATGTTGAGAAATTCGGCGGCTCTCTTTATATTTTGCATAGTATTCCTTGAGGTAACTTCGATAGCAGTTATTACACCAGCGATCTCTTTTGACTCGCCGATTTGGGCTCCAATTTTCTGGGGTTAACTCTACTTCACATTTTCTGCAGTTTGCCATTATTTCTCACTAGCGCTTTTTGTTAGCAATTAGGCAGGGGGATTTAGTCGTCACCCTCGGAATCACCTTTCATAGTACTACACGACAAGTTTTAAATACTGTTCAGGTGCTTATTAAGTGTTGAGGTGGTGTAAAAACGACGAATATAGATAAATTAGACATCAAGTTCCATGCCGAGGTCAAGCGCTCGGGGCGGCGAACCTACATCAATATGCCCGACCCTGAGGTTAAGAGCTGCTGCATAGAGCCGGGCGACACACTGCTGATTCGCCTGGTCGAGATCGAGCACGCTGGCGAGAAAAAGCCCAGAGGGAAGGTGTCGGCATGACTGAGGCGGCGAAGAAACAGCCACAGGGCACGATCGCTTTCAAGGTGCTGCAGGGCTTGGAAAGCTGCAACGGCGGACACCAACACTGGAAAGTCGGCACGTGGTATAGACAAGAGGGCAAGCTGAAGATGTGCGAGAACGGCTTTCATTTGACCTTGAACCCGCGCGGCTGGGAGGGCGACAGCGTGTACTTTGCCGAGGCGAAAGGCGAAGCCGCATGGCAAGATGAGAAGTGTGTTTGCAGGGAAGTTAGGCTGTTAGTCCGCGTTGAACAAGCCACGCTCGACAAGTACTATGCAGACCTGAAACCGCTCAGTGACAAGCAAGATGCAGACCTGAAAACGCTCAATGACAAGTACTATGCAGACTGGAAAACGCTCAGGGACAAGTACGATGCAGACCTGAAAACGCTCAGTGACAAGTACTATGCAGACCTGAAAACGCTCAGTGACAAGCAAGATGCAGACTGGAAAACGCTCAGGGACAAGTACGATGCAGACCGGAAAACGCTCAGTGACAAGTACTATGCAGACCGGAAAACGCTCAGGGACAAGTACTATGCAGACCTGAAAACGCTGATACGTACGCTGTACAATCAACAGGTCGAGAGAAAAGCCCGAAAGAAGGCGACAGCGTGATCCCTATAATAGAGAAGGCCAGGCAGCTGAGGCAGTCAACGCTCAGAGCCCTCGACGTGGCCAAGGATCTGCGGAGGAGAGTGGATAACCTCGACTCGGAAGTGCTCGAACTGCTAAAAGAACTGGAGGCCAACGAGCATGTCGCTTAAAGAAGAGAAACTCAAAGCACGACCACGACCCTACTATGATACAGAAGTGACGCCTGAAAAGTCAAAGCTGGGGATCGAGCAGCTGCTCAAAACCTATGGCATCAAAGACCTTCAGTGGACCACCTACCAGGGCCAGACTGAGCTGAAGTTCATTTATAAGCTACAGATCCGCGGCATGGAAAAGGAGATCGCTTTCGGGTTCAGGCCGCCGGTCATTCTAATCCCGCGCAGAACCTGGAATCAGAAGAACTCTCGTTACGAGAAGGTCAACGTTCCCCACGAGGCCATGGCAATGCGCCTGCTCTGGCACTACCTAAAAACGAAGCTGGAAGCCGTTTCATGGGGGCTAGAGAGCATGGAAAAAGAGTTCCTCAGCCACGCGATCGTAGCGTTGCCTACAGGCCAAGAAACAACTGTTGGAGAGCAGATCGAAGCTGTACTGCAAGCGGTCCAGAGCCCCAGCTTAATCTATAAACCGCTAGCCAGCGACAAAACAATAGACGCGACGCCAGAGGCCCACGAGAAGGGGGAAGGCCAAGGTTAATGAAGCCTGACAGAGTGCCCCGCGAGATCCCGAGCCTGAATGTACGTAGTAAGCCCTGGAAAGGCATCTGTAGCGCGCGCTGCTGGAACAGCCGGGGCAACCGCTGCCGCTGCAAATGCAAAGGCTTCTACCACGGCGTAGGAGCGAAGGGCAAGCCGCAGCGGATCACCGAGTACATATCGGGATAAGGGCTTGGGAGAGGGTGAAGAGTGGACATGAAGCAACCATTGGAGCAAACACGCGTAATCTTGGTCTTTCTTAAGTGCGGAACGTCAACGGTTTCACCCCCCAAAAAACCCAACCTGACAACAAGGAGAGAGGTCGGTTAAAGTGAACGCTGAGGAGCCGCCCTGGAACGCGTACCAGCAGAAATTTCGACGCGAATGGATCTGCCTCAAATGCGACAGCACCATCCGCGAGAAGCATCCGCGCTGCCCCAAATGCGGCGGACCGCTAATCTGCCGAATCATCAAAGTCAAAGGGTAAGGAACCGAGAAATGTCGCTCTGCTCAAAATGCGAATACGGAACAGGAAAACACCACCGCTGCCACAGCCCAGAGAAGCTGCGAAAACACCAACGCAACGCCGACCTATGCTTCTACAAATGCAAAGACTACAAACCACGTACATCACAGACTATATATAATGGGACTGTAGGAATCGCATGTACGTAGTAACCCCCTATTTTTCAGCCCGGTTATGCTCACACTCAGCGCACCGCTCCCATGGGAGCCACGCATAACAACGGTTCCGACAATAAACCTCACCCGGGCTAATCCCACCATAAAAATTACAGAGTACACGCGGAAACTCAACCGCAGCCCTCGCCACAGCAGCAGCCGCAAGGTGACTATAACGACCACGCGGAGATCCCAGCCTAACATCAACATACTGAATCGTCACCGGGTTCTGAGAAGGAACAGTAACAACACCATCCTTCTCGCCTGCAACCCACGCCCGAGCAAAACCCCGTAAAACCGCACAATAAGTAGTACCATGCTTGTCACATAACCTCTTAAAATCAGCCGCCAAATCCGTCGGCATATCAAAACTCGTGTGAACGTAAGAACCCGCAGGATGCCAACGCATATGACCCGCCAAAGCCTGCCGACTATCAAACCGCCTCTCACACACAGCACACACATACACCTTCTCAACCTCAGGCATTCAACCACCAGTTGCCAGAGCTAACCGCAGGCTCACATGTTAGCCTTACATACTCGATGCGCATAAAAGCCTTTTGAACTGTTTTGTGTGCTCGCAGAAATGGTTATATATAGAAAGCGTCGGTTTAACTGTGGTGTTCGGGCAGTGGCGTGGTACTATCAGCGGGTCGACAGGCTCAAACAGATCGTGGCTTTAGCGGTGAAGCAGGGAATAGACAGCACGCACGCGGGCTTCGCGGACTTCATTCTTAAGGCAGCCGCAGCGCAGGGCCTAACGCCGAAGACAGCCCGGGGCTACGTGACTACTCTGCTGGACGCGTACCGGCACGACCGCTGGAAAGCGTTCTTAGTCTATAACCCGTACGTTGAGAAGGAGGAAGCTGAAAAGTGGCTGAGTGCACACACGCGTTGAAGCGGCAGAACCGCAGCGTCTACTGCACGCTATTAGATCAGTGGGTCAGCGAGCGCTACTGCGAGCACGCGTGCCAAAAGCGCGAATGAGTAGTTGTGTTGTACGCCCCCGTAGAAATGGTTATATATAGAAAGCGTCGGTTTAACTGCGGTGATGTAAATGTTAAGAACCGATAGAATCCTCTACATAAATGGGTTGAAGCAACGCGGGGGTTCAAATCCCGCCCCCGGCAAAACTGAAAAGGACTTGACAAACACGCGGCTGCAGATAGTCCTCGCGATGTTCGAGAAGGACCCGAAGCTCAAACGCGCGGTCAAAAACGTCCTAGGCGTCTACGCTTAAGCAGGCGGCTGCTCGCCCAGGAACACGTTAATGTCAAACTCGAATTCGTGGATGCCGGTGATGTCTGGGCTGACGTGCAGCAGGAACGTCGCGGCGATCACCTGGTCTGGCTGCAGCACGCGGCCCTCAGCGGTCCACGTCAAGTTTAGGAATTCCGCTGCGATCGCTGGCTGCCAGGCCGACGTGTTCATGCTTAAGACGCCTGGGTCGGTGCCGTTGTTTTTGAGGTAAATCTGCACCGCCTTAGTCATGCCCGGGTCCATGCTGCCCCAGTCGATCGCTGACACGAGCTCGGTGCATGCCTGGTCCTTGAAGGCTCCGACGCCGAAAGTGCGGATCCTGCCAGTGTTATGAATCGTCAGTTGAACGCTGTACCAGTAGATTACCGCGGCAGCCACGACCACTGTGGCCAATAGGGCTATAGCGAGAACCTGGACTTTTTGTTTGTCAGTCATGTTCGCGGCTTCTTTTCCGTTTTAGGGCTCGGCTTATACATTTCGCCTAGCAGTTCAAGCGCTTTTTTCGCCTCTTTAGCCTTATCGGTTTTGCTCATGATCACCCCGCCTGGACTAATTGGAGCTGCGCGTTGAGGTCCGCGATCTCGGCGTCCCGTTGCTGAATGATCAGCGCGCGCTCGCCAGCTGCCTTGTTCAACTGCTCCTGCAGAGTCACGATCCTGGTGACCGGCGGCTTCTCGAGGCTGCTCAGGTACTCGATCATGTCCGAGTAGAACCCAAGCGTTAGGTCTTGCCTGGCCACTGCGATGTCGTAGCGCTGCTGGACCTTAGCGATCTGCGATTCAACGAGCTGGCGACGTCGCGCGAGCTCGGCAGGCGAAACAGGCCGGGGCGTTGTCAGAAGGCGATATTTACGCTGGGCCGCGTCCGCGCTGAACTCAAGCTGCTGCAGGCCTGCCATGTACTCGCTCGGCGTGATCAGCCCCAGCAGGAGCTCCTGATCCAAGTCGCTTTCGCTCACGCCCTTCTTCTTCGGCGCCGGCGTCTTAGCGGCTTTGACCAGCGCTGCGCGTTCTGCCCTGTTGATTAGAAACTGGAATTTGGTGATGCGGTAGTCGATTTCCTCTGGTGTGTATTTGAGGGCGTTAAGGTCTGAGCGGGCTTCTTCCAGCGATTCAAACCCTTCCACAACGTCTTTCTCGATTTGTGAAGCTAAGGCAGTTCGTTCGTCCTTGAGGGACGCGCGTCGACCGTAAGCGATCATGGCGTCCGCGTCTTCGCCGATTAATCCGCCTTCCCGCATTTTCTTACGCACCCACGCCTCGTCAACGTCGGGGTCAAGGACGAGGTTACGGAGCACAAGCAGGCTGGGCTCACGCCACATGGTTTTAAACCAAGCGTCGATGTGCTGCTCTTTCCAGCCGTTGTACCGGTAGATCTGGCGCCACTCAGCCTCATCGATGTGCTCCTCGAAAAGCATCTGGTCGGCTGTGCGCGTGTCAGGGATTCGGGGACGGTAGATGCTGTTGTAGTAATGGCGGATTGGCTGTTCATAAGCGGCGCTGAAAATTGGCATGATTAAGCTGCGGGAGACGTCGGCCATGGCGAAGGCGTCTTTCAGGTAGTCGCTGATCGCTCGGGCCTCTACACCAGTGCCCATAGCTTTCATCGAACCGATTGCGCCCATGACAGAGACGCCGAACCCAGCGCTGGAGCTGATCAGCAACAGGGGCACAGTGAAGCCGGCTGCCTCCTCAGGCGTTATGGGGCTGTGCTGGCCAAAGAAGCCGGTGATGCTGCTCCAGAGGTCCCGCAGAATGTTGAGTATGGCATCTCGAATCCAGTCTAGCACTCCCAGGAGAGGAGCAATTATGTCTTGGCTGACGAAGCCAACGATCGCCTGGCCTGCTGTCTGCAGCCCTTTCCAGATGTAATCGACGAAGCCCTGCAGCGCCGTGCCCATGGCTGAGGCCATGCCTTTCAAGGCGTCTGAAACCCAAGTGCCGATCGTGTTGACTGCGGACCCGACGGCGCCGCCGACAGCGTTTATACCCTGGTTGATGCCGTCCGCGACGCCCCCTACAAAATTGGTGATGTTGGTCCAGAGGTCGCCGAAAAATCCGCCTACGGCGCCGCCGAGGTCGGTGATGCCCTGCCCCAACGTAGTACCGATATCACCAATCGCACCAGCGAGGCTATCCCAAACAGTGGTGAAGAAGTCAGTTAAGCCCGTTTGCACCTGCCCAAGAGCGTCGGAAATGCTAGTCCACGCCGCGCTGAATGCGTCGCTGATTTGAGTTCCCAATCCGTCCAGCCCAGCGCTGACGTTGTCCCAAACCCAGGTAAAACTTGTTTGAATCCACTTCCAAATTTGATCAAACCATTTAGTGACTTGGTCACCGAGCGAGTCGAAGGCGCCGGAAACTGTTTTCCACAGCCCAGCCACAGCGTCTTTAATCCATTTAGAGACTACGCTCACTGCGCTGACAGCTGCCTTGCCGACCCAATCCCACAGGTTCTGAAACCACTTTTCGACCCCATCTAAAGGCCATGGCCAAGATCCCATTGCTTACCCTCTTTACGTTTGTAAACACCTCTCCCAGGGAGAGGTAGTCAGAATTTTACCACTTCGGGCTTGAAAGCGCCTGCTCCTTCAAGGTCTTCTCTGATCTTTTTACTGCGATACTGCAAATACGCCTTGTAGAGGTCGCCTTTTTTGTCGTTATACTGTTTAAACACGTCTGCCTCTTTGCCCTTGGACGCTTCGCTAAGCGGGATAAAAAGGGTGCGGGGCATCTCGCTGCCTCGCCTGTAGGTCACGATCGCGGTGTAGGCTGCCTTGCCCAGCTGCGGGTACGTGGTTACTATGCGCTCGTCTATGACGACGATTTCAGCGGCTTCGGGTTCTCGGGCCACGTGGCATCACTCCCGGCGGCGCTGTTGCGGCGCCGTGTTTCTCCCACCATTCAGCGAGCGCAGCGCAGTTCTCGCATGTCTTAGCGTTCTCGTAGGCTTGGTCGATGATCTCCATCAGCTTGGCTTGACCCATCATTTCCTTAAGCGCTTCACGTTTAGACGTTTTTCTCAGCCTCCTTAGACTGCACGTATTTTTCTAAGCCCGTCAGCACCACGAACATGCCTGCCCATGCGGTCAGAAAAGATTTTATGAGGTTGAAAACGAATTCGCCGGGCGCAGCAACGACGAGGGCGTACGTGGCGTTTGCGAACACTGTCAAGATCATGGTTGCAAGCGCGCCTAGCGAGCTGACTATTGCGGCGTCCTTGAGAGTCATGGGGTTGCCGCGGTTGAACGGGTTTATGCTCAGCTTCACAGTTATTCCTCTATACCACGTACATCGCGGAACAGCTAAAAGCCTTGCGTTTGAGCGAGATTGTCATATGTAGGATAACGTTACATCAGCAGCCAATGCTCCATCAAACCCGACGTAAATACCCGTTTTAGCAAGGACGTCGTAAGTCAGCGTCGCAGGTTTGTCAGCAGCCACAAGGGTTATGGCGGCGATCACGGTTCCGCTTTCAGCCGTGTTATCGTAAATTGTCAACACTCCGCCTGTTGTGACCGAGTTTATGGTTACCGTGTGAACGCGACCAGTTGATGCTTTAACTTGCGTGTCAGCAGTACAGTGAGCATACTGATATGAACTGCGGTCATTAAGCGCTACGGCGCCGCTGACTGGAACATCACCGCAAGTTTCACCAGCCATTACAACGCGATACCACAAACGAAAATCTGATGTAAGAAACTCGTCTGGCGTTGCAAGCACTGCGTAGTATCTATCATACGGCGTTCCGTCATCTCTGTAAAATACTGTGCTTGTTGTGTCTGCTGAATAGCAAACTACAAACATACTATCGTAGAGCCACGGACGATTTACAGCAATGGTTTTCCAGCCCTCAACGGCTGATGCGCCAAGCACGTAGCTTGTCTGGAACACTTCGCTGCCGTTAGGGTAAACCCTGAAGCTTACAGTGATGGTTACGGCTCCAGCAGCGCCTTTGAGGTATAATTCCACGTCTTTGATGAAGCCGCGGCAGCCGCGCGGAAAATATTTGCCTTCCCGATAATCGAAGGATATTGGACCAGATGCCGAAGTGCCATTGTTGCTTAGTGTTGAGCGCCTTTCCGTGTACGCACTCACCCTTAGCACGTCCATAATGATGTTGTCAGCCGCAACTGTCCCCGCGATCGTCAATATATCAGCAGCGGTTAAAGCGCGAATCGCGCGAGGATCTATCAGGGTTCCAGCCGGATACGCTATGCCTGTGGGCAGGTAATTCGTGAGGCTGATGTCTGAGCCGAGCAGCTGTTGCAGGTTGATTTGGGCCTTGAGGTTGGCGTACGTTGCCTGAGTAGCCGCTAACGTTGTTAACGGGTTTTGTTCTCGGATTTTCAGGGCGCCCGTGTCCAATGCCGCGGGAAGACCGCCGGAGAGTAATCCTTCGATGCCGTCAACGTGTCCGTCAACGGCTAATAGAGTAGTTTGGGTAGCGAAGCCTGTGATTGGTGATTGCTCTTTAACCTTCAACGCGCCTGAGTCAAGAGCTGCTGGAAGACCGGCGCCAAGCAACGTCGCCACGAAAGAGTCGTAGGTTAGCAGCTCGTAGGTCGTGGCCTTCTGCTGCAATTTCTGCGTTTGAGAGCCGTACACGACGCCTAATAGGCGCGCGGCCTTGTCGCTGACGTCTACGACGTCCGCAGAGGTTAACGCCCGAATCGCTCGCGGGTCAATTTCGTCGCCTGCATGCCGCAGCTGCACAAGCAACTCGTAAGTCGCTGCCCTTTGCAACAGCTGCTGCCCCTGAGAGCCGTAGATTAAGCCTAGGAGCCTGGTGGCTTTGTCAATGATGTCCGCGGTAACGGTGTCGGTTGCAGTCCACTTTTTAACGTCAACCTTGAACCTGTCGTTGGTGCCGTCGTAGGCGATGGCGTCGTTCTCTATGCTCGTGGGCAGGCACGCTGTAACAGTCGGATTCGCAAGCGCGACGCCCTTAACCTTTACGATGTCAGCTTCAACGCCAGCGGGCACATCAACGGAGCCCGTGATGTCAAGCGTTACGCTCTCCGCGATCGTTATTTTCCTTTGGTAGTCCGGAAGGTCAGTTGTCACATCAGTTCACCCCTTTTATCCTGTTCCTATAAGCGAAACATCATCAACCCAAAATGACGGCACCTCTGGAGCATTAATCTGTATATAATCAATCGTTTTTCCAGCTGTCAAGTATGGTTTCATATCAAGCTGAGTCCACGATGCAGCAACAAGAACGAACTCATGCTTATCGCTAGTGCCATCATCATAATGCACAATAACCTCAACCTCGATATTTTGAGGTGGGAACTCGTTAAGTACCCAAAGCGTTAAAGATTGGACACATTCAACCCTGAGTGAAAACGCCTGTTTTATGTAGGCTTCTGTTACAAAATGAGCTGAATAAGTACCGCTATGCGCTTGGTCACTCGTAGCAATAGTGTACGAAACTTTCCATCCTGTCGTGTCTCCTGTTTCAAAGCCGCCGTTTATTATCTGCTCGCCACTTGGACAGTAATACGCCGCTTTCTTCAGCTTCCAGAACGGAAACAGTTTAGCAGTAGCCATGGCTTAGCTGATCACTCCTATGCGCTGCAGAAACCGCGTTAAAATGTGGATCAGCGGCAGCATCGTCGCCACTTCCTTAGGCAGAATAGTGATCCTGACATCGACTTTGTGAGCATAAAGCGTCGAGTCATTCCACGTGCGCAGGTGAAACTTCGCTGGCTTTTCAACCTCGTAGACTTCGTCGAATTCCATGGGAAACTCGTCGCCATGGTAGTCCTCATCCTTGTTTGTCGGCCATATTTGGCTCAAGCCGTCGCTGATCGTGGCGTGAGCTACCCCGTGACAGCCGGGCGGATGCTTGATCCAGACGTGAGTAACTATGCCCTCAGTAACCTGCATGGGCGTTTCAATGGCTTTGTCCTTGGAAGTGTTCGCCGGGGTAGAAACAGAAAACCAATAGTCCAAGGCCCCTCATTCCCATCTTCCCTGAGCCCTGAGCTTCATTACTTCGCCATCAGCCACGTCCGCAAAATAGGCGAAGACGTACTGGTCTTCTCGAAGGTAAACCTCTCCGTCCCAATGCACAAAGTCGCTGGCGACGGTTGGCACAGCTTTCTTCAGCTCCACGTATGCATGACCGTTATAGTAGCCTAGCTGCACATACTCGGTTGTGGCAAGGTTCGCGAACGTTCCGGCTATGTGGGTAACCTTGAGGATCCTGCCAGGCTTGACCTTGGCCCCGTCCAAATGGTTAGAGTGCCCCGTAGAAAACTGCAGGTCCAGCTCTTCCTGATAGGGCTTAACCTCTGACTTTTCAACCATGTGCGTTCTGTCTCCTGACTTGACAGGAAATAAAGAAAAAGGGGGATTTGAGGCTTGTGTTAGGTTCGATCGTGCTTAAGAGGGGCTATGCGAATTCTCCGGGTCCTTGGGGAACTGGCTTTTCAAGGATTACTCTGTGCGTGTTGTCGTCCTTGAAACCGTACCACTCGATCTCGATGGGCTTGTATGTTGCGAGGTCTAAGTAGTTGGTTTCTTCGTCTTTTGGCAGGTAGAACGGGATCTCAAACGTGTGGAATAGTCCGCAGCCTGTTACTATAACGTCGTCTTGGATGTCGCTGCCTACGGTTTTGAATACGTGGTATCTGTTGTTTGAGCCTTCAAGGCTGTTCGGCACTACGAGGGTTGTGTTTTCTATTGGAGCAATGGCTTGAGAGATCACGTACGCCCAGTCAAAGTCGGTGTACTGCGAGGTTGACGAGTACGGCTTCACCGAGGAAACTCCTATACCGATGCGGCTGTGCTCCTTGAAAAACAGGTCTTTTGGCCTTGCGTCCACGATTGTTAACGCTCGGTCCTTGAAGAACAATTTCCAGTTGTAGCTGTCGCTGATCGTGTCGTTGACTGGTGCTGCTGTGCTCGCTGTTAGATCTGGGTCTAGCTGAACCATCAATGAACGCAATAGTCCTGATGTTGGCAGCTTAGGTCTCACGTATCCCGTGTCAGCGGCTGGCTTCTCTTTCTCGTACTCCCACTGTTTCATAAACTTCGGTGGCGCTGTAGCAGCGTCCTCGATCGTCGCCAGCTTGATGTCAACCGTGTGCGAACCGAAATAGGTCGATGAAAAGTCGTTTGTTATGCTCAGCTCAACCTTATCCCATTTGCTTAGGTCAAGCGCGTACTCGCCGTCGTAAGGCTTACGCCCGAAGAACAAGGGGATCGTCTGACTCTGGGTCACGCCGCCAATTTCGGTGCGGAGGTTCTGCGGCATTGCGTGCATTTTTCTGTAGGCCTTGGCTATGGCTTCCTCGCCCGTCATGCTCAGCAATACTTTGTCGGTGTTGCCTAAGACTTCGATCTTGGTTATGTGGTGATGAATGTTCATTGGAGCGCCGTTGATTACGCTGCTTGCGTTTATGATCTTGAAGAACAGGTCTATGTTGTCCAGAAGCCCCGATTCGGGCAGCTGCTTGGTGTACGTGGTAGCCAGAGATAGCGCCTTGGTCTTTTCATATCGCTGATCTTTGAAGTACATTGCCTTTACCTCTTAACGATGCAGTCCGGTTTATGCGGGTCCTGCTGCTAGACCTGCGAGTCGTTTCGCATGGAGCTTGTCGCCGATCGCCTTCACTCGGCTGTAGTTGCTCGCGTCGCCTCTAGGCTTACGCTCAGCCAAGTCGACGGTTGCGATCTCGCTGAGGAACGGCGCCACGTTGGCCGCCATGTCACCCTCGGCTGCGCTCACGCCTGGACCGAAACGCCCGGCGAGCGCGGTGACCTTGCGCGCAAATTTGGCTGCGCCCGCCTTCTTGACGCCGCCGCTGAACAATGCGCCGATGTTGCCCGCTTGAACCGATGCCTTGTAGTTGGCTCCGGCTGCCGTAGTGTTGGCTTCCCACTTGGAAGCTGCTGCAGGAGCGTTCTTCTCGTAGTAGGTTGAGCGTCCTGGTGTTACATCAACCCATTTCTTCGCTACGTCTGCTGCACTTGGAACTGTTGGTTTTGGCATTTTTATTTCTCCACGTTCACATAGGCGAAAGCGTTATAAAAGCCTAGATAAAACCTTAGTTTAGGAGTTTGAGCATTTGAAAGTTTACATTGTGCAATCCACAAGAACATTGATTATTCACGGCGTTTTTAGCACGAGGGAAAAAGCTAGGAAGTACATTGAGAGTGCTGATACCGCGTTCATTTCCGAGGCTGAGGTGAAGTAACATGGCTTTCTCGAAACCACGTAGAGAGCTAGAGCCCCGATGGGTAAGCGAGTACATGGCAGCCACTTATCCGAAAGCTGAGGTGCGCATGCGCGTGCCGCTAGGCCCGATCCCGAAGGAAACACAAGCAGACTACGGACTAATGAAAGGCCTGAGGGTCTATAGACCCTGGCGTCCCGAGTGTGATGCTGCTGCGCGCTGGAAAAACACGACGATCCTCGTGGAAGCGAAGATCTTCAAATACATGGATGGACTCTCAAAATTACCGGTTTACCGATCGCTGCTGTCAACCACGCCTGAGCTGGCGCACTGGCCCGCAGACGTCGTGATGGAGCTGCTGATCCCGGCGCCGATCACCTGGGTGCTGACCGCAGCGCAGAACCTTGGCGTGCGAGTGGTGCACACCTTTGTTCCGGATTATATCCGGCAGGCTTGGGATGAGCGCGATAAATATTGGACTAAGGATGCGATCGCGCTACGGGAAGAACGCAAACGCAAACTCCAGGAGGCTGGTTATTCTTGAAACCTGAAAAGAGAACAGCGGTTTACGCCGTAACGTACCATGAACTGTTTGATAAGCTGGGAATCGACGCTCGGAAAATCATCGCTGCTGAGGTTCGCTTGGAAAGAAAAATGATCGACGACGTGGCGCTGATCTTGACTGTTGAGGAAGAAATAAGTGATGAGTAGCCCCAAGCAAAAAATGAAGGTTCAGCTGATCGACCCAAAACGCCTTGAGGAGCCCGACGTCCGCATAACAAGCGCGTGGGACCCTGAGATGCTGCCCATGCTAAAAGCATCGATCGAAGCGGACGGCATCCAGCAGCCCCTCATCGTGATCAGAGAAGGCGAACACCTGTGGATCGTGGACGGCAAACACCGCCGCGACGAAGCGCTTTTGAAAGGCCTAGCGCAGGTGCCGTGTGTGATTCAGGACGGTTCAATGCGCCAGGTAATGACACGAAATTTATATATGAATCGCCTAAGAGGAGGCATAAAAGCCAGCGAAATGATCAAGGTCGTAAAGTGGCTCCAAGAAAAAGAAGGCATGGGCATCGAGCAAATCGAAAAAGAAACAGGCCTCAAAAGAGACTACATCGAGAAAATAATCCAGTGCACCAGGGCAGTCGCCGAGGTTCTAGATGAGCTAGACCGAGAACGAATCGGCGTCGGCCACGCCTGGGAAATCGCACGCATAAACGACCGAGACGTGCAACTCCGGCTGCTCGCCCAAACACTCCAGTACCGCTTAGTCATCAAGGACCTGCACGAGGTTGTGGAAAGTACCCTGGAGATCCTGCGGCAACGCGCGGAAAACCCTCCGGAGCAGCGCGCGCCAGACCCGACCGCGGTGCCCACAATCCGCTGCCACGGCTGCGAACTCGACTGGCCGCTGAAAAAAGTCGTGGGCGTAAACCTCTGCATCAGCTGCTACGGACTACTACAGGACGAGATCCAGCGCCGCAGAAAAGAAGGCGCCATACCCCCCAAAGAACCAGAAACACACAATACGTAATGCACTACCCCCCTTGAAAAT
>Ga0315280_10007689_pt1 | contig 14360 bp, 9 predicted proteins | sample YL17G06_40_MG_FD_203697 | JGI IMG/M metagenome (GOLD analysis project Ga0315280, IMG submission 203697) | Sediment microbial communities from Yellowstone Lake, YNP, Wyoming, USA - YL17G06_40 | ecosystem: Environmental > Aquatic > Freshwater > Lake > Sediment | place: USA: Wyoming | collected...
TGTCTAGACCATCGGGTATGCCATCACCATCTGTGTCACAATTTCCAGGGTTAGATTCATCTGGCCACGTATAAATGCCATCATTGTTGGTATCTACTTCTTCCAAATTATAAAGACCGTCACCATCACAGTCATCATCTTTGGAATTTTTTATACCATCCTGATCACAATCCCCCTTAGGACCACCGCTCCAGTCACAACAACTATTATTACCATCAGGGTTAACGCAAGGAGATATAGCTGTTGCCATATTGCTATAAAACACAACTATCAGAAAAACACTTAATATCAAAAGTATTTTTTTCAATCGCATGTTATACTCTTTTGTCTGTTAAGAATAAAACCTAAAAGTAAGAAGCTATCTTAGAAACTTTAATAAAGTTTCCGAACGAGCCTTTATGGCTCGTTGGACCAAAAATTGCTTGGCAATTTTTTGGTCAGCAAAGGTGCTATCTTCGCTATAAAGCTCGATAGCACAGAAAAAATTAGAAATAAGAAGCTATCTTTGCAGGAACTTCAGTCCTTTCAAGGATTGTACCATATCTCTCCCTGTAATCTCTCTTCAAAATTGGATTTGTAACCACAAAGAAATAGTCGTTGTATTTTTTCATAACCGGCATTTTTTCATCCATGTTCTCCAAGCTTCTTTTTAATCCAACATCTGCTTCTACTTCCACTGCTATTATTCTACCATCTGGCGTCTCAAATGTTATGTCTGGCAATCTTGTATGATGTAATATCCCCTTGTCACTATACTTCTTAATCTCCTCCAATATTAGGTATTGCAAAACAAAATGCTCATCTGTATTCTCCGTCTCATTTCTTATCAAGAATAATTCACTTTCATCAGTTAACGTATTAACCCTAACTTCATCAAAGTCTCTTACCTGTAATTGCTTTAATTGCTCATCATCTAGTTCAATTTTTCTATGCACTGGCCTATTTATGTCAAACTCCCTTGGTACTTCAACCCCAATAGGTCTGGTAATCTCCTGAATCTGAATTAATTCATCTGGCTTTGTTGTTATTATTCTATGCTCTTCTGGAGATGCGGTTATATATATCGGAACCCTAGTGTTCTCAGCAATAAGCATAGCCCTGCCCATAGTAGCTATCTTTAAAAATCTCTCCTCACCTTCTGTTAAATGGAAATACTCCCGTATCTGGTCGATAACTGTGGTGTCTTGTTTTAACAATAATTTGGTAGCTGTGTTTGTCAAGACAGCCCTTCCTGCCCTTGAAACTAGAATATCCTCAACATCCTGGGTTATCATGACAAGTGATAGATTGAATTTTCTGCATGTCTTTATTAATCTTAAAATATACTCTGCCTGTTCGCCAGCAGAAAGTATGGTCCATGCTTCATCGATTACAAGCATCTTTCTTGTCTTGGATTTTTTCATTTGTGTATAGACATATTCCAACAGCATGAACATTATGACTCCTTTTCCAACCTCTGGAGAATCTCTTATATCAAAAGAAATCACCCTGTTGTCAAGATTGATTTTTGTTTGCTGATTCAGAAATCTCATTGGACCATATACATAAGTCTTTAATGCATTGGCTATAGCTAGCGCTGGTCTGTATATTATCTCCTTACTTGAATTTGTAAGTGGTTTCAGAGTATTGTAAAGGTCTTCCAATACAGGCGGCTCCTTTGACCATGTCTTCGGGTCTTTTGTTATACCTTTGTCCTCATACGTCTGTTCAATAACCTGGTCTAAAATGGCTCTTTCTGGCTCTGTTAATTCTCCCAAGAGAACTCTGAAGAAGGCCAATAGTGATAATTCTTTCTCATCTAGCGTCTGATCCAATATGTCCAATGGATTTATAACAGAGTCTGAATCTGGGGCTATCCTTATTGTTTTGCCATTGAATACCCTTACCATATCACTATACTCTCCTTGTGGGTCTATGATGTTTATACTCAAACCCTCCATGAACTCTCTCATCAGAACAAGTTTAATGGCATAACTCTTACCTCCCCCAGAAGTACCCAAAACGAGAATATTTGGATTGCTCAACTCAAATGGGTCTATTATTATCGGAATGCTGTTAATTTCGTTAAATCCGACTAATATTCCAGTTGCATGCTGTTCAAGGGATGTTATAGCAAATGGGAAGCATGATGCTGCCGCACTTGACGTTATATTTCTAGTTACTTTTAATTCATCATCCCCTATTGGCAAAACAGATTTTAATGCTCCGTACATCTGATAACTAGGCACTTTTGGAGTTATCATTATTGAATTCATTGTTGCTTTTATCTGCTTTGTAACCTTTTCAAGATCTTCTTTTGTATATGCGTGAGCATCTATATAGAGTGACATATCAAACATCTTTTCAGTTCCTTCTTGCACCAAGTTTAACAAAGCCATTGTATCTTGATGTTGTTGAATTAATGCCTGAGAAACTATCTTACCTTCAGATTCGAGTCCATATATGTCTGTTTTTTGTTTCTTTACTTCATTCTCAAGCAATTTTATTGTTGAATCTACTGAATATGGGCTTATATGGATTGCTAGGTCAAAGTCCAAATTCATTTCAATTAATCTAGTCAACCATCCCGGGTCGACGATTCTAGGATAATTGATTGCTACTATAATCTGATGATACTTAGCGATCTGAACAGTATCAGCATCCTGTATTATTGTAGATGGTGATGTAAGGTATTCTATCAGGCGGTCTTCATACTCCGTGTAGTTTTCAACTTTTTCCCCTACCTTTTTACTTATGAATGGTATATTCATTCTATCCCCTATGTGGCAATTTATCTTCAGGCTTTTTAATTTCTCCAGGTAAGACAACTTTCTTTGGAGCTTCCCTCCACATCTTCCTATACATTGTTATTGGACTTATATAAGTGTCATATATCTCAAAGGTCTCTGTGAAATAACTTGAATAGAAGTTTATCAATTGCTGTGTATTCATCCTCTCAGATACTATTCCAGAGATAGCTAAACCATTCATTATTCGTTCGCAGGCAGATTCAAGATTCTCTATTGTTGCTTTTTCAGTGCCTTTTTTTTCGGAAAATATAACTATGTAGAAATGTCTGTCATTTATTCTATTCGCTTTAATATATGTTCTCATATACTCTGCAAAGTGCTCGTAATAAGCCAAAGCGATTTTATCATCCCTATGTAAAATCCTCCTCTTTAGATGTCTCAGATAATCCTCCAAATCTAGATTCACAGATCGCATTACTATCTGTATTGAAAAATTCAGTGAATTCAAAAATCCAAGGAATCCATAGATAACAGCATCTTTATCCTGCTCGCTTAATACACCGAAATTTATCGGCTTGACTTTTAACAAGCCAATGACTTTTTTGCTCTTTAAGTAGACGGCATCTGCTCTTATTGATCTTATGTTCATTAACTTGCGAGCAGCTGGTGAAATCCAAGATGTCCTCTTTCCTTGACTGATGAATGAAAAATAGTTTGATATCCAGACATCCAAGTTAAACAATACAAGTCCGACCGCTATAAGCCCCATAACTATAACTCCACCTGTCTTCCAAGTTGATGGTAAATGCGAAATAAAGAATATATATGCTGCTATACCTCCGCATATGACTATATATGCAGTCTGCTTTAATGTAAATGGCCCAAATATCTTTTCCTCATACCTTATGTTAGCTGGTATCGCATATGGCATTCTTGCTAAACCGCAGGGGGCTTTGCCCCCTTCAGTTTTAAGTTAATCCAGATTCCCCCAAACTTTTACCAAAAGTTTGATATATATATATCTCTTTTTATCTTATTATATTTTTTCTTTATCAGACCATACTTTCAATTACCTTAATTAAACTCACATCTTTATCTCCAAAGAGATCATCTATCATAAAAAGCTCAGTATAGTCTGATTCCTTCTTCTTTTTTTTCTTTTTCTTCTTCCAGTATCTTGCCCCTGGCAAATGTGGAGTGACAAGTGCATACTGGTATCTCCATCTGAATTGGTCAAAATAAAACAACGCTGCTAATCTTGATTTTTCACTCAATAAATCCCATCTTGTTATATATGCATCTCCCGGAGTTGATGGTATTTCACCGGGCGGTGCAGGAGGCGCTGTTGGCGGTGCTCCACCAGGTGGAGTTGTAGTTGGTGGTCCAGTTCTATAGTCCCTAGTCTCAACACTTGGTGTAGTAGTTGATAGAGCTCCTTCAGCCTTGCCAGTACCTTTGTCAGGGCCTTCACCACTCAGTTTTTTTCTCAATCTTTTTGCTACCTTCTCTAGTTCATGAAAAAGTCCAGCACGTTTGCTTTCCTCTAGCATCTCATCTAATTTCTCTGGACTTTCTTCAGCAATTTTCTTTTTATCTGCAAACCTTATCCTTTCTTCTTCATTTCTAGACCCAGAGTTCATAATAATCAATTATTTATTATAGAAACAAGATTAAATCCAAACTATTCCTCAGATTTTCCTTCTTCCCATCCAGTTTTTCTTTCTTTTCCCTTCTTTCTTCTTTCAGCAGCTATCTTGTCATTCGCTATTCTTCGTTCAAGATCTATCTTGGCCTCACCCTCTCTTCTTGCAGCCTCTTTCTTAGCTTTAGCCTCTTCACGGGGCCCTCTGAGTCTTTCTTCAGCCTCTTCTCCTGAAACGCCTTCAGCCTCTCTTCTTCTTGCAGCTTCCATCCCTACTTCAGCCTCTTCTCTTGGTCCTTCCATACGCGCTTCCTCCATTTCCTCTCCACTAGGAACCTGAGGTTCAGTTACCTCTTTAACTCTCTCACTTACTTTTGTTTCTTCTTCTCCTCTACGTGCTCTCTCGATTTCTTCATCAAAACCTCCTCTTCCTTCTTTTCTACCAGCTCTTACTTCCTCTCCTATTTCCTCTGGGCTAACACCACCTTCTCCAGTTTCTTCCATAGCTTCGCGTACCTCTTCTTGTGTTGGAGCACCTTCTCCAGTTTTTGTAGCAACACCTTCTGCAGCTTCTTTCAATTCTTCTTCACCTGGAATTTCTGGCTCTCTTCTTTCACCGCCGTATTCATATCTTTCTCTTTGTGATCTTTCAGTTCCTCCTGTCCTAATTGTCCTTCTTATAGGCGGTCTTTCTGCTTCCTGCTCTTCTCCCATATCAAAAGTTTCTCTTATACCTCTTCTACCTCTTATAGTTCTTCTTTCTTCTGTTACTCCTGGCTCACCAGATTCAGTTTCTCTACCAGCATAACCACGTCTTGTAGGACCCAGACCCTGAGGACCTACAACAACTCCACCTAGTGGTCCCTTTCTATAGTCCTCAGTTCCACCACTTGGAGGATACCTCATAGTTCTCTCTGCCCCAACCGGCGGACTGGGATAACCATGGATGGCGGTTCTATAAAATTCATATGCTCTCATTCTAGAGAATTCCGAATGTGCTGGAATGAGTGATTGAGCCCCCTGGCCAGATAATATACCTCCTAAGGCCATTGCCCATGCATTACCAGTAGCAGCACCAAAAAAGATTAAACCATTTCCAAACCAATCCAAAATCCTGGCTAGCATAAGCGGACAGAGAACAACTAAAATCATGCCCCCGACTATTGAAAGCCAGCCCATCATTATACCTATCAAACTCCCAAAGAAACCAGACAATCCTCCACTAAGGCTAATGATTGGATTTGAAAGTGTAGTTGCTGTAGCTAATGTAAATGCCATTATCAAAGCTTGTAAAACTGGTACGAATATCCATTTTATAGCTTTTCTGAAATATCTTCTACCATAAGGTTTCGTGAGCTCAAAGGAATACATAAACAGTATGAATGGAAAAAAGACCCCGTAAATAAAAACAAAGTAATATCTCAGGATCATTACAAAAAACAAAAAAATTGCCATAAAATAACCCGTAACTAGAAATATCAGCAGACCAATAGCATTACCAAAACTGATATTGGTAATTGCTTTTTCCAACATATCCTCCAGCCCACCAGGAAATAGACTTACACTTCCTATGATAGGTAAGGTCACAGATGGTGTTGGTCCCATTATAGAATTGGTCATCCTGGACGATACATCTATCATCGCTTGGTATATTATTGGGGAAAGTATAACCAACAGCATACCATATATGAGTTTTATAAACATCGATCTCGCTCTTGCTCTTCCTTGTGGTGATCCTGATCTACTAATAAAAAACAAAGCCGTAAACAGTACTGCAACTACATATATCGGTATCAAGATACTGAGAAAATATGGTAATAATCTGTCTACGCCAAATGAAACTTTACATCCTGTAGCTCCAGGGTAACACGCAAAAGTTGGATTCCAAGTTAGCAAATGCCATACCATAAATAACAATGCCTGAAATGGCGCTAAAATCAGTTCTACAAGCCCTCTAAAAACAGCCTCAACTATTGTTTCACCAAGCCACTTCAGAACACCTGCACTAACGGAACCTGTAATCAAAAATACTATTGCAATTATCAATAATGCCTTTGATATTTTTTTCATTTCGATTTTTTAGGAAAAGGTTAACCAACAACCTTTTTTTATAAAAAGGTTAACCAAAATAATTTTGATGAAACTTTTCCCAAAAGTTTCTTTTGATCAAACTTTTTGGTAAAAGTTTGTTTCATTTCGATCTTTTAATTACATTATTTAATGCCATATTGTACAACTTGCCTATTTTTTCATCACTTAAACCAGATTTTTTCAATTTTTCTCTATAGCTATTACTTCTTTTCTTAAAATCTTTTTCCCAGCGGTGTCTTTCCTTGGCTTCGTCAAAAAATTTTACTGGAATTTCAAATCCACATTTTTTGCATACATACGTATCTTCCTTCAAGCTGACAAAGCCTTCACAACTCGGACAGACATTTTCATTAAAGAGCTTGTCCCAATCTACAATCAAAACCATATCATAGGTTCCCTTTCCATACCTATGTGTCAAAATGCTAGCTTTTATCTTACTTCTCGGGTCATCTTTGTTTATGCTAGCCCTCTCAGCAAACTCCTTTTCAAAGTTTTTTATTATTTCTTGTTCTGTTTCCATTATGGTGTACTCCTTAATCCTACATTATCATGTATCACTCCTGCAATATCTGCAGCCTGATCAAATAGTGCTCTATCTCCACCACTAGTCAGATTACGTAGATCTCGTGCAACACCTACATTTCCTGACCTCTCAGCAGCTACGCTCAACTGAGCCATATTAACTATATCCTCATCTGTAAAACTCGTTAGTCCTCTGTATCTAGCAAGCGCATCCATAGATACTGCCCTTGTGGATTCTGCATGTGCGACAGGGTCTTTTGTCAATACTTTGGCAGTGGCACTAGCAAAGGATTCGCTAATCACAAGTCCGGTGAGATCAGCACCTACTACAGATTCCAATCCCTCAACAGATGCTCTAACAACATCTTGATGTTGTATCTCTAAATACTCCTTCCCACCTACTTGTGGAACATCTCCTTTTATCACCTGTACAATCCGTCCATAACCTCTAGGATCATATTCAGATCCTTCTAGAGTGCCAGTAGCTTCTCTGAGTACACCATGTGCAAGGCCATGATAGAGCATGTCACCTGTTGCGAATCTAATAATCTTGTTGGGAGTGTATGGAGCTCCAGTCGTTGGATCTATGGCCCCAATATTTAATGATATTGTAGTTCCCATCCAATCATGTCTCTCTACAAAAAGATCTGCGTTTGGATCGCTAATGACGCTAATATTTTTCACATGATAGCCAATTCCTGTTCTTTCTCTTACGGAATCTTCTACATCCATAACACCTAGCAAGAAGTCATTTATCTGCGAATCTGAAAACGGTATTTTTTTGTATATATTTAATATACCCGCCTCCTCTTTTGCAATAAGTGAAATACCTCTACCTGCGCCAGAGATTTGAAGTTGTTCTGTACTGGAGTCATGGGTAAGTGCCATCTGGATACTACCATCACTTCCTCTGATTCTCCAATGTGTAGCATCTGATCTCTCAATTCTAGCGTCATCTGTAATAACATCAGCCATTTCATTGATTCCTAATCTCCTAAGAGAAGTACGAATATCAATTGCTGATGTCTGGTCATGTAATCCAAATAAGTATCCCCCTTTTAATATTCCTTGATCTGATGCTTTCATGCTGATCCTATCCTCTAACTGTTTCAGTCTTTCCACACGAGCATCATATCCAGTTGTACCACCTGCATATCCCTCTCTAGTCATTTCGACATGCGATGTTCTTGCACTGCCGTATAGAGCGTAATCCAATACATTGTCTCTTGTTATAATCCCTCTGACAAATCTTCCACTACTATCTGTAAATTCGATAGGCATCCCATTCTTGTCCATAAATATATCTCGATTAGTAATCCTTGTCCAATTACCAGATATTTTTTTCTGTAATATGTCCTCTCCATTTTCATCTTTTCCAATATATCTAACATCTTCTACTACTTCCCCTCTAGTCGTAAATAACCCAGTTTCCTCCTTCATTATGCCAACTCTTGTCAGATTTTTTCCTTTTTCGTCATATGCGGCATACCAATCATAATCTTGTTTTTCAGAGTTCCATAAACCAACTTCCACTAAATGTTTTTGTCCTTTGGTCACCATACGTAACTCTACTCCAACTCTCTCAGTATCTATTTCGGTTCCATCACCCAGATATACTTTCTTTGGCGCAGTAACACCAATGCCTAATGCATCTTGATATACTTGTGTAGCAGGGTCTTCGCCAATTGGATTACCCTCTTTATCTCTCTCCATTTTGCCTTCAGCATCAGTAGTTGGAGGAATCAGAACACCAGGAGGACCACTTCCAGGAGGAACGCCAGTAGAGAAACCTTCCGGAGCTATTCCAGGTTCAAATTTCTGAAGTCTATTGATATATTCCATGTTTTTAGCATCGACGTAAAACTCACCATCACTACTTTCCCTTATCTCTATATTTGTTCTTGTTGCATATTTTCTAGCGTCTTCCAAATTTTCTTTTGTTGCACTTCCTGTTGCTACATCTCTAATTCTTGTCTGTAATGGATAATTTTCTTTAATATGCTCTTCTGCCTGTCTCCTACTAAACCCCTGACCAACGAGCATTTCTCTAACTCTATCAAGTTCATCTCTATATGCTCCTACATATCCACCATCCCTGGACATTAGCCTCTCATGGAAAGTATCAGGGTCAAATTGCATTTCATTGTTATAAGCAGTATGTCTCTTGGCACTACCTCTATGAAGTTTAAAGTAAGTCTTTCTCTTTACAACACCATCTTCGATTTTTGCGAGATCTTCTGTATCTGGAATACCATACCCCTTTGCTATATGATGTCTAATAGCTTTTATTATGAAATCTTCATCACCAATATGTGCACCAATGTATCTTCTCTTAGCATCTGCATCTTTTATTCCAATACTCTCAAGATATTCAATAAATGGTGCCAATCTCTTTTCAGTTTCTTCATCGAGTTTTTCACCTCGTGCCATCTTACCAAGATCTTCATTTATTGCAGTCACTCTTCCAGTTCCCATCATAGAGTTCTCCATATAGAACTCGAATAGCTCTGGATTGGTCCTCCATATTCTTTCAAGAGCCCTTTCACGATAGTCAAAGTCTCTGTCTCCTGTTATGGAAATTCCCTCTGCACTGACCATCTCATCCAACATTCTTGTTACTCTTGTACCAATTCTTCTTTGTTCTGCTCCAGTAGCCCTTGCAAATTGAGCACTCAGACCTGCCCTTGGAGTGAATAATTGTGTATCCCATAATGCCCTTGAAGTTACCTGTCTGAAACCAAGGCCCATCATAGCAGCTCCTGTTTGATATCCTATAAATTGCAGTGGTCTAGGCAGTACTATAGGAGTTACTGCATATATCATCCTACCAAGTTGTCTTATCGGTCTTAGTGAAGGTCTCGGCGTTATAGCATAAATAATCCTACCGATACCTCTCGAAATGTTTCTAGCTCCGCCTTCCTTTATCAATGAGATACCACTATGCATTAGTCCAGTTCTTCCTCCAATGTCAAACCATGGGAGTATAGTATCGCCTTCCCCTTTTGGTCTCAACTCAGTATCTTCATAGCTATAGCGATCCATAGGTTCTTCACTAACCTTGCCGCGATAACCAAAAGGAACTGCTTCTAGTGCTGATGATGGTGCCATTCCTTCAGAGCCTTTTTTTGTTTCATCTTTAGGTTTGCCAACCTCGTCGTAAAATCTTTCAAGCGTCTCTCTTGATTCCTCTCTGTCAGCATATAGCAAACTTTTAAAATCACGATAAGCGCCCTTAAATCCACCAAATATTGTTCTTCTACCACTGCCAGCTCTGCCTCCACCTCCACCCCAATATCCGCTTGGAGGAGTTTCAGCTCCAGGTATGACTCCAGTTGCTCCAGGGGCCATTGGTTGAGTTCCTCCTCTACCTCCACCTCCGAGTTGTTCTGGTTTTAACCAAGCACCAACAGACCCCATAGTCATAAGACCTCTGGAGCCCTGCATTAATACGCTACCTGTACCTACCATAGATAAAGCAACTGCTCTCTCAACCTGTGTCTCTGCCTGTGGATATTTTATCATACCCCACGCTTGAATAGCTCCACCAACCCAGCCAACCAGTCCAGACATAAACAAGGGGGATAATATTATGCCCAGTAAGCCAGCCATAACAAAAAATGATCCGAGTGAAAGATCACCAGCTGCAAAATCTGCCACTGCAAAAATAGTCACCGCAACAAATAGTGCTTGAATAATTGGCATGAATACAAACATTAGAGTTTTAACAATCAGATTACCACCAAGATTTCGTGTGAGATCAAAGAAATACAGGAACAATGCGGCTGGGAATAAAATAGCCCCAATAATCACTGCTACATATCTCAAGGCTGCAACAATGCCGGCAATAACTAAGAATATAATCGGAATCCAGAAGAATACAATATTAGTTGCTGCTTGGTTACTCAATATTAGTCCGAACACCCCAATTGCAGTTGCGCCACTTACAAAATCAAATTTAATTTCAGATATACTATCCTCTGCAATATTCAGTATGCTTGTTGTAAGTCCTAGCGATATGTCAAGAAGGAGCTGATATATTATCGGAGAAACTGATATAATCACCATACCTACTAGTAATTTTAACATCATAGATTTTGCTTGGGCACGTTTCGAGGGATCCAGACTCATAAAAATAAAGTATATTCCAACAAATATTATGAGGACTATCAGAAGGGGGTATATAAGATTAAGTACGAGACTAATCATCAGTAGAGTAACTGGTTCGGGTGAACCCCCATATGTGCAAGTTCCGGACGGGGCATATATGCATGGATTCCATGTCAATAATTCTTCCAAGGCCCCAACGAAGAAATTCAGTATCTTCTTTAATATAACAGCTAGTGCATCTAGTATGAAGCTAATAAGAACCTTTCCGATACATTCTATTTGTTTTATTGGATTGATGACATTGACAACAGTCCGAAATCCTGCTTTAATCTTCTCCCATGTGCCACCTTTTTTTGCTGGAGAATATACACAACTCAGCCACTCTGCAAATTTTCCTCTTCCCGCGGCACTAACCAATACTGAGGGAGCAATCAATAACGCTATACCAATAAGCGAAAGAAGTATTATTGTCCTTCTGGAGTATTTCATCTTGGGGGATATGCAATAAAATATAATAGAATTTAGCTAAAAATACCCCCATGTATACAAAAACACATTAACAACTAGAAATTGTTCAGAAATTAAAAAGATCATAAAAGAAGTAAGTGAGACCTATCGAGATAGGTCTCAAAGCCATATTTATTATTCAACTTATAGTCCGCATTCGGCTCCTGAGAATACCATCACTACAATCCATATGGCTAGTAACACAATTATAAGACCAACAACTGCGTGTACTATACCTTCTTTTGCTTGCTTTCTTGCTCCTGGATCATCTGCTGACGCAGCCCACTTAATACCCTGTAATGTTATTATAACTACAGCTACACCTGCAGCTATGTATGAAAGCAGGGATCTGATGTTATACAAAACATTACATATAACAGTTTTTGCGCTCTCCATTCCTGGACTAACTGTTACAGCAGCAGCATATCCGATTAATCCAGCGATTAAAGCCAACGGAATTAGGGCTTTAATTTTTTTATCCATTTTTCACCTCCTATTTTTAATGGGATTTAATTATCTTTAAGAGGAATAAGTATATAAATGCATAAAAAGTCGTATAAAATTATAATTTTATACAAATAGAAACTTTTACCGAAAAGTCGCAAAGCGACTTTTGGACAACAAAGTCCATAAATGATTTTTCGGTCACCAAAAGTTATTTTAGTAGGTTACCGTAAGGGAACCACGGCTTAGCTGTAACTCTTGCTATAGTGTCAAAATATCCCTCAGCTTTCTTTAACTCTTTATTTGTTACAAATTCTATAAATTCCCACTCGTGTTTGCTTATATATACAAAAGCATTCTCTATGATATCACTCTGTCTCATTCTTATGCCATATCTAGCTAAATGTAGACCTATTGTTTTAATCTTTTCTATAGTGTCAATATCAACCCGTTGAGTGCTGTACTTAGCCTTCTCATTTGTTTGTTTCATTCTTCTGTATATTTTTATACAAGTATATTAATTATATAAACGTTATTATTTATATCTAAAATGCCAGACCTTGTAAAATTGAGAGATGATATAACTAGAAGAGATATAATGCTTTTTGCCGGACTTATAGTATTTTTGATATTCTGGACGTGGCTCACTTTTTTTAGTGGCTGGATTCTCTAGTCAATATTTGGATTCTTATACAGGGCAAGTCTGCCAATATCGATTCTTGGCCAATTTTCTATATCACTTACAATGTCTTTTGTCGATGTCTCATTTTTTATCCAGCCGACAGTACCATTGCTTAGGATTATGAACTTTGAATTCCTGTAAGAAGCATTAAAAAAGAACCTTTCCTTTGGCAAATCAGCAGGATAATAAGATATTGATTTGCCATCGTATGCTACAGACTGCAATAAAATTACATTCTTGGCTTTTAGTATGTGTGAAAGAAAACTATATGTTATGATAACATCATTCTCATTTGAATTATCATTTACATATTTTGTAACTTGGATATTATCAGAGATTGGCTCTGTTAATAGATTTTTTCCTAAGAAAAATAGCGAGATATCCCAGTAAAAGGTTATGGCAATAGGATAAAAAACAACTATAAATGAGATTAATGATATCTTTTTAATGTCCAGTTTTGTCTTCAATAGTCTGTCCAAATACTCCTTTGTTGTCTCATACGTCCTAGTTATCAGCACACTAAGTCCAAGCGCAAAAAAAGGATAAAGAGGAATTGGCATGTGATCCATCCTATTGTTTACAATTATGTACATGAAAGATGCCGTGAAGAAAATACTCACCACTCTTTTAATTGTGTCGTTGTTAAAAAGAAATATTCCTATAATACCCAGCCAAAAATAATCCGGATATGTAAAGAACCATCCATCTGATGGAGGTACGAATATTATAACTGATATAAAAAAATAAAAGACAGGAGCATCACTAATAACAGAATTAACTATTGTCTTGAATATACCCCTAATGTGTTTTCTAAAATAATATATGGTCAAAATATAAATCAATCCAAATATTCTAACTCCTTGATCCTTTAGGGTGAGTGACGTGGATGTTTTTGTACCACCAAGGATAGTATACATCAGGTCATGTATGAATGCATCCTTCATAAGCAATAGCATACTCGTAACATAACCACCAAAAATCACCGTAGGAATAACCAACACCCACAACCTCTTCCTGTCATACATCAACAGAACAAAACCAAACCCCATGAGCGTAAACAATCCAGAGTATTCAGTAATAGTAATTAATCCAACAAAGAATCCGCTCAACAGAATATACAAGATTCTGAGATTCTTTAGGTAGAGTATCAAAAAATACAGAGCCACAATGTTCAACAAAGCAACAAGGTTGTTAGAAAATCCAAACCTGCTGAAATAAATCGCCGTGGGATGTATAGCATAAAGAAAACTGGCAATAAGGCCGAGCTTTTCACTATAAGCCTCTTTTCCAATCAAATAAACAAAAACTACTGTTATCAGACTAAACAATACTGTTAAGAATCTTTCAACAATCAATAAATTGCCAAACAATTTCAAACTCAGAGCAAGTATCATAAAGTACAATGGCGGATGAGGAACAAACGGATAGCTTATAGCAAAATCCTGCATCCTACCATTTGCAAGATTCCACGCTATGTTAAGATTCTCTCCCTCATCCCAGTCCCAGTGCGGAATAAATTCCAGGTTTACGGTTCTGAAGAGGATGGCTATCAAAATTATAATAATGAGATATTTTTTCATTTTTCAGGATTTTTATATATTGTATATCTATCGGTTTTATACGCTATTGGCCATTT
>Ga0315280_10007690_pt1 | contig 14360 bp, 16 predicted proteins | sample YL17G06_40_MG_FD_203697 | JGI IMG/M metagenome (GOLD analysis project Ga0315280, IMG submission 203697) | Sediment microbial communities from Yellowstone Lake, YNP, Wyoming, USA - YL17G06_40 | ecosystem: Environmental > Aquatic > Freshwater > Lake > Sediment | place: USA: Wyoming | collected...
TCCTCCTTGCTGGTGTGGATTTGTTTATGATGATGCATCCTGCGGCTGTTAAAACGGTTAAAGACATCATAAAAGAGTTGATGAGCACTGGCAAGGGAAAACCTGAAAGGATTGTTGACTGGGTCAGCGTGAGGATATGAGTGGGGGATGGGCGTGTCTGAGAGGGAAATTCGGAAAGTAAAACTTAAGGAGATTAGCCCCATCGACGTTTACAAGCTTCTCCCTAAAACGAACTGCAAAGAATGCGGAGAAGAGAATTGCATGGCCTTTGCGGCTAAGCTGGTCAATCGGGAGGTCGCATTGGAAGATTGCCCCCCGCTTTTAAAGAAGGAGAATGAAGAGGCGTACAAAAAGCTTTGGGAGATGCTTAAGCCTCCGGTTAGGGAGGTCGCAATTGGCGTGGGTGACCGCGCGGTTAAGATTGGCGGTAAGCTTGTTATGTATCGCCACGAGTTTACGTTTTTTAATCCTACGGCTATTGCCATTGACGTTACTGACGAGATGCCCGATGAAGAGCTTTTTAGCAGGGTGAAGAAGGCTCAAGATTTTCGATATGAATACATTGGTCAGGACCTTAAGCTCGACTTAATAGCGGTTCGATCCACTTCTAACAATCCTAAAAGCTTCGGGTTTACAGTGGAGAAAGTTTTAAAGAACACTAGCCTTCCCTTGGTTCTCTGCTCACTTAACCCTGAAGTTCTTGAGAATGGTTTAGCAGCCGCTAAGAAAAATAGACCGTTAATTTACGCTGCCACTAAGGACAATTGGAGGAGCGTGGCGGATTTAGCATTAACGTATGATTGTCCTTTGGCTGTTTTCGCTCCAAACGATCTTAAGCTTTTGCGGTCTTTAACTAAGACTTTGATTGAGTATGGCGTTAAGGACCTTGTTTTGGATCCGGGCACTTTCCCAAGTGAGGGGCTTGGGGACACCATTAACAACTTTACTATGGTTCGGCGGGCTGCATGTAAAGAAGGCGATGAGCTTTTGGGTTTTCCTTTGATGGCCACTCCGATTACGGCTTGGTTGGAGCGTGGGGCGTCGGCTGAGGTGGCTGGTTGGACAGAGGCTTATGTTGCTTCGATGTTGATTACTCGTTATGCAGACGTTTTATTAATGCATAGTTTGGATGGTTGGGTGCTCTTGCCCAACGTGATTTTGAGGCAGAATCTTTATACTGATCCTAGGAAGCCCGTGGCTGTTAAATCTGGATTGGTAGCCCTTGGTGAGCCTGATGAAAATTCGCCTGTTATGTTTACTACCAATTTTGCCTTGACCTATTACACGGTGGAGTCAGACATTAAATCTGGCGGAGTAAACTGCTACCTAATGGTTATTGATACGGGCGGAATTTCTGTTGAGAGTTCGGTTGCTGGTCGCCAATTAACCGCCGATAAGGTGGCTGAAGCCATTAAGCAAACAGGCATAGAAAGCAAGGTGAAGCATAGGAAACTTATTATTCCTGGCAGGGCGGCTCGGCTGAGCGGAGAAATCGAGGAGCTCAGCGGTTGGGAGGTCTTGGTCGGCCCCTTAGATTCTTCTGGCATACCGAAGTTTTTGCAGGAAAAGTGGAAAACTTAGCTTAACGAACTCCTCTGATAGCTATAGACCCATACCTGGGGATCATTAAACGGTTGAAATGAGGTTTGAATTTGAAAAGGAGCTTAAAAATAATTGATGACGCTCTCTTTGAATATTAGTTGGGACATTGGCACAGGAATTATTTGCTGTATCGTTCTAGGAAGATTTCTATGCTTGGGAAGCGGGATTTTAGCATCTTCACTCTTTTTCCAGAGTTAATGTTTTGGAGTAGTGTTAAGACTTGTTTTTGCGTGCTGAATTTTTCTGTTTGGCTGTTGGGTCGATTTCTGCTCACTTGAATGCAGTTGTCTACGATGCAGCTGTAGACGCATGCTGCGCAATAGACGCATAGTTCTTCTGTGATGCCGACTTCCCCAGTTTTCCAATAAAGAGCGTTTGTTGGACAAGCCTTAATGCATAGTTTGCATTCCACGCCCTTGCATGTATTTTTGTCTATGCTTATGGTTCCTTCCTCGAAAAATTCCTTTACGCCCATAGACTCTAAAAGCTTAGTTTTATTTTCTCTTTCACGCTTTCGGGAGGCTTCTAGGAGGAGCCGATAAACATCCTTGTCTGAACTGTCCTTGTCCGCCTTGTCTTTGTGCAATTTTTCTCCTCCCTTTCAGCCTCTTTTCTACAAACTCTTAACCTAGACTTATAAATAAAGGATGATAACCTTGATGTGTTTTTATTTTAGATTAATCCTTCTATTCTGCTGAAGGTGGAAAGAAGTTGAAGGTAGCCGTTGCTGGCAAGGGCGGAGTCGGTAAAACCCTAATTGCAGGAACGCTCTCACGCTTTTTGGCTCGCGACGAATACAGAGTGTTAGCCATTGACGCCGACCCAGCCATGAACCTTGCCTACGCCTTAGGAATTCCCTTCGATGCGGTGTCTAAAATTGTTCCCTTAACCGAAAACGAGGAACTAATTAGGGAGAGGACTGGCGTTAAGCCTGGAACGGGCTTCGGCGCATTTTTCAGCCTAACTCCAACCGTAGACGACATAGCGGAAAAATATGGCATAAATGGACCAGACAACGTTAGACTATTGGTTATGGGAACCGTCCGATCGGGCGGATCAGGGTGCATGTGTCCAGCCAACGCCTTGATTCGAGCCTTAATTAGGCATGTTACTTTGGAGCGGAAGGACGCCGTTGTCATGGACATGGAAGCTGGATTAGAGCATTTGGGCAGAGCCACTGTGCGTGGCTTTAACGCCTTGCTTTGCGTTGTGGAACCAGGCGCCCAGTCGATAGAAACAGCCATGAAGATTAAGCGTTTAGCCCTAGATATCGGCGTAAAGGAGGTCTTAGCCATAGGAAATAAGGCAACGAGTCAAGAAGATCGAAAGTTCATTGAACAATCCTTGGAGGAGGCTGATTTAGAATTGGCGTGCATCATACCCTTCGACCAGGCCATTTTGCGGGCGGATGCTCTACGGGTGGCACCAATAGATTATTCTCCAAAATCGCCAGCCATAAAAGCCATAAAAGAACTCGAAGAGACCCTTAAGGAAAATGCGGCTAGGTAAAACCTTATTAACATTGGCTTATTTTTTGGAGAGGCTGAGAAGAGAATCCGAAATGAAGTCCAACATCATCAAGTTTTTGTCCAGCGCAGCCATGATGGCTTCCACTTTGTTCATTCCAAATTTGGCCAAAGACTTAGGTGCAGACAACATTCAGATCGGTTTCATCACGGCGGCCTTCAGCGTTTCCATGTTTATCTCCTCATATATCTTCGGCCGAGCTTCGGACTTATACGGCCGCAAACTCTTTGTTTACCTAGGCCTAGGAATTTCAGCTATAACTCTTTTCCTGCAAGTTCTGACGGACCCTAATTTTATTATTCCAGCGTTGGCGGATTTGCGTTTATTGACGGTCACTCTTTGCTTAACGGGTTTTTCTATGGGAATTTTTCCAGCAGCCCTTGCAGCCTATGTTTACGAGTCCGAGGGGCCCATGGGGGAGTTCAGTTCCTTTGGATCTTTGGGATGGGCTGTCGGCACTTTTGTTGCGGGTTTAATATACTTTTATTGGGGCGTATTTATGTGGTGTTCGGCATGTACGATGGCTGCCTTCATAGTTTCCCTAACTCTAAAGAACATGGAAGCTCCACATCGCCAAGTTCCCCTTTTTCCAAAAGAACTGATCAAAAAAAATTGGCGGGTCTATTTTCCTTTTTTCCTCAGACATGCAGGTGCTAATTCAATATGGGTTATATATCAGCTCTTTATTCTCAGCCTTGGAGGAGACAGATTTTGGATCGGGGTAATTTACGCCGTGAACACCACCGTACAATTCATGGTTATGCAGTTCCTTGATCGGTTTGAAGGAAAATCTTTAATGACAGCAGGTTTTATACTCTCTGCGATCACCTTCTCTTTGTTCCCTTTAGCTCAGCATTTTTCTCAGCTAATTCCGATGCAAGTTATCCTCGCCTTTTCTTTTTCTTGTCTTTATGTGGGTTCTCTAATTTATCTGATGAAAACTAATGAGGAGAAGGCCACAGCCGCAGGAATCTTGGGGTCCGTGGAAAATCTCTCGAAAGTGTTCGGTTCAATTTCAGGCGGCATAATTTCTCAATTTTTAGATTTTAGAGCAACAATGTACTTCGCAACAGGGCTAACAATTTTTGGGTTCGGTCTATTCAAATTACGCTCACATAATGAAGGAAAATGATGCTTTAACTCGTTAACATATGATTTTCTTTCAATAAATGGCGAGAAGAAACCTAGAAAGGAGTTTGACGCAATCAAAAGCATGGCTCTAGAACGTGAAATTTTATAGGAAATAGCCGCCTTAAGGTTTTCTCGCTAAAGCTTCTCTACTATAACTCACTCAAGCTGAAATCTACTAAAAACTTATTGCCATGATTATACATTTTAACTTACAGTATCTTGAGAAGTGGTGCCCACATTCTATGCATGAATATTCGATGATGCAGACGGTTCTTGAAGCCGTTTTAAACGCGGCAAAGCCGCACAAAGCTGAAGAAGTGCTTGAAATCAGCCTCGAAGTTGGAGAGTTAACCTTCCTAAAGCCGGAGGAACTAAAGTTCGCCTTCTCCGTCCTCTCGAAGGGCACCATCGCCGAAAAAGCATGTCTACGCATAAAGAGGATTAGACCAAGAATCAAGTGTGCTGACTGTGGTTACGAAGGTTACGTAAAATACGAGGAACCAGAGCACCATTCGTTAGACATTCCTCTACAATTAAAGTGCATGAAATGCGGAAGCACAAAAGTGGAAATTACACGTGGAAGGGAATGTAACGTCAAAAACTTGAAAGTAAAGCTTCCGAACGTACAAAAATAAGATAAATCAGTTATTTTAGAGCTAATGCAAGCAGGGAGTAGGAGACATTGAAAAAGGAAGATTCGATTTCTCCCCTCACAGCCGTGTTAGTTATCATCCTAACCGTTGTCCTAACCTTTGCAATCTCAATAGTTATAGGAATGGCAATTTATCTTGCGTTTTTTATTTTTAAATTCCAGCTTAGCACTAAAGTGATGACAGTAATCGAGGCGCTGATGACAGTAATAGGGGAGCTGATGTTCCTTCTGGTTCCACTTGCCTACATGCTCTATAGAAGAATCAACGTTAAAAGTTATATTAAACTTGGAGAAGCTAAACTTAAAGGACTTCTGTTAGGAATTGGATTGGGCTTAGGCTCGTGGGTAATGGGCTTATTTGTCAGTTTAGCGCTCACCTACATTTTGGGTCCAAGCCAAGCAGTTGAAGAAGCCAACGAAACCGTAATAGCGCTTGCAACGCAGTCTACCACAAGTTTAGCTCTTTTGACATTAGCCCTCTCCTTGGCTGGAATATGCGAAGAATTCGCCTTCAGAGGTTTTCTCCAAAACGCCTTAGAAAGCAGATATTCATCTTCAATTGCCATAATAGGGGCTTCCCTAGCCTTCGGTCTTTTCCATTTTGATCCGCAGGCAATCTACATCATAGTGAGCTTCGTAAACGGTTTAGTGTGGGGATACGCCTACAGCCGACTGAAATCTTACGTTGCAGTTGCCTCGGCACACATGGTTTTCAACCTCACAAGCCTAGCGCTCATTATCCTACTGATTCGCATGGGACTAGTTTAGGAGTAGCCTTCCTCAGCCTGAGTTTCAGAGAAAAGTGAACCATATTTATTTGGCAACTAAAACATTCAATTGTAAAACCCACGAAGGTTTGTGGGACAAGTTTGCACGGTGAAAAACGTGGCTAGACAATATAAGGCGGTGGCAATATCAACGCATTACTGGAAACCCGGCGAAGACCATCTCACAGAAATAGTTGGTGCCATTAGGAACAAGATAATGGACGGAGACTTTGTAACAATTTCCGAAAAAGCCCTTTCAACCGCTTTAGGCAACATAATAGACGAAAGCAAAATCAAGCCAAGTCGACTAGCTCGTTTCCTCGCAAAATACTGGATGCGCCTTTTTTGGGGCTACGCCCTCGGACCCATCGCCCGCCTCCGAAAAAAGACCATATGGCATATTCGAAAATACCCCATAGAAGATGGAAGCGCCCACAAACAAGTAGCCCTAACGCATACAAATTTTCTTCAGGCATTAATGTACGGATCAGAAGGTGGAATCGACGCGAACAATCTTCCCTACTCCTACGTGAGCCTTCCGCTGAAAAACGCCCAACAAATAGCGCAGAAGATACGTGAACGCATCAAATCCGAACTGGACAAAGACGTTACGGTTATGATTGTGGACACTGATAAGACGTATTCCCTAGGAGGATTCCATTTCACCCATCGCCGAAAACCAATCAAAGGCATACATTCTTTTGGAGGATTCCTAGCCTACATAATCGGAAGACACTTCAAAATGAAAAAGAGAGCTACACCCATCGCAATAGCAGGGTCAAAAATAGGAGTAGAAGAAGCCCTAGAAATTGCGGAGATTGCGAACAGAGTGCGTGGATTCGGCGCAGGAAGAACAGCATGGGACATGGCGGAAAGGTTCAGGGTCTCCGCAACTGGCGTAACATGGAACATGCTCAGCAAGATAGAACACAAGCCAATTGTTATTATACGTGAAATGAACAAAAGCTCAGATTTAAGTAGCAAAATTTCATTTAGGCAATAATTGACCTTTTTCAAGCAATTTGTTTATCCTTTTCCTTAGTGTAACTTCTTGTTCTCTTATGAACTCCCTTCTGGTAAATTCTTTCCATAGTTTCTTGACTAAATCTTTCTTCAAGTCTGCCAAAAGAGAATTCAACCTTTTCTTTATATGCTGATTTAGATTCGATTGCTTGCTGTTTGCCCAAAATCTCTGTAAATTTACTTTTTCAAATGAATCAATAATTATGGCTATTGCATCAAAATGGTCTCTTGTTCTCTCTGTCATCAGCTTCATTATCAAGACATCTTCAATTGGCACTACCATAACGCTAACTTTCGAATCCTTGTTTTCTTCAAAAGATGCTTTTATGTTCATCTTATTTGCTTTTGTGAAGATATCTTCTGGCAACTTGTACTCTAGGTTTGTGCTCCAGTCGATTATTTTGTCCACTGAAATATGAAGCTCAATAGATTTGCGACTGATTTTCTTGCTACCTTTTACTCCAAATTCAGTTTGCTCAAAGTCATATTTCAACAGCTTAAAAACGCCACGTAAAGCAGTTAAGTTCCTTCTTTTTGTAATGAAATCAATGTCCTTTGTGAACCTCCAGCTTCTCGGTTCAGTATAAGCTCTTACAGCATAGCCACCGATCAAAATGAGGGCGATTCCAAAATTCTTTGCTTCTTCATTTATTCTTTCCAAATCCTTTAGGCTGATCACTTCTATTTTGCTTGCTTCACTTATTTCCAAGTCTAACACCTAAATCTTCTAAAACCTTGCGAATAATATCTCTGGGTAGAATTGCCTGAATGCCCCACTTTTCGCTCAGTTCTTTATATCCTTCAAACCTTTCTTTTAGCTTTTCAAGTTCTTCTATCTCTTTTCTTGTTAGCAAAGCTTGATGCACCAATCTGTTCCTTAATTCTTGAAATCTAGACAAGAAAATTTCATCCCTTGGGAATATCTCGTCGCTCTTTCTTTTAACATCTTTCTTTATATTTTGGATAATTTCTGCCTTAATTACAGGCTTACGGGATTCAAAATTTATTGCGTCAAGCAAAAATCCAAGTCTTCTAGAAAAACCTAAACTTTTTGCAATGTCTATAACGCCATTACTGCCATACCATTTGAGCTGATCTCTTTTCTGCAAAATGATCGCAATTGTTTCTATTATGCTGGTTTGAGTCTGCCTTTCTAAGAGCTCCATTAAGAGAAACTCAGGCTTTTCTATGTAGCATCCTTCTTCAGTCTTTGTTCTTATTGAATCAATTAGTCTAGCGGAATGAAGAAGTTTAACATAATTACTTATCTTTCTTGTTTCTATTATGTCTCCAATAAATACCCGTGTTCTTTCATCCGTCAAGAAAGCTATCCATTTTCCTTCATCTTGTGGCTCGATTTTTATCTCAAGGACTCTTGGTGGGACTATATAGTAATGGTAATAATAAGCAGCGTGGCTTCCTGTTAGTGCATAGAGTAGCTTGTCATTTAATAAAACAAGTTTTTCAATCAAACTCTGCTTTCCAAGTTTTTCCTTTTCTACTAAAGAATAGAGTCCAATAGCAAAACTGATGTCTTCTGGTGAAATCAGTCTATAAATTCTCGCTCTATAATCGATTTCACTTCTTTCCTTGTTTACAAACCCCCTTTGTTCCAATTCCCAAAGTGTTTTAATGGTCATTACTCTACTTATGCCAAGTTCTTTTGTTACATCCTTAAATGTAAACGCTTGATTTTTGTATCTCATCCACAGCTTGTTGTAACATTTTTTCAGCCATCCTGGCATCTCTTTGCGCATATAGATCACTGGTAAACTAATCTGATCATATTACTAAATTTGGTAAACTAATTTAAATAGTTTACCAAATTACTATAAAACTGTTCATTATTATATAATAATGCAAATAATTTGGAAAAGAAAATTGAGAAGTTATAGTTCAATTCAATGCAGAGAGATGAAATGGGATGGTTCGTTAATGTTGGCAACTTCCACTGGAGTTTTTCCGTTTAAAGCCGTGTGGACGTATAAAGTGTAGTAGATTCTAAAGCCATCTATGATTTTATTTATGGATTATCGTTGTGAAGAACTCTTTTTTGAAAGAAGTATAGCCCTGGATGAAGACCTAATCGCACGGATAGACAAAATGTGGAGACTAAGTGATTTGCTAACAGAACCCTCGCCTTTGACTGAAGGCATTAAAGAAGGCATTAAATTATCGTGGAATTGTCTAACGCTTTTAAACTCAATGCGAAGAAAGAAGTTGGGGAGCGAGAATATGCCATACGGGTTCAATTTCGATTTGTCCAATTTGTCTCGGTCCTTCTTTAGGGAAATTGCAAAGGCATCTGGCGAAAAGAACATTCACAGAAGGATTGGGGAAAAGGCGAGGCACTTAATGGAGAAGTTTAGGATTCATGAGATAACGGGTTTGAACGTTTCCGAAGCCCTAATGATTGTTGAGGACCTAATGGACGTATATATTAAGAATTCCTCTAATAGAGAAAGTTTTTTGAAGACTAGGAAGAGGGCACTTTTCCTGCCCCACTGCTCTAGAAAACATATGGACAACAAATGTGGAGCCCGATTTGACAAAGAAATTCCATCCTATCAATGCGCCCACTGCTCCTCAGACTGCTTAGTTAATCGCGCCACAAACATGGCTGAGAAAAAGGGATACGATGTCTACGTTATACCAGGAAACTCATGCGTCACAAAAATACTGCAGAGAAGTCGCTATGAGGGAATCGTGGGAGTCGCCTGCAGCGAAGAAATTAAGCTGTCGGATAAATATCTGAAAAACTTAAATATTCCTGGTCAAGCCATACCCTTGATTAGGAACGGCTGCGCCAACACGGAGTTCAGCATAAAAAGCCTAAGAGAAATCTTGTAAAAATGCCGAAAATCATGGTTGAAACCATTAAGTTGGGATATTTTACTGAAGTATCCGCGAATGTGGCAAAGATTAAATAACCTAGAAGGCTAATTGAGGAAAGAAAAAAGGAGCGGTTTTAATGAGTGAAATCGTGGCTCCCATCGTTTATCAGCTGGGCGTCGGCGGAGTCGCTGGCTTCGTAGCTGGATACACAGTTAAGAAAATCACCAAACTAATATTGATAGTTATCGGATTCTTCGTTATGGTCCTCATATATTTAGGCTACACAGGCATAATCAATGTAAACTATAATAAACTAGCCGAAGCAGTATCGGGACTCGTAGGCAAAGCGGGAGGAGCATCAAGTCTGCTCGTAGCCATCGTAGCCCACCTACCCTTCGCAGGCAGCTTTATTGTCGCTTTTCTGATCGGGTGGAAAATGGGCTAAAGCCTAACGTTCTATTTTTGTTCCTTTAGCCACGCAGAGACCTTTTGGAAGAGGGGACTCTGGGACATGTCAATAACTGGAACTATTATTTTTTCCTTTGTCTCAATCAGTGGCTGGTATTTAGGCATTAAAGTATAACTTACAAATGCCCAGTAAACTTTTCTTTCCTCGACTATGGCTTTTGCGACTGCTTCGGTTGCCGGAGGAATAGAATAATAAAGGAAGGCTACTCCTTGCGCCCAATAAATGCCCGTGGGCCTTCCCATAGCAGTGATGCTAGCGAAACGCGCTAAGTCGTCAGGTGTCGAAAATCTGGTGCACTCCAAAATCACAATTTCTTTAAATGGATCATAACGGACAATAACATCATCCTTCATGCTTAAGCCTCTAAACTGAAAGCCTTTATGGTGAGTAGCCCTCTTATTGGTTTCGTTAAACAAAGCTTACTTCATAGGTGCACGCTGGCTTCTACGTTTTCGATACACGGCAATTGCAATCACGGTTATCGTTACTGCTATAATGGCGATTATTATCGCGTTCTGTATGGCGGCTGGTTTCATTAAAGTGTCTTTAACCTGCTGAGCAGCGGCTATGGCATTGTCGTAATCCTTAGCGCCATAATAGTTTATAGAATCCTCGAAAAGCTCTTCCGCCCTATCTAAGTCAGGCTTAATTAGGTATGTTGTATCTTTGGCTCTAAGTATGCTTATCTCAGCGGAGCCGATGGCGGCTTTGGCCTCGAACATTTTGGAGGAGTCCTCGACAATGTTTACCAGTGTTGTATTGCCAACGTATTTAGCGCCCCATTTGACGACTGCCCTATTTTTTAGGACGGCGTCTAAGATGCCGTTTACGGTTCTGTTAATACTGAAAACAATCGTTTTAGCAGAGCCAAGTTCACCTGGGCTATGGGCATCGGAGTCGCCTACAAAGGGATACTGAGCCACCACGGATGTTGCACTTAATGCAGCTGGGGTGCAATTATAGTTACCATTATAGGCTTCGTAGGCATCCACTTGATGACTCTCAATCAAAGACTTGAAAACAGTTCCGTTCCAGTCGTAAAGTGGATGTGCTGGAACGGCATAACCGCCTTGTTCATGAATCTCCTCACATGTTTCATTAGGCTTCAAATTTTGTGGAACAACCTGATTTATGTCTAGGGCGAGGAGATGCGACCAGTTTGTAGTGACTTCTTCGCCAATGATCACAATAATGCGTATCTCTTTTCTTTCCACCTCTTCCTTTGCGTTGAGTGCCCCTTGAATTGCCCCGTGATCCGTGATCGCCATAAAGTCGTAACCGTTTCCGCGCGCCGTCTCAACCATTTGAGTGGGCGTTCCACGGCCGTCAGAGTAAGATGTATGCATATGAAAGTCGCCTAGAAGCACGTGATAGCTAATTCCATCTATGACCACTTCACCAGAACTAGAAGAAGCAAAGGTTAGATCATACGAAGAAGAAACCACTAGGCATGGACAAAACTGCAAAATCAAAAGTAGCATTAACCAAACAAACTTTATTCCCATAATACCCTTTCTCAAATTAAACATGTCTAAAACATAAGCGAGTTAGCAATATTTTAAATTTCTCATTACTAGTTCCTTTTTCTTTATTTATTAGAAGAAATTAAATAGGGAACTGAGAAGCATTAAGGCTTTATTAAGAGCTCAAAGCAAATGGGTCAAAATGAGGAAAAGAACTTGCCAGAAATTCGAGTTGCAATAGCTGGAATAGGAAATTGCGCCTCAGCCCTCATTCAAGGAGTTGAATACTATAAGAATGTGAAAGAGGAAGCGAAGGTTCCTGGGCTCATGCATGTGAACTTCGGAGGTTATCATGTTGGCGACATAAAGTTTGTGGCTGCCTTCGAAGTGAACAAACAAAAAATCGGAAGAGACCTAGGGGAAGCCATATTCACAGAGCCCAACCTATGCGCTAAATTCGCAGATGTGCCTAAACTTGGAGTGAAAGTCCTTCCAGGACCAATTTTTGACAGCGTCGCCCCACACATGAAGGAGCCCTTCAAAGCCTATGAGGAAAGAGAGACAAAACCAGCCAACGTTTCTTATGCCTTGAAGGAGGCAAAGGCAGACATGCTAATAAATTTTCTACCTGTTGGGAGCTTTGAAGCCTCACGCCACTATGCACAAGCCTCCATTGACGCAAAATGCGCCTTCTTAAACTGCATACCAGAATTTATCGCTTCAGATTCTGCGTGGAGCAAGAGGTTTAATGAAGAATCCTTGCCCGTGGCTGGAGATGACGTGAAAAGCCAATTGGGAGCCACTATTCTGCATAGAAACTTGGTTAAATTGTGCGTAGACCGAGGAGTTGAAGTAGAGGAAACGTACCAGCTGAATCTCGGAGGAAACACGGATTTCCAAAACATGACCGTTGAGGAAAGACTAAAGACTAAGAGAATAAGCAAAACCGAGGCTGTGACAAGCCTAGTCCCCTACAAGGTTCCCACCAGGATAGGGCCCTCTGATTACGTTCCATTCCTAGGCGACAAAAAAATCTGCTACGTCTACATTAGAGGCCACAAATTTGGAAACCTACCCGTTACCTTAACAGCAAAACTGGAAGTTGAAGACTCACCAAACAGCGCAGGAGTCGTCATAGACGTCATCCGCGCCGTAAAAATAGCCTTAGACCGAGGAATAGGCGGACCACTAACCAGCATATCCTCCTATGCCTTCAAACACCCACCTATCCAGATCCCAGACGACACAGCCCGCCAATGGGTCGAAGACTACATAGCAGGAAAACGGGAACGATAATTAAATATACTTTGGCAAATCTTAATGATGATGTTTTCCTATTCGAAAAGTATAAGTTTTATATAAGAAAAGTTTATATTAGTTTTCGCTGTTTTCCATTTATGGTGAAAACCTTGGCAAAGACGGAGACAATCATAGTTAAGTTGAAGGGGCTGCCAGCCGACATATTGAAGAGGCTTGTGGAGACTGGGCTCTACATGAACAAGAGCGAGGCAATACGGGCGGGAGTTATTCGCTTAGGGCACGATTACGGACTGATCAACTTAACTGAATACTATGAGAAGCAGCTCGACGAGGCCATAAAGGGCTCTGGATTAAGACCCACCTATGAAAAAGTCATGGAAACCATCAAAGAGATAAGAAAGGGACGACATTTGAAATGAAACGATTAGCACATCGGCTCTACCTCGACACAAATGTTTACATTTTTGGAAGATCCATCGAAAGATCAAATTCGAGGATAATCCTCAACTTGGGTAAAACGGGCGTTTTAATCATCATAGGTTCAGACACTCTCATAAGCGAGGTTAAGGAAGTTTTCACAAGGCTATACGGAAGGGAAGCGGGGAAATACGCCAAGTTTTACATTGAAAGTTTTCCTAATAAGCAAAAGGTAGATGCCCTAGAAATCGCTAAGGAGAGGGAAAAATATGCCCCATACGCCAGAGAAGAGGATTTGGATCACTTAACCGCCGCTAAACTAGGAGGCGCTGAATCTTTTATAACCACCGACAGGGACTTCATAGAATCCGAGGCCAAAACCGTGATGAACATCTTAACTCCAAAAAAGTTTATCGAACTTATAGGAATCAAGCCCTACGAGACATCCCACGAAGAATGACCTAGTAAACGCCTTTTTCAGTAACACACGCAAACTTTTTTCACATTATGAAGTTAACATATGTGGGAAAAGAAGGGAGAGATGAGAATGCGCCTCTATGAGAATCCTTTCTATTACGATATAGCCTTTAGTTTCAGAGACATCGGGAAAGAAGTGGATTTTTTCGAACAGTGTATTAATAAATTCTCTAAGATCAAAGTTAAGAAAGTTTTGGAGATAGGATGCGGGACGAGCCCATATCTTATTGAGTTGAACACGCGGGGATACTCATTCACGGGTCTAGATAAAAGTAAGGAAATGCTGGAATACCCCCTTGAGAAGGCGCATAAAGCTGGGATTGAAATGAAAGTCATTCACGCGGATATGCGAAATTTTGAGTCCATGGAAAAATTTGATTTTGCCTTCTGTATGCTTGGTTCAATCTATGTAGAGTCAAATGAGGATTTTCTTTCACACTTTACCTCCATGTCCAACTGCTTGAAAAAGGGCGGCCTCTACCTCATTGATGCATGCTGTAGGTTTAACTGGCTTCGTGTTGGGGGAGAGAATTGGACGGTGATGAAGGAGGGTCTAACGGTTAATGTGACCTATGAGGAAAACGTCTTGAACACGGTTGAACAGAAAACCCTCGAGCGGATCACTGTTGAAGTTATAGAAAATGGAAAAACAGAGGTTTTAAAGGAAGAAACAATTTCTAAGATTATCTTCCCCCAAGAATTCTTGGAGCTAGTCAATAAAAACGAAAAGTTTGAAT
>Ga0315280_10007691_pt1 | contig 14359 bp, 14 predicted proteins | sample YL17G06_40_MG_FD_203697 | JGI IMG/M metagenome (GOLD analysis project Ga0315280, IMG submission 203697) | Sediment microbial communities from Yellowstone Lake, YNP, Wyoming, USA - YL17G06_40 | ecosystem: Environmental > Aquatic > Freshwater > Lake > Sediment | place: USA: Wyoming | collected...
TAGTAGAGTTCTCAAAGAAGTATAGTATTAAGGCCACCCAGGATGCTTTCAACGTATCAAGGGCAACAATCTTTAGGTGGAGGTGGTATTTTAAAAGAATCCCTGGGGAGGCTTAACAGTCTCATCCCCAAATCAAGAAGACCTAAGAGAGTAAGGACTATGAAGGTAATCCCAGAGGTAATTACTTTCATAAGAGATATAAGAGAGAAACACCCAAGAATAGTAAAGAGAAGATAAAAAAGTTTCTTGATAAATACTGTGATAAGAGAGGAATAAGAACAATATCCGTATCAACAATAGGTAAAGGATTCGCAAAGACAGCGAATACAGAGGACTAAATCAAAAGATCTGACCTGACATTCAACCTTTCACGGTTAAACTACCATAATCCTGAAAGTGGGTGGGCAAAGAGGAAGGTAAACTACAAAAACAAGGTAAGACACTCTCCAAAATACAAGGATTTAGGGTACCTAGAGATAGACACAATCGTTAAGTTTATCAACGGAATAAAAAGATATATCATCAATGCAATAGACATATCCAACAAGTTTTAGTTTGCATATGCATTCAGAACACTAAATAGCAGAAATACCTTAATCTTCTTTAAAAAACTTGAAAGCGTGTATCCCTATGAAACATGGATCCATGCTGTTCAAACTGGTAACGGCCCCGAGTTCCTCGGGGGTTTAACGAATATCTCAAGAAAAGAAACATAAAACACAACTTTATTTATTTAAGATGCCCAAGGATAAATGGCTTCGTTGAGAGAGCAAATAACCTGCTGAGAAGGAACACAGGTTACAAAGGAGTAAGAACCCTGCAGGAGGAGTTCATAGATCTACACTTCAACCTTTTATTAGAGGATATTGATAAATTTAACAGGAAACTTATGGATTATCTTTTATGGTACAATGCAGAAAGACCTTATAAAAGTCTTAACAATAAATCTGCTGAAAAGAGTGCAGATTACAGAGGAGTATGACACCGATAAATTACTTGTTAAAATGTTATCCTTCAATCGAGGAGGTGAAAAGACCCTCCTCGAAACTCCACCCAGAAAAGAGAATTAAAGACGGTTTTATCTTTTCAAAGGAGTTAGAGGGAATGTGTCCCTCTAATATGAAATGTATGTAACGCGTACAGCCTCTTGACAAAAAAATTTTTAGTGTAGAATATTAATAGGCCGTTTTTGAGGCTTGACGAAAAGCTAAGAGAGAATAAATGCATAAGGAATGTGAAAGTTTTAAAACAAGTGTTTTATTGGAAAGCCTCTGGTGTAGAGCAATTTGTAGAGTTACGTTTGCTTTACTGCTGTATCTACGCGATTTAATGCATTCTATCTTTGGTTACAGGACTAATCCTTGTCGGAAGAAAATCTTTGTTTTAAAGACAGGTATTGGTTACTTATTCCAATTGTTTCCAGACTTTCTTTGAAGAGAACCTTTTGGTGCAAGGGAGACTTTGTTGAAAGATCTTGTTATGGTTATTGACCGTGATCGTTTCCAGACTTTTGCTGAAAGAGAAAACTTCTTTGGAAAAGACGCAAATAAATTTCTTGCTAAAATGTTATCCGGAGCCTCGTACAATATACATAGTAATATAATATTACACAATAATGTGAGTGAGAACGTGAATAGGGCAGATCATCACGGATCCCAAATGTATTTAACGCATACAATTTTAAAAAAGTACTAAAGGAGGTACAAAATGTCTTATTATTATGAGTATGAATTAGGAAAAGCAGCTAAAATTCTTTGTGAAGATCTCTTCAAATTGAAACCAGGAGAAACATTTGTCATTACTGCGGATACGGAAAGTGACAAAAGAGTTGTTGATGCGACAGCCACAGCTGCTTTTGCGTGTGGTGCCAAACCCATGGTCATTTATACAGCATCCCCATTGGGAGTGGGGAAAGCAGCCGATCCCATGCTCCCCGTAGAAGCTCTCACTGCTGTACTTCTAAAGGCTGATGCCTGGGTGGAATTTAATAATGAGTGGTTACTTTACTCTACGCCTTACGATATCGCAGTGAAAGAGAACAAAAAGCTCCGCCATCAGTGCTTGGTAGGAATGAACGTAGACATGATGGTCCGCAACATTGGAAGGGTAGACTACCCAAATCTAGAAAAATTTATGAAGCTAGTTACTGAAAGGACTCTATCCGCCAAACACATGCAGATTACTACTCCGGCTGGCACAGACGTAGAATTCAATAACGAACCTGGTCGCAAGCCAATTATGGAGCTTGGTTATGCTGACACCCCAGGGTCCCACATGATGGCCGGACAGATCGGCTGGTCTCCAAATTTCGAGTCCATTAATGGGAAAATCGTTTTTGACGGTTCTCTCGTTCCTCCTATCGTTGGCATTTTGAAAGAGCCAGTTCACTTAACAGTTAAAAAAGGAGAAATCGTGAAGATTGAGGGAGGAAAGGAAGCTACAGAGTATGAGAAGTGGCTTAAGAGCTTCAACCACCCACAGATGTTCAAGCTGGCCCATGTGTGTTATGGTTTCAACCCTGGGGCAAGACTGACAGGAGACATCCTAGAGGATGAAAGAGTCTGGGGTGGGACAGAATGGGGCATTGGCAATGTCGGGGCAATACTCGTTCCTGGTGGGATTTCTGGACCCTCCCACTCTGATGGCATTTGCTTGAATTCCTCCGTATGGTTGGATGGCGTCCAGATTATGGACAAGGGTCAGCTCTTAAACCCAGAGCTTAAAGAGCTAGCAGGAAAATTAGGGAAATAAGGTTTTCAATGACGATTTGGCCTCACTGGTTGAATTTACATATCTGCATGTTAAGTGATGTGGGGTATGCGTTTTTGGTTTCCCAGATGATTCACTTACACGGAGTTTTAGTTCTGATTTCCAGTAAGGCCATGAATTTTAGAAAGTGCGAAAGAATTTTCTTTCACCCCTGCTGATCTAATAAGCAGAATAGAAGTAAATAGGAGGATTTTATGGAGGAAAGGTTGATCAAAAATTTATGTGAGATGGCGAGTATTTCTAGCGAATCAAGCGAGGAGAAGGAATTTATTGAATTTCTTAGAAAAAAGCTCCAGTGGGAGCTCAATGGGCAATGCCAACTTGACAGTTACGGAAACCTGATTTGCAAAATACCCGCTAAGAATTCTTCGACCTCTGAGCCGCTCATGCTTGCCGCTCATGCCGACACAGTGAAACCCGGTAAGGGCGTCAAACCAATAGTAAAAGATGGTGTTATTTATTCCAGCGGAGACACAGTACTGGGAGCAGACTGCAAAGCAGGAATAGCGGAGATTCTGGAGGCTGTTTCAAACTCACGAAGGCACCCACCATTGGAAATTGTCGTTACTCGCGAGGAAGAAATTGGATTTGTAGGGGCTAAGAACCTTGATTATTCCCTATTAAAGTCAAAACGTGGTGTCCTGGTGGACATGGATGCCTTAGATGCCATAGTGATCGGTGGCCCATCCTATATGAGTATTGATATCGAGATCACCGGAAAAGGTGCTCATGCAGGAATGGAGCCAGAGAAGGGGATATCTGCCATTAAAGCAGCCAGCTTGGCCATAGCAACACTGAAAGATGGCAGGATAGACTCCGAGACCACTGCAAACTTCGGCATTATCCAGGGCGGTTTAATCCGGAATGGTGTTCCAGACAAATGCGCTATAAAAGTAGAAGTAAGAAGCCTGAACCACAACAAGTGTATAGCCTTGAGTAATACTTATAAAGAAGTTTTTGAGGTAATGGCTCGTTCCATTGGAGCTAAAGCAGATGTAAGTCTGAATTTGGCATTCAAGGCAACCAGAATTTCAGAGGATGCCCCAATGGTTCAGGTCGCAAAGAAAGCTTTGAAGAGCGCTGAAATTGACCCCAAGGTGATGGTAATCACCGGTGGCCTGGAGTCGGCAATTTATAATGAGAAAGGAATAGAGACAATCCCCATCGGAAATGGAGTTAAAAGCGAGCACTCAACTTCCGAGAATGTGTCTATTGAGGACATGAAGAAGGTAGTTCAGATTCTTCAACATATCCTTGAGCAATTTGCTTGACGACTTTGAGAGATAGGCATCCGGGCTACGATTAAAAATAGAAGGAGCATAAGGAAGTTTACTGCCGTTCCGGTGGGATAATGTTGGACGTAATGATTAGAGAAGAAAGTAAGGAATTAATTAGTAAGGAATCAAATAATTTAAGGAGGAAAGTTATGAAGACAAGTAAGTTTGTTAGGTTTTTAAGAAATGGATTGTTTTTAGTTTTGGTAGCGAGCCTGGTGTTAAATCTCGCCGGATGCACACGAAAGACTCCTATTACGGCAGAGGTCAAGGTCATTCGCCATACCGATTCGTGGCCTTGCTATATCGATCCTGCGGTAGGATCGGATTATGCAAGCTCGATTGCTATTTGTAATATGTACGATTCACTGGTCTTTCCGAATCCAGATGGCAGCGTAAAACCCTGGCTGGCAAAGAGCTGGGAAATCTCTGGGGATGGATTGACCTACACCTTTGAATTGGTACCCGGAGTTAAGTTCCACAACGGAGACGAGCTAACAGCAGATGACGTAGTTTTCTCTCTCCAAAGAATCATGACTATTGGAGAGGGGTATGGGTATCTCTTTACCACTTCCGTCAAAGAAGCCAAAGCCCTTGACACATACCATGTTCAATTCACCCTCAAACAGTCCTTTGGACCTTTCCTGGGAGCACTGGTAAGGCTTTACATTCTTGATAAAAACCAGGTAATGGCAAATATTCAAGCTGGTTCCTACGGGGAGTTTAAGGATTACGGTAAGGGATGGTTGGTAACCAATGACGCTGGCTCCGGACCTTACAAAGTCAAGGAAATGAAAACGGCAGAATACCTCTTGATGGATAAATTCGACGATTACTGGGCTGGATGGGAGAACAAAGATGCCCCGCAGTATGTTAAAGAAATCGGGACCACTGAGGCTGTCACCGTGAGGACGCTCATTTCCAGAGGGGAATTAGAAATCACGGACCAGTGGCAGACGAGTGAAAATCTCGCTGCTCTTGACGAGCTTCCCAATACCGAGGTGGCCTCTTTCTTTGAGGGTTCAGTTCTAAACGTCATGCTTAACACCAAAAAACCCCCGACAGACGATATCCACTTCCGGAAAGCTCTTGCTTACTGTGTTGATTACCAGCAAATTATTGACAAGATTTTCCCAGGGTCGCGTTCTTCCACTGCTATTCCTAGCAGCCTTCCTGGATACGACCCCAATTTGGTGCCATACACTCTGGATCTTACAAAGGCAGAAGCGGAGTTGAGACAATCTAAATATTACGGAAAATTGGACAAATATCCCTTTGAACTCGATTGGGTATCTGAAGTTCCGGATGAGGAAAAAATTGCTTTGATGATCCAATCTAATGCCGCCAAGATAGGAATAAAGGTAAACGTTACCAAAGTACCCTGGCTTTCCTTGGTTGATCTTTTAGCTAAGCAAGAAACCACCCCCAATGGATCCGTCATCTTCGTCGCTGCTCATTATGCTGAAGCAGGATCGCTGTTGGAATCTCGTTACTCATCCAGCTCTTGCGGAACCTGGGAGCAAGGAGAATGGCTGCAAAATTCTGAAATTGATACATTAATCAAGGATACGCTTGCCACTATTGATCAACAAGCACGATTCCAAAAATACTATACCGTTCAGGAGAAAATTTTTGACCTCTGCCCTACATTATGGATTTTGGAACAGGCAGTAAAGCAAGCCTATCGAAGCGATTACGTCGTCTTCCCTGCAGCAGAGGCTATTAAGGAAGGGAAACAGGTTAACCCCGTTATGGGCTACAACTTCTATTATCGGGATTTCAAGGTCTTTCCCGAGAATGCACAACAACCATATACGCCGTTCACGCCGTAGTTATTATTCTTGCAGGGTTGCATAAATCAAGGCAAGTATAATGAAATAAGGGGGGCTCCGCTGTAATCAGGAGCCCCCTGTCTAAGGAGGTAAAACAAGTGAAACTTGGCAGTTTTCTTCTCAGGCGATTTTTGCTTTCAATTTTTGTAATTATTGGCCTTTCAATAGTAATTTTTATAATAGCTCGAGTTGTCCCGGGTGACCCGGCCCGCATGGCACTGGGGCCGAGAGCCCCTGAAGACGTGGTTCAAACGCTGAGGCAGGAAATGCATCTAGATAAGCCATTACCGGAGCAATATTTTTACTGGATCAAGGGGGTTTTTCGGGGAGATTTCGGTCACTCCCTGGTTAGCAAGAGACCAGTGCTGGAAGATATTAAAGAATATTTTCCAGCAACAATGGAACTGGCTATTTTTGCAGGCATATTGATGGCTATTTTTGCCATCCTCCTTGGAGTCCTTGCAGCTCAACATAAGGATACCTGGGTTGATGGCTTAATCAGAGTCTCAAGCTATTTCGGAGTAGCTATTCCAGCATTTGTAGCAGCGATTGTTTTCATGCTGCTGTTTGGATACTACTGGCCAATACTGCCAGTCTTAGGAAGGCTAAGTCCCGGAATGACCCCCCCTCGGACTATCACAGGTCTATTAACACTTGACAGTTTAATTGAGGGCAACTTTCCCGCTTTCTGGGATGCATTCAAACACATGATCCTGCCAGCAGTTGCTTTATCTTTAGGGGGGCTTTTCCAAGAAGCACGGATTACCCGCTCTTCTATGGTTGACAATATGCACAAGGACTTTCTTGCCGCGGAACGAGGTTATGGAATACCTGAAAAGATTGTTATGTTCAAATACCTCCTTAAACCCTCTCTGATTTCTACCGTATCTATTATGGGTTTGGATTTCGCATCTCTATTATCTAATGCTTTTCTTGTGGAACTGATTTTTAACTGGCCCGGGATTTCACGTTACGGTATCAGTGCCATGCTGCACAAAGATTTAGACGCGATTTCTGCGGTAATCATCGTATTTGGAGTTGTTTTCTTGGTCGTAAACGTTATCGTTGATGTCATTGTAGCGCTCCTAGACCCCAGAATTAGACTAGGCACCGCCCGAGACATGTAAAATGAGAAACCTAAGCGGAGGTCAGTCCAATAGTTCAATAGCTGTTAGTTTAGCAAGACCTAAGTCCTTATTCTGGACAAATCTGGGAAGGAATTGGTATAAGTTTTCCCGGAATCCCTTATCAATAATAGGGTTAGTAATTGTCTTGGTAATAATTATCTCAGCAGTTTTTGCACCCTGGATAGCCCCTTATCCTGAGCAAGCAGGACCTTTTGTTGATTTCGAGAACGCCGGACAACCACCGTCATTACAACATCTTTGTGGAACGGATAACATGGGAAGGGATATCTTCTCAAGGATCATCTTTGCGTTTCGCGGTGCTTTAATTATGGCAATTGTAGTTTTAGCTTTAGCTGTGCCTCCGGGCGTTCTTCTAGGACTAATCGCAGGTTATTTCCAGGGCGGATGGATTGACACTGTAATCATGCGCATCACCGACATCTTTCTCGCCGTGCCCCCTCTAATCCTCGCCCTTGCCGTTGCATCTGTGTTAGAGCCCAATCTGATGAACGCCATGATCGCAGTCACTGTTATGTGGTGGCCCTGGTACACCAGGCTTTTATACGGGACAGCTTCCTCCATTAAGAATGAATACTTTGTCATTGCAGCTGAGTTAACTGGAGCGGGCAAGTTCCACATTATCTTCAGAGAAATCCTTCCCAATTGTTTATCCCCTATTTTTACCAAGATAGCACTGGATGTGGGGTGGGTAATTTTAATAGGGGCTTCGCTAAGTTTCGTAGGGCTTGGACAACAACCACCTACCCCTGCGTTGGGCCAGATGGTTTCGGATGGCGCCAGGTACATGCCTATCTTCTGGTGGATGACTATTTTCCCTGCTTTAGCCATCGTACTCATCCTTCTGGGTTTCAATTTAATGGGTGATGGCATAAGGGATATGTTAGAGAGAGGGATGGGATAAAAATGGAAACTAAAGAAAATATTCTCTTAAACATAAAGAACCTTCATGTTTGGTATCGAGTTTATGGTGGTTATTTAAAAGTTCTTAACGGTGTTAACCTGATAGTTCGAAAAGGAGAGCGCGTTGGCCTCGTGGGGGAGGCTGGCTGCGGGAAAACTACTACCATGAAGTCGATCCTGCAAATTCTTCCGCCAGGGGACTTCCTCATTCCAAAGGGAGAGATCTATTATAAAGGGAAAGACATCTTGAAGATGAGCTTTAGTGAAATTCAAAGGCTTCGCTCTAAGGAAATCGCCATGATTTTTCAAGACCCTACAACTGCCCTGAACCCGGTGTTTACAATAGGAACTCAAATTGGCGACGTCATCAAGTACTCCATTGCCTTGGAAGAAAAGAAAGTACATAAAGAGAAACTCAAAATACTCTCAGCCAGGGCTTTAAAGGAAGCGTACCTCCCAGATCCCGAAAGGATGCTGGTAAATTACCCCTTTCAATTAAGTGGAGGTATGAGGCAAAGGACCTGTATCGCCATGGCCATTTCCTCTAGCAGGAACCTGCTCATTGCTGACGAACCAGGGACATCGCTCGATGTTACTATTCAGGACCAAATTTTGCATCTTTTGAAAGAGATAGTGGAAAAGATGGGAGCCTCCATAATTTTGATTACGCACTCCTTGGGGGTAGCTCGGGAAATGACCGATAGAATATATGTAATGTATGCAGGAACGATTGTGGAAACTGCTCTCACTAAAGATCTCTTTCAAAACCCTGTACACCCCTATACTAAAGGTTTACTTGCTTCTGTGCCCAAATTATCTGGGGGTGGTATAGCCAGAGGCATTCCTGGGAGAATTCCAGATTATTTGAATCCACCACAGGGGTGCCGATTTCAGTCCAGATGCGAGCATGCTACTTCTTCCTGTGCGGAAAACCCCCCACAATTCGTTGAAGTTGAGAAGGGCCATTTAGTCGCATGTTATTTAGCTCAGAGGTGAACACAATGACTCAACCAGGAAATAACGAAATTTTAAAAGCTGTAAATTTGAAGAAGTACTTCCGCATTGGCAAGAACAAGAAAGGCCCGATATTCGTCCGAGCCGTAGATGGAGTGAACTTCAGCATCAAGTATGGTGAGACCTTGGGATTGGTAGGAGAATCCGGATCTGGTAAAAGCACCATTGCCTACACCGTTGTAGGCATGTATCACCCTACCTCCGGCCAGATTTTATTTAAAGATCAAAACATCGGTATGGAAGCTGTGAGGAGATCATTATCTCTAAAAAAAGAAATCCAGATTGTTTTTCAGGATCCTAGTTCCTCTTTGAATCCCGAGCAAACTGTTGAACAAATTCTAAGTTTGCCCCTCAGGATTCATACTAGGACTTCCAAAAGACAGTTCAGAGAAAAAATGGTTGAGCTTTTGGAAAAGGTGGAACTCCCTTCAGATTATCTTTACAAATTACCTCCTTCAATTGGCGGCGGGGAAAAGCAAATGGTAGCTATCGCCAGAGCCCTGGCATCCAACCCCTCCTTGATTGTCCTCGATGAGCCAACTTCAGCCTTGGATGTATCTATTCAGGCAAAAGTTATCAATAAGTTAATGAATCTTCAAAAAGAGTTAAACTTAACCTATTTATTCATCACCCATGACTTGAGCTTGGAGAGAAACGTCGCTAGCAGGATTGCAATTATGTATTTGGGAAAGATTTGTGAGGTAGCTGATGCTGCTACTTTTTTCGAAAAGCCTCTTCATCCCTATACCCAGATGCTAATTTCCTCGGTTCCTGTGATTACGGAGGAAGAGGAAAAGTTAAAGCCAAAGAAGATCGTTTCTATCGGTGAGATTGGAAGTCCTGTCAACCCGCCTTCAGGATGCAGCTTTCATCCAAGATGTCCCTACAGGATGCCCATTTGCTCGGAAGTGGATCCCGAGATGATTGAGGTTTCCCCAGGGCATATAGTACGATGCCACCTTTTTTCTATGCCGGAAAAAACTGGTAGCAAAGAAGTTTAAAGAAAAAAATAAAAGAAAAGTAATCATGTGTTTATTAGAAGTAGTGAGATTTTGTAGAAAAGAGAGAAAGAATAAGTTTTAAATTTTAAGCGAAAGTATTAAATTTTTAAGGAGAATGAATGATAAAAATCCTATACATTGAACCAGTAGTCAGTGAAATAGTCGATGAATGGAAAAGGTATTTGTCTCAATATAAATGCCCTGAAACCGAAGTGGTAGTAACCTCTTTGCCAGAGGGTCCAAGGCACTTGGAATACTATTCCTACGGGGCACTGGTTGTTCCTAAACTTTTAAAAATCATAAAAGGTGCGGAAAAAGAGGGCTTCGATGGCGCAATCATTGGTTGCTTTTATGATCCCGGCTTAAGAGAAGCCCGAGAAATTGCAGAAAAATTGGTGGTCACTGCTCCAGCGGAAGCTTCAATGCATATTGCTGCGACTTTAGGGCAACGTTTTTCCATAATTGTGGGACGGACTAAATGGATACCTCTTATGAGAGAAAATGTCATTAAGTATGGATTTCAGGATCATTTAGCATCTTTCCAGGCTATTGGCATGGGGGTACTGGACCTTCAGATGGACCCTGAAGAGACTAAAAGAAGGATAGTTCAGGCTGCGGAAAAAGCAATTAAACAGGATGGAGCGGAAGTTATCATCCTTGGCTGTACTCACCAATTTGGGTTCTATCAAGAGTTACAGGGTGCTTTAGGGGTACCAGTTATAGATGTTGCTTTGGCTGCCTTAAACTACGCTGAATTCCTTGTGGATTTGAGAAATAAGCATGAATGGTATTTCAACAAGAAGAATGAATACTTATCTCCTCCCCACGAAGAGATCGAAGCCTGGAAGCTCTCAGACCTTTTTTAGGGCGCCTCTAGGTCCTATATGATAGCTGGACAAATTGGCTAGTATTGCACGAGATATGGCACTATTTTTGTCTTTCGGAAATGAATTAAGAGATCTGGGGATTTTCTAGTTTACTTGTTAACAATTTTTATAGTTTAAGAAAATATATATAATAAGAACTGGCGTGAATAAAGAGAAAAGCTATGAGAGAAATAAATATACACCCTATACTTCAATTTAGTCATGGAAAAGAATTAAAATTTACCTTTGACGGCAAAACAATGAAGGCCTATGAAGGGGAAACAGTCGCAATGGCCCTTTACAGGTCTGGTATTGACATTTTTTCTGAGAGCCCAAAACTACACAGGCCTCGAGGCATGTTCTGTGCCATTGGTAAATGTTCCTCCTGCATGATGAGAGTAAACGGAATTCCTAATGTAAGAACCTGCATTCTTCCCGTAAGAGAAGAGATGGTTGTAGAAAAACAGGAGAGGTTCGGGAAACTGCCTGATTATATCGAGAAATTTGCAGATCCAGTTGAAATTAATAAAGAGGTAGCAATTATAGGGTCAGGGCCTGCTGGCTTAAGCGCTGCCACTACTTTTAAAGAATTTGGTATAAACAGTTTAATAATTGAGGAGAACCCACAACTTGGAGGCCAGTTAATAAAACAAACTCACAAATTTTTTGGATCCGAAAAAGAAAAAGCTGGAACAAGGGGTTTTGAAATTGCACAGGACTTAATAAAAAACATAGAAAATAGCAGTATCGACTACACCACAAACTCAACAGCATTTGCGATTGATGAAAATAAAATTGGAGTATTTAGAGATAATCAGTATATGAAAATATATACAAAATACTTATTAATTGCAACAGGTGCTGCTGAAAAAATGATTCCTTTTCCCGGGAATGATATACCAGGAGTTTTGGGTGCAGGAGCAGCACAAACTCTTATGAACGTTTTCGGCATAAAACCAGGCAGAAGTGTACTTATGATAGGGGCAGGAAATGTCGGCCTTATTGTATCCTACCAATTATTACAGGCAGGTATTAAAGTTAAGGCGGTTGTTGAAGCAATGCCAATAATTGGTGGATACTTTGTGCATGCCGCAAAACTTCGAAGGTTTGGAGTACCAATCCTTACAAGTACGACAATAAAAGAAGTAATAGGTAATTTAAGAGTCGAAAAAGCAATAACTATTTCTATAGATAAAAAATTCAAGGAAATTCCGAGTACAGAAATTGAATGGAATGTTGATACTGTTTGCTTATCAACCGGCTTGATTCCTTCTGTAAATTTATTGGCTCAGGCAGGCTGTAAGCTAAAATATGTAACATCGCTAGGAGGATTTGTACCTATAAGAAACAAAGATTTTCAAACTACCAATAAAAATATTTTCGTGGCAGGTGATGTAGCAGGTATTGAAGAGGCTTCAACAGCAATATTAGAAGGGCACGTTGCCGCCCTTGCAATACTTGAAAAAATGGGCTTGAAAACTAAAAAATTAAAAATAGAGTCAATTAAGGACTTAAATAATCTGAGAGGCAGCCCTTTTTCAAAAAAGATCATCGAAGGTTTAAAAGAGGTGGAATATGAGTAACTATCTAAAATATGGCTACCTTGAAGTGAAGGATATTATTAGTTTCCCTTCGTTAAAAATCATTACAAAACACCCCGTTGCGATTTCAGAATGTATACAGGAAATACCATGCAACCCGTGCGTTACTTCATGTCAGTTTCAAGCAATATCGATGGAAGGAATAAATGGAATCCCTGAAATTAATTTTGAAAAGTGTACTGGATGCGGAAAGTGTGTTTCAATATGCCCAGGCCTTGCTTTATTTCTTGTAGGTATTAAAGATAAAAAGGGTCTTGTTACCCTACCTTTTGAAATACTTCCTGTCCCTTTAAAAGGAGAAAAAGTATACCTGCTTGACAGAAAAGGAAAAGAGATAGGCCAGGGCGACGTATTAAGAGTTATCTTTCCCGATAAAAGTACAAAATCTGCAGTTATAACGGTAACTTTCGATGATATAGAACTTATAAAAAGTGTAAGAAATATAAGGCCACTAAAATGAATGATAGTTTAATTTTAATTTGTAGATGCGAAGATGTTACGCTTGAGGAAATTAAAGAAGCGTTTAACCAAGGGTTCAAAGATATTGAATCGCTAAGAAGGCATTTAAACATAGGCACAGGTCCATGCCAGGGGAAAACATGCATACCACTTTTGGAAAAAACTCTGGCACAACTTTCAGGTAAAAATGAAATCGAAACTATTTCCACACGTCCTCCCGAATCTCCCGTTCCATTTGGGGCTTTTATAAAAAGAGGCAAAAAATAATGAAATCGTTTGATGTTGTGATTATCGGAGGAGGTATTACGGGTCTTTCAACGGCTTATTATCTAAATAAAATGGGAGTAAAAAACGTATTAATAATAGAAAAGAACTATTTAGGTTCTGGCTCAACAGGAAGATGTGGAACAGGCATCAGACAACAGTTTACAACAAAAGAACATATTGTTCTTATGAGAGAAAGCGTAAAACTCTGGAAGGAGTGGGAAAATAGTCTTCAACACCCAATTCATTTTAAACAAGGAGGCTACCTCTGGCTTTTAAGAAACAATGAAGAATTAAAACAATACAAAGATTATGTGAAAACGCAAAATCTCCTTGGAGTACAAAGTCAAATAATTAGCAAAGAGGAAGTAAAAGAAATAGTTCCAGAAATAAATATAGATGATATAGTTGGTGCAAGCTGGTGTTCGACAGATGGAAATGCATATCCATTTGAAGTTATTGATGCCTTAAAATTTTTTGTTGAGTCAAAGGGCACAACAATAAGAACTTTTGAGGAAGTAAAAAGTATCAAATTAAAAAATGGGCTGATTCAAAGCGTTATAACCGATAAGGATATTTATTATACTTCTTTCCTGGTAAATGGAGCAGGAGCTGGGGCAAAAAAAATTGCGCAAATGGCAGGTATCAACTTACCAGTTCAAAATTTCAGACACCAGATTGCCGTAAGCGAACCTCTTGAAGACTTTCTCAACCCAATGGTCGTAAAAGGCGAATTATATTTTACACAAACACATAGAGGAAGAATCATCGGTGGCACAGATATGGAGGAAGGGCCATCTGAAAACCTTAACTCAAATATTAACTTTCTTGAAAAATACGCACGTGAAGTCGTTGATACGCTGCCAACTTTATCATCAGTAAAGATAATGAGACAATGGGCAGGCTTCTACGTTGTGTCGCCAGACCATCATCCAATCCTTGGTTCTCAAGAAATTCCAAACCTCATTATGGGGTGTGGATACTCAGGCCATGGATTTATGCTTGGACCCATTGTAGGCAAGCTCCTTGCGGGCTATATTAAAAATGGAAATTTCTTCTTGGAAGAAGCTAACCATTTAACGGTTGAGAGATTCAAAACAGGAAAACTCATTCATGAAAAAACAGTGATCGGATAACAAAAATTTTACCAAGTAAATTTTATTCAAATTTAACGAATTGCCTCATCAAAAATCTTACTCCTTTCTTACTCCTTTGGAACCGCTTTAGCGGT
>Ga0315280_10007693_pt1 | contig 14358 bp, 15 predicted proteins | sample YL17G06_40_MG_FD_203697 | JGI IMG/M metagenome (GOLD analysis project Ga0315280, IMG submission 203697) | Sediment microbial communities from Yellowstone Lake, YNP, Wyoming, USA - YL17G06_40 | ecosystem: Environmental > Aquatic > Freshwater > Lake > Sediment | place: USA: Wyoming | collected...
AGAAGCTCTCCAGTCTTAGGCTTGGCTAAGTTGACCATGCATCTTGCAAGTTTAGCATGCATAGCTGAAGGATGAAAAAAAGGTTTTTTCTTTGGGCGTCTTTCAACAAAAGGTTTTGGCAGAATCTCGGCAAGTTTCATTCCAAAAATAAACTTTCCATCTGTTAAGATGCCTACAAATGTTTTATCTGGGTTCTTTAGGTTTACCTTTGCTTTTGTTTTTTCGTTTAATACGAGTTCGCCGAGTTTTCTTTCAAGAGTCATTATATCAGCTTTCGAGGAGTGGTTCTTCACACGTTTTACGCGAACTACGAAGCCTTCTCCATCCTCTAAAACTTCGTTTAGGCTTATGGAATGCGTAGCCTGCAATATTTTGCTTGTTTTCGCTTCGCAACTAAACAGTTCTAATGCGCAAAGTCTTGTGAATGCTGCTCTGCGCTTTATGGTTTCTACGCAATTTGAATCAGCCTCAATCCTTATTGTTTGGTCAAGTTTTTCCAAAAGTTTAAAGGCATAACCTTCTGTTTCAAGTATGGCTTTTACTTCTGATGCTGGCAGAGTTTCATGTTCGCCAGAAAGCAGAAAGAAAAGTTTAGCCACTTTTATGCTCCTTTAATGCATTGCTTATTAAAGGTGCAAGAGAAACCTTACTTACATGGCTTTGAATACTGTCTGTTCCAACTATTTCTTCCACTCCACTTTCAAGAATTCGTTTTTCAGCATCTCCTATTAAAAGCGGATGAACGCAGGCAGCATAGACTTTATCTGCGCCAGTTTCTTTCATGATTTTTGCTGCTGAGGCTATGGTGCCTCCAGTGCTTATTACATCGTCAAAAATTATCACGGTTTTTCCACGTACTTCAAGTTTTTTCTTTTTTATTGTTATTTGTCCTGTGTAAAGGTCCCTATGTTTCTCTAAATAGCCACATTCGCCGCTTAAAACGCTCTTTGCTTCTTCGGCAAGCCATAACGCACCATCATCAGGTGCAAGCGCAAACGCTTTCTCAAAACCCTTTTGTTTGAAATATTCTGCTAATAGGGAAATTGCTGAGATTGTTTTGGCTGGAAACGGAAATTTTGCCAAAACCTTTGCTTGATGAACATTCACTGTTATTAGGCTGTCGATTCCAGCTACCTTAAGCATATGGGCAACGGTTTCGATGCTTATGGCTTCCCCTTGAAGGAACACCCTATCTTGGCGTGCATAGGCTAGATAGGGCACGACTGCTGTTACTTTTTTTGCGCCATGTCGTTTGGCTGCATCAGCAATTAATGCTAACTGTATGAGTCTTGTATCCTGGGGTGGGCTTGTAGTTTGCACTATGGCTACTTCCTCATTTTGCACTTTGCCCTCAAGCCTTACGTAGGATTCCCCATCTGGATAAGTTTTAAAGAATAATGGCACTGCTTCTACGCCTAAAAACTCTGCTACTTTTTCTCCTAACTGTTTGGAGGCTGGTCCTGGAATTATCTTCATATGTTTTCCCGCACTTAGATGTTATTCGCTTAAGTTTTAGATTTTTTAGATGCTTTATATTGTTCTATTAGTTCTTTTGCTCTGTCCATGCGGATTTTTCGTTCTTCAACCATCTTTTCAGCCACTAAATCTATTAACTCGTCTGATGCACCTGCTGCTACGGCTATGTTTCTAGCATGAAGCGACATATGTCCGCGCTGTATTCCCTCGTGTGCTAGGGCTCTTAAAGCGCCTAGGTTTTGGGCTAAACCTACAGCTGCCAAAACCTCGGCGAATTCGTTGGCTGTTTTTACTCCTAGGATTTTTAGGGCTATCTTGGCTATTGGATGCGTCCGCACGGCTCCGCCTATCAAGCCCACAGCCATCGGCAGCTCAATCGAGCCTACCAAGTCGCCTTTTTCGTTTTTCTCCCATGATGAAAGTGCTGTGTAGTGGCCGTTTCTTGCTGCATAGGCGTGGGCTCCAGCTTCGATTGCGCGGTGATCATTGCATGTTGCAACTACAACGGCTATTATGCCGTTTAAAATCCCTTTGTTATGGGTTGCCGCTCGATATGGGTCTGCTGCAGCGAAAGCGTAAGCGTTCACTATTCCATCCACGACTTCTTCTCCGCCAACAGTCTCCTTTGGAACTGTGCACCACACTCTTGCCAAACGTTTTGTGGCTAAATTAGAAATTATGCGCAGATAGACGCGTCCGCCTGTTATGCGCTCTATCATTGGAGCAACAGCCTCAGCCATAGTGTTAACCGCATTAGCGCCCATGGCATCGCGGCAGTCCACATGCAATTCTGCAATAAGCATTGGTCCTTGTGTGGTGTGGATTACTTTTGCGTCTAGGTCTTTTGCTCCTCCGCCAACAGAAACAAGCACTGGGTCTTGGTCATTCGCCTTCTTTAATATTTCTTCTTTTGCCTGTATAACGCGCGTCCTAGCCGCATAGGGGTCTTTTATGCCTACTGTTTGTATTTGTCCAATCATTATTGGTGGTGTGCTGCTTGTGTAGAAGCCTCCGCCATCACGTACCATTTTCGCAGAGTAGCTGGCCGCAGCCACAACAGAAGGTTCCTCAATAGCCATAGGAATCAGGTAATCACGTTTGTTTATGAGAAAGTTTACAGCTATTCCAAGCGGTATAGGAAAGGCGCCGACGACGTTTTCTATCATGCGGTCAGCCAAATCTAAGGGCAGAGAGCCCATATTCTGCAATAGAGCTGCTTCTTCATCAGTCAAATCGGCAAAATCTTTAACAAACTCCAAACGCTCTCTTGGGCTAAGCTTGTAGAAACCAGAAACCAAAGACGACTTACACATAGCAATTCACCAGAGTTCTAAATACAGTTTGCACTACTGTTTTTAAAATTTTAGTAACTTTCAAAATAAAAAAAGGGAAAGAGTGGGTCTATGAGCTTACATCTAACCTCAATGCTACGTTGACAGAGTCAGATACGGTCGCATTACCATACCATGTAATCGTCCATCCTAAGTTCCATGTCACTCCAGCGCCAATTTGAAGGTTTGTCAGTGGACTCCCTATACCGTTGTTTACCCAAACATTCAATGTCTGTAATAGGCTATTATCAGTACTATTGTATATCTTTACGTAAATTGATGTCAAGTTGTTTGTGCTGCCTTGGCATTGCGTAGTAGTAATGTTGAATGTAGCTGCGTTTGATCCTGCATTTGTGATTTTTACAGTATCATTGTATATTGTGGTTTGGCCTGGATAGCCGTCTAAGCCTGTTAATGTACACGTTGAACCAACGATGTTACATGTTACATTTGCATTGGTTCCTGCAACCCATTTCAATGAAAGCCCTGCAACCCCAACTGTTGCGTTCAAGAACATCTGTGTGTAGACTGTTGCACTTACTGTTGCTATGAGCAATGATGCTAACAATAGGGTAATGAATTTTAGGCTTTTCTTATAGTTTAGTTTCATTTTATTGTTTCACCTCCTTCCTTCTCTTTCTCTCCTTCAATGTGTCTATCCATATTCTTGCGAGGACGTAGATGCTTACTCCTAAGACGATGACGCAGGCTATTGCAAGGGCTATGGCTGAGACTACGAAGGCGGACTCTCCCCAAGACGGCTTAAACAAGGCGTATAAGCTTGCGCCAGTTATCGCTGTGCCTGCGCCTAGGGCTATGTACCACCATTTTGGCTTGAAGAAGACGTATGTACCCACCCCCACAACGACAGTGTCGAAGGCAACTATGCCAATGAAGGTAGCTTCCCAAGACATTTGGGGCGCCATTATCAACGGATGAAGAGCAACTTCAGCATAATTGGATAGGAAGAAGGCAGTCAAAGACAGAGCTGGAAAAGTCACGGTAAACATGAAGACCTTTGCATAATTCAGCAGCTTTTTCATTATCCCAAGATATACGTTGACTGCAATTATGTTTGCCAAAGCAACGATTAGGTATAGGAGGCTGTACCAGAAGCGCATGTACTCGCCGAATAGTGCCATGAACTCTTTACTCACAAGTAGTTGTCCAAAGCCTGCCAAAGCAGCTAGCTGATATACATATGGTAGTTGCCATGGAAAATGCCTATCCAACAAACATGTTAGCAAGCTTATTGCTAGAAAAAGGTCTATGCCCAGCAGTGCAAAGAACTCTGGTTGTAGTGGGGAAGGCATTTCGGTACCGCACTCGAATGTCTGGTTTCTTTTTATTTAAGTCGTATGAATTCGGAATCCAAATCCGAATTATACAGTAATATGCTGCGAAATAGAAGATAAATCTTCCGTCGTAATATATAATACACACTATTTTTTGGGAAGTGCTATGGCTGAAATGCTAAAACGTTTTTGAATCTCTCTTGCTAGTGTTTCTGCGTGGCCGACGCGGAAATTGTCTGTGATGACAAGTTTTGGTTTTGAACGCCTGACGTATTCTGTTAATCCGTCAAAGTCCGAGTGGTCGCTTAAGGCTACAACGTATTCGTTGTCTGCAATTTCGCGACAGGGCGCATTAAACTCCCAACCGCTTACACAAACGCGAAAATGGTCTCTGCCAACTTTACTTCTTGAACCCATATGGTAAAAGGCTATGCAGGGTAAATTTTTTTCCAAAAGCTCCTTCGCTTCTCTTTCTTCGGAAAGCATTAAACGTCCAAGGCGCATTCCGTGCTGTTCACAAACCCTAGAAACGTGGAAAACCCTTTCAGGAACAACGAAGGGAGCTTTAACATCAGCTTGGTGCAGAATTTGCATAACCTCTTGGAGTTTGCCGTGATAGCCAAAAACGTACACTGTGCCATGTTTCAATCCTTTTTTCACTAAAGAAACCAGCAATTCCTTAACATCTTCTTCGAAAGCGCGTTTACATGCTGGACTCCCATAGGTGGCTTCTATAACGAGAAAATCAGCATCCAAAATAGGGGTCTCGTCAATCCTAAAGTCTCCAGTATAAACAATTCTCGTTCCCTCTGCGTCCTCAACAAGCACTTGAGCCGCGCCCAAAATGTGATCAGCATGAAAAAATGTTATGTGTTCCTCCTCGTATTGAAGAGTTTTACCATAATCAAGTGTCTCCACAAAACCACCCATGAGAAAAAGCGGACCCATCATAACATCAATCAAGTCTTTTGTGGGTTTGGTCATCAAAACTTTTTCGCAGTTTCTCAGGCTTTGTTGTAGCCCCATCATGTGGTCAGCATGTGCGTGCGTGACGACTCTTAATGATTTTGATTCGTCAAATGCGTCGCAAGCGACGTGTTTCCCGAGGAGAACAGCTCCTCTGGGGGTTATTGTAGCTTTTATGGACAAAATCAGCACCAATCACGGGGCAAAATCGCTAATTAAAGTTGCCATGAACTTTGTTCCCTTAATGAAGCTTTCAATTAAGTTTTCATCAGGCGCATGTGTGTTAGCCTCTGGATGGCTGCATCCAACCGAAACAACCGGATATCCCGGAAAGTTGCGGAATAAATGCATAGGTTCAGAACCCGCACTAATTGTATAGATCACGGCTCTCTTGCCATCAATGTATTTGTAAACTTTTTCTAAACTCATTTTTATCACTTAAACAGTTTTTGGGGCAAGCCAGTCGACGAGTTCTCTTGGATTTTCGCATTCTATCTTGACCTTTATTGGTCCTAACGGCGATTCTGCTATTTCCTTAGAAAAGGAAACATGCCCAGCAAACGCAACTTGCTTATTCAAACAGAAGCTGATGGTTTTTCCGTTTAACCCCTCGAAAAGGACTCTTCGTGCAGCGTAACGAATACGTTCTCTGCGCAACAAATTGCAGAGTTTGGTGAGGGATTCGAGGCTTTTGGTCTCTGCGGTTAGCCTAGCCCCCTTATATATAGGTTGAACTTTGGTTTCAACGTTGCCGAAAATGTTTTCAATAGCTCGTTTTACTTTGTCTTCTGATTCTGTTGGGTTAATTTCAGCTTCTATATGAACCTTTATTTCATCCATTTTTCTTCAACTTTCCTCAGAACTTTCCTAATTTTTTCTTTAACGACTTCTCGCTCTTCCTCATTTGCTATCAAATATTCAGCCATAGCTATAGCTTCTCCCAATCCCACGCTTAATTCTCGTGTATCTCTCTCATGGAAGATTTTCCAGTTTTTTGGGTCGTCGCTTCTTTGGCGACGGTAAAGACGTTTGAATCTTGTTTCTGGGGATGATTGAATAGCTATAAGGCTAAATTTTGAAAAATGTTTTTTGAACTCTTCAACTTCGCTTGGGCTTCTTACGCCGTCCACAATGATTTTGGGTTTTTTTGCGTTTTCTATTTTTGGGATGCATCTTTTTGCTATAACATTTTTTCCTTCTTTTTGCCTTAACTCAAGCATTATCTTTCCAAGATTTTCAGGACTTGACATCAAGCCTCTTCTTACTGCCTCTTCCCTAACCACGTCACCCATCACCACTACACCATAGCCGCTTTCTTTTGCAACCTCAACAACTACGGATTTCCCCGCACCAGCCATCCCAACCAAACCCAGAACAAGCTTATCAACCGACATTTTGCATCCTTTTGCTATTGTATCTGGCTATTAACAATATTCTTTTATATTAAAAGCATTTATGAGGGGAAAGCAAAAAATATGCAAAGGAATAACAATGTCTGAAACAATAAGAAGCTTCATAGCCTTTGACATCGACAACGAATCAGTTCTAAAGAGAATAACAGATGCACAAAACCTCCTAACCAAAACAGGGGCAGACTTGAAACTTGTCGAACCCAAAAACATCCACATTACTGTTCGATTTCTCGGAAACATCACCGCGAACATGGTTGAAAAAATCCATGAAGAAATGAAAAAGGTTCAGTTTACCATCTTTGACGTCAAAATTCATGGGATTGGCGCCTTCCCAAATTTTCGCTATCCACGGGTATTGTGGGCTGGAATGTCTCAAGGTGTTGACCAGTTGCGAAGCATTTTCAATCAATTAGAGCCTCGTCTACGCAGTTTAGGATTTTCCCCAGACCCTAAAGGCTTTAGTCCCCACCTAACAATTGCCCGAGTAAAATCTGGAAGAAACAAGGCTGAACTCGGCAAATGCGTCACCGAAAATGTCAATTATGAATTCGGAATCGTTAGAGCTCAGTGTTTGAGGCTTAAAAGAAGCGATTTAACACCGAAAGGCCCCATTTACTCAACCCTTAAAGAGTTTTGCTCACAAGAATAGAGAAAAGGACATGTTTATGCAAGGAAAAATTGAGAAAGTTTGCACAACCGTCTTAGAACAGGTTACGCCGAAAAAAGGAGAACGGGCTAAAATTGAGGCTTTGGCTAAAGAACTAGAGAAGAAGGTTGTTTCTGCATCAAAGGAGTTAGGCGTTGAAGCCGAAGTGCGCGTAGAAGGCTCAGTTGCGAGGGACACGTGGCTCAGTGGAGAACCAGACATCGACGTTTTCATGCGTGTCTCAGCAAAGATACCTCGCAAATCTCTAGGAGAAATATGCCTAAAAATAGCCAGAAAAGCCACAGAAGACTCAGAACAGATTGAAAGGTTTGCTGAACATCCCTATCTTGAGGCAATAGTTGACGGTGTTAGAGTAAACATTGTGCCTTGCTATAATGTCGAGAGGAGAGAGTGGTTAAGCGCCACAGACAGAACGCCGTATCACACGGACTATGTGAAAAAATGCTTGAATAAACAAATGCGGGACGAAGTGCGCCTGTTAAAGAAGTTTATGAAGGGAATTGACGTTTATGGCGCAGAAATCAAAATCGGCGGATTCAGCGGCTACCTATGCGAACTTCTAATCCTAAATTATAAATCCTTCATGAACACGCTAAAGACATTTGCCCAGCATAAAAAAAGGATAGTCACAGATATTGAAAACTATTATAAAGGAAGGGAGAACGAGCTACAACTTCTATTCAAAGAACCACTTGTAATTGTTGACCCAGTTGACAGGGGAAGAAACGTAGCGTCAGCGGTTAGACCGCAAAAACTCTACACTTTCGTAGCGGCTGCACGAGCCTTCCTTAAAAATCCGAATCTAAAATTCTTTTATCCGCATGAAACGACTGCCTTAACCGTGAAAGAACTCAAACATAAATTAGACAGGCGAGGCTCTACAATTATTTTCCTAACTTTCGGAAAGATTAACGCTGTCCCCGACATTTTATGGGGACAACTCTACAAATCTCAAAGATCCTTGCACAAACTTGTCCAACTAAGCGATTTCAAAATTTTAAGAGATCTTCCTTGGAGCGACGAAAAAACTCTATGCATGTTCGTGTTTGAACTTGAACATTGCTGTTTGTCCCCGGTCAAAAAGCATTTGGGGCCGCCCCTAGAAAAGGAGCAAGAATGCGAAAAATTCCTTAAGAAACATCTAAATAATTTTGGAACAGTTTCTGGGCCATATATTGAAGATGGACGATGGGTTGTGGGGCTTCGAAGAAAATACACAGATGCTTGTGACCTGCTCAGAGGAAGACTAAAGGACGGCGGAAGAAGCGCGGGCGTTGCGGAGCAAATTTCGCAGACAGTTCACAAGAAATTCAAAATCTTTGTCAACGACGAAATAATCGAGATTTATGAGAAAAACAGCGAGTTTGCAAAGTTTCTGACAGACTTTCTATCTGGCAAGCCCAAATGGTTAGAACCCTCTTAAACTAAGCACTATCAGCGCTGTGCCAAGTAGCCAGCAATAAAATGCGAAAAGGTGAAACTTTTTCTTTCTCAGAATTTTCCAAAGCAATTTCAAAGCAAAATAACCGATAAACATCGCAACAATTATGCCTATCAAAATTTCAGGCCAGCCCAATCCTGCAGATGCTAGCTCGTCAGATCTTTTAGCAAAGTTGTAGCCTAAAACGCTGAGTATGGCTGGAATTGAAAGCAAGAAGGAGAATTTGAAGGCTTTTTCTCGTTTTATCCCTAGCAAAAGTGCAACTGTAATTGTTGCTCCGCTTCTTGAAATGCCTGGAATTATGGCTATGCCTTCTGCTACGCCGACTAGTATTGCTGTTGAATATCCTATGGTGTCGTTTTTTTCTTGTGCAAACTTTGCAGAATAAAGCATTATTCCGCTTAGAACAAACGCCACAGCAATAGGTAAAGTGTCTTGAAAAGCAGTGTTCACAGGTTCGTTAAGTATTATGCCGATGATTCCTGCAGGTATTGATCCGACAATTATGAGCGGTATGAGTTTTCCATGTTCTGTTTTGAAATCCAGATGCGCGAGAGCTGAAACTATATTCTTTATGTCTCTTCTAAAGAATAGCAAAACAACAATCAAGGTTCCAATGTGTAAAATAAAATCAAAGAGCAGGGGAATTTTTTCGTTCATGAAGTGTTCAGCTATTTTGAGGTGTCCAGTGCTTGATATTGGGAGCCACTCTGTTAAGCCTTGAATTATGCCTAGAACTATTGTCTTTATTATGTCCAAACTCTCTCGCCGCTTCTATCTTTTATTTTTGGTTAGGTTTAAAAGATTTATATTTCGAGATTTGGAAGAAGTATCTGAAAGACAATGAGTAAGAATTTAGAATTTAAAGCTAAATGTGACATGAAAATTTTAAAGAAACATAATGGGATAGACGTTATGTTAGGATTGTCCGACTGTATAGTTGATGTTTTTATAGAAAGTCTAAAAGCTCATTTCATTATTAAATAGGTTACACATTAGGTATGTTGTTACAGGTGCCTTGTATGAGTGAATATCCACCTGGAAGTGTTGAAGACCGTGAAATGTTGGCTAAATTGTCCATGGAAAAGTTGCTTGACTTGTTCTTTCTCCAAATTCGCAACTTGTGGAGGGTTGACGGCTTATACTTCTTGGGTATGGAAAAGAAGTTCAGCACAGAAGCCGCAACAGAAATTGATGCCGGTGTTTGGGAGGCTATGGCTCAGATTGAAGCCAAAAGTCTGCAAAGAATGTTTAATGTTGGAGAAAACCCAGATATACCAACTATACTAAGCCTTCTCCGCAAGTCAAGCTGGGCTTTAGACCAACCGTTCAAGACAATTGAAGTGAGCGATAAACGGGCTACGTTAAGCATCAACAGGTGCAGAACGCAAGAAGCTCGGTTGAGCAAGGGATTGTGCGAGTTTCCATGCAAAAAAGTGCGTTTTGGCTATTTGAAAAACTTTGCAAAGGCACTGAACCCGAAAGTGGAAGTGAACTGCCTAGTTTGTCCACCAGATGAGCATCCTAAAGAGTCATGGTGCAAATGGGAATTCAAACTCTGATCTGCAAAATTTTTATAGCGTTTCCACTAAAGTATAGAAAAATATAGGAAAAGCAACCATCGAATTAAAGCTGTTAGCTTAACCTAAAATCTCCGTCTTTGACTTCTTCTTTTTGACCAGCACTCTCGGCAGTAAACAGGCCTACTTGTGTCAGGTTTGAAGGGAACTTCACATTCCTTACCACAATCAGCACAAACTGCCTTGTGCATCTCTTTCTCAGCCATTTGCTATTTCAACTCCTATACTATTTAGTGCAAAAATTGCTTCTTGCACGATGCAGTTATTCACTGCATAGTCATTTATAAGAATTGCCTTGTAATCATCCATAAAACGATTGTTGCAACGAACAAAAAGCCACCAATTATCTTTGACAGCTTGGCATGTGTTAGGCGTTTACCATTTTACAGATGGCATCTCCCATTTCTTGACCATGTTTCATTCCATAATAAATTCCCGCCACTTTAGCGGCAAACGGAAGTGCCATCTGCTTGACGAGTTTGTAAAGTAACGGGTTGTGGATTCTCTGTTCTAGGAAGGTGTCCCGCCAAATTCTAACGTTGTATTCCCAACAGCGAGTGATGAACAGCCAGCGGGCTTTTGTGAGAGAGTTGGCTTCTGCCCCGCGCTTGTTCATTAGCAAACAGTTTTCCAGCGGAACGAAAAGCAGTGGAACGTAGAAGGCTTGATAATCTTTCAAGTCATCCATCAATTCAAGCGTTTCGACGACATCTTCTTCCTTTTCGTCTGGAAGTCCAACTATAAAAGTGGCAAGCGGGTACCAATAGTTGTCGTTCAATATGCCAAAGGATTGGCTAACAATCTCTTTCCACTCTTCAGGCTTAAAGGGAAGCATTTTTCCCGCCATGTACTTCCGCATCAGTCTAACGCTTCCAGTTTCTACGCCCGTTTCAGAAGTCACGATACACTTTTTCCCATGAATATACCAGTTATGCTCTATCAGGATTTCCGCGATTTCTTTAACCATGCCTGCATCATGGACAACTGGCGCTAGAGACATGTGTGAGGGCTGTATTGCTTTAACTCTGGGATGTGCTGCTACGCTTTTTACAAGTTTCAAAACTGCTTCCTTGTTTGGGATGAACTGCTTGTCTTTTGCGCCATAAAGAAAAATGTCTTCCGTAACTAGAGTAATATGATCGCCGCCTTCTCGTGTTGTTAGTTCCACTTCTTTCATGATCTTTTCCAATGGCATGTCACGTTTTATTTGCATGGTAGGTGTACAAAACTGGCAGTTTCGACCGCACCCTCTAGAAATCTCAACACACCCATGAATCGCTGCGTGCCTAATGATAGGAATCTGTTCGTTCTCTGAACTTTTCTTAACGCGAATTACGCGTGGAAGACGCTCTCCGTTAACTGCCTTCTTAAAAATCTCTGCGACAGCCTCTTCTCCTTCGCCGATGACTACACAGTCTACGCCGTAACTTTCCGCCACTTTCTTACGTTCAAGTTGCCATGCACCAAAACCGCCCACAATCACTTTAGACCTATAGTTTCGAATACTTCGATGTTTCACAAGCGCCTTGAATTCGATGGCATTCATGGGTTCGCCTCCACCCACAATCGAAGAATATGTTTTGCTGACGAACCCCATTCCCGTTGGATCCATAGACGATATGCCCACTACCTTCGTGTTGGGACCTACAAAGGCATCGAGGTCGAACGGGTGAACCACTGCGACTTCAGACTCGTCGAAACCGTTCTCCAAGAGAACGGCTTCCACTTTCCTCAAACCATAAGGCGCATACTTTGCCCTTCCACCATTACCAGGTTCCACTCGCGGATACAGTTTCTTTCTGAGAAACCATAAAGGTACAGGACCCTTACCGAATCCAGCAACGAACGCTATAAAGGGGCTATTGAAAAATTCACTCATCTCAGTAGCTGAAGCCGTTAGCACTACTTTTACGCCTGAATTTCCCGCCATCTTTTTCTTCCCTTATTATATGCTCATGAACATTCTTCAGAGACTTATTAAGAATTGTTGTAAGCCATATATGAAATCATATCCACAAAACAGTCATGCGATGATGGTTAAAATGGGAGATGCAAAAAATAAAAGTGAAATACCCAGACGTAAAAAATAGATGTGATGGTGAATTTGCGTGTCCACAATTGAAGTTACTGTAAAAAGCCAGAAGGGAAAATGTGCTTTCGGACACAAAGTCGGCGATAAGATAATTTTTGATGGCAAATCGATAAAAGGCGACGTCTGCTACAGCGCCTTGATGGTTTTGCTTCCTAAAGTATATGCTATGCGTTATGGTGTAGAGTTTCCATGGAGCAAGGACAAAAATGTGATATTCAATGCTTGTCCAGATGCGGACAATCCTGTTGTGTTCGAGATTCGAAGAGTCAAAAAATAAGTGCTTATTTTCAATCTTTTTCTTTTAGATTTGCTGACAATATTCACGCAAACTTCCATCAATTTCTTACTAGATGAGCTTTTTTTGTTTTTCAGTTGAAGTAAAGTTTGAGACTCTTAGACCTACCAGCCGTATTTTTCTGTCTAATCTCAAATAATATTGCATCAATTCTCTTGCTGTTTTCTTCAAATCTTGCAAATGATTAGTTATTAAAGGCAAGGTTTTGCTATGCGTGTGAGTTTCAAAGTTTTCATAACGCACCTTAACAGTGACTGTTTTAAAGCAAAGATTCTGTTTCAAGGCGTCGCTATGTACTTGTTCTGAAAGACTATCCAAAGTGTTTAGGATAAATTCGAAATTTGATGTGTCCTCTTCAAAGGTTACATCCCGACTGATGGATTTGATTTCCCCTTTTTCCTCAACTTCGCTTCTGTCGATTCCATGAGCCATCAAATAAATCTGGGTTCCCATGACACCGAAGGTTTCAGCCAACACTGTTGGATCGTAACGAGCCAAATCGCCTATCGTATTGATTCCCACAGCCTTCAGTTTCTGTTCAGTCTTTCGTCCAACCCAGAGAAGCTTACGCACTGGTAGTTGGGCGAGAAATTTTTCAGCTTCTTCCTGTTTAACTATTGTTAAGCCGTCTGGTTTTTGAAAGTCGCTGGCTATTTTGGCGACAAGCTTGTTTGGACCTATACCTATAGAACATGTGAGCTTTTCCTTCTCGTAGATTTCTCTTTTTATTTGTCGTGCCAAGGCTTCGGCTTCCGCATAATCCTTCGCCTTTGAGGTTACATCTAAGAAAGCCTCATCTATGCCCCATTGCTCAAATTTGTCTGTATATTTTCGCAGTATATCCATAATTTCGTTAGAAACTTTGGTGTAAAGTTCGTATTTGACTGGCAAGTAGATGGCTTCTGAACAGAGCTTCCAAGCCTTTGAGATTGGCATGCCAGATCTGACACCGAATTTTCTGGCTTCATAATTGCAGGTGCTTACGACTCCTCTGCCCTTTCCTTCTTTCGGGTTTGCTCCAACAATTACTGGTTTACCCTTATATTCGGGACGCTCCCTTTCTTCAACAGCCGTGAAAAAATGGTCCATGTCTAAGTGAAATATTATGCGCTTTTTCTCGCTCATGGTCTTCCTTTTCTAACACGCTACTTCAAGGTAAAAACTGATATGTTTGCTGATTTGAACCTATCGCAAAAAAGCACGTGTACGCAACTCGGAATATGTTTAATTTCGCTAACGATTTTCCGTTCATAACATGTAGTTTTTACGGATAATGTTTACTTCCGTTTTCTGAAGACTTTGTAGCCTTCCATGTCGGTGACGTATTCAAATCCTACTTCAATCAGTTTGCAGGCCTCGTCCAATGTCTTAACGGCTTTAACGTAGAACTCGTCACTTTCCTCTTTGAACACGGCTTCTTCTAGGTTTATGTACACCTCTGTCGATTGCAGCCTCTTATGTCCCAGCAGCTTCTTAACATGATAGGGGTCATTTGTTTTGTGGTATTCCATAGTGCCCTTCCAATGTCGGAAGGTTCTAAACGTGATTTCCAGCAGCCTAGGATTTCCGTATTCATGAGCAATTCGTCTGCGTTGCTGATAGAAGTTTCTAAACATGATCCTTGCGTTGTTGAAGACTTTTCCATCGTTTCTCTTTTGAAGGCCATTGATTCTTCGTAGAAACTCATCGCTTACTTTTAATATTCTGGCGTTGTGTCCCTTCACCGGACGGTTTATTGACACGGTTTTGGATTGAATGTTGATGTCGACCCATTTGAGACCTGCCAGTTCACCTGGGTCAGCT
>Ga0315280_10007694_pt1 | contig 14356 bp, 12 predicted proteins | sample YL17G06_40_MG_FD_203697 | JGI IMG/M metagenome (GOLD analysis project Ga0315280, IMG submission 203697) | Sediment microbial communities from Yellowstone Lake, YNP, Wyoming, USA - YL17G06_40 | ecosystem: Environmental > Aquatic > Freshwater > Lake > Sediment | place: USA: Wyoming | collected...
CCCCATCACATCGCCCCGGTACATCCAGCCGAGGCCATAGGCGTTGTACTGCTGCATCTCGCGCTCGCGACCGGGGACGACGATCTCCCCCAGGTATTGCAGAAGCTTGGCCCGCTCGGCGATCCCGTCATCGCTGGTCGCGAACAAACCTCCGTAGCTCCCGGTAGTGAGCAACTTGCTGGCCTGGCTCGAGAAGCCGGCAGCATCGCCGATCGCTCCGCACTTGCGGCCCCGATAGGTAGCGCCGTGCGATTGCGCACAGTCCTCCAGCACACGAAGGCTGTGCTTCTTCGCGATGTCGAGGATCGGGTCCATATCCGCCGGCATGCCATGAATGTGCACGGGCAAGATGGCCTTCGTGCGGTCGGTGATCCGCTCCTCGATGAGTCTGGGATCGAGCGTCCAGGTGTCGGGCTCGACATCCACGAAGACGGGGATCCCATTATGGTGCAAGACGGCCGCCGCCGTGGCCCAGTAGGTGAAGGCCGGGCAGATCACCTCATCGCCGGGCTCGACACCGATGCCGGCGACGCAGCAGTGCAGGGCGGCAGTGCCGCTGTTGACTGGCACCACGTGCTTCACGCCCAGGTACTCGGCGAAATCCCGGGCGAGCCCTTCCTCCTGCTCCTGGCGCTGAACGCCGAGGTCCTCGCCCGCGAGCACATCTGCCACCGCCTTGCGGTCGTCGTCGGTGATGTGCGGCCACGGTCGAACGGAACCGGCTGCGACCACGGGCTCGCCGCCGAGAGCTGCCAGCTTGGTCATGGGCCTGGTACCTCCGTGTGCGTTGACGGATGCGGGTGAGGAAGTTGGGCGGTGTTGACCGATGCACCTTCGCGGCGGCTGCGGTCTCAACCAGACCAGTGCCAGGCGAGGATCGGCGCTGGCTGGACGGCGAAGGCCCGCTAGTCCTACCCTTCGCGATGCCCGAGGAGGTCCTTGCTGACCCCAGCGCGAAGAGCAGGCCGGAGAATGGGGACGGAGGCTATTTGTCCTTCGTGCCCGTTTCCGGGCACGAAGGACAAATAGCCTCCGTCCCCATTCTCCCCGGGTGAGCCCCGCTTGTGGCCCAGCAGGCCTTCATCGGATCACGGCACCCATGAGCACAAAGCCGCTCGTCACCCAGGTCCTCCTCTTGGGTCTCCGCAGCGGGGGGGGCGATTCCGTGCCGGCGAAGACTGGCCTGGGAGGCGCGATGGGCAGCCATCGAGGTGCAGGCCCCCACCCGCTACCCGCGGTTACGCGCTCGCGATTGGAGGTCACCGACGGATGAGAGTGCTTGTCATTGCCCCGCATGCAGACGACGAAGTGTTGGGGTGTGGAGGGAGCATGGCCCGGCATGTGAGCCAAGGGCACGAGGTGCACGTGGTCGTAGTGACACTCGACGTGCCGGATGTGCTCTCGCCCGAGGAGACCGAAGGACTCCGCGGTGAACTCCGAGAGGCCCACGGCCTGCTAGGAGTCTCCAACACGACCTTCCTCGATCTCCCGGCGCCCATGCTCGACACGGTGCCCCACTGCGAACTGGCCACAGCCTTCTCCAGGCACATCGAGGCTCTGGGCCCTCACACCGTCTATGTGCCCCACCGGGGAGACATCCACGTCGACCATCGGGCGGTCTACCATGCTGCCCTGGTGGCGACCCGCCCGATGAACCACTGCCCGGTTCGACGGCTCCTCTCCTATGAGACGCTCTCGAGCACCGAGTGGGGACCGCCCGTGGGCGCCGAGGCCTTCGTGCCGACAGTCTTCGTCGACATCACCGCCTTCCTGGATCGGAAACTGCGCGCGTTGGCGTGCTACCGGAGCCAGTTGAAGCCCTCTCCCAATGCGCGCTCCTTGGAGGCTTCGGAGGCGCTGGCCCACCTGAGGGGAGCCACCGTCGGCTGCGACGCGGCGGAGGCCTTCATGCTCGTGCGAGAGATCGAGCTCGGCTAGAGGTCGGCGCCAAAAAGCCGGTCCTGGAACCCGTGGCGCAGCCCTCCAGGTTGTGTTCAGAAAGGCATTGTCGGGCTGGAAGCCCGACCTACGCGACGAACACCGCACGGCAAGAGGGGGATTCCTGCCCGTTCAAGCCGTTGCCGTTCGCGTAGGACGGGCGTCCTCGCCCGTCAAAGCCGTTGTTGAACACAACCTCCAGGGCTGCGGAACTTCCGGTTTCAGGATAGGATAGGCTCTAGCCTGATCGGCACGTTCAGCACGCCGCTGCCCGTGCAAAGCTGCAGGCAGGGCCAGACGGAAGGGATTGGCCGTTGTGCGGCGAACCGGCCAGGGCGTGGCGGCCGGGCGGAGGATTGCCGACCACTAGCAACGCCGTCCGGGCGGATCGCCCGGAGTGCGATTCCAGATGATCGACCCGCGGGGATCGGGCTGATCGCCGCATAAGGCAGGGCCATGAGCAGCGATCTACTGCCGGATAACGGCTCGGCGGGGCCGCCGGAGGGGGAATCAGGCGGCGATCAGCTCCGGGTCTACCTCCGGGCGCTTTCCCGTCGGCGCTGGTGGGCCATCGGCGCCGTTGCCCTCTGGCTGCTCATTGCTGTGGTGCATGTGGAGTTGGCGACGCCGATCTACTCCGCCAGTGCGAAGGTTCTCGTATCCAGCCCCGCGTCCAGCGCAACCGCCGGGGCCTCGGCGCTACTCGGGAGCGCGGCCGGAGCACTCTCCTCCCTGCTGCCGGCCTCGTCCCCCCTGTTGCCAGGAGGGGACGTCGGCACGGAGATCGAGATCATGCGCACCTGGGTCACCCGTAACCGCGCCGCGCTGCTCCTGGCTGAGCACACGAGGTATGTCCGCGACGTGACGATCGGCCGTGGGGTTTACTGGACGGACGACCAACTGCCGGCCTCCTGGACCGACGTAGAAGACCCCCAGGGCAAGAGGATGGACCAGGCGATGTACCAGACGGAAAAGCTAGACGACCCAGTGGCAGCACGGGCACTGAGGGCGACGAGCGTCCAGCGCGGACGTGACTCGCCCGTTGTCACGGTGGAGACGCAGGCCCCGGACCTCCAGGTCGCGGCTGATGTCTGCAACGCCACGTGCCTCGCGTACCTGGTGGGGAAGAGGCTGAGTGCTCTGAATGCGAACAAGGCTGGTCAGAAATACGTGAATGGGGAGGTCTTGACTCCAAACGAGGCCAGAGCAGCGGGGCAGACCAAAGAGCCCGGAGCCCGGGAGCAGCTCGAGAAGGCCGAGGGTGATCTCCTGGACTTTCAGCGGCAGGTCCACCTGGTCAACGGCACGGACGATGTCGCTGCACTGGTCAGGCAATCAACCGATCTGCGCAAGCAGCGGATGGACTTGAACAGCCAGATCACAAGCCTCCGAGCACAACTCGCCAGCCTGAAGACGCAGCTCGAGGGCGAGAGCCCGGTCATCACCGGGGCGAGCGCCGTCACGGAACCGCCCGAGGTAACCTCCCTAAGGAACCGCCTGGCGCAGCTCTACGCGCAGCGATCCGACCTGACGCACACGTACCAGCCGACAAGCACTGAGGTCCAGGCGGTCGATCGGCAGATCGCCGACCTGACCAAGCAGATTCAGGCGGCCGGTGCAAGGCGGTTCGTCACCGGGGAGACCAAGACGCCCAACCCGGCCTACCAGCAACTGCGTACGGCGATCTCCACCACGTCCGCGGGTTTGCGGGCAGCGGAGGCGCAGATGGGCCCGGTGGACGACGCGTGCAAGGCGGCCGAGGCCGAGCTCCACAAGCTTCCGGCAGCAGTCGTCAAGATCGTCGACCTGCGTACCGAGGTCGAGATCGCCCAGCAGCGCTACCTCGCCGCGCGGCAGATGGGAGAGCAGCTCCGACTGGTGGGGGGCGCGGAGGCCACCAACGTGCGGATCATCGCCCCTGCCCGGGACTTGCCGGATGCGGTGCCAGTCAGCCCACGCCCCCAGACCGACATCGCTCTCGGCCTGATGCTTGGCCTTGTCTCGGCGGTTCTCCTGGTCTTCCTCCTCGAACGCCTCGATGACACCTACCCGAACCGGGCGGCCCTGCAAGAGGACCTCCCCTGGCCGATCATGGGCCTCCTGCCCGCTGCCGGCGAAGCCGAGCGGCGCGTGCCGCGCGAAGCGGGCGCCTCCCCGACCCTGGCCAAGGCAGTGAGCAGCGCGCTGGCAAACCTCCGCCTCGCGGCCGAGGACCGCCCCCTGGGCTCCCTGCTCGTCACCAGCAGTGCGCCTGGCGATGGCAAGACGACGGCCGCGGTCGACCTGGCTCATGCGGCGGCGAGAGGCGGACAGCGCGTGGTCCTGATCGATGCGAGCCTGGGGGAGCCGACCGTCCACGAGTTCCTCGGCGTATCCGGGGAGCCGGGACTCGCCGACCTGCTGGTGGAACACCTCGATCTCGAGACCTGCTTGCAGGCGGTCCCGAGCGACGGCGGGAGCGGGCAGTTGTGGCTGCTGCCGGCCGGATCACCCTCGTCCTGCCCGGCCGTGCTGTTCGGGTCTGCCGCCATGGCGCGTTTGCTGGAACAGCTCCGCGACCGGGCCGATCTCGTCATCATCGATGGCCCTTCCCTGGCCTCTGCGGACGACGGCCGTGCCCTGCTCGACAAGGCTGACAGCGTGCTGCTCGTCTTGGACGAGGCCCATGCCCGGCGGGAAGCAGTTCGAGCCGCGAAGGGGCTCCTGACGAAGGCAGGCTCGCGCGTGGTCGGGGTTCTGGTGAACCGGAGCCGAAGGTCGGCTTGAGGCGAGATCGGTTGGAGGCGGACGCCCCAGGAAGATAGATGAGCGAGGCTCAGGATACCGCACTGCACCGACCGCGGGTCAGCAGGCGTGGGCTCTGGATCGTGGTGCTCATCACGTTGTCTCTGCGGCTGCTGTTCGCCCTTGTTCCACCGTTCGCCGATCTGCTCCCCCGTGGGTACACCCGGGCGGCCGACTACGTTGAGGCTGCGCAGAACCTGCTGGCCGGGAAGGGCATCGTCCGCAGCAAAGAGCGGATGGACCGGATCCTGCGGGACTGGCTCGCCCGCCGTGCTCGTCTGCCTCGAGAGATCGATGCTTACCCCCTCGGCCCTCAGCCTCAGTACGAGCCGTTGTGGGAGATGCGCGCTGTGAGGGAGTTCCTCGGCGCGCTGGGCGCCGGCGCCTCCCTGGGCCTGTGTTTCGTCATCCGGGCGACCACAGCCGCCCCCCTCGTCATGGTGTATGGCCAGCTACCGGGTCCTCGCCCTGATGTGCGCCTGTCAGCCTCAGCCGACCATGCCCAGGCCCTTACCCACCTCCGGGACGAACCGACAACAGGACGGCGGTAGCATCCCGGGCTGTGGGGGAAGAGCAGGAACCATGTCCATACTCATCACCGGCGCCACTGGGCATGTCGGCAGCTATCTGCTGCCGAGGATTGCCGACGCGGGCCTTGTGGATGAGGTCACCTGCCTTGTGCGTTCCACCAGTCACCGGAGGCCCCCAACACCCTCCGGGCTGTCCGTAAGGCTGACCCCGGGCGATACAACAACAGTCGATGGGTGGCTGCCGGCGCTTTCGGAGTGCGCCTGGCGGACCATCGTACACATGGTCCACCTGACCCATGTAGTGCCCCTGCTCGATGCGCTCCATGAGTCGAACCAGAGGCCCCATCTTGTCGTGATAGGCACCACCGGCGTTCACTCGCGCTATCGTCAGGCTGCGGCCCGGTACTTGCGCGCGCAGGAAGTGCTGTTCCAGTACGAGGGGCCATGGTGCCTTCTGCGCCCAACACTGATCTACGGGTCCCCCCGAGACCGCAACATGACTCGGCTGATACGTTTCTGCAGCAGATGGGGGTTCTTCTGGATGTTTGGCTCGGGGCGAAGCTTGTTGCAGCCTGTGCATGCCGACGACGTTGCCGGGGCCGTCGCAGCGGCGGTAGAACGCCGTGCGGAAGGAGTCTACGACCTGTCGGGTGACAGGCCGATCACCTATCGCGACCTCTTGAGTCTTACGTCGGAACTGTTAGGTAAGCCTGTGCGGCAAGTCCGCCTCCCTGTGTGGCTCGGAGTGCCAGTGGCGGCCGCATTGGAGCGAGCGCTCGGAACGTGGTCACCCGTCAAGCGCGAACAGATCCTCCGGCTGCAGGAGGATAAGGCCTTCGACCATGAGGCGGCCACCCGGAGCCTTGGCTTCGCACCTCGTTCACTGGAGGCAGGTCTGCAAGAGCAGATCGAGCTCATGCGCCGGGATCATCTGATCTGAGGCGACTCATGGCTGGGTTCGGCGAACGGCTGTCGTACCTTCGAGGCTACGGTCCCTCCATGATGAGGCAGTCGTCCCGCGAGCGAGCCATCGCCAGCCTGGGCAGCCTGCCGACCTGGTCGCAGCTTCCTCCTCCCGTCCAGCAGGAGAGAGATCGACCTGATCGAGGAGACCGCTATCGGGCTGCTGCGGCGCCATGTGACTGCGACGAGGTCACCGGGGTCAGGAGGTGAGGGGATCCTGGTCGAGCATCCCGGCCAGGCCGCCGTCCGCCAACGCCAAAGGGGATGGATCGAGGGGGTCATCGGTCAATGAGGTCGGTCCCGTCGTCGTTCAGTTCAGTGCCCCCTTTCCGGGCCAATGGCCTCGACGCCCGAGAGACCTGGACGTACCAGCTGAGCCGACAGACTCTGGACAGCAGAAGGTAGGTCGCGACGACGACCACCGCCCATGCCCCTGCGACCGCTGGGGACGGGAGGCGCACCAACCCCGATCGGAGCATGATCCAACTCGCCCCTGCCAGGGCCAGGTTGATGACCAGGGCCTTCGCCAGGAGCCCCCAATTGAGGGAAGGCTTCAGCCGCCTCACCAGGAAGGCGCACATCAGTGCCGCGGCGACTGAGACTGCAGCACCGAACCCCACGGAGGCACCTACGGCGTCGAGATGCTGCGATAGCCCAATGACGATGAGCGTGTTGACGATGAGGCCTGCCAGTGCGCAGACCAGGCTGACCGCGCGCTCGGTGAGCGCCTCCACGACCGTCAAGGAGAGCAGGAAGAGCAGAAGGGGCGCCAGGGCCAGCATCAGCAGTTGCACCGACGGCACAATGCCGATGAAGCTCGGACCGAACCACGCCCTGACGATGATGCCCGCAAAGGCGAACCCCTGCATCCCCATGAACAGCGCAACCTCGACGAAGAAGCTCACCACATAGCTCACGTAATACCCCAGGCTCTGGGTGTCTCTCCGCCCTACCATCTCCGACAGGGCGGGCAGCATGACCACCGCAATCGGGGAGAGCGATTGCTCGAGGAGACGCAGCACCGTGAGGCTCAAGAAGAATGCTCCGGTCTCCTTCGGTCGGCCGAGGTGGTTCAGCCAGTTGGGGGCGACGAGGTAGAATGCCCCGTAGATCGAGGGAACGAACATGCGGCGCCAGCCATACCGAAGCAGGCCGCCGACGGCCTGGACGACATCGTTCCAGGTAGCACGGATGTCCCCCGGAAGGCGGGCGGCACGCCAGACCTCCCAGGCCAGGAAAGGCACTTCGAGGCCAATCGCAATATAGCTGAGCATCAGGATCAGCGCGTCGGGCTCGGCCCGTCTCATGGCCAGGATGCACCCGAGGGGAATCAGCCCGTTGTAGACGATTGTGATGAGGTTCGCATAGAGGATCCGCTGAGAGCCTCGGTAAGCTGAGTAGAGGTAGGCGTAGCCGATGGCCGAGAGGAACAGCCACAGAAGCGCCTCGCCCCCCCGGGCGGGATTCGGCCCGTGCAGCAGTCGCCCAATGACGCCGGGACAGAGCAGGAGAGCGCCGCCCATCAGGACGACGGCAGGCACCGCAATGGCCAGCCCCCCGAGGGCCGTGGCCGCATGGGCCTTCCGGTCGCCGATCGTCATGGCGAGGGCGCGCACCAGAGCGATGTGCAAGCCAATGAGGGCGATGGGGTAGCCGGTCAGGGTGACCCGCCGGAGCATCTGGTAATGCCCATATCCCTCCGCGCCCAAGGCGACGGCCAGGAGCCGGGCGAGCGGTATGCTCAGCGCGAACAGGACCAGGGCGGCGCCGAAGGTAGTTGCGAAGTCGCTGATGAGGCGTCGGCGGGGGATTGCTTCCATTGTAGGCGGGGAACTCAGGCCTTCTGCATGGCGACGCAGGTAAGATGGTGTCGGTCCGTCTCTCCCACTCTCCTGGGCGGACGCAGCCGGTGCCCGCAGGTCCACAGTTCTCCGCTGAACACCTCGTAGTACTCCTGGTCAACTATCCGGCCGTGGCCATTCTCGGTCACTTCTCTGAGCTCATTCCTGGAGAATACCTGGCAGACATAGCTTCGCTCCTTCCCGTAGCCAGCCTCCGGAAGCTCGTAGGCGTTCCGGACATACGTGCTCTCGTTGTACGGGAAGCTCATGACCAGGTGACCTCCCGGGCTCAAAAGGCTCAACATCCCATTCACGGCGCTCCGGTAGTCGGGGATGTGCTCGAGGACGCTAATGCAGGTCACCAGGTCATACGAGCCGGCAAGCCGGCTCTGCGTGATGTCATCCGAGACCACATGGTAGTGCCGGTTGAAGAACTCCCCGCCCCAACGGGCCCGTTTCTGATCCGAAGCGGTCACCTGGAAGCCGCAGGCCGCCATGAGGTGCGGCCACGAGCTCTTGCCGCTACCGACGTCGAGTACCGCCGCGGGGCAGGTGCGCCAGAGCCACCGTAAGGCGAACTCGTACTCCATTGCTCGCTCGTTGATGCCCAACGTCCCCGAGCGACGCCAGTCTCGCAGCAGCACTGGCGCGAGATACCAGTTGCCGAGGGTCGCGTACAGACTCGCGGTGAGAGACCTGAGCATGGTCAAGATGACTCCACTTGGGGTCCTGACGGCCCGTCCAGCATGGTGCAGTCTCCTTCTGTAGGCGACGGCACCGGAATCAGAGCTGGCACTGGCAACAGACGGCGGCTGCCAGTGGCACGCCTCCGGTACTCGCCTGCGCAACCGAAGCTACCCTCAAATCAGGGATCTCGGCTCGGTGGATAGCCGGGGGGATTATACCAGAGTTCCGGACGCGAGGGTAGAGGACCATGATTCGCCACGGGTGCGACCACGGAGAGTAGGTGGGGCTGGGCGAACGGCCGCAGGCAAGAATGCCTGCGGCCTTGGCACTGAGCACGGGGCTTGAGGCAGTGGCCTCACGGCTGGTGAGACCGGGAGGGCTTGCTGCCTAGTCTGGCGAAGACGCTTGTGCCGCGGGCAACACCAGGGCTGGGTGGCCCGGTACAGGGCGCGCGAGTCCTACCGAGACCATTGCGAGAGATACCATCGCATCAGGAAAGGGGCTTCGGCGTGACCTCTCGCCCCAACACAGTCCGGAAGGGCATCATCCTCGCCGGCGGAAGCGGCACGCGGCTCTATCCGCTCACGGAGGTGGTCTCGAAGCAGCTCCTGCCGGTCTACGACAAGCCCATGGTCTACTACCCGCTGTCGACACTCATACTGGGCGGAATCAGTGACATCCTGGTGATCTCCACGCCGGTCGATCTGCCCCGCTTCCAGGCACTACTGGGTGACGGCTCGCGGTTTGGGGTCAGGCTCTCGTACGCGGAGCAGCCCACGCCCGGGGGGATCGCCCAGGCCTTCCTCATCGGGCAGACCTTCATCGCCAGTGAGCCGGTCTGCCTGATCCTGGGCGACAATATCTTCTACGGCTACCTCAACGTCTTCCGCGAGGCTCTCTCTGAGGAGGTCGGCGCCACGATCTTCGGCTATCCGGTGCGGGATCCGGCGCGCTACGGGGTCGTGGAGGCCGACGCCGAGGGCAATGTCATCTCCATCGAGGAGAAGCCCGTGAAGCCTCGAAGCAGCCTCGCTGTGCCGGGGCTCTATGTCTACGATGGTCACGTGACAGAGCGGGCGGCCGACCTCAAGCCTTCGGGGCGAGGGGAACTGGAGATCACGGACCTCAACCTGACCTATCTCGCTCAGGGACAGCTGCGCATGCGGCAGCTCGGTCGGGGGGTGGCATGGCTCGATGCCGGAACTCCCGATGCCCTCCTGGCGGCTGCTAACTTCGTGGCCGCCATTGAGCAGCGCCAGAGCGTGAAGATCGGTTGTCCGGAGGAGGCCGCTTTGCGGGTGGGGTTCCTGAGCCTCGACGACATGGCAGGCATCATCCAGGAGATGCCGGCTACTGACTACCGTGCCTATCTGGAGACGATCGCCACCGAGGTTGCGGCCCTGCTGCGCAAGTAGTTGGAGCCACAGGTCGGCGTATCGTTACGGCGGCCCTACTGGCCATCGAACTCGTGGATCGCTTCAACCACGCGGGCCTGGTCGGCCTCGGCAAGGTCGTTGTGGAAGGGCAGACGCACCAGGCGGTCGCTGATGTCCTCCGTGACCGGGCAGTCTCCCTCCTGTCCACCGAACCGCCGCCCCATCGTCGAGAGGTGTAGTGGCAGGTAGTGGAAGACGCTTTGCGCTCCTCGTGCTCGTAGGTGGCTGATGAACGCCATGCGCTGCTCCAGTGACGGCAGGACCAGGTAGAACATGTGGTACGCCTGCTCGCAGTGTGAGGGTATGATGGGGAGCCGCACGTCGCGGGCCTCCGCCCAATGCCGCAGGTGGTCGTGGTAGTAGAGCCATACCCGCTGTCGCTTGGCCTGGATCTCCTGCCAGTGCTCTAGCTGCCCATAGAGGAAGGCGGCCAGGATGTCGGACGGGATGTGGCTGGAGCCAAGATCCACCCAGCTGTACTTGTCCACCTGCCCACGGAAGAACCGGCTGCGGTCCGTGCCCTTCTCGCGGATGATCTCGGCCCGGTCCACATGCTCCGCATTGTTGATCAGCAGCGCGCCTCCCTCGCCACAGGTCACGTTCTTGGTCTCGTGGAAGCTCTGTGTCGCCAGGCAGCCGAACGTGCCCAGGTAGCGGCCGCGGTACTTGCCGAACAGCCCGTGCGCGTTGTCCTCGACGACGGGTATGCCGTGGCGCTCGGCGATCGCGAGGATGTCGTCCATCTCGCAACCGACCCCCCCATAGTGCACAGGCACGATCGCCCGAGTTCGGGGGGTGAGGAGCCGTTCCAGCAGGTTCTCATCCATGTTGAGGGTGTCGGGGCGGACATCGATGAAGACCGGGTGGGCGCCCCGCAGGACGAAGGCGCCGATCGTGGAGACAAAGGTGAAGGAGGGGACGATCACCTCATGTCCCGGCTGGATGTTCAGGAGGACCGCCGACATCTCGAGCGCGTCGGTGCAGGAGGTGGTTAGCAGCACCTTGGGTACTCCCAGGATCTCCTGCAGTAGGGCCTCGCACTTCCTCCCAAACGGCCCATCGCCCGAGATGTGACCGTTGGCGATGGCTTCCCGGATGTACTCGATCTCCTGGTCAGCCAGCGTGGGCTTGTTGAACGAGATCTCACTCATTCCGGCTGCTCCCCCGTTCCTCCGGACTGGGCTCTGGGCTGCCTGGTCGCTTGCGGGTCCCCTTCGCTGGGCCTTGAGCTTGGGGCGGCCGTCCTTCCGGGCCCTCCGGCCCGCCTGCCTCGCTCCACCTTCCAGATGAGCAGGTGAACGACACCCAGTAGGACGATCAGGATGCCGTACAGGCGGACCATCACGGCTCCGGCCTGGGCAAGCGGCGCCGGGTCGCCCAGGCGGGACAGGAAGGTGGCGATGCCGGCTTCGGAAACGCCGATGGCGCCGGGTACCAGGCTGAGGACGTTGATCAGGGTCACAACCGACATCACCGCCACGGCATTCCCGAAGGAAGTGCGCAGGCCGATGCAGTGGAAACAGATCTGCCATCCCACAGCCACCATCGCCCACGAGCAGAGCGTGAGGGCTGTGACCAGGAAAAGCGTCCCCGGGCTGTTCGTGCATACGCTGAGATGGCGGAGGAACTCACCCGACCGCCCCCTCACCTTGACTCGGCTGACCACGGCTGCGACTACCACTGCCAGGAGTGTCACGCCTCCCCAGAGCGCGAGCAGCACGGTGCGGTCGATCCCCAGGTTGATGCTTGCGAGCACGCTGACCGCGGCTGCGGACACCACGACGAACAGGTCGATGGCCCGCTCGACCACGAAGGAGCTGTAACCCGGCATGCGTTCCAGGGACCCGTGGTGCCGCAGCAGCTCGATCTTGAGGGCCTCCCCCGACTGGAACGGGGTGTAGACAGCGAGGCTCAGTGACACGGCGGTGCAGAGGTAGACGTCCAGCAAGCCGACATCGGTCCCGAGGTGTCTGAGGATGATGAACCACCGCAGGGCACGCAGACCCCAGTAGACCAGAATCGACGCCCCACCGGCCAGGACGAGCAGAGGGATGTCGGCCCGCCGGAGGATCTGTAGGACCTCCCGCCACTGGAAGTGGCTCGCCACGTAGTAGAGGCAGGCGATGCCCACCGCAGCGCCGAGCACCAGAGCGGCCACCCTCCGGGGAGGTGGGCGCCTCATGGATGGCTCTCGTTTCGGCCACTCGTGGCACCCAGGTGCTTCCACATCACGAAGACGTCCTTCCCTCCCTGCCGCCCGAGACCCGCTGCCTGATAGCCGCGCTTCTCGTAGAGGCGGATGGCGGCCTTGTTGTCCGTAGCCACGAGCAGCGCTACCTCCTGCACCCCCTCAGCCTGGATCAGCAGCTCGGCGACATCGATCAAGGCGGTACCCACACCCAGGCGCCGGAAGTCGACATCGGTCTGAACCGTGGCCACCAGCCCTCGAGGCATTGTCGAGAGCTGCATGGCCGGTCCATGCCCCTCGACCACCGCAGATGCGGCCGAGGGGTCACGGTGGCGCGATCCCCAGCGCAGGCACTGCCACCAGGCAAGCGGGCCGCCGAGCTTCCCCGAGATAGCCTGCCCCGCCGCCCACAGGAGCACCCGCCCCGAGGTTGTGGTGCGCCTGACTTGGGCCGGGCGTGCCGCGTAGAAGGTGAAGCCTGCCAGCCGGCCCTCCACCCACCCGGTCACGATGCCGGCACCCGGGGCGATGATGTAGATGTAGGCCTTGAGGCGATAGTAGCCGCAGTAGGCTTGCTCGGCCTGCCCCAGGTCGGTCCATGCGGCCACGCGCCCCTCGACGATTGGCAGGATGTCGCGCGGCGTAGCCAGGCGCAGGTGAACCTCGCGGCCATCCGCGAGACGCCTCACCCATGGCCCGGCGGCAGGCTGCTCACTGATGGTGCCGGGCATGCGTGCCTCTCCAGACAGGGCCCGTTGCGGAGGAGGAGGATTGGCCAAGAAGAGGCGGGCGACCTCCCGCTCAGGCGGCAGCCCGAGAGGGGGATCGCCGCGCAGCTCCGCCTACTTCCGGCCGAAGCTCTTCATGAAGCGCTGGGCGTGGGGGCCTTCATTGAGAATGAGATCCAGAACGGTGACGGCATGTTCGAATGGGGGGTAGAGCTGTCGATACTCGGGGTAGCCGCCGTACTCCATGTACTCGAGCACGATGCCCGCCTGCTCGAACAGACCTTCGTCAACGTAGTCTCTGGCCGCCGGACCCGACAGGTAGTGAGTGGCGCCGGCTTGTCGGCACAGGTGGACCAGGCGTTCGGTCTGGCCTTCGACCAGTTCGTATTCCCGTGACCACGAGAGCTTGGTGGTGATCCCCAGCATGGCGCATATGGCCTGCAGGAAGCGGAAGTTCACCTGGCTCAGCATCGGCTCGTCGTCGCCCAGGTATAGCTCCTCCAGGGTGGCCTGGTAGTCCGTAAAATGGGCCGCCTTGTGGTAGAACTGCGTGATGGTCATCCAGTGTTTCCTGCGCCACGAGGGGTCCTTGATCGCCACTTCCTCGATGGTCTGCCCGAAGCGATGGACCACGGGGACTGTGATCCAGGCCGCTCCCTGGGGCGTCTTGATCCGGTTGCGGTTCCTCCAGTCGTTCTTCGTGAACTGAGCCGTATCGTAGAGGATGAACTCGTCGACCAGGTTGATGAGGTCGAAGTAACCCTTCCACGGGATGTAATTGGACTGAAGAACAGCGACTCTCTTCATCTCATCTGGCCTGCCGAGCGGTCCTTCTAGTCGGCTTGCACCGACGGCGCGCTGTAGCTTGGGCTGCAGGCAGAGCTGCCCCCTTGTAGCGGAGCCTGGAGCCAAGGGCAGGACCGGCGGATAAGGCTGCAGTCAGGCCGAGACTCCTGTTCGCCGCCGCAGGGCTCCGTCCCTCTCGCGGCGCTTGCACCGGCCCGGCCGGTGGGCTCCCCCGAGTGGGCCAGGCCCAGCGAGATCATCCCCCGCGGCCATTGGCCCGTTGGCTCGCCGGCACTGTCTTGGGCCAGTGGCGCGCCGCGCAGCTCGTCTCGGATGTTATACTGCGAGCCCATCATCTGCTGTGAGATGATCCTCTAGAGGCACTCGAGCCTGTCCCAGCCGTAGTTGAAAGCTGAGGAGGAGGTTGGCGGCGGTTCTCTCGGGCGCGATCTGGTAAGATGGCGCCCAGGTAGAC
>Ga0315280_10007696_pt1 | contig 14354 bp, 12 predicted proteins | sample YL17G06_40_MG_FD_203697 | JGI IMG/M metagenome (GOLD analysis project Ga0315280, IMG submission 203697) | Sediment microbial communities from Yellowstone Lake, YNP, Wyoming, USA - YL17G06_40 | ecosystem: Environmental > Aquatic > Freshwater > Lake > Sediment | place: USA: Wyoming | collected...
GCCCTACTCCTCCATTTCCTTCGGCAGGTCGAAGACGATGTGCAGGATCCCTGGGTCACGGTAAATGCGGCACTTGCCCCAGAGCATGTCCATGACCTTGAGACGCTCCAGTAGACCGATCTCATGGTCTTGCGCTGCTGTCGCCGCCCACCAGGTTGTGCCGGGGATCTGGCGTAGGTCCATGGGCACTAGCACAAGGCGCCTACCGTACTCGCCGAGCAATAGCTGCAGGTCCACCGAAAGATCGTCGATCACCTGTGGATGAGCGCCTGGGCGCGGCCCGTAAGGCAGGTCATCCGTGGCACGATGCGACAGGACAGTCACACATAGCTGGTGCTTGCTAACCGACCACTGCCCGTAGGTCCCGACCATCAGTGTCTGCCCCAAGAATGGGAGCCCCCCGCCACGGTTGTTCGGGGAGCGCAAGAGCCCGGACACAGTCGCCTCGGTGTCCGGCCCGGCCGAGCGGACCACGAGGGTCGGCTCCATGGCGAGGCCGCCGAGGTAGCGACCCACGACAGCGGGCACGTCTTCGACTGAGGCGTGAGCCCACTCGTCCAGCGCCACGAGCGTCGGTCGGTCCTCCAGGGGCAGGCGGTCGACCTTGGGCTGCACCGCGGCCACCAAGTCGACGCCGGGCTGGTTCCAGATCGGTTTGTACCCCCTGAGCACCTTCTCGTCGAGCTCCGTCACACCCCCGATCCTGGCGCTGGGTGGCTCATGGGGCAAAGCGAGCGCGACCTCCTCGTAGTGAGGAATCCCGTGGACCCGGTCGCCCCGTAGCCCTCGCGCCAAGTCGCTCATGCAGTAAGCGTCGGCCTGGCACCACTCCTTGACAAGAACTACGAGATGCTCTCCGTCGGACCACGCCGCCACCAGCATAGGCCAGGAGGACGCCATACCCCAGTCCAGCACCCTTGCCTCAAGTGGTGCTTGAAGCCACATGCTCACTCCGCGGGCAGTGGTAGACTCGGTCGTCTTGCCCATGCCATCGGTCCCGCGAGGCCAGTTCATCACCGAGGCTCCCCCACGTGTCGCGAGCCGCTCGACAGGAGCGCCGCCGGTGACGCGGAGCGAGACCGCGAAGAACCATGCGCACCGGCCGAAACGACCTTCCACGGGGAGCTGCGCACCATCCAGCGTGGTCAGGACCCCGACGAATGGCCAGGTCGCCACCGGGAACGGTCGCTCTCGCTCTTCCGGTGCGAGCCAATGGACCTCGGCGCCTGCACGGGCCTGTCGGAACTCGCAGGGAAGTGCGCTGAGATCGCCGTCGAGGCTGAACAGGCCTGGGAGTGCCTTGTCACGAAGGATCGCGGCCTTCCTGGCAGCCTCCGCCGCAACGCTTGGCTCCTCGCCTCCTCCAGTAAGCACGCGAAGAAGGGCGAGTGCCATCGGGTCAGTGTAGGCCGATGTGGGCGGAAAGGAGTTCCCGTCAGCCGCGAACCAGCCTGAGGGCGCGTGTTGCGGCGAGGTGTCGGGGGCCCTCAAGGCCTCTAGCCCAGCGAATGCCCACCCAGAGGAGCTCAGCAGCAGAAGCCCCAGGCCGAGACCTAGCAGGGGTACTGCGGCTGGGGTCGGCCCACCCGCAGCCGGAAGCACGCAATGCGACCTCGCGACCGATGTCTGCGGGGCCACAGCGCGCGAGCGGCAAGTCTTCTGCGTGGGCATCATTGTGGGCGCTCCGGTTCCGGTACCAGGTGCGTGTGTTGCTGTCCCTCATAGGTATCATGGGCCCCGTGGTACCACCAACGAGGCCGGACCTCGCCCTGGTCCACGACCCCGTTCTGGTTGTCGTCGTACCACAAGAGCGCCACGCACCCCCAGCCATCTGGCCCACCGTTGGAGTTGTAGGCGATGTCCGTGAGCATTGCCGGGACGCAGTCCCAACCGTCAAGTGGTGCCGTCTCCGGGTCCCCGCCCTGGAGGTGTTCACCTGGCTGCGGCGCACACGTCCACACCCGGTCTGCGGCACTGAAGTACCCCTCGAAGTTGCTGTTTGAACCGCACCAGAACTCCAGATTCCGCGTTGTGTGGTCGATGTAGAACTGGTCAGCGTCGTACGCGAAACACGGCATCGGCTGATCCCACTCGGCCTCCCACTCGTCTTGTGGGTACGCTACCCCTGCAGATGCATCGAGGCCCGCCAGCCGGCAGGCCTCTGCTCCTAGAATGGCGAGCGTGATGCAGTCGCCGCCTTGGCCGCTGCACCGGAGGCACCACGCGTCTGCATCGTCGCGCTGGGGCTGCAGATCCCCCCAGGAGACCGCGTCTCCCGCGAACCCCGCCGTGCGCGCCCACTTGGCCGCTTCCCTCGCGACTGCAGTGCCGGTGCCGCACAGGTCCATCGCGGTGTAGACGGCCTTGACTCTCAACGGCGTCACCTCGACCGGCTCACGCGGGCCCGCGTACGACGTGGCCACGTCCTCCATCGCCGGGTTGTCAACCAGGTCGTGGTCGTCCGTCTGGTACGCCGACCCGTACGGGATGTCGTACCGCCACGCCCACGTGACGCTAGCGTAGAGCTTCACGACGTGGTCGATGGGCTGACTGCTTGCGGTGTCGAAGCACTGAGTGGGAAGGTGGTTCACCGTCGCCGTCGCGGAGAACTCGACGCCCGTGCCCTCGTCGGTCCATGGCGCGTGCAGGCGAATCGTCTGTGGGATGACCTCGACATCGTGCCCATCGGCGCACCGGAGCTGCACAGACACGTATGCAGTGCCCCCGCCGTCGAAGAGCATGGGGTTCGTGGTGACCTCCGGGTCTGGGTTCACGTCCTCGCCGCGCGAATACTTGAGGTACGGAACCAGGTTCTCAGGGTCGTTGTCCCACATGTCGCACTCCCAGTGATCCAGGTGGTCGCCGTCCCAATCGCCATGCCAGTCATCGCTAGTCGCGTCGCGCTCCTGATGCATCTCCAACCCGCCCCACACCTTGAGCACCTGGAGCCGGTGCACATGGATGACCCCCGTGAGGTACTGGACCGGGTTCCCCTCCTCAGACCGAGAGGTCGAGGCGTTGTCCGTCCCCCAGTGCTCGTTCGCGGGAGTGTAGTCCTTGGCCATGAAGGTGAAAGCGACGTCACCTTCCTCGTCGGGCGCCCGCCAAGTGAACGTTCGATCCGTGCGGTACTCCGTCCAGTTGTCGGGGTCGACAATGTCGCCGTCCCCTTCGACGACGCGGTACTTCCAGGTGTGGTCCTCCACCTGAGTCCCGAGCGGCACGCCGGCGGAGCGGGCCCCCTCGTCGGTGTAGGTGTCGAGGTCACGGATCTCGGGCGCTGTCAGTTCAACGACCGATCCGGCAATCACGTGGTACTCCCACACCGGCGGACCGGACTCACCCCAGGTCGGCGCCTCGGGGTTGGGCTGAAACCAGATGATCTCGATCGGCGGCGGCGGAGGCGGAGGCCCGATGAGCAGAAGCGGAATGCACCCGGGCGCGCCACTCTGCGCGACACAAGGCACTGAAGCCCCAAGAACAAGAACCAAGCTAACTAGGATGCGACAGCAGAGGGGGGGGGGGAAGTGCATCATAGTATCAACCACCTCTCTGAACGAAGTCACCCGAACCATGTGCGGAGCGAGGTGTGCCCGGCCCGTCCCAACCCGGAGCCACCACCGTTGATGAGACATTCCGGGTCAGGGCATGTTACACCTCTGATATGGAGACGCACGTCTGGTCACTGCCCGCTCCCCGGCCTTCCCTCCGCGGGAGGGCGTGTACCCTTTGGGGACGCTCGCGGACGACGAGCAGGACAGGCTCTTGTCGGCCTGCGTGAGGCAACTCGACAGCCTCGTGGGCGACCCGGGGCGCGTCGCTCTGACAAAGGCACTGGTCCCGTGGGACTCGGCCTACGCGCTGAGCGGCATCAGGGCGAACGGCAGGTCGGTGTGGCGGTTCATGCCCAGGCTCGAAGAGGGGCGGACCGTCGAATCGACTCTCGTTTCCGAGAACCCGGCCACGTTCCGGGTCCGCGACTGGAGGGTGAGCATCCCGGGCGGGCAGGTCGTGCGCCAAGTACCGGAGCTGTCGTCGCTTGGGTACTGGGTACTGGGTAGAGGTGCCTGAGGACGTCCAGCCGTCGGTCGGCTCCCCGACAGGCGTAGGCGCATAGGTAAGAGAAGGCGCGGAAGGCCACAGCGGCATCAACAGCGGCATGCGGCGTTCTTGCCAGGGTCACTTCGTTGCCGTCCATCCGCGCGTGCCGCGCGCCAGCCAGCGACCTCACCGCCGCCTTCCCCTTCGACAGGCTCAGGGGCAGGCACCCCCTCTCCTCCGCCAACAAACCCGGGCCCGACCGTCTCTGGCGCAAGCCCCACAAGCGGACACTTCTACTTGGCAGAAAACCGGACATTCCTACTTTGCGTTGACAAGTTCTTGCGCGCGGTATTGACACGGCAGCGGCGTTGTGCTAAGTTCCATGTGTCTGGTGCGGTGAGGGGATGCAAGGTGTCTGGTACCGCAGCATCATCTAGCACAGCCGCGTGTTCAGGTATGGAGGGGTCCTGACCACGTACGAGCGCCGCTGCCGCTAGTACCCCCATGTTCCACTTCACCGCGTGTAGCTCTTGGCCGTGGCACTACTCTGCTTGCGAAAGGACGGTACTGAGCCATGCGTATGAGCTTTGCCAAGTTCGGCATACTACTCGCGCTCGTGTTGACGGCACTGGCACTCCCGGCGAGCGCAACGGGCCCGGTTTTCTACTCTGACCTCGGCTCCTGGGCGGCGGCGGTGCCGACGTACCAAGGTGTTGACCTCAGTGGCTACCAGGAGTACGACACCATCACGGCAGGCGACGAGGTCTGTCTCCCGTACGACGAGACCCTCACCTTCAACAAGGACCTACAGGTCTACATCGTCGGCAGCGGCTGGGCGACCTGGTACGGCGACCAGGACCTGGACACCTACGACGATGCTGATGGCCTCCCGGTCCTGTACACGTTGGGCGAGTTGGCGGTCACCGGCACGTTCGGCCCCGGCACCGACTCGCCGTTGGGGTTCGGCCTCGAAATGGAGCCCAACCCGTTCGAGGACGTCGTCATGACCCTGACACTGAGCGACGGCAGCTCGCTGTCGCAAACCGTCAATGGTTATGGTGGCGCGAAGTTCTTCGGCTGGGTAGGCGGTGGCGTGACCGCAATGACGCTGTCCGCTGACACCGACTTCGCTTTCGGCAACATGGTCAAGGCAGCGCCGGAGCCGACCTCCCTCGTGCTACTTGGAACGCTAGGCGTTCCCTTTGCGATCGCGAAGCTGCGCAGGCGGCGGTAGCACCGTAGTCCGTCCCTCCCACCAGACCCCCGACGCGTGAAGTCGGGGTTGCTTCTTAGAAACGGGGCCTCGCACCGCGGGGCCCCGTTTCTATTGGGCATCCTAGGATGATGGTCCGTGACTCACGGGCGCCGGCCCGGCCGCGGCTCGGCGGCGCTATCGGTACTCGATCCCCTGCTCCGTCCATCGCGCGCTGAGGCCGAAGGCGCGGCTCGGCAGGCTTGCCGGTACCAGGAGCCGCGAGTCGACGGTCACCGGGGCGACCGGGAACGTAACCAGCTTTTCATCTATCCTGACCGACTTGTCGTTCGCTCTGATGACCGCTGTGTGGCCCTGGCACGTGGCGACGGAAACGGCCTCCGCGGCCCGCCACGTGACTTCGCCGCCGAGACGAGTGAGAATGTCCTTGAGGGGCACGTACTCCACGCCCGCTATCGGGGTAGGCTGCACCGGGGCCCCGGCACGCGAGCCCCCCGGCGACCGCGGACCCCATCCGTAGTCGCTCGCGTTTCGCATCGTCACGACCGTGCCGTCCGCCAGCAGAGCCACCGCCTGTCCACGGTGGCGCAACACTAGGTCATCCGGTCCCCCGCTTGTGACTCCTGGTGCGGCGTCGAAGATGAGCACCACGTTCGCCGCACCGGTGATCTCCCGGTCCGACAGGCCGCCGAGGCCGCGGTTCATCCCGTAGGTCGGCTGCGCGGCCGGGGCAAGGGGCGAGACAAGATCCGAGGCGGTCAGGATGTTGCCGTACGCGAGGAGGTCGGCTTGCCACGTGTCAGCCGAGGGTAGGCGGCCTTCATGGTCCGCCAGGTACCGTTTCATCGCCTGGGCCACGCGGTCGAGCTGGGCCTTCGCCTCATCCAGCGAGGTGCGCTCGAGCAACATGCGCTCGACGCGCGTACCGACGGCGTTCTCGCGGAATGTGCGGCCCATGTCGATCTTCCATTGCGGGCCGGAGCGCACAAAGTAGATCGTCTGGTCGAAGGTGAGGGTCGTGCTGGCCGTGACTGACAGAGTCGCCTCCGTCGGGGTCGTGATGGGCGCCGCCTTCGCCCGCCACTCCATCGGCGACAGCGAGAGCGGCACGAACAGCGACAGCGCCTTGGCGACCCCCACGAGGTCGATCTCACCGGCGATGCCGGTCATCGCATCGCGTAGCTGCGAGATCGCCTGCGGGTCGCTCTGGCCGGGGATCTTGCAGTAGGTCAGGGCGTCTTCGTAGTTGCCCCGACCGATGCAGATCATGTACATGTCGAGCACGACCGTGGGGTCCGGGGTCTCCTGGGCGAGCGCGACCTGCCCGCACAGGACATAGACAATGATCGGGACGAGAACGGATCGCGGCACAGGCGGTCACATCCCTCCGGAGGAGTCCCCGGGGCTCGGCGCACAGGCTCCCGAACCGGGGGTTGCCGGCCCGTGGACCCCGCTCGGCTTCGCACGTCTTATTGACGCCGGCGCCTCGCTAGTCCTTCGCGAGCCGCCTCTCGAGCTCCCGCGCGACCTGCGTTGGAAGCCCCCAGACCTTGCAGAACCCGCGGCCGATCGTGGGGTCGTATGTGTCGCCCTTGTCGTAGGTCGCGAGGTCGGGCCGGTAGAGCGAAGCGTCCGACTCGCGGCCGACAACGAAGCACGAGCCCTTGTACAGCTTCATGCGGACCGTGCCGGAGACGGACGCCTGGGTTGAGTCGGCGAAAGCCTGAAGGTGTGTTCTCAGCGGCGAGCACCACAGGCCGTAATACACTAGCTCGGAGTAGCGCACCGACAGCTCGGCCTTGAGGTGAGCGGTGTCGCGATCGAGGGTGAGGGCCTCCATCTCGCGGTGTGCCGCGGAGAGCAGCGTTCCGCCCGGGCACTCGTAGACCTCGCGCGACTTGATGCCGACGAGGCGGTTCTCCATCATGTCGACCCGACCAACGCCGTGCTTGCCGGCCAGCCGGTTCGCTTCCACCACGAGCTCCACAGGCCCGAGCCTACGGCCGTTGAGCCCGACAGGCACGCCCTCAAGGAACTCGATCTCGACCACCTCGGGCTCGTTCGGCGCGTCGATGGGGTTGGTCGTCCACGCGAATGCGTCCTCCGGAGGCTCCCGCGACGGGTCCTCGATGGGGCCGCACTCCACAGAGCGGCCCCACATGTTGACGTCGATGCTGTACGGGCTCTTCTTGCCTACCGGCACAGGTATCCCGCGCGCCTCGGCGTACTCGATCTCTTCTTCGCGCGTCATCCCCCACTCGCGCGCCGGGGCGACGATATCCAAATCCGGGTCCAGGGCGGCGAATGTCACATCGAAGCGTGCCTGGTCGTTGCCTTTGCCGGTCGAGCCGTGTGAGACGGCCTTCGCGCCCAGCTCGTGCGCCACATCGACAACGACGGTCGCGATCAGGGGCCTGGCGAGGGCGGTGGCGAGGTAGTACTTGCCCTCATAGCAGGCTCCCGCGCGCAGCGCCGGCCAGATGTAGTCGGTGACGAACGTCTCCTTCGCGTCGACGATGCGCGAGCCCACGACGGCGCCCACGGACAGCCCCTTCGCGAGGATGCCTTTGTAGTCCGCCTCCTCGCCGATGTCGACGGCCACCGCAACGACGTCCAGGTCGTAGCGCTCCTTTATCCAGCGCACCGCGACCGATGTGTCGAGTCCCCCCGAATAGGCCAGCACAACCTTGTCACTCATTGCCCGTCTGACTCCTCTCCCTCGCCGCCGGGCGTGCGGCTCGCGCCGCCGGCGCCGTTATCGTCGTCCATCGCGAACGTGCCGATGCCTTCCCTGACAAGCGCGAGCATCCTGAACACACAGCCCAGGCCCACCAGCGCGCCGACAACCGCCAGCGCGAACGTGGTCGTGCCGCCCTTGAGCTCCTCGAGCGAGCCGAGCGTACCCACGAAGTTCCAGCCGACGAGCCGCCCCGACAACACGAACAGGCCGATCCCGGCCACTGCGACCAGCCAGAGCTCGAACAGCCACGGGCGGACGCGATGCTCCAGCTTCCTGGCCTTCAGGCTCTTGGCGCCCGTGTAGCTGACGCCGAGCAGGAACAGGCACAGCATCCCGCTGAAGGCGGCTAGCTCCTTCACCGGCGCGGGCTCGGACATCTCACCGCCACTCCTCCGGGGACATCCGACCCCAACGCACGAGCGCCGAGCCGAGCACCTCCAGCACGAGCTCTCCGTAAGACAAGCCGATGTGCTCGGCCTCCGCCGGAAGATCGCTCGTCTCGGTCATCCCGGGGGAAGCGTTCACGTCGAGGATGCGCGGCTCACCCTCGGCATCGATGCGGACGTCGACCCGGCAGAGCTGCTCGCAAGCGAGCGCGGCGGCGGCCTGTCCCGCGACCTCCAGGCATCGCGCGTATGTGGGCTCGTCGAGGCGCGCTGGCAGGATGAACTCCGTAAGGCCCTTTGTGTACTTCGCCTCGTAGTCGTAGAACTCGTTTCTGGGCACAAGCTCGAGGACCGGCAGCGCATGCCCTTGAACCACCCCGATGGTCACCTCGGGCTCGGGGATCAGCTCGCAGGCGAGCCCGCCGCCCCACCGCCCCTGGACCGCCTCCAGCGCCACACCGAGCTGTGCCTCGTTGTGGCAGAAGCGCACGCCGAGCGATGAGCCCTCGTTGCGAGGCTTGACGACCACGGGCAGGCCGAGCTCGTCGACGATCTCCGGCGCGAGCTCACGGCCCGGCAGGCTCGCGTCGAACGGCGCGAAACTCGGCACCGGGAGGCACGCCTCGGCGAGAAGCCTGCTGGCGACGAGCTTGTCCATGGCTATCGCACAGCCGAGCACACCCGGGCCTGTGTACGGCAAGCCGACGCACTCAAGAAAGCCCTGGATCGTGCCGTCCTCGCCGCGGCCGCCATGGAGCGTGTTGTAGGCTAGGTCGAAGTCGGCGCGCAGGTCCACCGCCGGCAGCCGCTCGTAGCGCACATCAACGGGTGTGACGATCGCGTCCGTCTCCGCCCGGAGCGCCGCGGCGACTCCGGCGCCCGATCGCAGGGAGACCTCCCGCTCACCGGTATCGCCGCCCATGAGCACGGCGATCCGCGCAGCCTTCACGGCCTGCCGGATTCGCTCCCTCCGCAGGACGGCGCGCTCGGCGTCGCAGAACGCCCGCGGCCGGTCGGTGACCGTGACCACTAGCTTCGTCCTCTCGCGAAAACGGGATTATAGCACTTCGGGAGAGCCTCTCCCGGTGGGCGACGGCGGAGGTCATCCCTCGCTCTTGCAGGCCCGGCGATCACGCTTTGTTCAGCGCCGCCGCCCGGTGCATGCCATCAGCCTCCTGGCCAGCCCCCGCGGTACCCTAGCGAGGCGCTCGAGCGCCTCAGCGAACCGGACGCGGCGAAGAGCGTCCCGGGTCGTGGCGTGGTAGGTTTGCAGGGCGGTGGGGCTCGAGAGACGCTGGGCCGCCACGGCCTCGTCGCTGGCCTGCCGGAGTCCTTCGAGCGCTCGCAGCTTTGCCGACGTGGGCCATCCGGGTCGACATGGCGCTACGCGCTTGCGCGTCGGTGACCGGCCCTCGCGCTCCGCAAGCCACAGCCGGTTCGCGAGCAGCACGCGCTTCTGGAGAAGCGGGCCGCGTTGACTGCGCAGAACGCTCTCAACGCCCACGGGTCCCAATGCCAGCTCGCCATCGCAGACCCCCAGTCGCACTAGCTCGTCGGCCTGCGCGGATCGCGTGACCACGATGCTCGCACCTCGCCAGTCGAGTACGTAGTCCGGCAGCCATGCATCCATAAAGACAACGTCCGCCGTCTCGGCGAACACATCGTCGCAGAAGTCACACGCGCGAGGCTTGAACTGCCCGATGCCCCATGCCTGGCCGTAGACACGTGATACCCGATCAACCTGGGCCCGTTGCTCGCCTGCTCGGGCCGCGAAGGCGCCGTTGCTCGCGGGCCGGTCGGGGACCTTCTCCCGAAAGGACACCCATGTTGTGCTCTGAGGGTCGAGCCCGGCGTGCAGCACTAGGTAGTCGGCGAACGACCTGCTCTTGAGCTGGCTACACACCAGGCCGCAGACCATGGAGAGGCGGTCGCGCAGGTCAGGGATACGCGACGCGGCAAGGCGGAGGGCCTTGGCGAAGCATGGAAGGGCGATGATCGCGTAGCGCGCAGGCTCGTCGAGGATTGTGCGGAGCACCCCGCTCAACTCGACCGGGTAATAGGCCGACTTAGAGCAGCGCCTTACCTCGTCGGGGCTGTCGCAGACCGCGAACCGGAACAGGCACTCTGGTTCCCCGGTGGAGGCCACGCAGGCGACGCGATCAACCGCGCCGCGCTCGAGCAATTGGCACAAGACCCATGACGCCAGCCCCCCCGATGCCCCGCGCTCGCGGTACTCACCCACGGCCACGCTGCCGATGTAGGCGGCGCGCCAGAAGCCAGCTTCAGCGCTGTGCTTGACTGCATCGCCACCGGCGTACAACTCCTCGGCGATAGTGTCCTCGTCCCTGACGTCCCCCCCGAAAGGGCAGACCGCAACGCAGACACCGCACGAAGCGGGGCACTCTCCTATGGCGCGCGGACGCAGGAAACCACGGCTGTCCCACTTCATGAGCAGGTTGCGGCGAGGACATGCGCCGGCGCAGACCCCGCAGCCGATGCAGAGATCATCGGCCACGACTTCTTGTATCACGTGGGGCTGATGTGGGAGGTCGCGCAAGGGTGTGGGTCTCCCTAACGGCTCCATCAGGCACGGCCCAACAGCAACGCGCGGTCGTCCGGCCGCGAGCAGAGCGCGAGCGGAACCAGATGGGCCACCGTACCAACCGCCACACGGATCATGCGTCGCGTGATCGAAGCACCCCTGGTCGGCCGCGAGAGCGGTCATCTCTGGATAGCAGTATGTGTTCGGCGCCCGGGGAGGCTAGGTCGAAGTCGGCGCGCAGATCCATTGCCGGCAGCCGCTCGTAGCGCACATCGACCGGCGTGACGATCGCGTCCGTCTCCACCCGCAACGCCGCCGCGACTCCGGCGCTCGGCGTCGCAGAACGCCACGGCCGGTCGGTGATCGTGACCACTAGCCTCGCCCTCTCGCGAGAGCAGGATTATAGCACTTCGGCGGCGCCGGCCCTCCCTGGCCCTCCCCGCGAGAGAGGAGGGAGCAGCGTTCCTCGCCCGTTCACGGGGGAGGCTGCGAGGGGGGAGACAAGCCCCTCATCGGCGCCCCTCGAACGCGCCCAGGATCTCGTCCATGCGAGCTGCTCGATCGGCATCCAGGGACGGCCCGGGCCTGGCCGCCAGCTCCCGCGCGCGCTGCCGTGCCAGTGCGTACGTGTCCTTGGCGCCCGCTGCGACCCACGCCGCCGGCGCGCCGCGGACCGACACGCGCGGGATGATGTGCTCCGCGGACCGCAGCCACCGCAGCGTGTGGTCGCTCGTGAGGTAGCCGTCGCCGTTGGGGCCCTGGTCAACGATCAACTCCACCGCCATGGTGTCCTCGGATACCGCGATCCCTTCGGCGATGCGGAGAGACATCGCGGCCATCTCCTCGTCCATGACGAGTTGTTCGTGGCTGCACGTGAGGCCGGTGGCGAACATCCCGCAGTTCACGATGAGGTCGTTCCCCGCCGCGGCGGCGCAGAACAGGCTCAATGCCTTCTCCCACGCGTTCTGCTCATCATGCGCGTGGTTGTCCGAATTGGGCGCGGTCGTATGCGACGGCACCCGGTAGAACCTGGCGAACTGCGCCCCCGCGATCCTGCAGATCGTGGTCTCCGTGGAGCCGACGCAGGCGGCTCCCGTCCGCATGTCCGTCGTGGTCCAGGAGTTGGCGTACATCACCGCGGCGCCGGGGCGCGTGAGCTGCGCGATCACGAGGCCGGAGAGCCATTCGGCGTTGTTCACGGTCAGAAGCCCGGCCAGGGTATAGGGCGCACTGATCCCAGCGTTTGGCTCGGGGAGGATCGCTAGAGGCACCCCGGTTCGCACGGTGTCGACGAGGGCGTCGATCACGCCCTCCTCCCAGGAGAGCGGGCTCGTGGGAGAGAGCTGGCCGATGCCGTATGGCTCGCGCCCGATGTCGCCGGGGTAGACGGAGGCGAGCATCTCCATCGCCGCCCCGTTAACCTCCGCGCGGTCCGTTGAGAAGAACACCGGCTTGCGGCTGTTCCGCACGACCGCCCTGACCGCATGCAGCAACGTCGCGCTCGGATCGCGCACATCCTGGGGCATGACCGGAATGCCGACCATGTCTATGGCTTCGAGCTGCTCGCAGATGCGGGCGAAGGCCTCGACGTCCGCGACGGTGCTCCGGCGCGTCTCGCCTGTGTCCGAGTCGACCCAGAAGACCGCGTTGTGGCCCGCCGCTATGCGCGGGCCGCCGTGGCCGAGCTCATAGAGCAAGGCGCCTTCTCGGTTGTGCACCGGGAACGTCGCCGGCGCCGCGGCCAGCGCGTCCTCGACCGCCGAACGCGGGATGCGGACGATCTGCGTTCCCTCATCGATGGACAGGCCGCGTGCCGCCAGGAGGTGGAGCATCTCGACATTGCGAATCCGGACCCCTGCCCGCATGAGGATGTCGAGCGATGCCTGATGGATCGCCAGCACCTCGCGATCCGACAGAACGCCCAGGGTGGCGAGTTTCACGGTGTCACCTCCGAATACCGCGCATTCATCCTGACACGCACCCGTTCAGAGCCGCGCAGCACCCAGCCGCTCAGGGCCAGAGCGCACAGCCCGGTGGCGACCGCACCTATGCGTATCGCCCAGGGCACGTCGAGGTACTGCGCGAGGACCCCGGCCGACAGGTTCCCGATGGGCGCCATGCCCATGAGGGTGAGGGTGTAAGCGCTCATGACGCGGCCCCTGATGCGGTCCGGCACCGAGAGCTGGATGAGTGTGTTCGTCGACGCGAGGTGAGTCATCATCCCCCAACCGACCGCCGGCAGGATGCACATGCTGAGCCAGAGCTGACGCGTGTAGCTGAACGCCAGGAGCGCCACGCACAGGACCGCGTTGCCCGTGAGGAGGAGCTTGCCCTTCGACCTGGCCGGAGACACGGACGACAGCGTCAGGGCGCCGAGCAGTGCACCGATGCCCACCGACGAGACCAGGTAGCCCAGCTCCTTGGCGCTGCCCTTAAGGTAGTCATTCACGAAGATGGGCATCAGCACTGAGTACGAGACCGCGAAGATGCTAACGGTGGCCGTGAGCGCCAGCAGCGACTTCACCAGGGGGTTGATGCGGATGTAGCGGAGTCCCTCGCCCAACCCCTTGAGCGCCGATGTCGGCCGGCCCGCGGGCTTCGGATCGATGCGCATGAGCATGAGCCCTATGATCACCGCGATGTAGCTGGCCCCGTTGATGAAGAACGCGCCCGCAAGCCCGACGAGGGCGATAAGCACACCCGCGACCGCCGGACCGGCGATGCGGGCCCCGTTGAACATCGCGGAGTTGAGCGCGATGGCGTTCATTAGGTCGCGCCGGCCCACCATCTCGATGACGAACGACTGCCGCGTGGGAGCGTCGAACGCATTCACGGTGCCGGAGAGAAAGCCGATCACTATCACGATCCCAATGGTGACCCTGTCCGTATGGGTTAGCTCGCCGAGTGCGAGGGCCAGCATCATCGCGGACGACTGGGTCACCAAGAGCAGGTTGCGCTTGCTCACCCGGTCGGCGACGAGGCCGGCCGGAAGGGAGAACAACAGGACCGGCAAGGACCCGATGGCGGATGCGACGCCCATCAGGAGCGCTCGGTTCGAGGGGTCGGTGATCAGTAGGACGAGCCAACCTTGGGCGACGTTCTGGATCCACGTTCCCGTTACGGAGATGAGCTGCCCGGAGAAGAACAGGCGGTAGTTCCGGTGCTTGAGAGCCGTAAGCTGTCTCGGCAGACGGGAGTCCGGTGGCTCGAGCATCGCGTGCTCTTGCGGGCCCGGTGAGTCCGGTTCAGGCGACGCCGGCGGGACCGCGGGGCCCTGGAGCGTCTCGCAGTGGGGCATGGGCTGAAGATACGCGCGGCCCTTTGGACCGTCAAGCACGGGAACTCTAGGAGCCCCGGGCATCCCCTCTCCCCGCGGCGCGGGGAGAGGGGGCAATGCCTCAGATGGACGGCTCGTTCGGTTCGATGTTGCGC
>Ga0315280_10007697_pt1 | contig 14354 bp, 7 predicted proteins | sample YL17G06_40_MG_FD_203697 | JGI IMG/M metagenome (GOLD analysis project Ga0315280, IMG submission 203697) | Sediment microbial communities from Yellowstone Lake, YNP, Wyoming, USA - YL17G06_40 | ecosystem: Environmental > Aquatic > Freshwater > Lake > Sediment | place: USA: Wyoming | collected...
CCCGGGTGCCGGATCATCTCCATCACGCCCTACTACGCGTTCGACGGCAGCATCAACGCCTATGCCGTTCAGTTCGCCAAGAAAGGCAGCCCGCTGGCCGGCGAAACCGAGATCAACGCGCAGTTCCTGCTCGGTGAACAACGATTGGACGAGGTGAAAGCGAATCGGCCGGTGCCGGCGATCAACGAAGACGCTGCGGTCGCCGGGAACGGTGCGAATGGAGGACCTTTGCCCAGCGCCGCAACCGTCGCGAGCCAGGGCCCCTCCACGGCCGGCATTCAGGTCGTTCTCCCGCCGGAGGCGCCGGCCGATGCCGGGCAGGCTCCGGAGGAGGCGGCAAAGCAGAAGGAGGCCTATGCCACTTGGCGGCAGCAAGTGAGAGCCGCGGCCAATGACGCCGTGCTCCCCGACCAAGTCGGCACGGCGATCATCGCCGCGCGCCATGACCTCTATCCGTTGCTCGAGCGCTTCGACGGCGTCGCGCCGCACATCCAGTTTCAAACAAAGGTGCGGCGGTTGGCCGCAATCCCGAAGGATCAGGCAAAACCTGTCGCCCGGACTTTTTACGTGGGGCCCATGGCGTACTTCCATGAACCCGCAACGCCTAAAGCGTTGGCTACCGCGGCGCCGGCGCAGGTCGTCAATCCGCTCAGCGAACAAGTCTTCGACCTGACGGCCAAAAAAGCGACCGCTCTTCAGGGACGGCTCGCCGCGGCCGAGCCGGGCAAATGGCCGGTCCCGCCGCAGGAGGTCTGGAATTCGATCGAGCTCACGGGCGTGCCGCCCACTGCCAAAGAGCCGGTGCTATTGGGGTCGCCCACATACGCCATTCAAGGCGTTCCCTATTATCACCAGGACGACTACGGCGCCAACAGTTGCGGGCCGGTGGCCTCGGCGCAGGCGCTCGGCTACTGGGACGACAACGGTTACGGGAACCTCATTGACAACGGATACTCCACGACCGGTCACGAGGAAGAACTCATCTATAACCTCATGAGAGCCGAGGGTTACGATCCCAACGTGGGGACGTATGACAACGCGATCAAGCCGGGAATCGAGGCGGTCTGCAACACGGACGGTTATGGTCGAAACGTGAATATGACCGTGTATGAGCTGGCGCACTCGGTGGCTTGGAACCCGGACATCGTCGGCGAAATTAACTGGAAACGGCCGTTCGTTTTCGGAAACTTCGACACCGCGAGCTATCCCTATTGGGCGCATTTCACCACGGGCGTCGGCTATAACCAGACCTCCGGCCACCTGCTTTATGTCAATTACAACTATCCGCCCGACACACCCAAAGAACTGAACTGGGACAACATCGCGCAGGCCAATCAACACCAGTACAAGATCGGCCGCAATTCGGCGATGTTCGATTGCCCGTGGTCGGAGGACTTCGAGGGCAACACGTCGGCGCACTGGAAAAAGGGGGGGAACAGTGCGGGCACCTGGATGGATACGATCTATCGCGCCCACAACTATACGCCGAACTGCTATCCGCCGCCGGCAGGCAACAAGGCGTTTTCGTCGTACTGCGTGGGAAGCCAGGTCCCGCCGCCCGGCCCTTATCCCAAGAACGCCAACGGCTGGATGAGCTACGGGCCGTTCAGCACGGTCGGAAAATCCAGCGGCGAGCTGAGCGCCTATATTTGGCGGCGTATCCCCGAGACCGACGGCAGCGACTACGTGGGCCTTTTCGCTTCGGTGGACGGCACGAATTTCTCGGGCGCGAAGTTTTTTGGGGACTATCCCTCCTGGAATCGCTGCACGCTGGATCTTGCGAACGTCTCGGGTCTGGGCAACACGATGAACCGCTCACAGGTCTGGGTCGCGATCTGGTTCCACAGCGACGGCGACAACTTCGTCGGCGAAGGCGCCTACGTGGACGACATCGCCATCCGGCTCTATCCTGCTTCGGGGATTCGCGTCACGTCGCCCAAAGGCGGCGAAATGTGGAAACACAGCACGAGCCACACCCTGACCTGGCTTTCGATGGGCAACCTGGGTCTGGGCGGGGTCCAGATTGATCTTTATCGGAGCGGCGTTTTCTACCGGACGATCACAGCTTCGGCGCTGAATACGGGCGCGTTCAGCTGGACGGTTCAGAAATACGATCCGCCGGGCACCGACTACCAGTTCAAAATCAGCCAGCTGACCGATCCGACTCATTACGGCTTCAGCGCAGGGAATTTTGAAATCTACGCCGACCCGTCCATCACGGTGATCGCGCCCAACGGCGGTGAGGTCTGGCAGCGGGGAACCACCGGGCTCGTCCAATGGAGCTGGACCGGCTATCCGGGAAAGGATGTAAGCGTTAGTCTGTACAAGGGTGCGGCGATCCCCCCGGTGATCTTCTGGACCGTCCCCAACACCGGTACGTTCCAGTGCGGTCTTCCCGGTTCGCTGACCCCCGGTTCGGACTACCGGCTCAGAGTTTATGGGGAGGGAGGAATCTACGACGAGAGCAACGGCAACTTCTCCATTATCCAGCCCAGCCTCACCGTGCTGAAACCCGTCGGCGGCGAGTGGTTCCAGAAAGGCCAGACCTATGACCTCGCCTGGACGTGGCAGGGCGATCCCGGCCCAAATTCGAAAATTGACCTGTATCTCGGCCACACGATCTATCCGATTGCCGCGTCCGTGCCCAACGTGATGTCCGGCGGCAGCCAGGCTGTCTATGCCTGGACCATTTCGATGTCGCTGCCCGTGGCCTCCGGCTATCGAGTCAAAATTACGTCGCTTTCCAATTCCGCCTACTCCGACTATAGCGAGCCCTTCCGCATCGTGGATAGCGATTCGATCCACGTGACTTCGCCCAATGGCGGGGAGTGGTGGGTGACGGACTCCGCCAACAAAATCACCTGGACCTCGACCCACGTGCCGCCCGCCAAGGCAAAGATCGAGATCTATCGGCAGAGCCTGTTCCGGGGCACGATCACGCCCAGCACGGATAACGACGGCTCCTACACGTGGACGATCCCGAAATCCTGGCCGCCAGCCTCGGATTACCGGATCAGGGTTTCGCTGACCTCGCCGACGGCGGTGGGCGATTTTAGCGACAACTACTTTCGGATCGCCGCGCCCCAGATCAGCGTCCTGTGGCCCCCCGACGGTGCGGTCTTGTCGCCGGGGTCCGTCCAACTCCTCCAATGGCAATCGTCGGATCTTTTCTCCCCGGTCGGGGCGCCGCGGGTGAAGCTGGAGCTTTACCGGGATGGCGTGTTTGACTTGAGGATCACGTCCTCGACGGCTGACACGGGCTTGTTCCGGTGGGTCATTCCGCCCACGTTGCCGCCGGGGTCGCACTTTCAGCTGAAGATTTCGTTCACGGGCGATCCCTCGATTTTCGGTCTCAGCGAGGGACGGTTTGCGATTCAGAACGCGCCGGCCATTGTTCTGTCTTCGCCCAACGGCAACGAGCGGTGGCTGCGCGGATCGCAACACGTTATCCTGTGGCGGTCGAACGGCTTGCCCGACACCGACGCGAAGCTCGAGCTTTACAAGGGCGGAGTCCTCCACAGCCAAATCGCCGCCCAGACGCGGCTGCTCGATGGCGCGTTTACCTGGAAGGTTCCTTTTACGCTGCCGCCGGGCGGGGACTACAAGATCAGGATCACCTCGCTCTATGACCCCGCGGTTTTCGACTGGAGCAACCTGGTTTTCACGGTGGAAGGAAACACGTCGGTCAGGGGCGCGCGGTGGAGTCTGTATTAAGGTCTGGAGAGCGGTTTCGACGCGTTGGATTCGTAGTTCCACCTTTCAGGCGGGGAAAACGTTTGTGGTTCCACCTTCAGGCAGTGCCCCCTGAAAGGGGGAACTACGAACCTTCTCACCTTTCGTGGCACGTGGCGTTAGGATTCATATCCCCCGCGCCGTCGGTTTTGATTGGGCGCCCTCCCGACAACTGTTATAAGGCTTGATTGTCGCGAGGGCGCTGCGCATTCTGCCTGTGACCGATCTGCCTTCAAAGGATTCCCGTCGAGCGTGCGGCGATCGCTTTGGAGCAGAGCTGAACCGGAGAACCGACGTTCGAGCACAGCGGCAGCAAGCTGATCGCGCTCCACATATCCTGTAGGGTAATAATAGAGCAAATCAGTGCACAGAGATTTGAGCACGGAACCGATCCGAACTGTGAAGACAAGGAGGCAGTGAGAGGATGAAAAGGCGTGAATTTCTTCAAGGCGTGACCGCCGGCGCTGTCGTATCGGCGTGGCCACGGATGTTGCCTGGAGCAGACGACGCGAAAACCAAAAGAAAGCCGAACATCGTTTTCATCCTTGCCGACGATCTGGGTTTGGCTCATCTCGGATGCTATGGCCAGAAGCTCATCCAGACGCCGAACTGCGATTGTCTGGCCGGCGAAGGGGTGCGGTTCACCCAGACCTATGCCGGCTGCACGGTCTGCGCGCCGTCGCGAAGTGTCCTGATGACCGGTTTTCACATGGGCCACACACCGGTGCGGACCAATCCGGGCGGCGTGCCCATTCGCGCCGAAGACGTGACGGTGGCGCAGGTGCTCAAGCAGGCCGGCTATGCGACGGGCGGCTTCGGCAAGTGGGGGCTGGGCGACGCCGACACCGAGGGTGTTCCGTGGCGCCACGGCTTCGACCAGTTTTTCGGCTATCTCCACCAGGTTCACGCGCATTTTTACTATCCCGAATATCTCTGGGATACGGGAAAAAAGTATCTGCTTCCCGGCAACGAAGGCGGCAAAAAAACGCAGTACTCGGCCGATGTGATTCTTGAGAAAGGTCTGGACTTCATCCGCGCGAACAAGGATCGGCCGTTCTTCTGCTACCTGCCGACGACGCTTCCCCACGCGGAGCTGGCCGCGCCGGAGGAAACGCTGAAGCTCTACAGCGGCAAGTTTCCCGAAGAGCCTTTTCTTAATCCGCGGCCGGGCTATGCCGCCCCGCGCGAACCGAAAGCCACGCTGGCGGCGATGATCACGCACATGGACAAAGGTGTGGGCCGCGTCATGGGGTTACTCACGGAACTGGGTCTCGAGGAAAACACCATAGTCTTCTTCACCTCGGACAACGGCGGGCCGGGACCCTACGGGTTCAAGGAAGATTTCTTTCACGCCAATGGCCCGCTACGAGGCTACAAGACCACTCTCTATGAAGGCGGCTTGCGTGTGCCGATGATCGCGCGCTGGCCGGGCAAGATCAAAGCCGGCACCACGAGCGATTTTGTCTGGTACTTTGCCGACGTGATGCCGACGTTGGCCGAGCTGGGGGGGGCGCGGCCACCGAAGGAAATTGACGGCATTTCGGTTTTGCCTACGCTGCTGGGAGAGGGCTCGGTCGGTCGCAGGCAGCCCAGGCACGATTTCCTCTACTGGGAATTTGGCGCGCGCAAGCAGTTGCAGCAAGCCGTGCGCATGGGCGATTGGAAAGCCGTTCGCTTAAAGCAGGGCGCACCGCTGGAGTTGTACGACCTCAGCAAGGACATCGGCGAGACGAACAATGTTGCGGCCGCGCAGCCCGACGTGGTGGCGAAGCTCGAGGAGTATCTGAAAAGGTGCCGCACCGATCCGCCGCTGCAGCTCGAACCCGACAAACCGGCCGGCCAGAAGTGGCGGTAGGGAACGGGGGTAGTTCCGCCTTCAGGTGGCGCTATGTGCCCCAATCACGAGAAACCGCAAACAAGGAGGAGAACGATGACGGACACGAAAAGATGGCTTACCATCGCTGCGGTGTTCTTTCTGGGCTTGACCCTTCTTGCCCAAGCCCAGGCGCCAGAAGGGAAGGCCCAACGCGGACCTGGAACCAGCGTGCGACCGGGCGCGAAAGGGCCCAGGGTTCCTCCCGGTGTCAAGGTTGAGCGCGACATCGAATATGTCCCCGGCGGCGGGAAGTCACGCTCGCTCGACCTCTATTTGCCCGAAAAGGCCGAGGGCAAACTGCCGCTTATCGTCTGGATTCACGGCGGCGCATGGATGGGCGGCGACAAAGGTGGTTGCCCGGCGGCGCGACTGGTTCCGCGAGGCTACATTGCGGCAAGCATCAACTATCGCCTGAGCCAGGAAGCGGTTTTCCCCGCGCAGATTTACGACTGCAAGGCCGCCATCCGCTGGCTGCGCGCCCACGCCGAAAAGTACAACATTGACCCCGATCGCATCGGCGTGTGGGGCTCGTCGGCCGGCGGTCACCTGGTGGCGTTGCTGGGCACTTCGGGCGGCGCAAAGGATCTCGAAGGCGACGAAGGCAATCTCACCGTTTCCAGTCGCGTCCAGGCGGTGTGCGATTGGTTCGGTCCGACGGACTTCATGAAGATCGGCAATTTCCCGAGCACGCTGAAGCATTTCGCACCCGACTCGCCCGAATCGAAATTGCTCGGCGTCCCCGTGCTGGAGAACAAGGACAAGGCCGCGCGCGCCAACCCCATCACCTACATCACCAAAGACGCGCCGCCCTTTCTGATCATGCACGGCGACAAGGACATGACGGTGCCCATCAATCAAAGCGAGTTGCTGTATGGTGCGCTCAAGAAAGCGGGCGTGGATGCGACGTTCGAGACTGTCCCTGGCGGGGGCCACGGTTTCGGTGGGCCGGAGATTGATCGCAAGGTCGAATCGTTTTTCGACCGTTTGCTGAAGAACAAGAAGTGAGAGGCGAGAGGCGGGAAGCGAGAGAAAACACGTTTCGAGTTTCAGCTTCCAAGTCTCAGGCTCCAGGGAGAAACGTAAGAGCGTGTCTCAAAACTCCAGGTCTTCCGGGATTTTGGTGGAAACGGTACGCCTCCCTTCCGTCATTGCGAGGAGCCGCTCCGCAGCAACGAAGCCATGACGGGCAAAGGGTGTGGTTTCAAAACATGCTCTTAGAGCCTTGACAGGATGACAGGATTTACGGGATTTCGAAATCGTGTAAATCCTTTGCCGGCTCTCCTGTTCATCGCTCCTGTCGCTTTCGTCGCTTTCAAGGGAAAAAAACCATCAAGACCCGCCGTCGCTTCCCCGCTGTCGCGTTCCTGCTTCTGCCTGGTTTCGGAAGGCGATTCGTCAACCTGCCGATCCTTCGCGCGGTCAATGTCATCGGCGGGCTGGTGCTCTGCGGGTTTGGGGTGCGGCTGCCGTGGAATACGCTCGCAGGGATTTGATCAGAAAAGGTCAGCGTTCTCCGGCCGATTGAACTTCAGTCCCAAATGTTCATACGCCGCCTTGGCCACCACCCGGCCGCGGGGCGTTCGCTGCAAGAAACCGATCTGAATCAGATACGGCTCGATCACCTCCTCGATGGTGTCCTGGTCTTCCTGGATCGCCACGGCGATGGTGCCCAGTCCGACTGGTCCGCCGCTGAATTTTTCGATCATCGTCCGCAGCATGTAACGGTCCACCGGTTCGAGGCCCAGATGGTCCACTTCGAGATGGTCGAGCGCCTTCCTCGCGATCTCGTGCGAGATCGTCCCGTCGCCCAACACGGTCGCATAGTCGCGCACGCGCCGCAGCAGCCGGTTGGTGATGCGCGGCGTGGCGCGCGACCGCTGCGCGATCTCGCGCGCGCCGGCTTCGTCCAGCGGCACCCCCAGAATCGTGGCCGAGCGCCGCAAGATCACCTCGATCTCCTCGACCGTGTAAAACTCCAGCCGTTCGGTGATGCCAAACCGGCTGCGCAGCGGGCCGGTGATCATCCCCGCGCGCGTGGTGGCGCCGATCAGCGTGAACCGCTTGAGGTCAATCCGCAGCGTGCGCGCGTGCAGGCCTTTGTCGAGCACGATGTCAATCCGGAAATCCTCCATCGCCGGATAGAGGCATTCCTCGACGATGCGGTTGAGACGATGGATCTCGTCAATAAACAGAACGTCGCCTTCCTGGAGGTCGGTCAGGATTGAAGCGAGATCGTCCTTGCGCTCGATGACCGGCCCGGAAATGGACTTGCAGGTCACGCCCATTTCGTTGGCGATGATTTGGGCGAGCGTCGTCTTCCCCAGCCCCGGCGGCCCGTAGAGCAACACGTGGTCGAGCGGCTCTCCGCGCGCCTTGGCGGCCTCGATGCTGATGCGCAGCTTCTCGACCACCTTGGACTGGCCGCTGAACTCGCTCCAATTGCCCGGCCGAATCCGGCGATCTTCCTGCCGGTCGGCCTCTTCGGGAAACGGTGAAAGGATGGATTTGTCGAGCGTCATTGGACTCTGTCGCAACCTGGCACAAGCTGGGGTCAACAAATCGAAAGAAGGGCGGGAGTGCAAGGTGAAAAAGAACACCCTCCCGCACAAAAGCGCAAAGCCGCCAGAAAGCTCTCTCTGCGTCTTTGCGCCCTTGCGAGTGTTTTCTCTGAATTGCTTTTCAGCCTGGAGCTCGAAACTGCTTAGCGGCCGCCACCACAGCCCTTCCCTGGCTTCTTGGTTCCCTTCTTCGCCATCTCTTCTCACCTCCGTTCTGCGGGTGAAATCATTCAGCAACAAGACTTTTGGGGAAGACTTTATCGCACAGTTCGTTCCGCCCACTCGGGCAATTCCCTGCCCGTCGCCATGGCGTAGAGAGAATCGGGACAGAGGTCCGCCCCGTTGGGCCGGCAAATAGCGCCGATCTCCGGATTCACCGAGACCTGACGAAAAAAAGCGGGATCAGCCAAAGGCGCGAAAACCCCGCCCTGCTTGATCACGGACGAAAGATCAATCACTCCCTCGCGGCCATCTTCGAATGTCAGCCGAAGACGGTATTCATCCAGAGGCGCAACAGCGACCACATCGTGCATCGTCAGTTCCCTTACTCCAACGGGGCGATCGAAAACAACGCCCGGTTTTCGCAAGCCAGCGCCCACTCACGCGTTACTTCTGCCTGATGCAGTTCGGCCCCTTCAACCACAAAACCCACGACCCGCGGGGGCAGCCTTCCCTCCAGCACCGCGAAATTGTCAATCCGGATGGCAGGCTTGTGCTTCCCATCATCCTGCGTGGAAATGCAGAGGGGGATGATCCTCGTAGTGCCGGGCGATCACGATACCGAAAAAGCGGCAGATCTCTGGCATTCGTTTTGCGCCTTTGCCTGAGAATCCCTTCCTCAACGATGCTTCAGCGCCTCGCGCAGCAATTCTTCGCCGCTGGCCCCGTCGCCAAGAACCTCGGCTGCTTTTCCGACCGCCCGCGCCGCCACTGACGGCCGCGTTCCCAGCTGCACCAGCGCCGAGATCGCGTCCTCGACCTCGGGCGAGCGCCTTTCCCACTGCGTCCCTTTCACCTCCCACCCCAACATGAACGCCTTCATCTTGTCGCGCAGCTCGACCACCAGGCGCTCGGCGGTCTTGCGCCCCACGCCTGGAATGCGTATCAGCACCGTGAGGTCGTTTTCCAGCACCGCTCGCGCAAACTCGCCGATCGGGATGGACGACAGGATGCCGAGGCTGGTTTTGGGGCCGATCCCCGAGGTTTTGATGAAAATCTCGAAGACGGTTTGCTCTTCGGGCGTCAGAAAGCCGAACAGCTGCGTCTGGTCTTCGCGCACGTAATGATAGGTATAGAGTTCCACCGGCGAACCGACCTCGGGCAAGCGCTCGTAGGTGCTCAGCGGCACGTCCAGACCATAGCCCACCCCCCGCACATCCACCACCACGTGCTGCGGCTCCTTGAACCTCACGATTCCCGAAAGCCATTCGATCATCGCGGCCCACCCGTCGGACGAAGAATCCTGATCGCGGCACGGATCATGTTCAGCCGCCAATCGCCCTGTCAAGTTCGTCCGACACGGCTGATTTCCCTCTTCGCGAGGGAGTTGCGCAATAGGGGGTTTGACTTCGCCTGTCGGGGAAAGGAGTGGGGTGGACTGTCTGGTCCGTTGTGGGGCCCGGTCAAATCGCCGCTTGTCATCTGGGGACCCTATCTCTGGGGAGATGGCCTCCAACCGCGCCAGGCCGACGGTCTGATCTGGGAGCAGCGGGACTTCTCTTTCTCCGACGGCACGCACCCCAGCCCCTCCGGCTCCCAAAAAGTCGCCAATCTCCTCCTGCGATTTTTCAAGGAAGATCCCTCGGCGTGCTCCTGGTTTCTCCGATCCTCCACCGGCGTCCCCGCCAAGTCGGCCGCGCAAGATCGCTGACCCGTTGTTTTTTCGGCAAGGTTTCTCCGCGTCCCCCACTCTCCTACTCTCGCAGTCGCAATTTGGTCGCGCCCTGCCATCGCGATCTGTGAGCTGGCTTGCCGCATTCTTCGATAAGTTTCCTTGATTCGCGCCGCCGAAGTGGCATCGTGCCGATACGGCAGTATAGGAGCGACGTAGCATCCATTTCAGATTCGAATGGAGAACGAGCCATGAGAAACACACTCCCTGCGTTACTGGTCGTAATGGTGCTCTTCGTTCAGACGGGGGCTTTGGGCGCACAAGCGGCGAAACCCGCGAGCCCGCGCCCCAGCATCGTCTGCGCAAAAGGTTCCTCGTCCCAGGAAGAGTTGGCCGCGCGCGAGGTGCGTCGCTACGTGTATTTGCGAACGGGCCGGCGCCTCTCTATCGTCGAAGCCGAGGATTCTCTGCCCGGCGACACTGATGCGATTGTCGTCGCGCAGAAGGATCGCAAGATTGTAGGTACCGTGCCGTCAGGCGGTGAGCTCAAATCCGCGATCGCCGCACTCCAGCCACAACAGTATCTCATCAAGACGCTCGAACGAAACGGTCGCCGGGTTGTGCTGATTTGCGGCGGCGATTCGCTGGGCACCCTTTACGGAGCCTACCGCTTCGCGGAACTTCTCGGTGTGCGGTTCTATCTGCACGGAGAGACCATTCCCGACCAGCGCACGGCGTTCCGATTGCCCGTGCTCGATGACCGCGGCGCGCCGCTCTTCGAACTTCGCGGAATTCAGCCGTTCCATGATTTCCCCGAAGGGCCGGACTGGTGGAATCTCGATGACTACAAAGCCATCCTCTCGCAGCTGCCAAAATTGCGCATGAACTTCATCGGCCTTCACACCTATCCCGAAGGACGCCCGAACGCTGAACCGACCGTGTGGATCGGCCTGCCGCGCGACATCGGAAAAGACGCCCGGGTGAAATACAGTTATCCTTCGAGCTATCAAAACACATTGCGCGGCAATTGGGGTTACGCCCCCAAGAAAACCGGCGACTTCCGTTTCGGTGCGGCGCAGCTCTTCGAGCGCGACGCCTATGGCGCCGATGTGATGAAAGGCCTTTGCCCTCAGCCCAAATCGCCCGAGGACTCCAGCGAGGAATTTCAGCGCACGGGCGAGCTGCTGCGTGCGGCATTTGAATATGCACACGATCTGGGAATCAAGACGTGCGTTGGTACGGAAACACCGCTCGTCGTGCCCAAGCTCGTCCGGGAGCGACTCAAAGCGTCGGGCAAAGATCCGGCCGCCGCCTCCACATTGGAGGAACTGTATGAGGGGATTTTCCGCCGAGCGGCGCAAACGTATCCGCTCGATTACTACTGGTTCTGGACACCGGAGAACTGGACGTGGGAGGCCGTCTCGGAAGCTGTGGTGACGAAAACAATCACCGACATGCAGATCGCCGTCGCGGCTGCGCAGAAAGCCAGGGCCCCCTTTCGACTTGCCACGTGCGGTTGGGTCCTCGGGCCGCAGTACGATCGCGCTTTGTTCGACAAGCTCTTGCCCAAGGACATGCCCGTGAGTTGCATCAACCGCCAGGTGGGCAAGGAACCCGTGGATCCGGGATTCGCGGATGCGAAGGGGCGCGAGAAGTGGGCCATTCCGTGGCTCGAAGACGATCCTTCGCTCACGGTGCCACAGCTGTGGGCCGGACGAATGCGCCGCGACGCCGCTGACGCGCTTCAGTATGGCTGCACCGGCCTGATGGGCATTCACTGGCGCACGCGCGTTCTCGGTCCCAACGTGCTCGCGCTCGCCTGGGCGGCCTGGGACCAGAGCAAATGGCAGAAAGCGCGACGCGAGGAGTTCGGTCCCGTCGGCGGAAATATCGCCGCGTTTCCAAACAATCGTATCGCAGGAACCGAAGACGCGCCACTCTATCAGACCGTTCGTTATGATATGTCGGCCTATCGGCTATCGGTCCCACCCGGAATATATGCTGTGACGCTGAAATTCTGCGAGCCTCATTACAAGGAAAAGGGCAAGAGAGTTTTTGATGTAAGAATTCAGGGGCAAAAAGTAATCAGTAATTTGGATATATTCGCGAAAGTGGGGGGGAACAAAGCTCTCGACTATACATTCGACAACCTCTCCGTCGCTCATGGCGTGCTCAATATCCAATTTGACAAACGTGTTGAATTCCCCTCCGTCGCCGGAATCGTCGTTCAAGCTGAGAAGTTCAGCTTGAAGATCAATTGTGGTGGGCCTGCCTATAAAGATTACCTGGCCGATCCGCCGGCCCTCTCCAGAGATCTGCCGACTGATGACTTTTATCGCGATTGGGCCACGCAGCAGTTTGGACGCGAGGTGGCTCCGCAAGTTGCGAAGATCTTCGAAAAGATAGATGGGAAGTTTCCCTGTCCGGCCACCTGGATTGACGGGCCGGGTGGAATCAAGCCAGACCCAGCGCCGTGGGAGAAGGTGAAGAACCAATATGCATTTGTGGACGAACTGGCCGCACTTCGTCCTCGCGTCAACGGTGTGGGGAATCTGGAACGGTTCGACTATTGGTTGAACACCTTCCGCTACACCGCGGCCATGGGACACCTCAATTGTGTTTGGGCGGAATACAACAAAGCGATCGCAAAGGTGAGGGCAGAGAAGAACCCGCAAGCACAAAAGCAACTCGCAAAGGAGACTGCCTTGCCTCTGCGCAAGCAAATGGTGGGCCTGGCTGCCGAGGTGTACTGGCACATGTTGGCCACTGTCGGCAATCCCGGCGAAATGGGCACAGTGGCAAATTGGGAACAACACATCCTGCCGGGACTGCTGGAGAAACCGGGTGTGGAGCTGGCGACGTTCCTTGGCGAGGATTTGCCGGCGGATGCGCAACCTTCGAGAGGATATGAAGGCCCGCTGCGGGTGATTGTTCCTACACTGCGCACATCTGCGACCGCTGGCGAGACGCTGACGCTGAAAGTGATCATTCTGGCAAGCGACCGAGCCCGCGAGGCCGCGCTCTACTGGCGGGCGTTGGGGGCGCGCGAATTCACCAGGGTCGTGCTGACGCATGTGGCGCGTGGCGTCTACTCCGTCAAATTCCCCTCGGCGGCGATGAAGGACGATATTGAATATTACATTAAGGCTATCCCGGCGGGAGATGATCCTGTCTATTTCCCGGCTACCGCGCCGAACTTGAACCAAACGGTGGTTGTTGTTGCATCGAAATAGTGATAACGAAAACCGCTCTCAGCGGAGCTCACGTGTCACTTCGCCGTCCACTTCAGCCGGGCGATTTGGGTGCCTTTCAGACTCGGCAGCAGGGCAGCGATGTAATACTTATCGTCGTGAAGAATGATTTCGGGGGCGGCAACGGGTAATGTGCAGATAAGGAATTGGTCATTTTCGATGCCGAAGTTCATTGGGTCGGTCGAGCAGTATACACTTGTCTGCGCCTGGGCGCCATAACGCTGCGTGCGAAGAAGATAATATTTCGCATGGCGCTTAACAACAAACGGGCACTCGGCCGAAGAGGGTCCCGTTCCGGCACGACCACCAAACGCAACAATCTTCGAATCGCTCCATTCCGTCAAATCCGGCGAGGTGCGGCAATAAACCGCGCCTTTTCCGCCCGGAAAGGCTGTATAGTAACAATGCCACAGCTCGCCGATGCGAATGACCATCGGGTCGCGCGTGTTGGCGCCGGGGCCTTCGGCGAACATACCCGTCCGGGCTGTCGCAGCGAGCGCGCGCTCGAAATTCTTGCCGTCCGTACTGACCGCGCGGCAGATGTGTTCCCAATCGCCGTAGAACATATTGTATGTTGGGCCGATCTTGATGACGTGCGGAGCCTGAAGTCCGCCGGAGGTTTCGCCGAGCGAGGGGTCGGCCTGCATGGCGATTCCCATGGGTCGCCAGTTGGCGTCGGTGAGGTTCTTGCTTTCCCAGCGGTGGAAGAGGCGCGTTTTGCCGCCGCATTTGGTGTGGCGAATGCACGACCAGAGTCGCCAGGTGCCGTCCGCCGCCTGCCAAATGGCAAAGTCCACCGGTTGCTGCTTGGGATCGGTCAGCGGGCCCAGATCCGGATCGCCCGCGATGGTCCACCAATCGCCATCAATCCGAGGAACAAGCGGTTGGTTCTCGGCGCCGACAAAGGCTGACCGAAAAATGACAAGCGTCAGCAATGCGGCGGAAAGCAATCCTCGCGATGTCCGATATGGCATAGGTTTCTCCTTTGCGAAACCTGCGATGAAGAACCCTCCCACGCGACATGAGAGCGAGACACGGACCCATCCTGTGTGCGAACCCCGCATTCTGTCAATACAAGGAACGCCGGCGGCCTCGCCGGTGCCTCG
>Ga0315280_10007698_pt1 | contig 14353 bp, 12 predicted proteins | sample YL17G06_40_MG_FD_203697 | JGI IMG/M metagenome (GOLD analysis project Ga0315280, IMG submission 203697) | Sediment microbial communities from Yellowstone Lake, YNP, Wyoming, USA - YL17G06_40 | ecosystem: Environmental > Aquatic > Freshwater > Lake > Sediment | place: USA: Wyoming | collected...
AGGAAGGAGGAGTTGACTACTATGAGCAAAAAGTGATAAAAATTATTCAACCGGGTGGGTCAATGTCTGTGGTGAGGGGTGGATCATAGATGGTGGTAATTGACACTACAACTTTTGTTGCACCTCAGAATTTTCTAACTTTATAGGCCCTATCGGCTTACTAGAAACGTCATTTTTACCTTTTGACTAAGAGTTAAACCAAGCAGATACAGTTCGATGAGGAAAAAACTATAGCAGACAGGACGGCGCACAGTTGTAGAAAAGGTTAGCGCAGCTACACCGACCCTTGGATGGGTAGATTGCCGACTTCGGAATCGATTGTTTCAATGCGGTCTTAATCCACCTCTCAATGAGTTTTCTCTCACCAGCATAGTTCTCCGACGCTGAACCCTCTTGAAATTCAATATGCTTGCGCAGGAAGAAACTAACGAAATCGGCCACTTGGATAAGACCTACATGCTGGGAATCCGCAAAGTATGGCACATCTATTATCTGGTCGAGCCGGTCCCGCTTTCGATTCCGGCTGTAATACGTATCTGTCCAATCGAACGGGTCTCTTATGATCCTAGTGAAGGCATCAGCCTGCGTTAGTTGCTTATCAAATATCAACAGTGTATTGCCCTTGTTTCTTGCCATGGTTTGGAAGCACTTTTGGATTGCGAGGCAAATGTGGAGAGCCAAGAACTGCCATAATGAGTCAATCTCAGCAGCGTGAGATCCCTTGCCAAGCTCGACGGCGAATTTCTTCCTATCCACCGCGGCGTAGACGATATTATGCTTCCGTTCTACAATCCACTCAAATATTGCGGTGACTATTCTCGCACGGTCGTTGCCACTTAAGTCACGCCAAGGGGTATTTCCAGGATAGAAAGCAGAAGTATGGAATTCCACTATTGGACGGTTCAGTATTTGCGATAATGAATTGAGGAGTTCTGCCCACTGCTTCTTTGTCACCTGCATTCGTTGGGCATCAACAATTACACCGGCCATGACAGCGTATGGCTCGTTTCCAGTACCACTCTCATCTAGGTAGCAGAATTTCATGTCCCGACCCGCCAATATAGCAACTTGGAGGGACAATTGTAGGTAGAGCCAATGCCTTACTGCTATTCTATCGCTTCATAGCATAATACTCAACACCTGGTAACACTTCTTCCCGCACCTCGTATAGTAGGTCAAACCAGTCAGATATGGTCTTGGCAAAGGGACTAGTCATTCCTTGCTTCGTTTAAAGCTGAAAGTATCTACCGAACTGGCTTAGGTTAGAAAGATGAACAAGACCAGTTCCTCTACCTATTCTGCTCTTGACTAAAGAGTGGTACAATAGCTTGGGACAAGTTAAGATGGGGGCCATTGGTATCGAGTTTTGAAACCTATTTGAGAACATACACCCTTTGGCTGGTCGATGTCAATCTGTTACTGGTTACTCCCGTTGCTATCTATCTGAGGGTGTTGACCCATGGCACTTCATGACACCTTATTCGACTACGCAATAAGCACATACATTGTGTCATCTGCCCAACCTAATTCTTTATTTGAATTGTAATTACATTCTGAATACCCATTCGCAGATAACACGTTTTGGCTAATTGTTACCCGGCGACTCTGATAGGAGGCTTCGATTTGAGAACCTCCCTGTATCTTAACAATAGAGCGGGCGGCTGTTAACCGCTTGGTCGTAGGTTCGAGTCCTACCTCGGGAGCCGCCTTGCCTATTTGATTGGCACACTTATCTCTTGCTCCTGCTCGACGTCCCATGTGTCATCTGGCTGCAGCCTCAGCCACGCCGTATACTGATACAACTTATTTCCATAGTCATAGGTCAACGCCACCTCGATTACTTCAGTGTCTAGTATCTTTTGATAGTCGTCCTCTGTAATTTCAGCCCTCGTAGTCCTTAGTCTCCCCGGGTACAAAATGGTATCTTGTTGCTTCTCAGCGACTAATGGAACAATCGTGCACTGTATCGGAACTAGCGCACAGAGTGATATGTTCTCAATCCCTACGTTTGTGGCCGGCCTGTCGCCGAGGTTTGTTACACGGACAAGCACATAGGTGGTATTCTCGCTCGCCCTGGTGAACTCCAGGCTGTGGATAGCCGCGTACGGCCTGGCCCTCGCCTCGTACTCATTGCGCGTCGCATTGTAGCCGAGGAATGCTATAAACCCCACTATACCGGCAACGATGAGTGTAATAACCAAAATGAATGGGGTTGCGAACTGCGCCCTTAGCGCTCTCTTTTGAAGCCTGCGCAGCTCGGCCTCAGGGTCCTCCCTCACCTTCGTCACCTGTGTTGATGTACTGGTACGCCTTGTTCCGCTTTGCTGGGGTAACTTTGGGTGCACTGGTGGTATTGGTGTCGTGTACAAAGGGGAGGAGGGCCACGGTGGTGGACCTGCTGGTAGTGGAAGGTGACAGGTTGGGCAGATAGATACGCCAGGTGTAATTGGACTACCGCACCTCGAGCACCTCGATATAAGGGGCTCTCTATCTTTTGGCATCTTTAATCATTGTACCACCCCCGGAGCTAGTGTTGTAGGTTTGTGGGCTCATCAAGCTGCCCCCGCCATCTAAAAGCCCGCCTAAAACCCAAATCTTCTGCTTGCTCGACCGTCTCAACATAACACTCGTTTCTTTCCTCTTCAATAATCGTGCTGTCATATTGTTGGTCAAAGGGGAGGTGATAAATCTTGGTTCCATCCCGCCGCGAGACATTACATTTGATACATGGATAGTGCTCAAGGGGGTAGTCCTCGAGTACTTTAATTCCCAATGCCTTCGCAAATTGCCATGCCCTATCAGACAAGAAAGTGCTGGTAACAAACTTGCCCGATACCTTTTTATCAGGATTATCTATTATAAATGCCGTGATAGTACCGAAAAGTTGAAAGACGTGTTTCTCATGAATTTCCTTCGGTTTACCTGTTTCGTATTCCTTGGCCCAACATTTGCATTGAACGATTTCAGCATAATCTTTCTTAACACATATTAAATCTCGGCCCAAATCGGCAAATCCTTCAACTATACCATGATAGTGAACAGCCCAATCTTTGGATTCATATGTGTAACCGATATAACGCTCGTAGTCTCGCCCAATTTCCCATTTTGTTTTTTTCTTTTTCCAGTATCTATCAAGTGCCAATTGGTATTTCTCCGCTACGGGTAACTTGCCATATTCTACTTCTGTGAGATATTTCTTTGCAGCATCATCAGGTTCCTCTATCTCCTTCCCACCTTTTTGCATTTTCTCAATAGTTTGCCTTATCAAATCGTCAATACCTTCCTCCCCAAAGTCAACCAACCAAGGGAAGAGCCTCTCATAATACTCAAGTTTATACTTCAATACCCGATACAATCGTTCTGCAATCCTTCGTTTTGCAGCAATTTCACTTCTAATCTCGCTACTAGTTTCTAACGCTGGATGCGGTTTAGTTTCAAGATAGTCTGCCAGTTTTATATCCTGGAGATAGAAATAGTCTGCGTATGCCTGTGATAGCCAAGGAAATCCTTGTGTTTTCTCTTTAGCTATTATCTCAATTGCCTTCCTGTCTTCCCCGTCTCTATAGCCATTTATTAAGTTAACTAGTTCATATCGCCTTGCCGCTAACTCTGCTATAGCTTTTTCTCGTTGTATGTCTGTGGGTTCATTTAATCTCTGCCTAGTCTCTTTTAATTTTGCTGCAGCATCTTCAAATGTAGCAATCCCGTCACGAACCAAAGAGAGTAATTGTGTCAACTCTTGCTTGGCTTGATTATAACTTTCCATCATCTTGTCTGCCTCCCCATTCTTATCTTCACCCTAATATTATGACATTCAGTACAGATGTAATGGTCTCCTCTATATTCAGAGGCAACTTGTTTTAGTAGGATGCCATTGCATCTCCTATACTGTCCTCTCCTTTTACGACATTGATAACCTTCAGGAAGATTCTCTTTTAGTAATCCGATAATCCTAGTTCTTTCTGCTTTTGCATTGAATCCTCCTAATATGCCTTGAATCCATCTTCTTTCAGCTTGAAGGCGCTTTCTTTCTGGATAAGAACGTACATAGTCTATGATTAGATACAAAATCCAGGCACCAACGAGGAAAGCAACGAAATACCACATGTTTAGGATTATACGCCCACCCAAGCCAAAACATAACACCCTTCGCTAAGGCTCGTCAAGCCGCCCCCGCCACAACACCCTGTCCACTAACTCCGAGCATAATATAAGTCCATCGCGCCAACTTGTCAGTGGTTCTGTACATTCTGACGTTTTGTTACTCCTCCGCCCCACAGCCCCTTGAATTATCATGCTATAATAACCCCTGAGAGATGGCGTTTGATGATAATGTATAATTCAGGCAGACGGATTCGGAGAGGGTAATGGAAACTAATGTTCTTTATTACGGTGATAACTTAGAATTACTTCGACACCGAAACGAGAGTGGTGACCATGACTATTTTCCCGATGACTCCATTGACTTGATTTATCTCGACCCACCATTCAACAGCCAGAAGAGCTATAACATCTTGTTCAAAGAGCGAGACACTTCCTGGTCACCTGCCCAAATAAAGGCTTTTGAGGATACGTGGCATTGGTCAACCGATACAGAAGCAACTTATCGGGACTTGTTGGTGAATGCCTCAACCAAGGTAGCTCAACTTCTAGGGGCTCTTATAGGTGAACCCGAAAACCCTGGGGGCATAGGGCGAAATGATGTTACAGCTTACTTGGTGATGATGACCGCTCGCTTGATTGAACTCCACAGGGTGCTCAAACCCACCAGTTCTCTTTACCTTCATTGTGATCCCACTATGAGCCACTACATTAAGCTGATATTAGACCAAATATTTGGGCCAGCTAATTTTAGGAATGAAATTGTATGGCAACGATTTGGCTCACATAATGACCCCAAGCGTTTCGGGAGAATAACAGACTCTATTCTTTTTTATTCTAAGACCCAGTCATACAGGTTCAAGCCTATAAGGGGTGAATATAGCGAAAGTCATCTTACCAAGCGATTCAATTACTCAGACCTTGATGGTAGGAGGTTTTGGCCAAATACATGTCTTGCTCCAGGTGGGAGGGGGCCAAGATATGAATGGAATGGGCACATAGCAAACTGGCGCTTTACACGTGAAAAGATGGAAGAGCTTGATGCAAAGGGTGAAATATACTACAGCAAAACTGGAGTGCCCTATCGAAAGAATTATTTAGACTCGCTTCCGGGTCAGTTGGTTCAGAACCTATGGACTGATATTAAGATGACGAGGAGTGGAGCTGAGCGACTTGGCTACGAAACCCAGAAACCGCTTGCCTTATTGGAGCGCATAGTCAAAGCTAGTTCTAGCGAAGGTGATATTGTCCTCGATCCATTCTGTGGTTGCGGCACTGCCCTAGTTGCTGCCCACAAGCTGGACCGAAAATGGATAGGCATCGACATTACCCATTTAGCTATTGCTGTTATGAAACGCCGCCTTCAAGACCATTTCCCAGGAATACAGATCAAGGTCGTTGGTGAGCCAATAGACCTCCCATCGGCTAAGGCGCTCGCACGTCAGAACCGTTACCAATTTCAGTGGTGGGCACTGTCTCTCATTGGGGCACGACCCCTTGGCGAGAAGAAGAAAGGGGCAGACAAAGGTATAGACGGAGTAATTCCTTTCACCGATGATGGCGGTGCTAAACTTAAGCGGGTGGTCATACAGGTTAAGAGCGGTGGAGTTGGAGTAAAGGATATTAGAGAATTGAAAACAGTGGCTAGCAATGACCCTATTGGCGTCTTGCTCACGCTGGAAGCTCCTACACAACCGATGGAGACTGAGGCAGCAGAGGCGGGATTCTATGAGTCGCCTTTGTGGCAAAGGAAGTTCCCCCGCATCCAGATTCTGACCATTGAGGCGGCTTTAGCAGGTAAACAACCTCTTATGCCTATGGCAGCACCACCCCCAAAAGCAACTACACTGAAAACAGGAAACCAACCTGAACTGCTATAGTAGCGAAGGCTATCGTTTCCCCGAAGAACCAAATCCCTTCTCAAAAATTCTGCTACAGCCTGCATCATAGCTATGGTTTGCGCCAGGTAAGTCTGTGTCTCGGGCTGGACCATGTTCGCCTCACAAAAATTGAGGATTGAACGAAACTGACGTTTGTTCAACCGAAGCTGGACGACCACCGTCACGATTTCTAGGGCGATCTGGTAGCGGTTGAGAGGTGTACGACAATAGGCTAACATATGGCTGAAAAGTGGGATATTCGAAGACACGGCAAACTAATCTCTCGTACAGGGGGTATGCGACATGAGCAAGATTGTCAGAAGTGTGAGGGGGAGGGTTCTGGAACGCGATGGCCACAGGTGCCAGGAATGCGGTATCAAGGTGCGAGAAGAGAGTGATTTGCCACCACACTTTCACCACAGGATACCAAAGAGTGCTGGCGGCATGACTACTGAAGTCAACTTGATAACACTTTGTGGCCCGTGCCATCACACTAAGCTTCATCATACCTTTAGGCTTGAAAGAATGCCTACAAAGGATTATCCGCAATTCATAAAATGGACAGTCCGGGAAATTAGCATTGACTTTTTGGCCTTTGCAGAGCGTCTTGTGGACTCAGAATTTCCTAGCGCATCCTATCTTTTGGATTACCTCGGAAAGATAAAAGCTGGGCTGGATTCAGTGGCAAACCTTATTGGTGACTGCGATGAGGCTGGGATAGGTAGTGGCGAGTTGACGTTCCCGTGGGTTTCAGAGACGGAAGCCGCTTCCGAAGCAGAGGAAATTATCAAGGGGCTCAAGATAGCATGGGTGTCGCACTATATTCAAAGAAGCCTAGACCGGTTAATTCAGCAGTCAACCCGTCAATAGAGAAAGTGGCTTGGCGTGTCATTAAACAATCCTCGGTTTTGTTAGACCTTGGCGCACTCTGAAAGATTCAAGTGTTTCCAATTGCTCAAGATGGCTAGAAGTTCGTCAAGTCGGCGTTTACCCGTTATTTTATTGCCAACGAACCACCACTGTGCGAGAATAGGATCGAGGATCAGAATGGGATTGCTTGCAACTCTAGACCTTCATAAGCAAGTCAAATCAGATGAGGCAGCAGAAGCTTATCCAGAGGTCGAATATCGGCTTATCACCTGGGGTGAAATCTATCCTCTTTTCCTTGGCGATCGCGAGCACTCGATAGCCGCCCGGTACATTCTCAGAGACTTACCCTTTAAGCTCTTCAGCGTTTCGTCTCCCTATAGCAGAGTGCCACAATCCTTAGCCTTAACCTTCAGGGCTCCCTACGAGGTGAAGAAAGAGTCGGACGTAACCGGTGTGGCCGGTATCTTCGCTGACGAAACAGCCAAAGAGTTCGCTGCTTTCGTGTCTCTTATCACTCGCCGCAGGGTCTTTGCAGTACGGCAAACCAGATACGATGGTCTGCCGCTTGAGCAGGACAGCGAGCTGTATCAGCGAGCACACTACCAAGAGGGCCAAAGGCTGAAAGAAATCAACCCAGACGAGATCTACTGTCTCCTATGGAATCTTCAGGCTATGCAGAGGTCCGCTGCAAACGCCTTCGTACTGGCAATGCGGCTGTATCACTCCGCCGTTGAGATGATGTATACCGAACCAGAATTCTCCTATCTCTTCTTGGTCATGTGCCTCGAGGCGATCTCGTCAGCGGTTTACAAAGATTATAAGCCAAGCAACGAGGGCGATCGCCCCACAGAACTCGAAGAATTCTTAGATTCACGATTCCCCGGCTTGGGTAAGCTGATTGATCCTTTGCCACCGGAAAAGAGGTCACGGCTAGTGAAAGTGCTATTGCACGAGGAGAGATTCATCTTTCGCAAGATGCTGAAGTTTATCATGGATAACGTGCCTGAAATCTTCTTTGCTGAAACGGAAGATGATGCCAAGCCGGACTATTTGACAAGCACAGTCAGACTTGGCCCTGATGGCTTGGGAAAAGAAGAGATTTCTCATTCTGACATTACAATCCGCCAATCGGAACGAATCGAGAAGGCAGATTTAAAGCGCACTCTCCGCAACATTTATGACGCCAGGTCTAGGCTAATTCACGAGGGAATTCGACTTCCAGAGAGTATTGTAGTCGGACATTTCCGATCACTGCCTCCAGGAGCAGCGGCTGAAATGGCACAGCTGCCGTTACCCCTACCGCCACTGATTACGTTCGAGAGGTTAGTTAGCTATTCAATGGTCGAGTTTCTGCGCAAGTTGTGAGCTGAGCACTTGCCCGGTTAAGTACGCACGCCCTTAACAATTACTCATTTCGTTAAATGCCAGCATGACTATCAGCAGCCCTTTCCAGAAACTCGGTTACGCCCTGCGCTAATTTGAACTGCTCCTCCTCATTCAGGCTAAGCCCCACCTCCAGTGTGCGGATATACTTGTCTATTTCTGGCCTCTCCCTTCTCAGCAGGGCTAACTTCTCACCTTGGGCTTTTATCTGGGAATCGAGCTCTGTCCAATCAAGGCCGAGGTCAAATTTTCCATTAAAAAAGGAAAGCACGGACTTTACTGCTTTCGGGTCTTCGGTTGCTGCCAGGTAAAAGGCTACCTCTGGCCACAGGCTTATCCCCGGGATTCCCCTTTTCTGAGCCAGCCAGAGGAGAAAGCTATTTATGGCTGGTGGCCCTTCCCATGTCATATTCTCAAGTTCGTAGCCTCGGAGCATTCTTTGAAATTCCGCCTGGTTAAAGACAGCCATTAGTCTCCGAGGAGTGGTATGGGCAATCGGGGCAATGGTCCCGCTAACGGTATAAAGTTCCTTTATTTTACAGTAATATTCACCCACATCGAGGATGTTTTTCAGAAACTGGTATCGTTCGTGTGGCGGCTGGCTGCTGTCGAATATTACCAGATCCTTCCTTGTCCCTGCATAAAATCTGCTTACCGGAAACTGGGCGATATCGTTGTCGATTACTACTCCACCCAGAGGAAAGAACCTTTCTGGCTCGATTTCACAAAAGCTCTTGCCCTGAATGTGCTTGTTGAGGTAGTCGATTACCTTCGGCCCCAGCTTGCCTGCGTCTTCCTGCCAGCCGACGATGAGAGAGGCATTTTCAAGGTCGGGCTGGGAGCGGACATTAACTGGCTCTCTCATCTCCTTTCCCTCCCTTCTTGAAGAATTCATCGATGTGGTCCATGATTCGCTTCTGGTCTTCATCCGTGATCGGACCAGGTGTTTCTCTAACATATTTCATTTTCTCGATGCTATCTCTTATCTCCTTTCTTATCTGCGGTGGTAGTGCCTCTGCCTCGTACAGATTTCCTAAAAATGCTTCGATGCTCTCACCTATCTTCTTTGACATTTCGTCGAGCGGGACGATGTCGATATCAGTCCCCAGGATGCTGGTCAAGACTTCGAGCACTGATATCGAAGCCTGCGGATACGGCCAGGGAGAAGCCTGTAGGTAGTATGGTATTTCGCCCATGAGACAAAGAGCCTTCATCCCCCTTTTTCTGGCTACTCCCAGCAGGAGGCCGTTCAATCCGGATATTGCGCCCTGACCATGCCTTTCTCCAATCTCGGACATCAAGATGGTGTTATCATAGTTTCTCACTTCGTCAATCAGGTCTTTGCTGTTAGGCACAGCCCATACCCTTGGTTTCAGGGTATGGTGAGTCTGGGTCACCGCCGCGCCTGATGTGTAAACTCTCTGGCTGCCAAATTTTTCGGCAATGTCCAGAACAAGGTTTGCCATTCTATAAGCCTTTTCTCCGGCGGCATATAATCTCATGCCCTCAGATGGCTGCTCCTCCCCGATAAACAGAAGCATGTCCTTGTTTCCAAGCCTCTGGTAGTAGAATTTATTGGTTGGAAACTCCAGTTCTTTCAATAAACCATCTCTGATGATGACACTTTGTGGCTCGAAGAAATCCCATGGTTCTATCTCCCCCATCTCTTGTGCTGCCGTAGCGCGCCGCAGATAGTCGACAGCCATTATTCCAATCCTGCCGATACCCGGCCACCCGCAGATCAAGTCTGGCTTTTCCAGCTTGGGTTCTTTGTAAAACTTGATTCCCATTCTTGCATCCCTCACCGAGCTCTGACTTCCTGCTAGTTTGACTGTCTCTCCTCTCATTATACCCTTACGAAAGCTACTCATCTAGCCCAACACCTGAGAGGTCACTTAGTGGGCAACAAAGTAGCGATTTGTACAGTTAACAAGCGTCGCTACTGTTCTCTCTTGTTGTCGAATAACTCTTAGGGTAGAATTGAAGCTGTGAGCGAGGCTTGAATCCTATTTAGGACTTTCATGCCAATAGAGTCTCATATAAATATGTCCACTGCTCAAGATGGCGTAGACATAAACGAGTTGTTTCGCTATTTGAAAGCGAGCAAGTTAGCTTTTCTTGTAGGGGCTGGGATCTCTAAGAACAAGCCCTCTGTTCTTCCATTATGGAAAGAATTGGTGATATCCATAATAGAGGCACTCGTGGGTGAGGCTGAAGTAGCAAAAGTTGAAGGACACATTGATAGGCTTGAGCATATAGAAGTACTTATCCAGTTGTTACGTGAGCAAATAGGCGATTTAGCATATAAACCATTGCAAATCGCCTTAGGAAGCAAGAAATGGAATCCCCTTCACTTATTCCTAGCATGGGTTACCACACATTATAAAGCCCCAGTATTGACTCCGAATATGGATATCCTGATTGAAACTGCAGGCAGAGAAGTTCTTACCCCCCTTTTTGGTGCTTGTGTCACTCTTGACCAATTCGACCAGTGGTTCTATTACAATGGTGGTGGAGTACTGAAACTTCATGGCAGTATTGAGAATGTCTCAAGCATGCGTGCTGCGATAAATGATTTGTTCATAGGGTTAAATCCCCACATAGGCCGGTGCGCTAGAAAAATTTTGCAGACTCATCACCTCCTCGTTCTCGGTTATCGAGGTGCGGATGAATTCGATATCAGCCCCATATTATTTCGCCAGAGGCCCGACGTAAAGATTTTCTGGGTCTTTCACCAAGGATCTAGGGACGGAGCATCCTCACTTTTACATAGTCGCTTAGAACGATTAGCTCTTGTCAATGAAGTTGAAACAAGCCAATTTATTAAAGAGTTATGTTTAACAGCTGCAAGAAGCGGGGAGAGTATGCCTCCAGAGTTAGTTTCCTGGGTGACTTCATCGTCACTTCCATGCCAGGATGATAAGGCATTAACTTCTCCATCGTGGCAATCTGAGTTGTCCGGCTGGGCAGATACCATTGATCCTGCTGATCGCCTCGCCGTCTGGGCTAGGATATTGGAGTACGTTGGTGAATATAGCGAGGCCGCGTTTGCATATCAGTCATGTGTTAACTCTATAGGCGAAAAGCCTTCCCTGAAGAGAGCGAATGCACTTTTTAGATTAGCGTGGCTAAGACGTCGTGTAGACCCTCTTCATCCGCCGCTACACGTGTTTGACGAGGCGAGAGAAGAAATCAATAAAGTTATTAAGACACATCCGGAACTAAAATCCAAAGCTTTGTCGCTGAAAGGCGATGTCTTTCATCAAGAGGGACGTGCGCTTCAGGATGTGAATAACTTTAGCAGAGCTTTGAATGCCCTTAAAAGTGCTCAGTCTATTCGCCAAGAATTGAACGACCAGGTCGGTGTCGCCTTTACCAAGTTTCAACGGTTCATGCTCGGTGAAAGAGCACAGCGAGAATTTGGTGAGTCCGTGAATCTCATAGGTAGCTTCGCCCCCCAATGGCGAACAGAACTAGCTTCAGAGCTGGGGGTTGCAGCTCGAACCTTGCGCCGTAAGGGGGAGATACGCAACTTTGTGACGATGAACCACAATATCGCGTTTCTTTACCAATTCATCCTAGATAAAGAAGCAATCGTTTTAGGAAGGTGGAGGGATGCGCTACCGCTCATCTCGAAAGTCATCAGAAAGTACCATATTGTTAGGCGATTCCGTGATAGACTCTATGATCCACGAGAGCGTGGCATAACCTATGCAAGGCTAGCCGAAGCACACAAGTTGAAAGCCCTCATTTTTCGGGAGCTAAATAGGCGTAAGAGTATGAGCCGAGTTTGCCAAAGTGGTCTTGGCTGGAGTAATAAAGCCCTCGAGATTTTTAAGAGGCTCCCTGACCCTGAAAGGATTCGACAGGTAGAAGGGGTTATGGATGAGATAAAGGCTATTTATGGCGATAGGTGAGACATGTCAGGCCAGATAGTACGTTCTCATTAGGCTTGGACAAGAGATGAGAGGCAAACAAAAGGGCGTTTTGTGACCGAAGTTGACTCCCACTACGAGTGGACATAACAAGAATTTATTATACCTTGTGTCTTGATAAGAGCGGTGATAGAATCGGGATATTGGTAAGCTTGCACGAGAGGTAAAGAGGGGTAATAACTCATGGTCTGGAAATACTTCAAGCATGATTCTCCGGGAACCGAGTTAATTTCTAAGGAGGAAGAGGCAGATTGTTATTATGACTATGTTCCCGCTTTCGTCGAAGAGAATGGTTATTTACCCATCGAGTGTAGAAATTGTTATAAAGGGCTAATTTTCTGGACGTTCTATCGGTCCAATGTGGTGAAATTTAAGAAAATGTTGACGACACTACCTGTATCAATTCATGGCAAATATGACGAAAATGTAGTAGTTTTCTACTTTAGAGATAAAGATAAAATGCTCAATTTCCTCGATATTCTTCAAAAGAAGATGAGTGAGTTCAGAGTCGAAGGTAGAATACAATGGAGAGTATCTGGTCGCTACTGGCAAGACTATTACCCCCATTTCTTCGAATCAGCCAAGTCGCTAAAGCCAATTCGGCTTAAAAAAGAAATAAGCATAAAGAGCTGGCTTATTAAAAAAGGACTTATTACTGTACCGCGTGAACGAATGGGGCGAGCACTATAGTTAAGCAGAAACAAGCATTCGATGTTTACAACGACGTTAGTGTATTCCTCATTCAACAATCGTCCAGATTGTTACATAACGTGTGGTACAAACTGAGAACAATTTGTTTGGGGCAACCAAGGCAAGCTATAATGCTGCTGAAGATAAAGGTGTTCGGGCTGTTAGAAGACAATTGCCAATAGCAGATGCTGTAGAAACGTGAAGGAGAGGGGTTCAGTCGTGGAGGACATAGTAGAAAGAGCCGCCAGAGATTTGATGAATAGCAAATATGCCATTGCTCTAACCGGGGCTGGCATGTCAACCGAGTCTGGAATTCCTGATTTTCGAGGGCCCGACGGCCTGTGGACGAAACATCCTGAACTGGAGTTCCAAGCTTATCGAATGTATGATGAATTCAAGGTTAATCCCAAGGCTTACTGGGAAGAGAGGCTGAATCCAGAAGGCTGGATTTGGAGTTTTTTCGAGGGGTTGAAGAAGGGAGTGAAGCCAAATCCGGGTCACTATGCTCTAGCTGAACTTGAGCAAATGGGTATCTTGAAATGTGTGATCACCCAGAACGTCGACGAACTCCACCAAGAAGCGGGCAATAGGAATGTCATTGAATACCACGGTGGTCTCTCCAAATTTAGGTGTGACTCGTGCGGTCGAAGATTTCACAGGGACAAAATAGACTTAGAAAGGCTGAAGAGAGAGGATAAGCTTCCACCATACTGCGATTGCGGAGGAGCCATAAAAGACGACGGGGTTTTCTTTGGAGAACCGATTCCGGGCGATGTTCTTCAAAATAGCCAACAAGAGGCCTGGGGGTGCGATTTGATGCTGATCTGTGGTACCTCGGCAGTCGTTTATCCTTTTGCAAGTTTACCCGAGTTAGCTAGAACGAGAAGGAGTGGAAGACAAACGACAAGAGATTTAGACTTATACGCAATTCAACATGTCCCGTCAACGGTGATAATTGAAGTGAATGCTGAACCGACGCCTCTAACCAAAAGTGGAATCTCGGACTACATTATTCAAGGGAAAACCGGTGAGATACTACCAAGAATAGTCCAGGAGGTAAGAAGGTTGAGAGGACTTCGGTAGCATATTAATTGCCGTCTGACCTGTCGCTCGACTCACTGAAAATCGATAGCCAAATTGTCACGCTCGTGACTTGAGAACACATTTGCCTGGTTTGTTCAGGGTGGGGCAAGCTCCGAAGACAAAAATAGGGTCGGGAATTCAAGTTCCCGACCCTTTCGTGTCTTGTCACCTCCTTTCCGGGCATAGTTACCCTATTGAATTACCAGTGTAGAACTAGCTCTTGAGCGCCCAAGCGATGGCCTCTTTAACCACGACTGCCCAACACTCTAAGCCCCACTCCACGCCCTTCTTGACCTCTTCGAGGACATCATCGGTTATCGCATCCTCGGATATGCCCATTTCCTTGGCGCAGCCGATAACATCCTCTCTGGTCAAGACAAAGATTGTGTCCTCGGGTATGTTAATCACCTC
>Ga0315280_10007700_pt1 | contig 14352 bp, 8 predicted proteins | sample YL17G06_40_MG_FD_203697 | JGI IMG/M metagenome (GOLD analysis project Ga0315280, IMG submission 203697) | Sediment microbial communities from Yellowstone Lake, YNP, Wyoming, USA - YL17G06_40 | ecosystem: Environmental > Aquatic > Freshwater > Lake > Sediment | place: USA: Wyoming | collected...
AGGGTGGGGTCTGCTAAAAAATTCTTAAGAACTTAACCCCTGTAAGTACTTACCCCCCATAAGTGAAGGCTTTAATTTAGCTTTTCTGTTGTCTACGTTATCCTGCGTTGCTCAATAACATTGAGCAGTAATATGCTTGATTGAGCATTGGCTTGAGGCTCTTTCGGGAATTTAATGCAGTTACCCAAAAAAAAAATGGCATACAGCATTAAAATCTATGAAAAGTCGAAAGCATACAGCTTGCAGTTCGGCAAACCTAGCTTAGTATGCGATTTCGAGGAGCTATACCGCTATTTGATAGATGACTTCGTTCTACGGTACGCTTTGAACTTAAGCGATAAGGATTTTGTTTTGAAGCATGAAGACTTCGGATTTAACAGAAAAGGCAAAAGGGAATACTTGAAAGAAGACAAGAACAGAGCCTTCGTTAAGGAACTGAATAAGTATTTCGCGAGTACGGTTGAAGTGCCGAGGATACGGAGAGGAAGAAAGCAGAAGATTGAAACGCTAATCAACGAAGAAGCCCTGCTGTTCGCTAGATACTTAAGAGAAGAAATACCTACTTGGAATCCGAGGACTGCCGATTTACGGTAAGGTGTTCTTATGCGGATAAGGGTTCCACGTAAAAAAGTACGTGAGAAGTTTCTGTTGACATACGAATTGGAGGGCTGTCAAAAAGCAGTAGATTTCCTAACTAAGTATTACGGAATAAGAAGGATGAAAATAGTTTTGGATGGGAGAAAAGTAGGAAACGGAGACTTTGCTTGCTACGAGAGAAACAAAGCTTACTTCACCAAAAAAGGATTGACGAAACGAACAATACTGCATGAACTGTATCACCATCTAGTTTACGTTGCTGGAATAGACTTGCCTAAGACAAAAGAAGAGAGAGCTGCTAACAGTTATTCCAGAGATTTCTTAAGCTAACATTGACGACACATGCATATCGACGAAGTCGAATGAGCTACACAGGCTTCAGCTACTCTCCATCTCTCCGATTATCCGTACGGTCTCAACGCTTACAGTGACTAATCTTTCAATCAAATCAATTACATAGTCTTTGTAATCTTTGAATTGATACTTGTTGAAATCTTTACTTATGGTAGGGTCTTTCGGTGTCTTTTCCTTGTATTGGTCAAGAATCCACTCAAGCGCCGAGCGGTTTCCGAGCTTGTACTCCCATGCTTGTTTAGGTATGTCCTGCAAAACAGTCTCATCGTCTAGGATAATTTTGCCCAACTTCTTGTCTGCTCTCAATTTGGTTGTGTTTTGTCTGCCTTCCTCAATCTTCTTTTCTTTCTTCGTTAAATTATAAGGCTCTGCGCTGGCATAATTGAGATGGAGCTCCATTAGTTCCTTTCCCCATTTTGCCCATTTCCAGAAATCATCGTAGAGAGGTATGCGCGGAAACGTTCGTATCAAGTTGACCCTATACTTTCTTCGATATTCTGGATTATGAAATACTGCATAAACATAGTTGAAGATGGCTTCTCTGTCAATCGTCTTGTCCTTGTAATAGTGTCGGATGTGGTTAAGTCCCCATTCTGTAATGTTGTCGATTCTCTTGCCATCTTTGCATATGAAGAACGGTAATCCTTCAGTGTTTTCAAGATAGTCTTTGCTCCATACAATTCCTGAAATCAATGCTTGAAATGGTTTTGATGAATTTTTTCCTGAAAAACAGATAACCTTGTTGCTTCTTTCCAGTTTATCACCAAATATTGCATAATGATTCGAGGTCAAACGGTCAGAAAGGGTTTTGTCGCTGTAATATTTCTTCTGTAAGTAGGGGCGATAGTTTAGAATCGTCATGAACGATTTGTCGAAGACTAATCTAGTTTTTCGAATGAACTTATCCTTCAGAGAATTACTCCATTTTATGTCAGTTTTCAATAGCTTTTCGAGGTCACCAGTCTTTAGATTCCCCAATTTTTTCATTTGCGAATTGTATGAGTCCACAAAATAGCGTGTTTTCTCTAAGAGGTTCTTTTCATCAAAATCGAATACCCATTCGTCTCTGTTTGTTGAAACCCCTATTGAACAAGAGTCAAAGACCGTCTGCTCCCTTTTGTTCTTTCTTATTAAAGGCAGATAGTTGTCAAAATCATTTTCTCCTGTATTCAGCCAATTGTGGTCTTTGTCAGGAAGCAGATGTTCGAAGGGGATGTCTTCAAAACGTGTCGTAGCAAACCATCTTAGCTTCTCTTCTCTTCTCTGCTCATCTTTAAGTGAGAAATATTGAATTAGGCATGGCATTTTCTGGCGCTCGTCACGAACTAAAAACATTACGGCAACACCTGTTTGAATCCCAAACACATTGTGAGTTGTGCCTGATATCTTCGGATTAGCTCGGACATCACTTTTGGTGTCAATAATGTAAGCATGGTTGAACTCTTTCTCAATATGCTTTCGAAAACCATCGAATGTATATTTGTCGATGAAAGACCTATTCGTTATAAAGGCAATAATGCCATTTTTGTCCAATCTGTCTGATGCCCATCTGTAAAACCTAGCGTACATGTCATAGACTTTCGTTTTCGTTGCTTTGCTAGCTTTCACGTAGGTCTCCTTGATTCTTTTGTCAATGAACGGATATTCTCTGTTTTTGTTATTTTCATTCTCATTCAACTGATTAGCGTTGTATGGAGGATTACCGATGATTACTGAAATTTTCCGTTTATTTTGCCTCTTGATTCTCTCAAGATTATCAGTTCCTATGTCAAACAAAGTGGTTTGCTTGTTTTTAAAACTAAATCCCGTATTGTCAAGGGTATCTACGAAGCAAATATTCTCAAAAGGTTCGTACTTTCCAGTTTTTTGTTTGTAAGTGAACTCGATATTCAAGTTGGCTATGTAGTAGGGAAGGATAGCTACTTCGTTACAATTAATCTCATTCTTGTACTTATAATCAAGTTTTGACAATGGTATTTGTTCAATGAGTTCAGTTATGAATGTCCCTGTTCCTGTTGCGGGGTCAAGGATTTGCACGTTATGGTCAGAAAGCAGTCTTCTGAAATGTTTGTAGGCAAGAAAATCTGCTGCTTTGACCATAAATTGGACGATTTCATTAGGTGTATAGAAAATGCCCAAACGGTCTGCCGCTTTCGGATTGTACGTTCTATAAAAAAGCTCATACAGTACTTTCAGAAACTTTTGCTTTTCATGATGGTCATCGATATTTGAGGCTGCTGCTTTGATAGCAAGATAATAATGGTCGATAAGTCCGAGAGTGTCTTTCTTGACTTTCCCAACAAAGAAAGTATCTGCAACTTTCTGCAGTTCTTTAGCGATGGTGTTTTCTCTGTGAAATTGAGATTCATTAAATATGGTTATGAAAATCTCTTCCGTCAAAATATGCTGAATCAGCATTTCTCGTACGTCTAGGGCTGTTACATTCGGATTGATTGTTTGTTGACAGAGTACAAGCAGACCGTCTCTTGACTTTCGAAATTGTTGATTCTTCTTCCCCTGTTCTTCAATCAAATCCCTAAGAGCGTCCAAGACTATCGGCAAATCCTCTTTGAATTTTTCAATGGCTTTGTGAAAATCTCTTATTTCGGGTCGTTCATAGTTGATAAACTGCATTAGCAATTCATCTAGTTTCTGGGAATCGCTTGTCGAGACTCGATTTACTTCCCTACCCTCTTGGATAAGAACAACAGTCTGGGTATCTTCAAAGATTATATTGGAAACGGGATATCCCTTTTCGAGCTTCTTCTCGATTTCTTTGTCCAAATTGTCGTATTCATCTTTACTTTCCCAATACCCCCAATCCAATCGCAAGGCATCCTTGACTGTTCCATCAGGAGTGACTGTTGTTCCTTTTTTGGTCTTGTAGTCAAGCTCCTGAATAAGTAGTAGGTTTTTCATCTTGCAGTATGAATCCAAAAGATTGGCAAATTCAGGACGCAAGGATAGTTCTTTTCTACTGCCGCCGTATTGTTTCAATTTTTCCACTTGGCGATAATAATTCTCAATCAATCTACGGGACATACTTTGTCCTGCCCTTCACACATTGTTCATTCCTTATTTCACCTATAACTTTTCCGCATCTGCATTTTGTTGTTGTTGTTGGATAAAACTTTACCCCAACCAACCAAAACGGTTGAGGAAAAAATTATTGGATTCCAGCTAGGAACAAGAAATTATGTGGATTGAAATTTTTTCCATAAGTCATAAAAACTGAAGCAGGCAAAAGCAACGAGTAACTTGACATTCATTATGGTGATGACGATTGCCTGAAGATAGGACTGAAAGCAGATTTGCTGATATCTGGAGAGAGAGGAACAAAATCCAACCAGAGATAACAATCGACTGGGTCGACAACGATTGGGCTAAGGGAAGAAATCAGTTTTTGACTTTTCTCATAAGAATTAGAGATGAAAAGCTAATTCAGAAAATAATCGAGATTCAGGACAAGCTATCAACTATTCCTTGTGTTGACCCATTCCCCAAAGCGATAGGGTTGGTCAAAAGTTCAAATCCTTCTGTTCTCAGATCCTTTTCCAGTTTTAACAGGTGTTTCCGTTGCTCGGCCAGGGCGTCATCCCTTTAGTTTAAATCCCTTTCTAGAAATGCCCAGCTTCTCCCTTTCTTTTTCGGTTCCCAACCTCACGCCCTCTGCTCTTCTTAACATATGTTTCTTGATCGCGTGATAGAAAACGCTTAAGATAATAGATTGTCTCAGTTCTTTGCATAGGTGAATAGTCTGTCTGAGTGGTGGCCCTTTGCTACATTCAGTCTCAGGAAGCAGAGAGTTTGGGAAGTGGCGCTCGAAAATCAAAACCCCGGCGAGAAAACTGAGCTGTGGCCGTATGACTGTAACGAAATGACACTTCTCGTTGCTATTTATGCAAAGAGTTTCTTTCCCCCGCCACAAATGCAAGCTGAAGGTTTTCTTGTACTTCGTCAAAATGGGGAAATCATTCATGATCTTGATCTCTGCCGGCAAGCAGTGCGAGACTTTTACATATGGCATCGTCTATACTTTTCCCCAGTTGAAAAACATGTGATAGCCAAAGCCAAATACTTTTCTCAGCTTAGATTGATCGAAAAGGCATTCTTGGACAATTGCAGGAAGAGATATGAGAGCAATTCCTATAACGAGGATGATCCTGCAAAAAAAGCGTATAGTGATGTTCTAAAGAAATTGGACCTTGACGTTATTCAAAACTTTCCTCTAGTACTGAGACATTTGGAAACCCACGAGAAAATAATCGATGTTGAGAAATCGATCTGGCAGCGTTGCTCACATGAAAAGACAAAGACACTCGAGACATTATTGAAAGAATATCAGTCAGTCTGTTTTGAAATGGCCTCCTATACCCAAAACAGAAGCCTTCTCTTCTACGACTTTGAGAAAGCCATAAAAGAAGCTTACAAAGTTGATCTCCAAGTATCCAAACATTCATTCTTGTCAAAATTGGCTCTCGGTCTTCTAATGTGGCTAGCGAGCACCAACATCTACACCCTTGCCATTCCTCTTCTTCCAGAGACCCTGAAACTCATATATCAAAACCTGGCAGGATACAGATCATTAGCAAAAACCAGCAAACGTTACCTCAACAAAAGTGAGCAAGTGACAGACATCTTGACGTTGTATGGACAACCTGCCGAAATCGCGAAGATCAGAAACTTCAAACCTTCGTGCTAATGAAAAAATCCTGCGCAATGCTCTCTACACATGATTGCCAGTTTCTCTGCAACATTCGCCTCTCCACCAAGACTGTCAATGATCACATCGAGAACTTCGGTGTCTCCGACTGTTTCCAACAGGTCGATCGATCGATTGCGCGCTACATACGTGTTTTCATTCTACGTAACTCTCTTCTCGATTTGGCATCGATTAGGCTTTTGTCAAGAATTTTCAAAACATTGGCTTGCTTTCTGTGAATTCTTGCAAGCACTATAAACAATCTCAAACTCACACGCAAATATTCTTCGATTCTTTTGACAAAGTCATTACGCTCGATTATCTTGCCTTCAATTTTTATAGGTCGCACATCTTTTCCATGAACGATATCGCTTCTAAGGTCGTAAGCTTTAATCATGAATTTTCTTATTTCTTCTGCATCATCATCTGTCTCTCCAACCAAAATCGCAACTCTGTTTGATAGTCTATATGTTAGCTCCGCGGGTTCAAGCAGATAGAGCGCTTCAAAGGCGATTAGGAAATCGATAATCTTATCCTCAAAGTCGTCTTCATCGATACCGGAATTGAATCTTTTCAATGCGATATTGACGTATTTGCCACTTTCAAATGAACCTACCTTCTGCTTGAAAATTTTCAGCCTTTTCCAAAGACGTAATAGACCTATCCTTTCAGATTCATTTAACTCGTAAGAGTTTGGAAATATCCTTACAAGACGACTTTGTCCAAAGTATCTTCCAGAATGTGGAGCCCAGACAACCTCTTCTGTTTTGGAGATTGGGAAGCCGACTCTTCCCGATTTAAACACCCTCATAGCAGTCATAACATCCGTAAACTCTTTCTCGCAAGAAGACGTATCCATTGTGGTTCCACGTTTATGATAGTAAGTGGTTTCAATCATGTACTGAGCCGATGCAATATCATAAGCACTCAATCCGGTATGAAATCCAAATGGGAACTCTAGCAATCGTATATACGGATCTTTTTCTGTGTCCAAGAAACGTCGCAATCTCAGATTATTGCTGAAACCGACTTTTTCTATGGTTCCGAAAAGACCTAATATTGGTGCAGACACATTGTAAGGCAATACTGAAATGTAGAAATATCTTTCAAATTCCTTGTACAGTTCCTCAAATGAACCATCTTCAAAACGCAAGTTGCCAATCCGGGTAAGATAAGTCCCAAGAAGCGAGTAGAGCATGCGGAAATAGTCGAGAGTGAATGGAATCTCTTTAACTGGCTGTCCATCCTTATCGAGCCCACCTATCTGTTTTCGAGTTGTTGGATTATTGAAAATGTACTTGGCACAGTCCATGAACTCCGGAAGCTCATCGATTTCCTTAGAATGCCTGAATATGAAAAGGAAGAAGTCGGTTTCTGCTTCCTCGCTTGCTTCAAAGCCGCCTTCCTTGAATACATACTTTGTGCGTCTGGGCAATCCTTCCTTCGCTTCAATCTTTTGGAGCAATTCAGTTGTTACTATAATGAATTTTCGGACTTTTGCGTAGAGTCTCTTATTTCGAACCTTCAACATTACTACCAATTCGACAATTGCAATACAGAGTTTTAAATTTAATGCATCGATCTATGAGGTTCTCGTACTTGTGTTCTCTTACTTCGCTCCAAGACTCAATGTGTGCAATTTCAGTTGTGGGATGTCTGCACGTTGGAATCGCGCACCTATGACCCGCATGCATGCATGCATTGATAGCGATACATTTCAAGCGTAAACTCAAAACAGTGGTAGCTCTATGGTCTTTAATATTGTTTTCTCCAATTATTTTCATTTTAATTTTGAGAATTTTTAATCCCACACCAGGTTTCATTGGGCAAACCCTCGTGCAAGAACCAGCTTACAGCTTAATCGTGGTAAGCGAAATTCTACCATTCGTTATCCCTGTATGGATTCTAGGAGCATTGGTTTTATATAGCATTGGAAGACGAAATAGTGCGCGCGCTCTTTCTGTTTGAACTATAGGACTCTCTCGTTGCGGGTCAAGTAATTGACATAGCTTTTGAGGAGTGACTCTGTTTCTTCGGATGTTAGTTTAGAGAAGGCGCGCACGATAGGCTGGGCGGTCCAAGAGTTTATGAGGAAGGCGTTTCGTAAGAGTGTTGAGAGAATCTGTTTATGAGCAGGCGTAGACGGTTTGACAGGCTCGAATGCCAGGGTTGTATTTACAAGGCGAGCACGTACTGTTGGAGACAGTGTCCGTACAACATTTGGAAGAGAGAAGAATACTGAAGCGCACGGTAAACGATTGCAGCGACTTCATACTCTCTTGTACGGTTTTGTGTTGTCTGGAAGGAGTGGCTGGGGACCGCGATTTTTGGATGAGCTAGAGGTTGTATTCTTAGCGCGCGCATGTTACTACTCGGGTGGTAAAGCCGAGGCATGTAAGAGGATGCTGAATCTTAAACAACTCGTTACCATTCTTATGAATACGAAATATGAATCCAAAACCCACGTTTTTCTTTAGATGGTCAGTCGCCATCGCTGTCTCATTCTTAGCCCGGGCCGCGACTATGCAATACTAGGAGGATCTTCAATGAACCCTTTTTAGTTAGAAAGACAAGTGTTTGTACATGAACGCTAACTTATTCATGAAGACGCTTACGATTCCATCTCCTTTTCATGACTATCCTGCCAGATTTTTGTCTACATCATGGGGCAGAAGCTTTCAATGTAATCCTGGTCAATGTGGGTTGTGCTGTTTGACACAGAAGCCTGATTTCGTTACAGAAGTGCATCACAAGGAAATCGATATGGCGATATGTGGTTTCTATGATATCGAGGGCAAAATCTGCAAAAAGTATAATGAAAGACCTTCAGGATGCAAAACTTGCAGACTTATCGTCCCCGCTTCATCCTCGCACTCATCCAGAAAGATATACGCTTGTATCGGTGCATCTTCCAACTGATGTAGCAAATGATTATTTGTTTCTGGAAAGTAAGTCAAAGTTAGCAAGATATTTCCCAGATAGTGAAAGACGAATCTCGGCGAATATGGTTAATAGATGTGTCAATATCGCACTAACCAAGTTCATCTAGTTCTTAGGTTCTAGTCATCTGATACACAAAATTGGAAAGAAAAAAGGGATGTTGTAGGTTTCGTCTATTTTGTCGTCTCGAAAGTGAAGCTGCCAACGTCGAAAGTATTTCGGTAGATTGCCACGGTGTATTCCATGGGTGTTCTCAGAGTCTTGAAGTTGGTGATGTAGAGCACGCTGGATATTCGGTAGTCTCGCGATGTATCACCGAAATAGGATTCCTGCAGAATCTCTGTAGGGTTGTTTGTGGCGTATATCTCTATTCTGAGCTCTTCGTTGTAGACGAAGGGTTGGTTGGGGTCAACTTCCGCAGCTACTCTGAGGGCGAATTTGACTGGCATTGTTCTGCCTGCTTTGTTGTTTGTTGATGATGGTAAGAGTTCGATTAGGGCCCAGTTTCTGATGCTGTAAGAAATTGTCGTTGAAGCTCCGTTTCCAAGGTTGTCATCAGCCTCTATGTGAAGCACGTAGTAGCCGTCTGGAACCAGAAGTGTGTCGAACAGTAGACTCCATTCTCCGGTGCTCGGGTCGTAGGATGCTGGAAGATCTTCAAACCCTACTGGAATTCCATCACCACCATCTGCCTCGCGAATAGCAAAGCTCATAGAGAATACTCCGCTTCCAGAATCTGTGATAAACCCTAAGAAAGTCACTCCGTCTTGTAAAGCCCGGCCTGGTAGAGGATTCGAAACCGTGATTAAGGGACCAGTGTTGTCAAGGATTACTATAGCTGTGTTTGTTGCCTCGGTGTTTCCTATGGTGTCAGTGCTGTAGTAGTCGATTGAGTATTCGCCGTCTGAAAGCCCTGTTAGGTAGTATGGTGCAGAATATTCGAGCCAGCCAGCATCATAGATGCGATAGAAGATTGATTCTACGCCTGTACCGCCTGGATTATCTTCTGCAGTTAGTGTGAATGGTGTGGCGGAAGTTACGTAGATGTTACCCATGGGGTCGACGTATTTCGGTTCACCGATTTCACGCGTTGTCGTAGGAGGAATAGTATCTTTCAACTCTGCACCCCCGGTGCCTGTTACACCGGATACGAGGTAGTATTCTCTATCATTGTAGAAGGTGGTTGTTACCGTTATCCCAACTTTGGTTTCTCCGACATTAAGAATTACATCCGCGTTTTTCAAACTGACATCGTCAAGCGAGGCTGCGTCAAAGCAGATGTAAACCGTCCCCGCACCCGTTGAAGGAATAAACAACTGCTTGTACTGGTCTATTTCCTCGGGCCAAGTAGGCATGTAGATGACGGATTTACCTTCTTCGAGGTTTACATCAGCAACCAAGTTTGAGAGGTCTATATCTTCAGTGGCTTCTTCAAAGTGTACTGAGAGTTCCCCAATTGCTACCTCTTCTAAAGCGCTCCTTGTTATCAATACTGGCTGGTATGTATTTGTGGGAGTTATCGTAAGATCTTCTTCTGTTACTAGAGAAGTTGCGCTTAAATCCGGTGGCAAAGAAGAAATCACGTGTTTGCTGTGCACATAGATAGATCCGATCACTGCTTGACTCGTTTCTCCGCTTGTTAAGAGGTTTCTTGAGGTTATTGAAAGAGTAACCTCATACTCGCCCTCTTGAGAGTAACTATGTGCTAAAGACGATCCTGATCCAAAGTTTCCATCACCAAAGTCCCATTGGAACGAAGTCTTGAACCCGTGGTATACAATGGTATGTGCGGTGAATGTGATTTCGGAATTTGGCTGAGGATACGACGCATATGTGTGAGTGAAGAACGGATTTGGCCATAGAATGTCGATTTGTTTCCTTGGCTTCAGCGTTGTGGAATAGTCGAATTCACTGCCCTTTACTTGCACAATCCTTATGTATTCACCACTATGGGTTGACTTTACCAACGGATAGCCTGCAAAGGCAAACTCCACGGGGTATTGGAACAGCGCTTCAGTCTCGATCACCGTGTAGGCATATTGCGCTGGACGACCCAGCCAATCGTACTTCCAAACTTCTTGCACATGATTCCTATGGGTATGTCCTGCGAAATTCAGTGTGCCAGTACAACCGTATTTAACAATGGAACTGGCAACGTCTTGGGTATCAAGAAAGCCACCCAACCCATAAAGGGGAAAGTGAGAAAACAGAATCAATTTTTGTCCGCTATGATCCTTGAGTTGATCTATCAAAAAGTCCTTTGTCTGGCTCCAATACTTGGCTATAGGTGAGGATGAAGGATACACTTGCGAGATAGGCCCTCTCTCTGCTGCGTCCAGGCAAACGAAGCCTATTCCGCCGTAGTCAAAGGCATAATTCTCTAGATAGAGGAAATGTCCCAACGCTAATGAGTATACAGGCACTGAATCTCTCAAGAACTTATCGTCAATCTTTTCTAGGATAAGCTCATAGTTTGATGGATTAGTCTCCCAAAAGACGCGGTGAAAGATAACATCCCCACCATATGTGGCTCGAGTCTGCAAATTGTCTGTACCAGGTATTTGCCCTGGCAGTGGTCTATCATATACGTTGTTCTTTTGAGTATATGGGCTCGTATCGTGATTGCCAATCAATGGAATATACGGGATACCATCCTCTGTATTTCCATCCCCATTTGGATCATTAAAAATATTCAAAATCTCTCTTGCCTTGAGAAACTCTGACTCCTCAGCAGTATCGCTAATATCCCCTGTTACTACCACAAATCTAATGTCGCGGTAATCCTTTTCAGCGATTATAGTTCCGACTGCGCTCTCCAACGTTTCAGTAAAAGAGTAACTCTGACCTGAATTACCATCCTCAAACCCCTCATCGCCATAATCCAAGTAATCATAGCCGATGTGAAGGTCGGTGATAGTGGCAAAGGACCAGTCTGGTTTTGGAGCTTCAGGGTCATTAACGCTGACGAAGCATGATCCACTGCCAGCTATTGTTTTCCAAAGTATGCGATCTTCTCCTCGGGCGTTTACTATAACCTCAATGTTTTCTCCAGTCTTTTTCATCATGCCACTAAACGTAACGGTTTTCGATTCTCCTGGGGCGATGTTTCCTGCAGTTGCAGTGGTTGTATCGATCTCGATTTCCTCAGGCGCTATTATGTTGAGCTCAACATTGTAGGCAATAATGTTTATGCCTGTTTGATCGGTGGGATTTGTGACAGTTACCTTGAAATTCATGGGCTTATCCGTGTAATAACCCTCTGGTGCTTCTGGGGCAACTTCTACTTTAAAACCAACCTCTCCTAGCACTGGTGGAGCTACAAATGGCAGATATGAACATTCGAGCTCCTGCTTTAGAAGTTTATTTAGCCATTGTCCGCCACTGCCGTATCCCGCATAATCCCAATCAAGAGCACTGTAGATCAATAATCCTGAACCATAAGCCGCATACACATGAGCTGGGCCAGTCTCGCCAAGAACGTTCGTTGCCATCATGTCTATGCGCCAACCCGGGCTATACGAAATCAAAACGTTAGCATCACCGACAGCATCTGTTTGGCTATTTAAAACAGCCGTATCTATATAGTATGGAGAACTCGGGTCAGAACTCGAGAGTTGGTTTTCTTCAAGTATATTGAGGCCTTTACCAGTCTGTCCAGTCTGTCCTGGAACGCTTGTAGTGAATGGGTATGGCAGCCAAGTATAATCCCACGGCGAGCCCCGTGGCACTTGGTCCGAATCCCATATCATCAACTTGCCACCTTTGTAGACCCAGTCGTTTATCGCAGCTTTTCGCGCGGCAGTCAACCCGCTTGGGTTGAACATAAACAAGATTACCGTATCATAGTTCGCCAGTGCTTCGGCTGAGACTTGTGAAGCGCTCAATGCAGAGAAAGTTTGGTCTGGGTAGTTAGACGGGTATAGATAGCCGACAGCCGAGCCATAGTAGTCATCAACCACCGCTACATTGTGACTTTTTCCCCACCCATTTACCGCATGCGGGCCTAAGGAGACACTTTGGTCTGCAAATTCAATACTCACAACATCATCCGTGACAGCATCCAGACTGTTTAATGCAGTGAGTGACACATCGATAACCCTTCCAGCCGATTCGGATGGCCCCCAGTCCTTGGCGGCCAAAACTACTTGTTTGCCATTGGCTGGATTCGTCACAAGTATCTTTTTATTATGCCACCAAGCCTTTGCGTCTAGATCCAAGAACCCTGTATTGGGGTCATAGTAGGGCCATCGCATGGCACAATACCAATATTTTGTTGCATCATCTGTGCCAACATTCTCTCCTAACCACTCTCCCCAAGCACCAGGTCGACCTGACTCTTCGCTACTAAACCATGAAATCTTTCCGCTCCTTGCAGGCAATTGGTGTAGAGGGAGGTCATCTAAGGATTCTAACGCCAAACCAACCTCAGTCCACATCGAAAACATCAGAACAACAATTAATGCAACAGTCAACAATGATAATGCTTTCTTCATTTTTCTTTCTCCTTTTCCTCTCTTTTGAGAGTTTGTAGAATCAGTTTTATGTCCATTGGTGTTTAAATGTTTTATGGAACCGTCTTCTATGAGTCAAAAGCAAGTATGTGTGCCAACAAATGTATCAATTGCAACATACTAATTGAGCCTTAACAATATAAACTGCTTTCTTGTAATGGGTACAATGAAGGTTGCCTCGATGCGTGCATTTTTTGATTCAATTCTTGAGAAGAATCAAACAGTATAAACATCAATAATTTGAACGCTGCCCTGACTTGGGTGCAATGGAGCTCGCGATAGATTAGAACTCTCGTCAGAGGCTATATTCTCATGGTAGTCGCATACAGCGTCTTGGCAATTGCTTAGTAAACTGTGAACCTTTCCACTGCCCCCCCTTGTTGAGATCTCTGTTCTCATGAAAGTAAGAGAGAAAGCTAAAACTGGTTTCTGTCAAAGAAAAGCTAAAGCTTCGTCTGTGAGCTTTGCCAACTTGTGTTTTCAGCAGAAGAAGATTTTTACAGCCATTTAAACAAGCATTCGAGAAATGAAGTTCTGGAAATTAAGAGAATTGCTGAAAAGAAGCTTCAGATGACCCCAGAAGAGGAGAAGGATTTCGACTTTGAACTCATGAAAAAATGGCTGAAAAAGAAGCAACAATAACTGAGAACCCAAGAGAAAGTGGAGAATGTTGGGTTGTTGTTGTTGGGGTAAAGTTTTATCCGAAATCGTTCTAGAATATAGTTTCTGTTGGTCGGTGAGCAAAAGAGGTTCGGCAATGTCTGCAGGTCGCCAGGAGAAGAAGAGTGTGGTGTTCTTTCGATTAGCTGGAGTCTGTGGGATCTTGGGCTCAGTGTTGCCGTTAGTCATGATTGTGTCAGCTACGTTTCTTTCCTCTTGGTTTAGATGGGATACGAACGCTTTGAGCGAGATGGGTGTTAGAGAAGAAGCCTGGTTGTTTAACAGCGCTGTCGTTGTTGGCGGTGTGCTGAATTTTCTGTTTGCGATGGGGCTTCGTGGATACCTGAGCGGGGAAAGATTGACTAGGGCGGGGGTTGCCTCGATAATGCTGAGCAGCGTGTTTTTGGCTCTCGTTGGACTGTTCACGTTGGACTATCTCGTCATGCATGCAATCATGGCTCTCGGCTATTTCGTGTTGGCTCCTGCTGGTTTCTTGCTGGTAGGTCTTGGAACTGACAAAGATGAAATCAGGAAACTCAGCATTGCCTGCGGAATCGCTGCATTACTCGCTATTCTGGTACTGCCCAT
>Ga0315280_10007701_pt1 | contig 14351 bp, 10 predicted proteins | sample YL17G06_40_MG_FD_203697 | JGI IMG/M metagenome (GOLD analysis project Ga0315280, IMG submission 203697) | Sediment microbial communities from Yellowstone Lake, YNP, Wyoming, USA - YL17G06_40 | ecosystem: Environmental > Aquatic > Freshwater > Lake > Sediment | place: USA: Wyoming | collected...
GGTGCTAAACCAGTTTGTCTGGGGTAGCTCTTACTGGAATAACTTGATTGATACGGACAACTACTCACCTGTAACGGTGACTTTTCCCGGTGCGAGCTACGGCACAAACGGCAATGTGCCGCAGCAGACGTTCCAGAAAAAGTGGCAGATCAAGGACTCTCTAAACTGGAATAAGGGAAGCCATGGCCTCAGGTTCGGCGGCGACTGGGTGATTGAACCGTGGCTGGGCGGATTCTTCGGGTACGTACCCGTGCCTGCCGTCGGCTTCTTCGATAACCCCACTACCATCCTCACCAACAAGACCAAGTATCCCCAGGGTTTCAGCACCCCGGGCATTGTTTCAAGCATTGCCGCGACCAATGGAATTACCAATTCGCGATACACGTATCCGAACTACATCCACACTGCTAGTTGGTACGTCCAGGATGATTGGAGAGTTAGCCGCAAGTTAACCCTCAACTTGGGCGTCCGCTGGGATGCCGATATAGGTCTCGTCGGACCGGACATTCTGAAGAATTGCCGGACATACCTCATTGTCCAGAAGATCAACGACCCGCTCACAAATGGTTTCAAGTCGATTCCCAAAGACGACATGAACAATTTCGCTCCGCGCTTTGGCTTTGCCTTCGATCCGACAGGCCAGGGCAAAACGGTGATCCGCGGCGGCTACGGGATGTACTACGATCAGCTGTTTAACAACATCAACCTGTTTGCCATGCAGCAGAGCTTCGAGATCATCTTCGGAAGGGTGTTCGATGTGAGCAACACCAGCATAGGGAAAGGAGATCTGGCCAGCTGGGTAATCAATGTGACTCCGCTACCCACGTTCGATCCCTTGAAACCCTTGACTGACTTGCTCTCCAATGCTCAGGGCCGCCTTATGGACCCCAACTACGTCAGCCCGATGTCGCAGCAGTTCAACCTCGGATGGTCGCAGGAGTTTGCCAACGATTTCGTGCTGGAGGCCGACTATACCCACCTGCTCAATACGCATGAAAGCCGCAGAATCCGGCTCAATTACAAGATAGTCTTGCCGGACGGCTCGAATCCACGGCGCCTGGCGAGTGCCTTCGCAGCAGCAGGTATGCCGACAAACAGGCTGGCCGACATTATCAACGATGCGTCGACGAACCGGTCGCGCTACGACGGTCTGAACATCGGCATCCGCAAGCGTCTTTCGCACCGGGTGACTTTCCAGACTTCCTACACCCTCTCGAGGGCACTGGGCTACGCCGGACGTTCAGGTGAATTCGGCGCTACAGCCGCATACGACCAGGCGAACTATATGGACCCGCGAGAGCTTTCATACACCGGCAGGGACGAACGACACCGATTCGTTTTTTCCAGTGTCCTCGATCTGCCTTGGGGCTTCCAGATAGGACCCGTCGTCCAGGTGGGGTCCGCCCGGCCCTACTCGCCGACTACCAGCAACGATCTCAACAAGGACGGCGTCGTCGCTGATCCCTGCATCCCGGGCACCGCTGCTCCCAACGGCAGGGTTTGCCCGCAGGGCGCCGGCATCAACACCCAGCGCGGTGGCTATGATCTGGACGGCAACTGGCAGTCGGGCAAGTTCTTCATCATGGATCTGCGCGTTACAAAATTCATCAATCTGTCGAAGGTCCGTGAAGGGATGAACATCGGGTTTTTCTTCGAGTCGTTCAACCTCACGAACCGAACGAACTTTGGCAACTATTTCCAGGGTAGCGTTAATTCTACCCAGTTCCTGGCAACCCGAGGCCTCCCAACGGGGACTTACGGCATCAACATAGCGGCTCCGTACCAGGCCCAGCTCGGCTTCCGCTTCACCTTCTAGCGGAGGTGAAGTAACATGCTCACGTCGCAGTGGCGCGAGAAATCATTCCCGCGCCACTGCATCCGTGGAGTGCGATAGCGTGCTACCCCTTTTTATGGGAGGCGCAAGTAAGCTTGCGCATTCCAAAGTATTGGTTCGCGCATAGATCCTAGATGATTTTTCGAATAGCTAATTCCATTCCCTTTCTCTTCCTGTTACTCCTTCCCGCATCTACGCAGCAGAAGACACCAAAGCTCGAAAAGGCGAAGGACTGGCTGCAGAGCGAAGTTCAGTACCTCATTACTGAGGAGGAACGACACGTTTATCAGCGCCTGACGACGGATGAGGAACGGGAGCGCTTTGTCGAAGACTTCTGGAAGCGGCGCGACCCCAATCCGGAAAGACCTGGAGGGTTCCGCGAAGAGTTCTTTCGGCGCGTAGCTTACGCCAACGAGAACTTCCATGCAGGAACTCCCGGCTGGAAGACGGATCGCGGCCGCATATACATCCTCTACGGCCCACCCAACCGGCGCGACGCGCGCCCCATGGGAGGCCGCTATGAGAAGCCGCCGAGCATGGGTGGCGACACCATTACGACCTACCCGTTCGAGATCTGGGAGTACGATTACATCAATGGGATCGGGCAGGACGTGACGATCGAGTTCGTGGATCGCACGGGCGCCGGCCTCTACGTTCTCGAGACTGACCCCAACAAGAAGGACGTTTTCTACTGGCGGCGCGGTGAGCAGCCGCTGCAGCGCGTGGCGCCCCGCGCCAAAGAGATGCCCTTCGAGCGCCTGAGCGTATGGGCAAAGCTGCAGGCGCCGCCACCGCTCAAGTTCCCGCAGCTGAGAGAGGAAGTCCGGACGAAGGTCACCTACAATTCGCTGACTTTCGACTCGAGCACGGGTTTTGTCCGGATGTCTCCCGATCTGTTTGCGGTTCCCGTGACTGTTACGGTCCCCAACGACAATCTGATGTACATCGGGAAGGGAGGCTACTTCGAGTCTGGCATCGAGATGTATGCTGCGGTTACGAGCATCACTGGGGAGACGGTCTATCAGCTCGATGACAGCTTCACGTCCCATACCGGAGACTTCACTCTGCCGGAGCTCCTGAAGCAACGCACCTACCACCAGTGCATCATCCCGCTGCCGCCCGGGCGCTACAAGCTGCTCCTGCTGTTGAAGGATGTGAATTCGGGGAAGATGGGCAGCCAGGAGTCGGGATTCTGGATTCCGCCGTCGAGCGAGGGGGCACTCAACACCAGCTCTCTAATCTGTGCGGACGTCATCCAGCCGGCGCCGGAAAACAGCCGCGGCCAGGAGTTCATTCTCGGACCCGTCAAGGTGATACCGAACCTGAAAGCGACCTACCCGCGTACGTACCGCCTTGGTTTGTATCTGGAGGTTTATGACCTCGATCTGGATGCGGCCACGGGCAAGCCCAACGTTGAAGTCTCTTACCTGCTGGAAGCGCAGGACGGGACCAGGATCACTATCGGTCCGGAGTCCGAGTCGCGCTTTCCGGAAGGACACACGCTGGCTGTCAGCAAGGGAATCTCGCTCTCCGGCCTCACTCCGGGCAAGTATCGCGTCGCGGTCCAAATCACAGATCTGATCAGCCACCGCACCTGCACCTTGGAGCGCCAGATCGAGGTACAGTAGCAGACGCATCGAAGTCACTCCCAGCGAAGTGCCGACATCTTCTGATATACTGCGCAAGCCATGACGGAAGACCGAGAGAAGAGGGATCTTACCGCCGACGACTGGCTGGATAGGATCGAAGAGCGCCTTTTGGACAAAGGCCGCCGCCCGCTGGAGATCGCCCAGAAGGCCCTGCAGCATTTTCCCGACGACGGGGCGTTGCTTGAACTTGCCGCATTTGCGGCTATTGTGGAAGAAGAGCCCGATTTATCGTTGCGCCATTTAAAGAAGTTGGAAAGGATGTATTACCCGATCCCCGGCACCTTCTTGTGCCGGGCCATCGCCCTGGCGCAGTTGGGCAAGTGGCCGCTTGCCCAGCAACTCCTCGAGAGAATAGGCGCGACTGAAAGGTACGCTTACCATTACTTTCCTCCCGCTGTGGACTGGAGATGGGCCCAAAAGTGGGTGCACGATATTCTGCACTGGAAGCCCAGAGCCGAAGAAGCGCGCAAGCAACGCGACGCTCATGCTTTGCGGAAGAGCAAGACAGAACCTGCGGCGCCAAAGAGAAGCGCCGCCTTGCTGCGCGCGCAAGCTGCATCAGGGGAGAGTCCAGAGCAGCTCCTTCCTCCGCTCCCTCGCTTTACAGCAAAGATCCCGATCCGCTTTGACATGCCAGACCCCCAGGACTATGAGCTCCTTGACCGAAACGATGCGGGCTCCGCCGAGGATTTCGTGCTACGGCTCGACCTCGTTCACGCTTCACTTTTCCAGACCTTTGATGAGCTCATGTGCTTGCCTCAGCTATGCGGCGTGGATCACTACTGGTTCCAAGTCGAAACGGCGCGCAAGGTTCTTAAGCAGTTTCGTGGGCGGGTTTTGCTGGCGGATGAAGTAGGCTTGGGCAAGACGATTGAAGCCGGGATGGTTCTCAAGGAATACATTCTCCGTGGGATGGTCGAGCGGGTCCTGATCTTGACGCCTGCGTCCTTGGTCGGACAGTGGCGCGAGGAGATGGCGACGAAATTCGGCCTCGAATTCTTGACTACACAGGACGCGCTCATTCACCGGGATCCGCCGGCATTTTGGGCACACCCACGGATCATTGCCTCAATCGCGACTGCCAGACGCGAACTGCACTCCGAGCACCTGACCCAGCTTCAATTCGATCTTGTGATCGTGGACGAAGCTCACCATTTGAAAAATCGCAGCTCAAAGAATTGGAAGTTTGTCGATGGTCTCAAGAGAAGGTTCCTCCTCCTCCTTTCAGCAACTCCCATTCAAAACAGTCTGATTGAGATATACAACCTGCTCACCTTGCTGAAACCCGGGATTTTTAAGACCGAAAAGGAATTCCGCTCCATCCATGTGACACCGGGGAACCCTCGCTTGCCTGCCAATCGGGAGCGGCTGCAGGAGCTGATGCGGGATGTCATGGTCCGCAACACGAGAGCGTTGGTCGACGTCCGTCTTCCGCCGCGCCGGGCAGCGACGGTGATCGCGGAGCCAACTCCCGAAGAGCTCGCGTGCTACCAGGAACTCAGCCGGCTGTTGCGGAGCCTTCCGGAAGAATCGCTGGTGCAACATCGCATGGCTCTGCATCACTTGTTGGAAGCAGCCGGCTCATCGCCGCGCGCCGCCCAGGCTTCTCTTGAGCGCTTTGCAAAGCCGGAAACTTCAGGAGAATGGCGCGAATTGCAGGAAAGGTACTCGGCGCTGGCCCGCAGTGCGAAATCAGACGCCCTTGTTTCGCTGCTGGATCGAAATCCGTCCGAGAAGAAGATGGTGTTTGTTCGCTTCAGAGAGACGCTCTACATGCTGAGTGATCTCTTGACCGGCCGCAGTATCCCCTTTTCCCGTTTCGATGGTTCTCTAAGCGGCCCGGAAAAAGACCGTGCGATCGAGAAGTTTCGCGAGGAAGTTCCCGTCCTGCTTAGCACCGAGTCGGGGGGAGAGGGACGGAACCTGCAGTTCTGCAATACGCTGATCAACTTCGACCTTCCCTGGAACCCGCAGCTTATCGAACAACGTATCGGGCGAATCCATCGCATCGGGCAGGCGCGCGAGGTGTTTATTTTCAACCTGGCCCTGAAACACACCGTCGAAGAGCGCATTCTCCAAATCCTGAACGAAAAGATCCACATGTTCGAGCTCGTGGTGGGCGAAGTCCAATCGTTTCTGGGAGAGATGGAAGAGGACCAGACGTTCGCCAATCTGGTCTTTTCCGCATGGGTGGCGCAGACGGAAGAGGGCCGGAGAAACGCATTTGACCGTCTGAGCGAGCAGTTGCTGGCTGCCAAGCGGGGATATGAAACTGCCAAGGCTTTGGATGGCGAGGTCTTCGGCGAGGAATTCGAAGTAGCATGAGCGACCTCAGGGATACGTTGGCAAAAACATTGGCGGCACAAGGGGCGCTAGTCGAGCCCATTCATCCGGACGGGCTGGAAATCCTGGCGCCACCCCACGTCCAGGAGGCGCTTTCGTTGCCGGAGTGGTCTCGAGTGGGTTTCGGAGCGGTCTTGCCCGAGAACGCGGCACGGGTGAGTTTTGAGTCGGAGTGGGCTCAGCGTCTCGTGCGATTGCTGGGTGATCGTGGCAGGCATGTCACATTGGATCTGCAGACGAGCGCTCCTGCGCCGCCTGCCGCCGATTTGGAGCGCGAGCTTCGGCGCGCGCTTGTGCTCGAGAACGCGACGTTCCGCCTCTCCGACGTGACCCTGGCTGTGACCTGTTACTTTCTGCTGGTGTTCCACGTCATTTCCACATCGGACGAGAAACGAGAGGACATCGTCCATCTGTGCCTGAACGAATCCAATGGTACACTGGCGGACCGCTCAACCGGTTTATTGCTTCGAAAGCTCAGAGAAGACAGCGCATTCATTGCAGCGGGGCCGACCCAGCCCGAGCTGCCCCTTCGATTGTCGCAGCAGAGAGTTCGAGAACTGGCGAGTCGTCTGCTGCCGGCGAAGGTTCGAGCGATGCTTATCCCATTCCTCACGGGGATGGAACGCAGGATGTCTCGCGACCTCGAGCGGCTCTACGCCTACTACACCGACCTTCGGTCGGAAGTTGCAGCTCGAATCGAAGACAAAAAGCGCAGGGGAGAAGATGCCGAAGCTCTGAGAGCGGAGCAATCGCGGCTGCAGGCGATCGAGCGAGAGTACAATGCCAAGGTAGCGGATCTCGATCGCAAGTACGCGATGAGCGTTGAAATCCGACTTATGCAAGCTGCGCGCGCACAGATGTCTGTGGCTCGGGCCGAAATCATCCTGTTGCGGCGAAAGGGGGTCAGGAAGCTTCACTTGGATTGGAATATACTGGCTAAAGAGTTCGAGCTGCTTCCGTGCGAATCCTGCTATGCGGCGCCGAAAACCTATTTCGTTTGTGACGACAAGCTGCACTGCGTCTGCTCGCTCTGCATGTCCTCCTGTCTTGGCTGCGCCAAGGAATCCTGCCGGGCCTGCCATCCGTCGAACTGCCCAAAGTGCGGGCATGCCTGGAACAAGTCATCACCGTAAGACTTTCCGGATTTCATATGTTCCATATGCGGCTCTCAATTCGGCTGAAGTCGGAGGTTGAATGTCGCACCTTGGTTGCGGCATGCGCCACACTATGGTAGTAATACCCTGTTTGCCATGACGAACCGACGCGGGGCCCGAATGGATGTTCAGAAAAGGGAGATGAAAAACGGCCTCGTCTTGGTCAGCGAGGTCATGCGTCATTTCCGCTCCGGGGCAATCGGCGTATGGGTACGGTGCGGCTCCCGCTTTGAGGACGCCGAGGTCAGCGGCATATCGCATTTTATCGAGCACCTGCTCTTCAAAGGAACCAGGTCGCGCACGGCGGCCGACATTGCCAAAGTGATCGATTCCGTCGGCGGCCAGCTTGATGCCTTTACCGACAAGGAATATGTCGGCTTCTACGCCAGAGTTCTGGATTGGCACGTTCCGCTGGCCTTTGAGTTGCTGTCGGACATCGTGTTGAACCCGACTTTCCCGGCCGCCGAAATCGAGCGTGAGCGCAACGTCATTTTTGAAGAGATCAGCACTGTGGAGGACTCCCCTCAAGAGCTGATCCATGACATCTTCCTGGAAGGCTTCTGGCAAGGGCACCCACTGGGACGGCCCATTGTCGGCACCAAGGAATCGGTGGCGCGCATCGCGCGCAAGCAGGTGATGGAGTATTTCAGGCGCACATACCATGCTGCCTGCAATACTGTGATCTCGGTCGCGGGGAACATCAAGCATGGTGAAGTCCAGGCGCTCGCCGAACGCCATTTTTCGGACTTGCCGGCAGGCGCCGCGAGTCGTCTCGGGCCGCCGCCCGCTCCCCGGGCGGCGCGTGTGGTTCGCTACAAGCCAAACTTGGAGCAGACCCACATCTGCATCGGCGCGCCCTGCCCCTCCCGCCTGTCCGAAGATCGATTTTGCGCCCACTTGCTGAGCAACATTCTCGGCGGCGGCATGAGTTCCCGGCTTTTCCAGAACATCCGGGAGAAGCGCGGTCTGGTGTATGCGATCGATTCACTGCTGAGCCTTTACCGGGACGCCGGGACTCTGGTGGTCAGTGCGGCCACGGCCCCCCAAGCGGCGACGACGGTGGTGAAGCTGATTTTGAGAGAGTTCAAGAACCTGCGGGATGAGCTGGTTTCCGCCGAAGAGCTGGAGCGCGCGAAGGAATGCACCAAGGGGTCTTTGACGCTGAGCCTGGAGAGCTCGAGCAGCCGCATGATGTACCTGGCCCAGCAACAGGTCGACTTCGGACGCTTCTACGTGCTTGAAGAGATCATGGACCAGATCAACCGTGTACGCCGCACCGACATCCGGCGTCTGGCTCGGGAGATATTTGCCTCCTCTTCTCTTACGTTGGCGGCTTTGGGAAACAATAACGGCAGCCCACTCGAATCCATGACCCTGAGAATATGACGCCATGGCCCTAAACTTCACCTTGCTCGGGAGTGGGAGTTCAGGCAATGCGACGCTGGTGAGCGACGGCAGCACCCATATTCTGGTAGATGTGGGGCTCAGCGGCCGTGAGACTGTGCGTCGTCTTGAGGAGTGCGGACTGAGCCCGCAACAGATCTCGGCGATCGTCGTGTCACACGAACACGGCGACCACTGCCGCGGGGTGGCGCCGTTTGCAAAGCATCTCGACGTCCCAGTATTCATGACCGACGGTGCCTACGCGGCCTCCGGCATCGTGATCGATGACCGTAAGAGGCAGCGCATCGAAACCGGCCGCGCCTTCGACGTCTGCGGCGTGTTGTTCACGCCCTTTGCCGTACCCCACGACGCTGCCGACCCGATTGCCCTATGCATAGAGAAGAACGGCGTCAAGATAGCTGTCGTTCTGGATCTGGGCTATGTATCGAACCTGGTGGTGGAGCGCCTGAAGGGATGCGACGCAATCGTGCTGGAGTCGAACCACGACGTCAACATGCTCGTGGTAGGACCTTACCCCTGGTCGTTGAAGCAGCGCGTCAAGAGCCGGCTCGGCCACCTGTCCAACGATAACGTAGCAGAATACCTGCTGAAAGAATTCGATGGCAGGGCGAGGCATGTGATCCTGGCCCACCTCAGCGAGAGGAACAACATCCCGTATCTGGCGGAACTGACCGCGCGCAGAGCGCTGGAGGAACGATCAAGCGTCGTGAGCCTACAGACCAAGCTCGCGGTGGCCAAGCCCGGCCAGGTCAGCCCGACTTTCTGTTTCTGATGAAAACCGCGAAGCCGCCCGGACTCAAGGACGCGTATTCCTTCGCGCCTCAGCGTCCTGGCGTTATGCTTGTATTCTGACTTCCGACTTCTGACTCCTGACTTCTGGAGGGCCGCGTGGCATGATTGATCGCTATTTTCCGAAGGATATTGCCGAGATTTGGTCTGAGGAGAACAAATTCCGCACCTGGCTGCGGGTTGAGCTGGAGGTATGCAGGGTCCTGGCTGAAAAAGGCTGGATTCCCCAGGAGGCGCTCGCCAGAATCCTTGAAAAAGCCGATTTCTCGCTGGCCCGTATCCGGGAGATCGAGCAGATTACGCATCATGACCTCGTAGCCTTCACGACGAGCGTGGCCGAGCATGTAGGGCCGGACTCGCGTTACATCCACTGGGGGCTGACATCCACCGATGTGGTCGACACCGCCCAGGCTCTGCAACTTCTCGCTGTAAACGAGCGGATTCTCGCCGCCATCGATGAGTTCATGGCCGTCGTCAAAGCGCGCGCCGAGGAGCACCGGCGAACCGCAATGATGGGTCGCACCCATGGCGTCCATGCCGAGGTCACCACCTTTGGTCTCAAACTCGCAGTCTGGTACGAAGAGATGCGCCGCAACCGCGAGCGCGTGCGCCGGGCCGCCGAAATCGTACGCGTGGGCAAGATCTCAGGCGCAGTGGGCACGTTTGCTCACCTGGATCCGGATGTCGAGGAAAAGGTCTGTCGGCGCCTGGGACTGGAACCCGCGCTGGCCTCGACGCAGACGCTGCAGCGCGACCGCCACGCCGAGTACCTCGGCACGCTCGCCATCCTTGGATCCTCGCTGGACAAGTTTGCGACGGAGATCCGGCATCTGCAGCGCACGGAGGTGCGCGAAGTCGAGGAACCATTCGCCGCCGGACAAAAGGGTTCCTCGGCGATGCCACACAAGCGGAACCCGGTGAAGTGCGAGCAGATCTCCGGACTGTCGCGCCTGCTGCGAGGCTACGCGGTCACGGCGCTGGAGAACATACCCCTCTGGCACGAACGCGACATTTCGCACTCTTCAGCGGAACGCGTGATCCTGCCCGACGCTACTGGCCTGGTCTGCTACATGCTTCGTTCGATGACGCGGATTGTGAAGGGGCTCGTGGTTTACCCGGAACGGATGCTGAAGAACATGGAATTGACTCGTGGGCTGGCCTATTCCGGGCAGCTGCTGCTGGACCTGGCCAGAAAGGGGATTTCCCGCGAGGAAGCCTATGTCTGGGTGCAGCGCTGTTCGATGCAGGTGTGGAACGAGGATAAGGACTTTGTGCAGGTTCTGGAGGAAGATCCCGACATTTCACGCGTGCTCTCCGCCGATGAAATCCGATCGGTAGTCAATCCCCAACTCCAGCTCAGGAACTTGGACGCCATATTCCAGAGAGTCTTTGGCAGCTGACAGTGGCCGTGGCCTGAGGCGAAAGAATCTTGGTATCAATAGAACTGCTTGTTTTGATGACGTTCAGGACGTCAGCCGCTGCCTCAGCGATCCGGACGATCGCCGCCCGATTTCCCGAGATGTTGCAGGGCGCCGGCACACTGCTGGACCATGACCAAGTGCGAAAGGCCATCGAAGCCGGAGCGCGTCTTACTGTTGCATCCGGATTGAACGTGCGCGTCGTGGAAGCTGCCCGCGCGGCCGGAATCGAATCGATTCCCGGAATCATGACGCTGCCGGAGGAGGAGAAGGAGATGAGCCTGGGGTGCAGCACGTTAAAGTTCTTTCCTGCGGGACAAGCCGGCGGCGTGGCAATGCTGAAGGCGCTGGAAGGCCCTTACGGCCACACGGGCGTGCGGTTTATCCCGGCCGGCGGTATCAGCGCAGCCAACATGCGATCGTATCTGGAGCGGCCGTCCGTGGTTGCCGTTGGCGGCTCCTGGATGGTGGAGAAGAAGCTGATTGTCGCGCGCGACTGGTGCCGGATCGAGGAGCTGACGCGAGCGGCACTGGCGCTTACGCAAATATCCTAACACCAATCGTGAATGGTGCCGGCAACAAGCGTGCCGAGGTGGGGCGGGTTTCCCTGTCGAACTCCGAGTATCGGTCGTCCTGGCGAGCTTGTGCTGCATGGCCGGCGCACGCCGGCACAACTTTGCCGGTTACTCTTGCCTGGTTGCTATAAGCTCCATAGGAGCGACGGGTAAGCTGGCCCGGCGGGGATGTGGGCCGTGACGGCGGAGCTGCCATTCCTGGCTGAGAGGGAGAAGAAAGCGCGGCTCAGCGGCGAGCTAAACCGTTAGATATGTTGGTAGTGCCACGCGCGTTTGATCGGAGCAGGGAGGGTTTATTGTTGCGGCACGGCCTTCCGAAAGCATATGATGCAATAAGCGTCTTCAAGCAAGCAAGAGATCATTCTGATGGAGACATCCGGGCAGCGCGATACTGTCCGCTGGTATCCTGAACCATGCGCGGGAGGCTTCGTTTGTGAAGCGCCACCGCCTGCCCGCCAGAGACCCCGCCTGCTCGATCAGGTGCGGGAGGAGATTCGCAAGCGGCATTACAGTCGGAGAACCGAAAAGAGCTACATCGGCTGGATCCGCAGGTTCATCTTGTTCCATGGCAAGCGCCACCCTGCAGAGATGGGCGAGGCGGAGATTTCCCGTTTTCTTTCGCATCTTGCCGTCACCGGAAAAGTCAGTGCCTCGACACAGAATCAGGCATTGAGCGCACTGTTTTTCCTCTATCGGCAAGTTCTCTCCAGGGAGGTCGAATGGGTGGAAGGGATCGTCCGGGCGAAGCGGCCCATGCATTTGCCGATCGTCCTGACCCGGGAGGAAGTGCGGGCTGTGCTCGGTCGGCTTCAAGGCGTCGAGTGGATGATGGCGTCGCTGCTCTATGGGGCCGGACTTCGGTTGTTGGAGTGCTGTCGTCTACGGGTCAAAGATGTGGATCTGGCAAAGAGGGAGATCGTCGTTCGAGACGGAAAGGGAGGCAAGGATCGCGTCACACTGCTTCCGGCGAAGGTGGTGGAACCTCTGAGGGTGCATCTGAGACGATGCGCAGGCAGCATGATCGGGATCTTGCGAACGGTGCCGGAAGCGTAGAGTTGCCCTGGGCGATAGAGCGCAAGTATCCCCGCGGCCCTTGGGAGTGGGGCTGGCAGTGGGTTTTTCCTGCGACGCGGTTCTATGTGCATCCGGCGACCGGCCGAAAGCGACGGCATCACCTGCACGAATCGGTGCTGCAGAAGGCGGTGCGCGAAGCCGTCCTTCGGGCAGGAGTTGCTAAGCCGGCGACGTGTCACGCATTGCGGCACTCGTTTGCGAGGCATCTGCTGGAAGACGGCTACGATATTCGGACCATCCAGGAGCTGCTGGGCCACAGCGATGTGACCACGACCATGGTTTACACTCACGTTCTGAACCGTGGCGGCTGTGGCGTTCGGAGTCCTCTGGACGAGCGATGATGGCAAAGGGCCGGCGTGGTCGGGTGGATGGGCTGGGACAATCCAGCGTCGCGTCGCCGGTTTGTATTCGGTTCGCCGGGTGAGCTCCGCTGCATATCTGGTTAAGCGGGCGAAGCCGGCCTCGTTGAAACTGAGGTTTTTCAGCAGGATGAATGTGGCCAGGCGGGCGGCAACTCGGGATACACCGCCGCCGCCCACCCAGCCATTTATTTCGCAAGTTCAGTATACTTTAAGTTAGCCCGACGAGGCAAAGGTGCTATGAGTGACGATAATTCGACCGATCGGCTGTCAACAAAGACGCCGGACTACGTCCTGGCCGCCGCGAGGGCAGCGCTTGGCGCCGTTCCGTTTGCGGGTTCTCTTCTGGCCGAGATTGCCGGGTCAATCATTCCGAATCAGCGGATTGAGCGAATCGTCGATTTTGCGAAAGAGCTGGAATCCAGGCTGTCTGAGCTCGATCGGAGTCTCGTTCGGTCCCACCTTACAGACGAAAACTCTACCGACTTGATGGAAGAGGCACTTCGTCAAGTGGCAAGGTCAGTTTCACAAGAACGCCGGGCGCGCATTGCTGCCTTGATCGCGAACGGTCTCAAGCCTGATGATGTGTCATTCGTTGAGTCGAAGCATCTGCTTCGGATTTTGGGCGAGACGAACGACATCGAGGTAATCCGACTTACTTCTCACCTCTTTGAGACTATGGGCAGCGGCAAGGAGTATTGGGAGAAACATAAAGATGTCCTCGATTCAGTCGCGCCAACGATGGGTTCATCACAACGTGAACTCGACACGGCCACATTGCAGGATAGTTACGACGAGCATTTGGCAAGGCTCGGCCTGTTGAACGCGAGGCACAACGTCGATCCGCGAACCAACCAACTCGTCGTCGACCGGTTTACCGGCGAGTTGGAGGTGCGCGGGTACAAACTGAGCTCGCTTGGCAGGCTTTTGCTGAAGCAACTGGGGATTGAAGTCGACGATGAGCGGGCTAACATCCGAATGGAGCCGACGCGCCACTGAGATGTGATGGCGCGCGGCTCATTCCGAACGTTAGCCGGGTAAGCATGGTGTATACTTTAAACACGGGGCATCGATGAAGTATAAGATTGCATTACATAGGACCGAAGAGGGCTACAGCGTATCTGTCCCAGGACTTCCGGGCTGTTGGTCACAGGGTACTACGGAGGAGGAAGCCCTTGCCAACATTCAAGATGCTATCAAGGAGTATCTTGAGGCGCGCGACCAACTTCTGAGAGATGCTATTGTGCGAGAGATCGAGGTGATAGGGTGAACCGTGCCAAAGATCCCAGGCATTAATCACCTGGATGCCGTTCGGGCGCTCGAGAAGGCAGGTTTCCAGATCATCCGTCAAGGAAAACACATTGTCATGTCCGACGGTGTTCGGATCCTCACAATACCGAGACACAATCCGGTAAATGCGCTGACGATGGGAGGGATCGCGCGCGACGCAGGCCTGACCGTCAAGCAATTCCGAAATTTGCTGTAAGGTAATTACCGGCTAACTTCGCGCTTGAGCGGACGGCCAGAGGTCGGGGTGGTCGAAGCTCCCGCGGTTTATTCCGAATGTTTCGGTTCAGCCTGGCCGCCGCTCAGCGCGGACGTTGGGCGGGCGGCAGATCATGGAGAAGGTCATGCAAGCTAGAGGTCGCCACGAAGCCGGACACGCGACTCTCTATCCGAGTGCCGCTCTGTTCCGAAGGTCAGGGGCAGACATGGATCAAAGGATACAGGCATCCGTTTCTTGGATCGGTC
>Ga0315280_10007702_pt1 | contig 14349 bp, 12 predicted proteins | sample YL17G06_40_MG_FD_203697 | JGI IMG/M metagenome (GOLD analysis project Ga0315280, IMG submission 203697) | Sediment microbial communities from Yellowstone Lake, YNP, Wyoming, USA - YL17G06_40 | ecosystem: Environmental > Aquatic > Freshwater > Lake > Sediment | place: USA: Wyoming | collected...
AATCTTTGCCTTCAAGCTTGACTTCTCGCGACGGTGTTTTTTTTAAAGCACAAGAAGAAAGCATGATGCAAAACCCTAACGCCAGGACCAATATTTTTTTATTCATCGCGCTCCTCCCCTATTTCTTTAATATTATATCACCAGGGCCAAAGGAATCAACCCTGCCCGAAATTGCCGATAGAAAAATGTCATCACGAGTGAGCCGAAGCCGCGAGCGCAGGTCAACGACTTCTGTCTCTATCGGGTCCTGCGACCACTTGTTATTGTGAATGCGCGCGGAATCGAAGCGGTCCGAAGGAGACTTTTTCTCTGCCCGCTTTTCTTCTTACTCGACCTTCAATTGGGACGTGCAATAAGGACACCGTATCGCCTTCAAAGGAATCGTTGAAAGGCAGAAGGGGCACTGCTTGGTTGTCAGCTCAGCGGGGGGAGCCTCGGCTTTTCTTCTCAGCTTATTAATCTGCCTGATGACGAGAAAAACGGCAAAGGCGATAATCAAGAAGCTGATGATTGTGTTGATAAAGACGCCGATGTTCAGCGTCACAGCTCCCGCCAGCTTGGCGGCGGCTAAAGTCTCGTAAGGTCCCGGCATAGTCCCCGCTTTGAGCACAACAAAGAGGTTGGAAAAATCGATTTTTCCCAATAATAACCCAATAGGAGGCATGATGACATCCGCAACCAATGAACTGACAATGGCCCCAAAAGCCGCGCCGATGATGATACCCACGGCCATGTCCACCACATTCCCGCGCAGGGCAAATTCTTTAAATTCTTTAAACATGATCTTTTCCTTCTTTCAAAATTTCAAATTTCCTGAGCTGTATCCTCTTTCTTTGGTTTGCATCTCTTATCTCACTTTTTTCCCCCTCTTAGTAGTCTGGCGGGAAGAGTAATGATCGCCTTGAGGAGGTCAAAAACCGCATTGACCGTGATTCCGAGAAGCCGAAAAGGTAAGGCAAGAAGCCACACAAGTGGATACAAGATCAAGGCTAACAGGGCCAGAGGCCAGCACAAAACCAGCAGAATTAGCCAGAGGAGAAACTTCATCATCATGGGCCCTCCCGATAACCAATGAAAGATGTCTTAACTCTATGTCTTCCAGATACACGATTCATCATGTGTTCTTATTATATATACGAAAATTTTCCGGAGAAGGTATTAATTGGAGGGGAAGATGCCTTCCAACGTCCACTTCGCTCCCTGCCTCCAAATTTTGGGGAGTCCCCAATCCTCACCTTCTTAAATTCATTTTCGGAAAAGGCAGGAAGTGATTTGAAGAAGACTGCGGAAGGGAGTCCGGCCCATGCCCGTCTGTTTGATCCCGCCCCAGATGGCTTTGGGCTCGGGCCCGGTGAGATACCCGACATCGATATCGCGGATGATTTGCAGCAGTTGCCCCCCATTGGGCGCCATGACTTACGCCATAACAATATCTTTGCTCTGAGCCGACCGTCGTGCGGCGGCAGATACACGCAACGCGCACGACCGATGTCACGAAATCAAGATTGTGTTCCACATCTTCAATCGGGATAACCTGTCCGTAATGGACTTTCTGCTGCCGCCTGGTTAATCCCCAAGTTAGGACCTGTTTGACAAAACGAGGGGCTCCTTGAAGCTTGTCCAGAGAATCAACGCCCCTTTTTTGTTCTTTTTATTCTTTTGGAACTCTTGGGGAGTCAAATCCGACAAATCATAGCCGAATTCTACAAGTGCTCTGATCATCCTTCGAACGTTCCGGATATCTGGCCTGATAAAAATATCGATATCAAGGGTTTCCCTGGCATAGCCATAGACCTGAAATGCAGACGCCCCGATGACAATAAAGGTTACTTTATTGTCTTTTAAGGTTTATTTTTAATTCCTTGCCTTTGGCCAACATCAGCGAAAACCGTTCGCTGAGGCATGGATTTATTCTATCAGAATATTTTGCCCCCTGCCATCTCATTTTGAATTTAATTCGGGGACACAATATCCATTTCAGATACCTCGGGGAACGCCCCCCAGCCTAATCTAAGGATTTGCCTTTGGTCTCGGGGAGGGCAAACGCAACGCAGGCAGAAAAAACGAAGAAAGCAGCGGTGAGATAAAAGGCCAGAGCCAGCCCGTGCGTCTTCGCCAAGGCGCCGATGGTAAAAGGCGCCAGGGCGCTCAATCCGCGGCCGATATTGTAGGTAAATCCCTGGGCTGAGGCGCGGATGCGCGTCGGGAAAATCTCGGCCGTGATCGTCCCAAACCCGGAAAAATATCCTGTGCCGAAAAAGGCCAAGAACGGGCCGAGAAGCAGCAAGGCCGTGTTCTGCCGGACACTGCTGTAGAGAATAACAAGGGCTGCGGCGGCAAAAAGATAAACGATATACGTTATCTTCCTCCCGATTTTATCGCAGATAAACCCGAAGCTTATGTAGCCCAGCCACATCCCTGTCTGCATGACGATGATCCAGGAAGACGTCTTGACCACGCTCAACCCCATCCCCCCCTGCCCTGAGGGAAGTCCAAGGTAAGCGGGAATCCAGGTGAAAAGTCCCCACCAGGCAAACATCGTTCCCGCGTTCATCAGGCTTGTGACCAGTGTGTTCTTCAAAAATGGCCGACGAAAAATCTCGGCCAGACTCGCTTTCGCTGCGGTGCGCTTTTTTTCCATCAGACTTTGTTTCCATATTTCAGGTTCCTCAACATGGCGCCTGATCCAGAGAGTGAACAGAGCCGGCAAAATGCCAACGAAAAAGACTGCGCGCCAGCCCAGGCGAGGAAGGATCAGAGCCGCGATGGCTGCCGCGAGAGCATAGCCGATGGCCCAGGAACTCTGCATGATTCCCAAGGCTTTTCCCCTATGCTCTGAAGGCCAGGTCTCGGCCACGAGCGCTGCTCCCGTGGCCCACTCACCGCCCATTCCAAGGCCAAGAAGGACACGGAAAATCGCCAACTGCAAGATGGTTTGGGACAGGCCGCAAGCTCCGGTAAACACAGAATATATCAAGATGCTTCCCATGAGGGCTCTCACCCGGCCAAACCTGTCGGCGATAATCCCAAAGAGAACGCCTCCGACTGCCGAGGCCAAAAGTGTCAACGATCCCATCAGACCGGCTGTGGCTGTGGACATCCCGAAATCCTTCATCAGGTGGGCCAGGACCATGGCATAAAGCATGATGTCCATGCTGTCGAGCATCCAGCCGAGCGAGGCAGAAATGAGCGCCTTGCGCTGGGCAGCGGTTATCGCTCGATACCAGGGCTGAGGCGTGCTGTTCATTTAGTCTTCATTCCGTCATGCCGGGCAACGCGTGGCGATCTGACCCGAAGGGTCATCTTCGATGTCTCGCGATGACCTCGTCAGATTGCTTCGGCCAGGAGACCTCGCAATGACTGCGTCGGACTGCTGCGCTCCCTTCGGTCGTTTGCAATGATATCGTCGGATTGCTTCGTTAACGCTCGCAGTGACCGAGTGAAATATGACTTCTTTCCAATTATCTCCCAAAGCGAAGGATGAGTGGTGAGAAGTCCGTATGAGGACTGAGCGGGCATGGTTTCTCTCCGCGGGAGAGAAGAGCAAAGGACGAATCGGAGCTGATTTTGCTCGCTGGGGAAAATCAGCGTACTTCGAACCACTCATCCTGAGCTTCTTCCGTAGCCCCCACCGCCCGGAGTCTCCACGACAACAACATCCCCTTTGTTTACCCGGAAGGAGGCTTTTCCGCCGAGGATTTTTCTTTTGCCATTCTGGATGAGGATATTTCTTCCGCTCTTTCCCGGCCTCCCGCCGGCGAGCCCGTAAGGCGAAAACTTCCGCCGCTCCGAAAGAATATTAACTTTCGCGGGCGCCAGGAATTCAAATTCCCGCACAATTCCATCCCCGCCCCGGAATTTTCCCTCTCCGCCCGAGGATTGGCGCAGGGAGTAACGGCTGACCCGGATTGGGAGATAATGCTCCAGGGCTTCGACGGGGGTATTGCGTGTATTAGTCATGTGAGTGTGAACGCCGCTCAGCCCATTGGACTCAGGACTTGCGCCCATCCCTCCGCCGATCGTCTCATAATAAGCAAAATTTTTACCCGCCGCCGGATTGTACCCGCCAAAGGTGATGTTGTTCATCGTGCCGCTCGATGCGGCTGGGATTCTCCCTGGGATCGCCTTAAAGAGGGCACCCAGAAGGACATCGGTAATCCTCTGGGATGTTTCGACGTTTCCTCCAGCCACAGCCGCCGGCGGTCTGGCATTCACCACGCTTCCTTCAGGAGCGATGAGTTTGACCGGCCTTAAGAGCCCCGAGTTGTAAGGGACATCGCCGCGGATGATACAGCGAAAGACATACATCGTCGCCGAAAGCGTGATGGCATAATTGGCATTGATGTTCCCTTCGGTCTGGGGGCCCGAACCTGTAAAATCAACCTCAGCCGAATCGCCTCTCACGCGAATATTGACCCGAATCTTGATAGGATTCTGGCTTACTCCATCGTCATCCAAATAATCGTTGAAGCTGTAATCGCCGTCCGGAATCTCGCGGATGGCCTGCCGCATAATCCTCTCCGAATAATCCTGGAGGTGCTTCATGTAGGCATGGATTTTTTTGTAGCCATATTTCGCAGTTATCTCGAGCAATCGTCTCTCGCCGATGCGGTTTGCGGCAAGCTGGGCAGTCAGGTCTCCCTCCCGCTCCTCCGGCGTTCGCACATTGGCCAGGACGAAGCTGAGGATATCTCTGTCGATCCTGCCGCGGCGGACGAGCTTTACTGGCGGGATGATGACCCCCTCCTGGAAAATCTCGGTGGCCAGCGGCATCGACCCGGGAGAAATCCCGCCCACATCCGAATGGTGGGCCCGGTTGGCCACAAAATAAGCCGGCTGGCTTCGCCCTCTCCAATAGACTGGGGAAACCAAGGTGATGTCAGGAAGGTGCGTGCCTCCCTTGAAGGGGTCATTGAGGATGACTGTATCGCCGGGGCCAAGGTCCACATTCTCGATGGCGCTCAAGACCGAGAGAGGCATCGCCCCAAGGTGGACAGGGAGATGATCCCCCTGGGCAACTGTCTTCCCACCTTCATCAAAAACTGCGCAGGAAAAATCTCTTCTCTCCTTGATATTGGGGGAGAAGGAGGAGCGGCAGAGCGTGACTCCCATCTCCTCGGCGATGGAGATGAAGATGCTTTTAAAAATTTCGAGCTCGATCGGGTCGACTCTTCTCATGGCCGTCACCGAGATTTCCTCTGAGCGATGATCAAATTGCCGTATCTATCCACGCGGCAAAAGAAAGAAGGCGGCACAACTGCGGTGGATTCATAATCCAGGACGAGGGCAGGGCCGGTAATGATATTTCCTGCGCCCAGTATCCCTCTCATATAAACATCAGCCTGATAAGTTCTTCCTTCAAACCGCATCGGGCGGCGGTCGATTCGAGCCGGCCTCGCGTCCTTTCCCTTGAACTCAACCTCACCGAGACGCGGCTTTTCCGTAACGCCGACTGCCTTCACCCGCAGGTTCACAATCTCGACCGGACGCTTCTCGTCGGCATAGCCGTACTGTCGCAAGTGAAGTCTGTTAAATTCTTTGCGATAGCCCGACGTGAAAGGAACAGTGAGCTCATAAGATTGGCCGGTATACCGGACATCCAGAAACCTAAGGAGTTGCATCCTTTCTTTGGAGAACCCTTCCTTCTTCAGGTCACGATAGGCCTCGGTCAGGAGCGGCCGGAACAGCCGGTCTAATTCTGCAATAGAAACCTCATCAGCCACTCGGAGAACGGACTGCGAATAGTCCTTGATTGTATCGGAGAGAAGCATGCCCAGGGCCGACAGAACCCCGGCATTCTTGGGGACAATAACAGTGGGGATGCAGAGCTTCTGGGCGAGGCTCGTAGCGTGCATTCCCCCGGCTCCGCCGAAAGAAAGAAGAGCAAAGTCGCGCGGATCAAATCCCCTTTCAACCGAGATCACCCGGATCGCCCTCTCCATGGTCGCATCAGCAACCCGGATGACACCTTCGGCGAGCTCGTGGACATCTATGTTCAGGCGGGAGGCAAATTTTTCGAGGATCCGGCGGGACCTCTCGGGATAAAGCTTCATCGCCCCGCCGAGAAACCGGTCGGGGTCGAGCCTCCCGAGAAGGAGGTTGGCATCAGTCACCGTTACGTCTCCGCCTTTGCCGTAGCAGATCGGGCCTGGGTCTGCGCCGGCGCTCTGCGGACCGACGCGCAAAGCTCCCCCCTGGTCGATGAAGGCGATAGAGCCGCCGCCCGAACCAACCGTATGGATATCGATAATGGGCATCTTGAGGGGCAGGTCACTGATCGTCGATTCCGTCGTTGTGGCCATCTCTCCATCGCACAGGGAGACGTCTGTTGATGTTCCGCCCATGTCAAAAGAGATGATCCTGGGGAAGCCGGCTGCGGCGGCCACTTCTTTCGCTCCCACGACCCCGCCGGCCGGCCCGGAAAGGATGGTCGAGACAGGATTCTCCTTGGCACTCCGGGCCAAGACGCAACCGCCGTTCGACTGCATGATGCGCACTAAATTCGCGACGAGCTGCTTCTCTAAACGCCCGAGATAGCGCTTCATCAGAGGAGCGACATAAGCATTGATGGCGGTTGTGCTGGCCCGCTCAAATTCCCTGTATTCGCGGAGCACGCGGTGAGAAGCCGAGAGCGAGAGCCCATGTCTTTTCAACCTGTTGTAGACCTTCTCCTCGTTGGCGGGGTTGGCATAAGAATGAAGGAAGCAAATGGCCACAGACTCCACTTTAGCCTTTTTTAATTTCTGGATGATTCGATCCACTTCGCCAAGCTCGACCTCCACAGCCACCTCCCCGTCAAAAAGAGTTCTCTCCTTGACGCCAAAGCAGAGCTGGCGCGGGATAAGCGGATTACGCTTTTCCACCATGATGTTGTAGAGCTCGCGCCGGGTCTGACGGCCTATCTCGAGGAGGTCTTCAAAACCGGAGGTGGTGAGGAAAGCGAGCTTCACCCCTTTTCTTTCGAGGAGGGCATTTGTGGCAACGGTAGAGCCATGGATAATGTCCAGGTTTTTTTCGAGGACGCCGCTCTCCTTGAGGCCGCGAAGAATCGCTTCCCCGGGGTCGTGGGGAGTCGAGAGAACTTTATAGACCCACATCCTAACTGGAGTCATAAAGACAAAATCGGTGAACGTGCCTCCGGTATCAATCCCGACTCTAACCATTCTGGCCTCTGCGTAAGTCAAAACCCTATCATTTTTTGGCTTTTTTTTCCAGCGCCAAGTCTCCCTTCAGCCAGTTGACAACCTCTCTTGGCATGGCTTATAGTTTTTACGATGGGAAAACAGTCCTGTTTATTTTTGCTGCACCTGTCCAAAAAAGAGTACATAAAACGGGCACAATAAGCCTGATTGAACTAAATATTATTGGCACAATTATTGCTGATAAAATAATCAGCCTTATAGGGGAATAACGAAGACGGCTCTTTATTTAAGAAAGATGAAAAAAAACATTCTTCTTGTCTCTTTGTTTCTATCCATATCCTTTCTGTCCACAAGCGGAGATCTTAAGACTGAGCCTTTCCAGACAAGGCAAAAGCAACAAGCTTTGCGGCATGAGGTATCGGTTACTCTGAAATTAATCCAGATTTATGTGACGGACAAGAATGGTAATCCGGCGATGGATTTGGAAAAGTCAGACTTTGATCTTTATGACAACGATAAACCCCAGCCAATAACCGAATTTGAAACACATGTGATTCCCTCTGAAAAAGCTGAACCTTCGACTCCCGTGTCTTCTCCCCCTTCGGGTGTCTCAGAAACAATGAACCGAAAATTTTTCCTGTTCTTTGATTTTGCTTTCAACAATCTGAGTGGCGTAAGCATGGCCAAGAAGACAGCCCTGCATTTTATTGACACTCAGCTTGTTCCGACAGATGAGGTGGGAGTTCTCTCCTATTCCATAGGCAAGGGACTCTTCCTCTATGAATATTTAACCAGGGAACACTCTAAGATTCGTGAAGTCATCAACCAAATCGGTTTTAAAGAGACTTTGGGAAGAGCCGGACAATTATTAGAAGACCTTGAGAATATAAAAGCTACAAAAGGGAATATAGGTAAGACAAAAAAAGCATTAGCGGGTTTTGAAGAGATAGCTAATACACAGTTCCAGTTTGAGATTATGGGTTTTTCTTCAGCACTCAAAGATCTCGCCAAGGCTCTGCGGTATATCCCGGGCTATAAGCATATTATCTTCTTTTCAATGGGAGTGCCTGCGAGGAGCGGCCTACATCCTTATCTTCAATACGAAAAGATGCTCAGGGAACTGGAAGCATCAAATAGCCCTGTGTTAGCAGTGAATGTCGAAGGAATGAGCTCACGTTTCAAAGAGCTAGAATTTATAGCAGAACCCTCGCCCTTCTCTCAGCCTAGCAACCCAGCAGTTTTTCGCTTTGTAGATCGAACGCAGAAATGGGATTGGTCCTTGAGAGAAATGGCCAGGCTCACGGGGGGAAAATATTTTGGTGACACCAATGACTATAAGAAGATTGCCCAAGACATCCAGAACCTTACCAGCTCCTATTATGTTCTGGGCTACAAGATCGATGAGAAATGGGACGGCAGATACCATAGCATAAAAGTTAATGTTAAACGGCCAGGGTGTGATGTCTATTATCAAAAAGGCTATTTCAACCCCAAGCCGTTTGCTAAATATTCTGACCTTGAAAAGAAACTCCATCTCATTGACCTGGCCCTGGCTGAGAGGCCTTATTTTGAGACACCGGTGCATTTTCCGCTTCGAGCTCTTGTCAGTCCGATGAAACAGAGGTCAAACCTCACCCTCATCGCTGAAATCCCTGTTGAGATAATGCAGGAAGTCTCTAAAGAGAAGATGGAGATTTTCGTGCTTGTCTTTGATGAAAAGCAAAATATTGTCTCACAGCAGAGAACCGAAGTGGAGCCTTCAAGCCTCTCTCAGGATAAGATCTACTTCTATTCCATCTCGCGTCTGCTTTCCGGTAGCTATGATTGCCGTGTAGTCATGAGGAATCTTAAGACAGGAAGAGGAGCTGTGGCTTCGTCCTCGATTGTCATTCCCAAGAGGTTTGAGGAAGGGCTGAGATTATATTCACCCCTGGTGCTCATCCCAGGGAAAAGAGGCATTTATTTAAACTGTTCTGGCCCTGAGAAAGGACAAGACGAACCTTATTCTCTACCTGACTTTTACCCCTTTGATCCCGACGAATACACTCCTCTCGTGAATGAGGTAAGCCAAGATACCAACAGACTTCTTGTCCTTCTCTCCTCCTCAATCATTCGTTTCGAAAAATCCAATATGAATCTTTCCGCGCATCTGGTCAATCCCTCTTCGGGGGAGAGGAGAGTTCTTCCTCTAACGGTTCTCGGCCAGCAACAAGAAGAGGATGTTATCACCCATTCTTTAGAACTCCGGACAGAGAACCTCAGGCCGGGAAAATATTCTCTCTATCTGTTCGCCGAGGACAGCGAAACACATCAGCCTTTTGCCTACGTATCCTGCCCGCTTGATGTAAAATGACTTCAATTACCATCCTATGATACCTATCATAGCATTAAAAATTAGCCCACCTGGTGAGCTCAATTTCTGAGATTAGTGATGGACGAAAGCTAAAAGGAAGCATCGCCGTTTCCGCGATAATTGCTAATGTAGAATGAGAATGGGTGGCATAGGGCCAGTCTCCGCCCGCCCGCAGCGAATGGTGGCGGGTGGGAGGGTCTTCTTAGGCGAGGACGGACGGGGACGCGCCGTCTTCTCAGCTTCTTCTTTATTCCCGGCCAGGGCGTCATCCATTTCCAGCGCCTTCTCCGCTGCCTCTTTGGCTTTGGGATAGACTTCTTTCGGAGGTGTGAGCGAAAGACGTCCCAGAAAACTGTAGGCGTCAGCAATTCCTGCATAAGCCAGAGCAAAATTCGGGTCTTTGGCGATCGCCTCCTGGAAAAGCTCAATGGACCTTTTGAGCCCGGGTTCAGTCCTTTTATTCCAGTTCAGCCGGCCCTCCATGTAGAGATTGTAGGCATCAGGATCCTGGGTGTAACGCTTGACGAGCATGTATTCCTGGCCCGCCACAAGCTCGATCCGCAGGGCGTTGACGACTGCCTTTGAAATTTCGTCTTGAACAGTAAAGATGCTTTGGAGTTTGCGGTCGTATGTCTCCACCCAAAGATGAGAGCCGTCTTTAGCGTTGACCAATTGGACGTTGATCCGGATATTATCTTTCTCTTTCTGGATGCTCCCCTCAAGAATCGTGGCCACATCCAGCTCCTTCCCAATCTCTCGGACATCCTTACCTGCACTCTTGTAACGCATCACCGATGTCCGGGAAATCACTTTGAGCTGGCCGATGCTGGCGAGCTTGGTGATCAAGTCTTCAGTTATTCCGTTGCAGAAATGCTCCTGGTCTTTCTGCGGGCTCAAATCCTCGAAGGGCAAAACAGCAATAGAGCTTTTATATTTTGTCTCCGCGGCTTTTTCTGCCACAGGCTTCTCTTTCTGCCAAATTCGTCCGAAAAAGAAATAGCCAGCGAGGACCGCTGCCACAACAACGATAACGATTGCCGTCAGCCAAAGAGGTTTAAGGCGGCGCCGAGAAATTTCCGGTATCGCCTCCCCGGTGACACCCCGGGTGGAAGGGAGGTCTTTCTCGATCGCCCTTAGGTCCGCAAGAATCTCGTCAGCGGACTGGTATCTCTTCTCCCTGTCCTTTTCCAGGCATCGGAGAATCAGGCGGCTCAACTCTTCAGGAATCTGCGGATTGAGATCCCGGGGATCGCGCGGCACTTGGGTCTTATGCTTCATCGCCACGATCAGAGGCGTTTCTCCCTCGAAGGGCGGCACTCCCGTGACCATCTCGTAAAGAATGACGCCAAAAACCGTGGGCTTCGGCTAAGCCCTCGCACACACCTGCTCGGCGATGGCGATCGCTCTTTTGGCCGTGACCTGGCCTATTCTGCGCAGTAGACTTTTTAAATCCTCGCCGGAGACACATTCCATGGTAATGTACGTCGTATTCTCGACCCGGCAGACGTCGTACATCCGGCAGACGTTCCGATGGGAGATTTTGCGGGCGAGCTTCAACTCATTGCGGAACCGGTCAATTACGCTCTTATCCGCTGCTATCTCGGGGTTGAGAATTTTCAACGCTACCTGCTCTTTGATTTCTGTATCGTAGGCTTTATAGACCCGCCCCATGCCTCCTTTCCCAAGCTCCTCGATCACTTGATATCTCTCGGCGAAAGTGCTGCCGACACTCAATTCCTTGAGCGGCGTCTCGAGCGTAGCCGTCTGGGTGAAAGAGACCTGCTCCTGTGGAGAGAAAAGCTGCGTCCCGCAACGGTTGCAGAAAAGGCTGTCGGTCGGATTTTCAAATTGACAGCGCGGACACTTCATAAGCCGAGATCTTGTGGATTGAAATCGCTCTCAGATTAAAATGCCGGGTAACCGGAAAATAGTCAAATGCCCCAAGAATTCGAGAATTCGGGCCTGTTTCCGCATTTGATCTTCTAATTAAGGGAAGCCAGGAAAAGACATTAGACGGGCTTGTCGCGGGAATGATGGTTCTGTTATAGTTCTATTGAAAAAATGAAGGGCGCATCAGAGAAGAGACCCCGGCAGCAATTGCTCGGGATAAAAGCTTTAACCGTTTTTGTGTTTGTTTTCTCTCTCTTCGCCACAGGGTTTGCCACAAACATGCTCTCAAGCCCAGACTTCAGCCGGTTTTTTCAAAGAGAGAGAGTCGCCATTGCCGTCACAGACTCGGGGCTGGGCGGGCTTTCGGTAATGGCTGAGGCGATTCGGAAAATGAAAGAGGCCGGCGTTTTTAGGAGGGTTGATTTCGTTTTTTTCAATGCCCTTTTCTCCTTGGAGGGCGGCTACAACAGCCTCAAAACCAGGGAGGAGAAGGTCCAAATTTTCTCGAGCGCCCTGGAAAGTATGGAGAAGAAGTTCCATCCTGACCTTATCCTCATCGGCTGCAACACGCTCTCCGTGCTTTATGAAGACACGGCCTTCTCCCGGAAGACGAAAATTCCAGTCATCGGGATTGTGGAAGCGGGTGTCGAGATCATCTCGCAAAATCTGCGCAACCGGCCTGATGCCATGGTCATCATCTTCGGGACACCAACGACCATCTCTGAAAACACGCACAAAAAAAGGCTGTTAGAACAGGGTTTTGATTCGGCCAGGATCATCAGTCAGTCTTGCCCGGAGCTCGAGAATTACATCGAAAAAGACTCTGCCGGCGACGAGACGGAGATGCTCATCTCGGCCTGTGTGGAAGAGGCTCTCAAGAAGATCCCAACTCCCTTGCCGCCTCTTTTTGTGAGCTTAAGCTGCACACATTATGGCTATTCACTTCCTCTCTGGGAAAAGGCTTTCCAGGACGCAGGAGTAAAGCTCCTGGCCATCCTCAACCCGAATTCAAGGATGATTGATTCTCTTTTCAAGCCGGAATCCTTGAACAGGTATAAGAAGACAGAAATCACTGTCCGTGTCGTCTCGATGGTCGAAATCAACCGGGAGAAAATCCAAAGCCTCGGAAAATGGCTGCAAAATGTCTCACCCGAGACGGCCGATGCGCTCTCTCACTATGAGCATAACCCTTCGCTTTTCGAGTGGAAGAAATTTATCGAATAATATCGAAACGTCAATTCAAAGTCATGGCGCGGAGTATCATTCTGACAAGACGACGCAGCAATCCGACTAAGTCGTTGCGAGAAATCGAAGATTTCGAAGCAATCAGTTTGAGATTCTTCGCTACGCCCGGAATGACCTTTTCGGGTCAGACCGCCACGCCTCGCTCCCGATGACCTGGAAAAAGAGCCTTCACGAATCCAAGATGAGGACTTCTTTTTTGCCCGCGACAAGCTCTCCCATAACCCAGGCTTTCTGACCGAATCGATCAAAAATCCGAATGGTCTGGTTGGTATATCTGGCTGCGACCACCACGATCATCCCCACTCCCATATTGAATGTGCGAAACATCTCGCGCTTCCCGACCTTTCCCCTTTCTTGGATGAGGCGAAAAATGCGGGGAATCGGCCAGCTCCCTTTCTTGATTCTCACGCTCAGGCCTTCCGGAATGACGCGGGGGATGTTGTCATAGAAACCCCCTCCCGTGATATGAGCCATCGCCTTGACCGGGATCTTTTTGAGGACCTGGAGAATTGGCCGCGTGTAGATCTTCGTCGGACGGAGGAGCTCGGCGCCAAGCCTGCCTTTGACTTCCTCGGGACGGAAAACCTTCCTCACTAAAGAATATCCGTTGCTGTGGAGTCCGCTCGAGGCCAGCCCGATAATCTTATCGCCGGGACGGCAGCGGCGGCCGTCAATGATTTTTTCTTTATCGACTATACCCACGCAGAACCCAGCCAGGTCGAATTTGCCTTTCGCATATAGCTCTGGGAGCTCGGCTGTCTCCCCTCCTACAAGCGCGCACCCCGCTTCCCGGCATCCTTTGACGATTCCCTTCATCAAGTGGACGAGCTTCTGCCGCTCAATCTTCCCGACGGCGATATAGTCAAGGAAAAAGAGGGGCTCTGCGCCGGTGACGACAACATCGTCCACGCACATAGCCACCAAGTCGATGCCCACGGTGTCGTATCTATCCATCATCTCGGCGACAAGGAGCTTCGTCCCGACGCCGTCCGTCGAGGAGACAAGAACGGGCGCTTTCATCCCGCGCAGCCGGGGCATAAATAGGCCGCTGAACCCACCGATTCCTCCCAGGACTTCCTGCCGCGCCGTCTTCTGAACGAGCGGCTTTATTTGGCTAATGAATAGGTCAGCCCTATCGATATCCACACCGGCTTTTTTATAAGTGAGGGCAGACATTTTCTCCTCCCGATTTCCTTCCCTTTATACCACCCCCGGTGAGGCCAAGTCAAACGGAGCTCGGGGTGGGATCGAAGGCTCGCTTCGCCTCCGGATGGCCTTCTCCGCTCACACCCCTCGCTTGATCAAATAAAAGAATGAGAATGAAAATAAAAAGAAGGCTTGAAAGAAAGGCCAGAAGAATTGGACCTTAAGCTCGCCATCGAGAGCCTTCTTGCGGCACTTGTTCACGACTGTGATTTTACCGTCTTCCCGAAGAGTGTAGGTGGCAGTCACGGCGACACTATCCTTCTGAAAACGCTGGGGGATGGTGGCGATCTCGTACCATGTCCCCACGTATCTGTTCAAATCGACATATGGCACGACCTCAAGAGGCTTGGTTTCTATCTTTAATTGGGTAAAGCCAAGGCCAATCTAAATAGAAAGAATCAAAAAATTTTTCATCAATTTGCCCATTCTCCTTTCTGTGCTTTAAACTTGGCACGAGAAGCATCATCAAAATAGCCTATGCTATGATAACAGGTAAGGGTTTATCTTGGAAGA
>Ga0315280_10007704_pt1 | contig 14346 bp, 12 predicted proteins | sample YL17G06_40_MG_FD_203697 | JGI IMG/M metagenome (GOLD analysis project Ga0315280, IMG submission 203697) | Sediment microbial communities from Yellowstone Lake, YNP, Wyoming, USA - YL17G06_40 | ecosystem: Environmental > Aquatic > Freshwater > Lake > Sediment | place: USA: Wyoming | collected...
TCCTTTTGTTAGGTTAAGAGGAGGATAGCAAATCCAAATAAGTATGTCAAGTAAAAAATAACATACCTACATGAGGCAGTCTTTCGTAGCGATATTACAGACTTCTAGAAAAGTGAAGGTGGGCAAGCAATTCAGTCCCCAGATTCCGTTTAGAAATTATCATTGGGAGGAAACCGAAGCGATTTGCTTCTTTCAATTAGATTGCCACGCAGCTTGCAGGTGCTCGCAATGACCTCCGAAATAGTTTTTCAACAACCTGTGAAGATGCAGACCAAATGGCTTCAGAATAAAAGGGGGCAGAGAAGAGTCTGCCCCTTAACTGGACACAAATCAAATGGCCAAATTTCAATCAGCCAGCACAAAACTCATCACATCTGTCTCGGCACGCCTGTTCATCCCATCCCACGACTCCACCTTCCAGTAGATCGTTGAACCACTTGCGTTATTCACCAACTTCGTGACCCCGTTCCACTGGCTCGAAGTGAGGTGCCTCTCAAACTCTCCTCCATTGTCCATCGGATTGGTTATGCTAAAGGAAAGAAAACTCTTCTTCGTAAAGCTGCTGTCATTCCCAAACCAGACCTTAAACTTCTTATTACACTTGTTCTCCCAGGATAAAGTCGGTAATGAGCCCTTTTGGGTGGGCGAGATTTCCGGATTTCCTACTGGTTGACCACCGCCGATCCAAATCATCCTGACATCACTCGTCAGGGTCGTCTTATCAGTTCTTATTCCGATCACCCTCCAATAGACCGGACCTCCCTCTATCCCTGGCACGGAGATGATCTTCTTCAATGTGGAGGATTTCATCTGGATCTCTGTCACTGTCCCGCTCGCCTTCACCTTCACAGGAATCGAGCTAAAGCTTTGATCTAAGGAAAATTGAATCTCGAAGCTCTTAAAGCCTTCTTCTGTCGACCAACTGAACGTTGGAAGATCATAATAGGAGCAGCCTGTAATTCCTTGACCGTTCCATGGGGCGATCAGGTAAAGGGGGAGAGTACCAACCGACAATACCTGAAAAGGAGTTTTTCTGTAAGAGATTGTGCCATCTCCTAATTGTCCATGATCGTTATCTCCCCAGGTCCATAAGCTCCCGTCTGTCTTCAGGGCTACCGTGTGATAACCCCCTGACGCAATGGCTTCCCAGTAACCATCCGAGCTTATCGAAACAGGCGTGCTCTTCCTCACTGTTGTACCATCCCCTAATTCCCCATGCCAGTTATCTCCCCAGGTCCATAAGCTCCCGTCTGTCTTCAGGGCTACCGTATGATAGCGCCCTCCCGCAATGGCGGCCCAGTCCGTCGCTGTCCCAATCAGAATAGGTGCATTTCGATTGACCGTCGTGCCATCTCCCACCTGGCCGTAACCATTATATCCCCAGGCCCAGAGGCTCCCGTCCGTCTTCAGGGCGATTAAATGATAGCCTCCTGCCGCAACGGTAGCCCAGTCCGTCGCTGTCCCAATTCGAACAGGTGAATGTTTATCAATCGTTGTACCGTCCGCCAGCTGGCCATCCAAGTTATATCCCCAGGCCCAGAGGCTCCCATCATTCTTTAGAGCAAGCGTATAATATTCCCCCGCTGAAATCGCAACCCAATCCATCGCCGTCCCAATCCGAACGGGTGTTTGTTTATCAACCGCTGTGCCATCTCCCACCTGGCCATAACCATTATCTCCCCAGGCCCATAAGCTCCCGTCTGTCTTCAGGGCTACCGTATGATAGCGACCTCCCGCAATGGCGGTCCAGTCCGTCGCTGTCCCAATCCGAATAGGTGCATTTCGGTTGACCGTCGTGCCATCTCCCACCTGGCCGTAACCATTATATCCCCAAGCCCAGAGGCTCCCGTCCGTCTTCAGGGCGATTAAATGATAGCCTCCTGCCGCAATGATATCCCAGTCCGCCGCTGTCCCAATTCGAACGGGTGAATATTTATCAATCGTTGTACCGTCTGCCAACTGCCAATTAGCGTTGTATCCCCAACCCCAGAGGCTCCCATCATTCTTCAGGGCAAGTGTATAATAATATCCCGCTGAAATCGCAGCCAAATCCACGGCTGTCCAGATCTCAACCGGGTTCTCGCTGTATCCTATCGTACCGTCCCCTAATTGTCCGTACCAGTTATTTCCCCAGATCCATAAGCTCCCGTCTGTCTTCAGGGCAACCGTGTGATAATCCCCTGTCGCAATGGCGGCCCAGTCCGTTGCTGTCCCAATCCGAACAGGTGAATGTGGGCTAACCGTTGTGTCATCTCCCAGCTGGCCATAACCATTATATCCCCAAGCCCAGAGGCTCCCGTCCGTTTTCAGGGCGATTAAATGATAGCCTCCTCCCGCAATGGCGGCCCAGTCCGTTGCTGTCCCAATCCGAACAGGTGAATGTTTATCAACCGTTGTACCGTCCGCCAACTGCCAATCAACGTTGTATCCCCAAGCCCAGAGGCTCCCATCCGTCTTTAGAGCAAGCGTATAATAATCCCCTGCTGAAATCGCAGCCCAATCTGTCGCCGTCCCAATCCGAATGGGTGTTTGTTTATCAACCGTTGTGCCGTCTCCCAATTGGCCGCGATTATTACGTCCCCAGGCCCATAAGCTCCCGTCCGCCTTTAGGGCTACCGTATGATAAAGTCCTCCCGCAATGACGGCCCAGTCCGTCGCTGTCCCGATCTGAACAGGTGAATGTGGGCTAACCGTCGTGCCATCTCCCACCTGACCATAACCATTATATCCCCAAGCCCAGAGACTCCCGTCCGTCTTCAGGGCGATTAAATGATAGCCTCCTGCCGCAATGATATCCCAGTCCGTCGCCGTCCCGATCCGAACAGGTGAATACTTATCAACCCTTGTGCCGTCCGCCAGCTGCCAATCATAGTTATATCCCCACGCCCAGAGACTCCCATCCGTCTTTAGGGCAAGCGTATAATAATATCCCGCTGAAATCGCAGCCCAGTCCGTCGCCGTCCCGATCCGGACGGGCAAAGGCCGATCCACGGTCGTACCATCCCCAAGCTGACCATTCCTATTCTGACCCCAGGCCCAAAGGCTCCCATCAGCCTTGATCACAAGGGTGTGATAAGCCCCGGCAGCAATCTTTGGAGCTACTGCTCCATAGGCATCTGTAAAAGTAAAGAGTCCAAGCATGAGCACAATTAGAATAAGATGAAAGAACTGAAGTCTCTTTTCCATAATCCTGCCACTCCTCTCATGAATCTTTTCCATCAGATCCTTTCGACCAGACTATTTTATTACTTCACAGAGACAACTCAATAGAAAGCTTTATTTGGGACAAAGATTACTAACATTATTCGAACATGTCAACAAAATCTCTGATCGAAAGAAACCTCTGAAGAAATCAAGAAATGGTTTAGTAGTTTTTCAGAAATCTCCGAAATATCTCTTGACAACACGAAATACTGTGCTAATCTTTTTTTAAATCACTATATTTTGTAGAAGAGAGGAAAATTGGGTTGGTTCACCTGACACAGAATGCATTGACCGTACTTGAAAAGCGGTATCTCCAAAAGGATCTCCAGGGGAGTGTGAATGAGACGCCTGAAGAACTGTTCCGACGTGTGGCGAAGAATATTGCTCAAGCGGACCGAATCTATAACCCCCAGATGGATCTCACTTCCATTGAAGAGCAATTCTACTCCCTAATGGCATCGTTGGACTTCCTCCCCAACTCCCCCACCCTGATGAATGCCGGAAGGGAACTTCAGCAACTCTCCGCCTGTTTCGTTCTTCCCGTCGGGGATTCGATGGAAGAAATTTTCGATGCCGTGAAACAGATGGCCCTCATACAGAAGAGCGGTGGCGGGACAGGGTTCTCCTTCTCCAGGATCAGGCCAAGAAACGATGTGGTAGGTTCTACCAAAGGGATCTCCAGTGGCCCCGTCTCTTTCATGAGAGTTTTCGATACGGCTACAGAGACGGTCAAGCAAGGAGGAACACGAAGGGGAGCCAATATGGGTATTCTTTGTGTGGACCACCCGGATATCCTCGATTTTATCCAATGCAAAGAGGGAGACCACCACTTCAACAATTTCAATATCTCCGTAGCCGCAACGAATGAATTCATGGAGGCGGTGGAAAAGGATGAGGAGTATTCCCTTCGGAATCCAAGGACAAAGGAGATCGTTCGATTTCTCAGTGCCCGGCAGGTTTTTGAAAAGATAGTCTACTGTGCCTGGATGAATGGAGACCCAGGGATCGTCTTCATCGACCGGATCAACCAAGACAATCCCACCCCTCAAGTGGGACAGATCGAAAGCACCAACCCTTGTGGTGAGCAACCGCTCCTTCCCTATGAGTCCTGCAATCTGGGTTCCATCAACCTTTCGAATATGGTGAGAGGCGGAACGGTCGACTGGGAGAGGCTGGGTTCGGTGACCGAAAGGGCGGTCCATTTTTTAGATAACGTGATCGATATGAATCGCTATACCCTTTCTCAGATCGAGGCTATGACCAAGGCCAATCGGAAGATCGGCTTGGGGGTGATGGGGTTTGCCGATCTTTTAATTCGGTTGGGAATTCCTTACCACCATCGAGAGGCCTTGGAGATCGGCGAAAGGGTGATGGCCTTCATTCAGGAAAGGGGGAGGAATGCATCCGGAAAGTTGGCTTTACAGAGGGGTTCTTTTCCCAATTTCGATGGCAGTGCACTGAAAGGCGATTGGGATGCGATGAGGAATGCCACGGTCACCACGATTGCGCCTGCAGGGACGATCTCTATTATTGCGGGGACATCATCAGGAATTGAACCCATCTTTGCATTGGCCTTTATCCGGCATGTCCTGGATGGAAAAGAGCTTCTGGAGGTTAACCCATTTTTCGAAGCATTGGCAAAGCAGGAGGGATTCTATTCGGAAGATCTGATGAGGAAGATTGCTCAAAATGGCAATATTCAACATCTTCAGGAAGTTCCCGAAAAGATCAGAGATCTCTTTGTTACTGCTCACGATATCACTCCACAAGATCATATCCGTATGCAGGCGGCTTTTCAAAAGTATACGGACAATGCAGTTTCCAAGACGGTCAATTTTCCACATGAGGCCACTGTAGACGATGTTGCAAAGGTCTATCAATTGGCTTATGAACTGGGTTGCAAAGGAGTGACCATCTACCGGGACAGGAGCCGGGGAAAGCAGGTTCTCTACAAGGGAGTGGTTCCACTGAACGAGGATCGATCAGAGAGAGAAGAAGAGTGGTCTGTCGTTGAGAGGAGACCGAGGGCTCGCCAGGATGTGATTCATGGTTCCACCCGCAAGATTCGGACCGGTTGCGGGAACCTTTATGTGACCGTCAATGAGGATAAGGAGGGGAATCTTTTTGAGATCTTCAATCAAATTGGAAAGGCGGGGGGCTGTGCGGCTTCCCAATCCGAGGCGATCGGCCGCTTAGTTTCTCTGGCCTTTCGATCTGGGATTGATCCAGAAGATATCATTCGGCAGCTGAAAGGGATCAGCTGCCATGCACCGGTCTGGTATCGAGAAGGAAAGATCCTCTCTTGTGCCGATGCCATGGCTAAGGCAATTGAATGGCACATCCAGGAGAAAGGAAGGATTAAGGTTGAGGCTGAGGTTGCGGGAAATGGTGATCCCCTGCCCAATGATATAAAAGAAGAGAGGGGTCCTATCCTGAATAAATACGTCCCGATCTTTCTGAGGGGAGCATGTCCGGAGTGTGGAGGCCCCCTTCTCTTTGAAGAGGGCTGTATGAAGTGTCTCTGCGGTTACTCAGACTGTGGGTAAAAGAATTTCGGAATGCGGATTGCGGATTTCGAATTGAAAATGAAGTTGAGAGTTCTTATTGGAATAGTTTTATTATTCTGGGGTTCTCTCGCCTACGGTGATGGACAAAAACCGTTCTCCGAATCCCCGACTGTATCCGGGAAAGTATTTTTATATACCGCAAAGAAGTTCGGTGTTCCCTTTCTCAAGGCCTCCATTAAAATTGGCAATGGAGTGTTAGAACAGGGAAAGCCTATTTACCAGATCCAAGCCGATGTCGAGTCTCTTCCCTACCTGGGACTGTTATTTCGGATGAATAATCGCTTCACCTCCATCATGGACGCGGATACCTGTTCTCCGGTTCGATATGTGAAGGAGATTGATCAGGAAGGCCTTCTGATCGAAAGGAAAAATTATTTTCAAACCGTTACATTCGATTCCACCCTTAAGAAGGTGCTGGTAGAAAAGATGGGGGAGAGAGAAAAGCAAGAGATTTCCCTTCCACCCGGCACCTGCGATCCCCTTTCGCTGTTTGCCCGTTATTATTTAAAAGAAGGACTTCATTTAGGAGAGGAGATTCGTATGTCCATCTACGACGGGGTGAAGTTACGTCAGATGGTCTTCCATTCAAAAAAGGAAAAGTTGATGTCAAAACGATATGGAGAGGTGGAAGCTTTCTGTCTCGAATCCACCACCTCTTTTGCAGCTTTTGGAGATAAAGAAGGAATCATTCGTATCTGGTATACGGCCGATAGGGGAAAAACCCCGATCTCGATGGAACTGGAACTTCCCATAGGGAGTGTGAAATTCGAACTGGACGAGGTAAAGGAGAGTTAATCCCCCCTCTCCTCCCTATGGTAAAGGGGGGTTGGGGGGATTTGAAAGTTATTTTCTATTGAAAGGAGGAAGTCATGGCGCAAAAGAAGGTTGCAAAAAAGGCCTCAAAGAAGGGTGTAAAAAAGGGTGACGTTTATCAATGCGGCGTTTGTGGTCTTGCTGTCAAGGTGGATGAGGTCTGCGGGTGCGTCGATGCTTGCGACATCATCTGCTGCGAAAAACCGATGAGGCCTAAAAAACGGGCTTAATCAACCCAGATGTTGCAATATCAAACCCGGGCAGGGATACTTCCAAACCCTTGTAATTGCGGATTTTTCGTAAATGAAGGGTTACAAAGGATCTCACTTTACGTGAAGCCCCTGTTTTGCCTGGAGACACATGCAGCTAACTCCCAAAGGTGCCGCTGCAAGGCTTTTTCAGTACCCCCGCCCGGTTTCGATATTTTTTATTGCAACGGGCGGGTCAACTCATCACCTCATCAAATTTCAGTAGAGATGCCTGCGCGAACATAACGGTGGCAGGGCAGACCGCACCATACAGATTTTCGTGATTCTTGAAGATCGTTAAAGGAGAAGTGCGTAATAATGAGATAAACATTTAGAAGGTTTGAAAGAGAGCGAATTTGAGGGAAAGCTCAGAAGATCAAGGATAGGAATGGAAGGAAGATGAAGGCTCCATATCGTGTCGAGGTGAGGGTTGTTGAGCAGAAGGGTAAATGTGATTTTGGACATCAAGTGGGAGACTGGGTCAGATTCGATGGGGAAGGGATGGAAGGAAAGATTTGCTGGCACTCTCTCTGCAGTATGATCTATAAGGTCCACGGCTTCCTTTATGGAGCTCACTATCCATGGCTGGAGAATAAAGATTTGGCCAGCCATCCCTGCCCAGACTTTAGGAATCCTGTGATTTACCAAATTCGGCGATTCAAGGTTGAATAGCACCTGTCTTTCAACACGATCATAAAGTTAAAGGATGGAAGAAATCTCCACCGATATTCTTGTGATTGGGAGTGGATTGGCTGGCATTGTCTCAGCCTTAGAGGCTGAGAAATTTGGTCTTAACGTCTCCATCGTTGGGAAATTCGCCATCGGGATGGGGACGAATACCTCCATGGCCAATGGTGCCTTCACCACAGCCAATTCCCGTTACTCCAAAGAAGAACATCTCCAAGGGACCTTAGAATCCGGTAGAGGGTTGAACCATCTCCCGCTGGTAAAAACCCTGGTTGAAAATGGGCCTGATGCAATAAAAGGATTAAGAGACTATGGAGTCCCATTGGTGGAGAGGGGGATTGGATATGCTGTCGATCGCCCTAAAGATTCTTCTCAGTTGCCCGGTATTCTTTTAATCAAGGCTCTGCTGGAAAGATTGAAGGGCAGTTCCATCAAACTCTTCCCTGGATTGGTCATTTTTGATCTGGTCGTCGAAGAGGGTGAGGTTCGGGGAGCATTTGGATTCTTGAAAGATGGGAAACCTTGTTTGATTCAATCGAAAGCTGTCATTCTAACTGCTGGAGGGGCAGGGGCGATCTATCGCAGAAATGACAATCAAAAAAGCATCCTCGGCGACGGATATGCTTTAGCCCTCCGGGCAGGCCTTCCCCTGTTCGACTTAGAGTTTGTTCAATTTTACCCACTCGTCTTAGCGGAACCAAGACTCTCCACTTTTATTCTTCTTCCACCTTATCCAAAGGAGATGAGGTTGTTTGATGAGAAGGGAGAGGATCTTTCGGGGAAGCAGGGCATCGAAGGGGATTTAAACAGGGCAGTCATTGTTCAAAGGGATCGTCTCTCCCTTGGCCTCTATGAGGCTTCTCAGCGTGGGGATGTCTATGTGGATCTCACCCAAGTCCCGGAAGAGAAATGGAAACATTACCCTCTCAACTTTTTAAAAAAGTCGAAATTTCCTTTTCGTGAGCGGCCTTTTCTCGTCTCCCCGGCAGTCCATTTCTTCATGGGAGGGATTGAGATCGATGGAGATGGAAGTACAGCTCTCCCTGGACTCTTTGCCGCCGGTGAGGTGGCCTGGGGCATCCATGGTGCCAATCGACTCGGAGGAAATGCCTTGACGGAATGTGCCGTCTTTGGGATCGCTGGAGGTCGGTCTGTTGCTGAATACGCACGTCAGAAGGCATCCGAGCAGAGTCCATCGAATCTTTTCTCAGATATTTCAAAGAGAAGATGGGAGAGAAAGGCCAGAACCTATATCAAAAAAAGAAGAGGGGTCTTTGACCATCCGAGAGACCTGCTGAAGGATTTAAGAGATTTGGCCTGGAGATATGCCGGTCCGGTTCGAGAGGGGGAGTCGTTGGAAAAGGGGCTGGATCGATTGGCTTCCATAGAGGAAAGGATCGAGAGGGTTTATCCTGCCACGTTGAAAGACCTTTTCAAAAAGAGAGATTTAGAGAATGTGGCCCTCCTCCTTAAAGCCATCCTGAAGGGAAGTTTGCTTCGTATGGAGAGCAGGGGTTCCTTTTTCCGTAAGGATTTTCCAAATCAGGATGACCAAAATTGGCTGAAAAATACCTGCTACCGTCTGGAAAAAGAGGAACTCAAAGTTACCCATGTAGATAAATCCGAAATTCGAATATCGAAAGCTTCACCCTGTTAAGTAATGACAGGCCCAATTCGATTCCTGCTAAACGAATTGCTACAGAAAGGGATAAGGGGAAATAGCTTTCATACTTAACAGGGCGAGCAAATTCGAATAGCAAATGACAGAAATTCGAAACAAGTTTAGAACATTTGAATTTTGAGATTGTTTCGAAATTCGTATTTCGTGCTTCGGATTTTCCTGATCTAAAGTTATGCCTATCAGTACAAAAAAAGGGGACAAGGGTTTCACCGGGCTTTTGGGTGGGAGGTGTGTTCCTAAATACCATCTCAGGCCCGAGACCTATGGCACATTGGATGAGCTGAACTCTTTCTTGGGGATGGCCAGGGCCATTTCAAGGGATAGGAAGGTCAAAAAAATGTTACTCACCATTCAGAACAACTTTTTCATAATCGGATCTGAACTTGCCTTGTCGAAAAAGAAAAGGAGTCTTCTAAAGGGGGAAATCACACAAAAGGAGGTCGATTGGCTGAGTCAACTCTCCACTGATTTTGAGGCTTCGCTCAAACCAGAGCCTAAATTCATCATCTATGGGGAGACTTACATTTCCAGTATTTTAGATGTGGCACGAGCTGTTTCGAGAAGGGCAGAACGACTGGTGGCCAAGATGAAATCAAAGAGAATGCTCCAGAACTTAAGAATATTGGAATACCTCAACCGCCTCTCCGATGTCCTTTATCTTCTCGCTCGATATGAAGAGAAGAAGGCCCATGTGAAACCGAAACATCCCTCTTATGAATCCATCCCCTGAAAATTCTTATTGACAACAAAGATCAGGTTTAATATAAAAATGGACAAACAAAACTTTTAGAAGGAGGTTTTTATGAGACGAGCATTCATATTGGGAATTATCGTAGTTTTGATTTTCTGCGTTTCCTCAGCATGGGCTCAGAAGACGGTTCGGCTTTCCATCGCTACAGGAGGCACAGGAGGAGTCTATTATCCATTGGGTGGAGGGATGGCCAATATCATATCGAAATATATTCCCTACGCAGAGGCCACAGCAGAAGTGACAACGGCCTCTGTGGATAACTGCCTTCTGGTGGGAATGGGAAAGGCAGATTTAGCATTAATTATGGCAGATGTGGGATGGGATGCCTATCAGGGAAAGGGGAAATTTAAAGAGAAGGTTCCTCTGAGGACAGTAGCGGTTCTTTATCCGAATAATATGCATGTCGTGACCATTGAGGGCAAAGGCATTGAGAAAATGACCGATCTGAAAGGGAAAAGGGTTTCGACCGGTGCCCCCGGGAGCGGGACCGAGGTAAAGGCCCTGAGAGTTCTTGAGGCTTATGGATTAGATCCGGACAAGGACATAAAGAAGGATAGATTGGGCGTTTCTGAATCAGCCGGGGCACTCAAGGATAGGAAAATTGATGCCTTCTTCTGGGACGGAGGTCTTCCTACTGCTGCGGTGACAGATTTAGGAGCAACGCCTGGAATTAAGATCAAAATCATTTCTCACGGAGATGCGGTTCCCAAGATGAGGGAGAAGTATGGGCCTCTCTATGTGAAAGGCATCATTCCTGCCAAAACCTATCCAGGGCAGGATGTGGATGTAGAGATGGCTGTGGTGTGGAATCTCCTTGTCTGTAACGAAAAGATGAAGGGCGACGTTGCCTATGATATCGTAAAGACTTTATTTGACCACAAACCGGAATTGGTAGCATCCCATAGAGATGCAAGATACTTATCTTTGGAACCCCAAGTTGGAGGTTCTCCTTTCCCACTGCATCCTGGGGCATTTCGATATTTCACAGAGAAAGGGCTTAAAATTAAATAATTGAAACGGAAGAGTTGGCCCCTCCTGACATTGATTGGTATACTGATCGTGGCAGGGGGGGCTTTACTTTCTAAGAAGGTGACTGTCTTCCATTTGGAAAATATGGATCATCCAAGAGCTATCCGTATCAGGGTCAGCCCTTCTGAGCCTTTTTCTATATTCTACATTCATTCGATCTATAAGGTTCCTGTTGTTGAGGAATTCCAGGCTGAAAAAGATGCGATTGTCCTTAAAGGGGTTAGGACGAAGAGTCCTGCTGTTATGGAATATTATGGATTTGAGGATATGAAAGAATTCCATCCAATGGATCAAAAGTTGGGTGCTATCTATTTTAAATGGGGGATCGGGGAAGGCCAGGGATTGATCGTCAGAGATAAGAAGATCTACTTGAGTGAGGTTGGAGAAAAGGGAGATCGGATTCGATTAAGAGTGGAATCGGTCTCTTTGGGAAGATATCTTCTGTCGCTGGTTCATAAAGCCGATCAAGAAGGAATATTGTAAAGGTTGGGTAGTCCCAATCTGTCACCCTGAATTTATTTCAGGGTCTCATGAGATGCTGAACCAATACTGAATCAAGTTCAGCACAAGGTTCAACATGACAGAAAGAAGATAGGAAGAGATCAATGGAAGAGGGAAAGAGAAAAGAAAATCAGGAAGTGGTGATTACAGAAGAAGCCCTGAAAGAGGCAGAGAAGTATATCGAAGAAGAGGAGGGTCCTTCTCGCCGGCTCATGGGTCGGATGGATATTTTCATCACCGTTGTGGCGGTGGTAATGTCACTCATTCACCTCTATGCCGCCATCGGGATCATCATGACCCATGTTTTAAGGGGAATCCATGTCATGTTTGTCCTCTTCCTCTCCTTTCTGGTCTTTCCATCCTTCAAGCGGTTTAAAAACCGAATCATCTGGTATGACTTCGTTCTCGCACTGCTCGGAATCGCCGTGATCGTTTATATGCTGATCGACTTTGAAGATTTTATCTACCGCTCTGTCGTACCGAATTTCTGGGACCAATTTTTTGGGATTATATTGATTCTATTGGTCTTGGAGGCGACACGGAGGACAACGGGCTGGATCATGCCTGCGATCGTTATTGCCTTTCTCGTATATGCTTTTATTGGACCGGAACTCCCAAACCCTTGGACACATCGAGGATATGACATCGGTCGCCTTGTGGGTCATATGTATATGACCCTCGAAGGAATCTTTGGAGTTCCGATCGATGTCTCATCCACCTTCATCATCCTCTTCACTATTTGGGGTGCCTTTTTAGAATTTTCAGGGGCAGGAAAGTTCTTCATAGACTTTTCTTTTGCGGCGATGGGTGGAAAATCTACCAGCGCGGGTCGGACTGTGACACTGGCCTCTTTCCTCCTGGGTGGTCCCTCCGGAAGTGGCGTGGCAACAACAGTCACATTGGGAGCTGTGGCCTATCCCATGCTGGCCAAGGCTGGATACAGTAAAGAAGCGGCAGGCGGGCTCCTTTCTGCGGGAGGAATTGGGGCGATCCTTTCACCTCCTGTCCTGGGAGCAGCCGCCTTTATCATCGCTGAATTTTTAAAGATCTCTTACTTAGATGTGATCGTCATGGCTTGTATTCCAACTTGTCTCTATTATTGGTCTATCTTCTTAATGGTAGAATTGGATGCTAAAAAGTTCGGGGTCAAAGAGATCGTCTTTGATAAAACATATAGTTTGGGCCAACTTACCTACCTCTATGGATTTCATTTCATCTCTCTTATCGCCATTGTGGGAATCATGGTCATCGGTTTTACGCCCATCATGGCCGTCTTCTGGTCAACGGTCATTACCTTTGCAGTTAGTTTCATAAGAAAAGATACAGCCCTTACACCCAAGAAATTAGTGAAGGCATTGAGAGGAGGGTCGATCGGGGTTCTGAGCGTTGCCGCTACCTGTGCGGCCGCTGGAATCATTGTAGGAGTGGTCACGCTGACAGGCCTGGGGTTAAAGTTCAGTTCGATCATCATCGCCTATGCCGGAGGAAGTATCCTCTTGACAGCGATCTATACGGCGATGATCGTTTGGATCATCGGACTGGCTGTTCCGGTCACGGCCTCCTATATCATTTCTGTTGTCATTTGTGCACCGGCATTGATACAACTGGGAATCCCTGATTTTGCTGCCCATATGTTCGTCTTCTACTATGCCATTCTCTCAGAGGTTTCTCCGCCAACGGCTCTCTCCTGCTTTGCCGCGGCTGCCCTAACAAAGGGGAACCCGTATAAGACAACCATGTATGCCTGGAAATATACTCTGCCAGCCTTCATTGTGCCTTTTATGTTCACCGTTGATCCTAAAGGAATTGGTATCTTGCTAAAAGGGCCGGTGCTGGATGTGATGTGGACGACAATCACTGCCTTTATCGGGATTGCAGCTCTGGCAGGTGGTGTTGAAAATTGGTTTTTAAAGAAGACGACTCTTTATGAACGGATCATGCTCATCGTGGCAGGCCTGGCACTGGTCTATCCCCAACCTCTATACGATATTGTTGGGTTTGGTTTGTTGGCGATCGTGATCGTATTACAAAAGTTAAGAAAAGACGAAGAACAACCTTCTTTCACAGGTGCACGCTGAAGTCGCCCACCTTCGGGTTGACCAACCGAGCATAGTTGCTATATTTGATCCGCAGGGTTTCTACATGATTTCCTGCCTGAAAAACGATGAATTCATCCTCGGTGAGAACCTGATCGACCCATACCTCTAAATTGTAGAGGTTGCCAAAGGGAGGCATGGCTCCGATCTCACAGTCGGGGAAGAGTTCTTGAAACTCCTCCTCTTTCACCATCGCCACTTTTCTTGAGTTGAGCACGCCTTTCAGTTTCTTCATCTCCACCCGATAACTGGCAGGTAAAACCAACATGACATTCTTCCCATTGACCTTCACCATCACCACCTTGGCCATCTCTTTTCCAGGGACATGCTGAGCCGCTGCGATCTCCTGAGCTGTATAGACCCTCACATGGTAGCCTAATTCGTAAGAAACCTGGTTCTGTTCTAAATAGTCCCTAAGCTTCTTTAAAACAGTCACATCGATCACCTCCTCTCAAATAATCTGTAATAACCAAACTCGAGGCACCAACAATCAAATACTATACAGGGGTCAAATAGATTTGAGTAATTGGTAATTGGAATTACGTAGAAAATAAAAAAATATTTCCTCCCCCCCTTGCGGGGGAGGATTAAGGTGGGGGGTATCCCGTTCTATTCACCCCCACCCACACCCTCCCCCATCAAGGGCTGATCTTAGCACACACTTGACACCGGGGGTGGAAGATGCTATAAGGGGTTCATGTATGTTTGCGGTCGACATTTTACCCAATCCATTGTGGATCGGATTCAAGAGACTGTCCGAACAGAGCCA
>Ga0315280_10007707_pt1 | contig 14342 bp, 8 predicted proteins | sample YL17G06_40_MG_FD_203697 | JGI IMG/M metagenome (GOLD analysis project Ga0315280, IMG submission 203697) | Sediment microbial communities from Yellowstone Lake, YNP, Wyoming, USA - YL17G06_40 | ecosystem: Environmental > Aquatic > Freshwater > Lake > Sediment | place: USA: Wyoming | collected...
GCGCCACCTCCTGAAATATCTGGTCGAAGCTTCGCTGCAAAAAGGTCGAGTAGATGCACACCACCGGTTTTAAACCGCCCTTGGACAGGCCCGCTGCAATATCCACAGCCGCACTTTCCGCAATACCCACATCGTAGAACCTTTCAGCAAATCTTTTGCGAAATTCCACAAGTCCCGTGCCGTCGCACATTGCCGAGGTTATTGCAACAATTCTCTGGTCTTTTTGTGCTAACTCTGTCAGATGTTCGCCTAAACAATCGGTAAAACTCCGCCTGTCCCCGCATCTTCTGTCGAAGACAGAAACGGGGGCTGACTCGATTGTATCGCCGTTTATCTTAAATGGCCCTGTCGAATGAAATTTACTGGGATGAGAATTGGCCGGACGAAAACCCCAGCCTTTTACTGTGTAAACGTGCAGAATCGCCGGATGATTCAGCCCGGCCAACGCCTTGAATAATTGTATAAGTGAGCCGATATCGTGCCCGTCAACAGGACCAAAGTACGGAATGTTCAAGCTCTCAAACATCTGACTGGCCGGCAGCACCATTCGAATGCCTTTCTTAATCCGCTCAATCGCTTCATCAACAGTTTTGCCGATGACGGGCATGTGCTCAAGGATATTGCGGGTGGTCTTGCGCAAATCCTCGTATGTCTGGCTTAGCCGCACCTTCGAGAAGTATTTTGCCACCGCACCCTGTGTGGGGTCTATTGCCATCGAGTTGTCATTAAGCACAATTAGTAATTGCCTCTTGACCAACCCGAGATTATTTAGTGCCTCAAATGAGACTCCGCTAACGATACTGGCATCTCCAACTACCGCTACGATTTTGTCGGTCTTATTTTGGTGAATCTCTCCTATCGCCATCCCGATTGCGGTCGCTATTGCAGTCCCTGCGTGGCCGACAACGAACTGGTCGTATACGCTTTCAGCCGGGTTTGGAAAGCCGCTTATCCCGTCCGGCTGGCGAAGATGCGAAAATTTATCTTTTCTGCCGGTGATGATTTTGTGCGTGTAACACTGATGGCCGACATCCCACAGTAATTTGTCTTGTTTGAAATCGAAGACATAGTGCAGCGCCAGCGTCAGTTCCACCACGCCGAGGTTGCTGGCAAGGTGTCCGCCGGTTTTGCTGACCGAATCGAGAATAAACCCTCGTATTTCATCCGCCAGAGTTCTTAACTGCGGCATAGAAAGCTTCTTGACATCCGCCGGACTATTAACCTGCTCTAACAGATTACCCATCTTGACCATTAAATATGAAATTCGAAATCCGAAATATGAACCACAAACCCTTTGTAATATAATACTTTATCATAAAAATACCATCAAAAACGCCTTGAGCTGGTCCGCAGGGCAGACCTGTGGCAAATTAGGCTTTTTGTTGTAATATCGGCTGGATTCTATTACATACTACCACTTTTGTAAGTGAAAAGGCCTAAAAGGGGAAAATAACCCCAGACAAAGAGCAATCGTTTTTGTGATAGCAGTGTTCCTGGCCCGCCTTTAGCGAAAAAAGGCTTTGTGTTTTAGTGATAAGAAATGGCCAAGGTCCGTGTCAGGCGGTGGTTTCTTCAGGCACCGGTGGTGGAGTCCCTTTTGCTCTTTTGGACTTTTTCGGCGGCTTTGGCTTTTTTTCCTTCTTGGCTGCTATAGCTCCGCCAGCCGGAGACGGCCTGCTTAGCATAAAGGCTGCACCGACTACCACCCCTGCCACCACAACGGCCCCAATCATAATGTACCAGATTGCGCCCTGGACTTTTGCCAGGATGGAGGGCACCACGCCTTTTAGTCCTGCCACGGCCACGACCGCAGTATAAAGAAACAGCACCAAAGGCAAAAACAGCAGCATTCCCAAGGTATTACTTATCACATCCGGCTCCAGCTCAATATACGCTGGAGCTATTGCGGCTGCCTCTGCTACAAGTTGTGGAGCGGCAATTTCCTCTTCGGGAATCTCACCTGCGGCAAGTTCAGCCGGGGCTTCGAGCTCCTCTGCTTCTTCTACCGGGCCAGATTTGGCTGGGGCCGGCTCCTTAGCCTCAGCTCCCTCGGCGGCATAAATCTCATCGAGAATAGCACCTAATGAGGTGTCATCAGCCTGCAGCGAAAGGTCCAGCAGGCCTGAGCCGCTGCCGAAGGTATCCATACTTACATCTTCCTCAATCTCTTCCAATGATGGTTCAGGCGTACCTGTCGTGCCTGTTGTCCCCATAGTGCCTGTAGTCTCGGCCATCGTGTCATCTGTCACCTTGTAATCCTGGTCGGTTTCCCCCAGAACGTTGATTCCTTCACCGGTCAGAGCGGTGTCTGCGCTGGTCAACTCGCTTTCTGGAAGGGGAACTCCTGTCTCCGGCGCCAATAGAATCTCTTCTGTGTCTGCTGCCTGTTCGGCTGGTGCAGGAGTTTCTACCTCTGGGATTTCCGGCTCCGGTGTCTCTATCTCTGGTGCTTGCGGCTTTGCGGTCTCCATCTCCGGGATTTCAAACTCTGGCAGCTCAAGTTCCGGAGCTTCTGGTGGAGAGGGTTCTTTAGATGCCATAATGCTTGTGTCGGCCATCAATGCTTCGACTTCATCTATCTTAAAGAGCAAATGAGGCCCATCCCGAAACTCTCGCAGCTTACCCTGTCTGACAATCTGCTTTAATTCTTCCTCTGTTTTCTTAAGCTTTTCAGCGGCTTCCTGTAATGAATAAAACATACCAGCCATATTACTTATCTCCCACAAGTGGTTTCTTACACTTTTTTAGCTTTCAAAAAACGTGTCCGACTGTAAGTATTCTATCGCAGAAGTTGTAAATATGCAACTTTTTTTTGGCGAAAATGCTGTAAGTTAATTAAGGGAAGGCAATTCCGAAAGTTGTTCGTCGCAAAAGGCGATTTTATTGCAATAATGAGGGAATATGGGTAGAATGGTTATTTTAGAGCCTGTTATCTGAACCTATTCGGGGTGTAGCTCAGTTTGGCAAGAGCGCCTGCTTTGGGAGCAGGAGGCCGCTGGTTCAAGTCCAGTCACCCCGATTATTTATAAGCCCTTGTAACTTAATCAGTTGCAAGGGCTTTCCTTTTTGAGACTGATAGAATTTCCCCCAAAAAATCACCTTGAGCGTAAAAATAGCGCAAAGTTTCAGTCGGTTCTGAGTGCGCACCGAGTATGCAGCCAGTGTGCAGTGGGTGGTGAGTGAGGGCTGGATACTCCAATTGCAAGTGGCATAGTTTTTGGGGGTCAGGTCATGCCCTTCCACAATGGCGATCTCTTCGCCGGTCAGGCCGTAAAGTTTGTAAACTTTCTTGCCAATTTGCTTTGATAACATAATAGCTTTATTGCTTTGGCTTTTGTCGAATAGACCAACCAGTTTACATATTATTTGACAGCCCACTCGTCAGCCAAGAGTTCGGCCTGTTTTAGAACATTTTCCGTGGCAAGTAGCTGTTTATCCGGCGGATATCTGTTGACCGCGTCCTACCGGACGCTACTATCTATGGCTTAGGTGGCCCCCATTTGGGTGCTTTTGCTGGCCCCCTTTTCAGCGCTTCTCACCAGGCTCCGGAATCACCACGTCAGGAGCGTTGGTGCATGTGTCAGGGCACCACCTGATCATCATGATATTTGCCCATGCGGCATTCTCAAACAGGAGCACATACTGCCCGTTTGACCTTTTGGTGACGGTCATCCCATAAGAAGCATCTACCTGTCCTTGGCTGCCTTTCCAGCCATTTGCCACATTTTGTTGCAGGGTGCCTACCAGGCTACCGTCTGATTTATTCAAAATGCGAATATGTCCGTAGCCGTAGAGTATAAAGAGATAGTCGCCGGCAACACTAAATGCAGATGGTTGTCCGCCGCCATAATTAGTGTCTGGAGTATACTGTTTATCCTCATACGGTAAATTTGCTACTGTATAGCTTGAAGTGCGATTACTAGTTGACCAGCCATTGAATCTCTTAACCTGTAGGAACGTGCCCCAGTTTTGGTTTGGCACCTCGCCCGCAATATACATAACATCCTCATCAGAATCATAATAAAGCCTTCGGGTATCGGAAAATTCAGGAGCCGGAGTTGATGTCGCATTGGAAGCATCCCAAATAGGGTTGTTGTTGGCATCTAATCCGCCGTATTGATATTGAATAATGAAATCTGGATTGTCGGCAATGGTAAATAAGTCGCCATTTTTAGCAATGCACCAATAACAGTTATATTTATTGTCCTTTTTGGGCTTGCCATACCATGTTTTGGTTGTTGCATTATAAAAGTGGTTATTGGTATCACCGCCGGCTCCCATCATAGCAGACGGTACCAATACCTCGCCATCGGTTGAAGTTTCCTGACGGTATAATTCCCACATATACCCCTCCTGGCTACTTCGGCCGACAAAGAGCTTTCCGCCAATCCTCCAGGCTCCGGCGCCTAAAGATCGCGAGCCGACATCACGGTTTTGGTCGACACGGTAATCGTTTGGATACTTAAACCTGTCAACCGTGAAGCCTTTTAAAGACCACTCTGTGCCAGGGATTGTTTTAGTATAATCGAGCGAGTAATGGTGGTATTTTGAATATACCTCCGTTTCGTTGTCAGGGTCAATACCTGCACAGTCAAGCGATGTACCGGCAAAAACCCTCCATTGAAGGTTAGCCGATGCATTCCATTTTTCAATACAGTCGCCCCAAAAAGTGCCATAAACGCAACCGGTATATATATTATCATTGGCATCAACCACGATTGATTTAATCCAGTGTAATTTGGCAGAATTGGTAAATGCCCCTGCGGTTCCTGAGAATATGCCTTTATCGGCGCCAAAAGATCCTACTTTTGTTGGTGTTCCGCTTATGTCATAAATCCAAACCTGACTATGTTCATTTAAGCCACCTACCAATAATTGGCCGCTATTATTTACAGCCACAGACAAGGGTTTCACGAAATCGGTAATTTCAGGGCCCGGTGTGCCCGTAGAAGAAAATGATCTCACTTTTTCGCCCCACCACATTGGGCCATTATTGGGTGGTTGCACACTGGAAGTGCTATAAATAACCACCCAGATATTACCGGTATTATCAACAGTAAGCTTTGTAGGGTTAGCACAAGCCCAGCTACGCTCTTCAGTCATAGTGGAAATATTTAACACACGGATCTTTCCATCGCCAAAATCACTGACGTATAGTCTGCCATTTTTAATAAATAAACCTTCAATATCTTTGCCACTAAGGAATGGAGTATAACCTCCCTGTGCACCACCATGAGGAGCTCTTAATATACCTTTTCCTGGAGCACCATAATAAACATAATGATCATCGGCAGCTACTGATTTAACCGGGTCGCCAAAACCCGATTCAAACCTGTCGTACCGGGCGATAAAACCACCGTCGGATGCATTGTATGAAGCGCCACCGCCCCAAGTTTCTGCATAGCCGGCACTAAACACATGGCCATTCGGGCTAACACATACGTCGTCCAATGATTCGGTTACATTTTTTTTACCATTCATATCCATGTAGGTGTTCCCCAACCAGGATGTAGAATAAGTCCCCGGGGGATCAAACGCTACTTCACCAAAGATTGCCTGTGAAGCGCTTAATAGAATAAAGGTCGCCAGTGTTGCGGTTACTTTCACGGTACAACGCTCCTTATGTCTGTTGATCATTGCAATACTGTATCTGGGATTTCCCATATGACATCATAAACAGTACTCCTGCACGCTACGGCCTTCATAATAGCACAATATGCGGTTTGATTTCAACGCCTCTGAGCGTAAAATAGCGTAAAGTTTCAGTTGGTTGTGAGTGTGTAGCCAGTATGCAGCCAGTATGCATTCAGTATGCAATCTGTTTTAACGCCAAAATAGACCATATAAGTATAGAATTAATAATGGCTTATGAATGGAGTTGATTTTTTGGGAGCAGGAGGCCGCTGGTTCAAGTCCAGTCACCCCGATTTTCGTAATTTACCGCCAGACAGGACCATCCAAGTATAGTTCTAACCGCAATTCCAGACAAGCAATCGCACATAAGAAATTAGGATTTGACAGCCGGCAATGGACAGTGCTATATTGCCGAAGCTGGAGTTCATTGGTTATTGGTGATTAGAGTTCCGGAGCGCAAAATTTGTATCTGCCTCCTGCGATACACGATTTACCTGTCGCGAAACTTTGAGGATGTGATTTATGAGGTATCTATCCCGATTTGTAATGTTATCTGTTCTGGCAGTGTTTATTCTGATATCGGGTTGTAGTCAAGGAGAGAAGGCCTGTTGTCCGGCGGCAGCCGGCAAAGGGGCGCCGACTAAAAAAGTGCTGATTGTTACCGGTGCGGACCACCCGGCGCACGATTGGCGGCAAACGGCCCCGGCCCTTGCAGAGGTGCTCCGACAGGACCCGCGTATGGCGGTCGAGGTGGTTGAGGACCCGAATTTTTTAGGGTCGCCGAAGCTTAACGATTATGATGTAGTTGTGTTGCATTTTATGAGATGGGAGCAACCAGCACCGGGCCAGAAGCAGCGAGAAAACCTGCGCAAATTCGTGCGAAACGGTAAGGGTTTATTCATTTTACATTTCGGCTGCGGAGCCTTTCACGATTGGCCCGAGTTCCGCAACCTTGCCGGGCGGGTCTGGGACCCGAACCTGAGAGCACATGATCCGAGAGGACCCTTCCGTGTTGATATTATAGATGCCAACCACCCCATCACAAAAGGGGCGCAGTCGTTTGAGACCGAGGACGAGTTATACACCTGCCTTGCGGGCGAGCGTCCTATCAAACTGTTAGCAACCGCTCACTCGAAGGTGGACGGTAAGGAGTATCCAATGGCATTCGCATTCAAATACGGTAAAGGTCGCGTGTTTCACAGTGCGTTAGGTCACGATGTTGTGGCCATCCGTAACCCCAGCGTCGCTGAGCTTTTCCGCCGGGGCTGTGCCTGGGCAGCAGACCTGCCGCCTGTGCCAAAGTAATCGTAAATTGAAAATAGTAAATTGAAAATCGTTAGAGGAGAAGCCAAATGAAGGTCGGATTTAATATGTTGTTGTGGACCACTCACGTTACTGAGGAGCATTTACCCATTCTGGAAACACTTAAGAAGACCGGCTATGACGGCGTTGAGATTCCCCTCTTCGAGGGGAAAATCGCACACTTTGAAAAGGTTGGTAAAGCGATCCGGGATAATGGCCTGGCCTGCACATCTGTGACGGTCATTCCGGACGAAATGCACAATCCTATCAGCAGCGATGCCGAGCACCGTAAGGGAGCGGTAGATTATCTTAAGTGGGCAATAGATTGTTCACAGGCACTTGGCTCTGAGATTCTGTGCGGGCCTATCTATCAGCCGCTGGGTGTTTTCACCGGCAAAGCTCCCACCGAGGAGGAAAAGAGGCGCGCAGCCGAGGTGCACTGCAAAGCCGCTGATTTTGCTGCCAAAGCAAACGTGACTTTGGCTGTTGAATACCTCAACCGGTTCGAGTGCTACTTTCTAAATACAATGGCTGACGCAGCGGCCTACGTCAAACGAGTTAACCACCCCAACGTTGGTGTGCTGTTCGACACCTTCCACGCGAATATCGAAGAAAAAGACCCCGTCGGCTGCATCGGTAAATACATTGACGTAGTCAAGCACGTGCACATCAGCGAGAACGACCGCGGCACGCCGGGTAAGGGGCATATTGACTGGCCAGGGACTTTCAAGGCGTTACGGTCGGGTGGATACGATGACTGGCTGGTGATTGAGGCATTCGGAAGGGCACTGCCGGACCTTACTGCCGCCACCCGTGTCTGGCGAGACTTCTTTCCCAGTGCGGAGGAAGTTTATACCGAGGGACTCAAGTTCATTAAAAAACAATGGCAGGCTGCTGCTCGAAAGTGACGGCATAGCGCACCACTTAGTAGGTTTCTGTTTTGCAAAGCTCTGCCAAAGTAGAAAACTTGCTTTTCTGAGGAGAAGCTATTATGCGGACAATACATTCGCGGGTTATTCAAATTACATTGTTATTTCTATTGGTTTCTGTTGGTTCTGTTGCTGGTGAGGAGGGTTTTAAGCCCCTATTTGACGGTAAGACCCTTGAAGGATGGAAGGCGCCGGATATGAGCTACTGGTCGGTGGAGGATGGGGCCATTACCGCTCGGTCCACGCAGCAACACCCCGTGACGGCGAATCAATTCCTGGTCTGGCAGTTAGGTGAGCTGGATGATTTCGAGCTGATGCTAAAGTATCGCATCAGCGGAACCCCTGAGGCCAACTCCGGCATCCAGATTCGCAGCCGAGTTGCACCGGATGGCCACGCCATCGGCTACCAGGCCGACATCGACCTGGCTGGCCAGTGGGCAGGAGCACTCTATGATGAACAGAGTCGAGGCATGCTTGCACAGCGTGGGCAGAAAGCTGTCATCGATGTCGATGGCAAGATAACCCACACCGCAATACCAGATGCGGAGGCCCTCTTGGCAAACATCAAAAAGGATGACTGGAACGATTACCACATCATAGCTCGCGGCAACCATATCATTTTGGAGATAAACGGCAAGGCAACAGCCGATGTAACTGACAACGACCCGAAGGAGCATGATTTTTCCGGGGTGCTTGCTCTGCAGTTGCACGCCGGTCCGCCGATGAACGTCCGGTTCAAAGACATTATGCTTAAGCGACTGAAATTAGAGAATAGAAAAAAGATTGTCTTAGTGGCCGGGCCTCGCAGCCACGACTACGGCTCACACGAGCACAATGCCGGCTGTTTGCTGCTGGCGAAATGTCTGAACGAGAATATGCCTGACATTTATGCGGCGGTCTATCGTAACGGCTGGCCGAAGGACCCAACGGCGCTTGATAATGCCGATGCGATAGTGATTTTCTGCGATGGTGACGGGGGAAATGTGGCCCTGCCGCACTTTGCGGAGATTGACAAGCTGATGAAAAAAGGCGCGGGTATTGCCTTTATCCATTACGCTCTGACAGTTCCAAAGGGCCAGGCAGGTAACTATATGCTCAACTGGCTCGGCGGATACTATGAGACATTCTGGTCGGTCAACCCGTTCTGGACAGCGGAGTTTAAGCAGTTACCCGACCATCCGATTACACGCGGCGTCAGGCCCTTTAAGATAAATGACGAGTGGTACTATCACATGCGGTTTGTGGAAGATATGAAAAACGTAACACCAATCCTGACCGCGATTCCGCCTGACGACACACGCAAGGGGGCGGATGGTGCTCACAGCGGTAATCCTTATGTTCGCGAGCGAATGGGAATGGCAGAGCATGTAGCGTGGGCGTGCCAGAGACCAGATGGCGGGCGGGGATTCGGCTTTACCGGCGCACACTCGCACTGGAACTGGGCGCATAACGACTTCCGTAAACTTGTACTTAACGCACTTGTATGGATTACGGGAGCCGAGGTGCCTGGCGAGGGTGTGCCCTCGAAGACCCCAACCATTGAAGAGCTCCAGGCCAATATAGATGAGCCGAAGCCGGAAAATTGGAAACCGGAGGAGATTCAGCAAGAGATTAAGCAGTGGAACCGCCCGTAGCATGGGCACTAAGTGATTTAGGATTTGTAGAGGCAGAAAGGAGTGCGTTTATGCGAAGGTTAGTTGTGGTAGCTGTCGTGGCAGGTTTCATTGTTTGTGCAGGCTGTGCAGTTCTGGAGACCAAACCAAAGAAGCTGTGCCGACTACCTGTGGAAGAGTACGTTGACAAAATGAAGGCCGGCTGGATCGGGCAGATGGCAGGTGTCGGCTGGGGCGGGCCTACCGAGTTTCACGCACAGGGCAAGATTTTGCCCGAAAATGAGGTGCCGCAGTGGAAGCCGGAGATGGTAAATCAGTTCGAGCAGGATGATATCTATGTCGAAATGACCTTCCTGCGGACTCTTGAATTGTACGGGCTGGATGTCCCGATTCGCCAGGCAGGTATTGATTTTGCCAACAGTGGCTATCCGCTATGGCACGCCAACAACGCAGGGCGGACTAATCTGCGAAACGGCATTGCGCCGCCCGATTCAGGCCATCCCAAATTCAACAAGCACGCTGATGACATCGATTATCAGATTGAGTCGGACTTCTCGGGCCTGATTGCGCCAGGGCTGCCGAATATGGTCATAGAACTGGGTGAAAAGTTCGGGCGTCTGATGAACTACGGCGATGGTCTTTACGGCGGTCAATTCATCGGTGGGATGTACGCCAAGGCCTTTTTTGAAAATGATATAGAAAAGATAGTTCTGGCCGGCCTGAATTGCATTCCCGCAAAAAGCCAGTACGCCGAGTGCATCCGTGATGTGCTTGACTGGTATAAGACTAACCCCGATGACTGGCAGAAGACCTGGCAGCTTATCGAAGAGAAATATAATCTTAACCCCGATTATCGCCGCGCCTCCTGCGACAAGGGCAAATTCAACATTGATGCAAAGATTAACGGCGCATACATTGTAATGGGTCTTCTCTACGGTAAAGGCGACCCGGACAAGACGATTATTATTACGACCCGCTGCGGCCAGGATTCCGACTGCAATCCCTCCAGTGCCGCGGGCATACTGTTTACGACCATCGGTTTTGCGAAGCTGCCCGACAAATTCAAATCTGCCTTGAACCCGGAAGGTAAGTTCAGTCACACGCCATATAATTTCCCAACTCTGGTAGAAGTTAGCGAAAAACTTGCGCATCAGGCGGTTGTGCGTTCTGACGGCAAGGTGGTGAAAGACCGCGAGGGAAAAGAGGTTTTTGTGATTCCGGTCAAACGGCTCAAGCCGACTAAGATTGAACAGTGCTGGGAGCCAGGGCCGATTGCAAACAGCCGATTTACACAAAAGGAGATGGCTTTAATTACTGTCGTGGCAGGGAAAAACATATCCGAAGCGGTTGCAAAGTTCGCGCCGGGCTGGAAGGTAGCCAACTGTGGCCCAGATATGGAGCCGGGGTTATATGCAGAGATGCTCGGCAAGAAGAATGTTCTTGTAACGCACCCGCTGGACCGCAACACCGGCTGTGTGCTGTCGAATAAAATAAAGATTCCCGATGGCAAGAAGACAAAGCTTCGGCTGGTTGTCGGCCATCATCCGCAGGGCGACTGGGTTCTATTAGTTAAAGCCGACGGTAAGGAGCTGTTTAAGACGCCTGTCGGTAAAGAAACGGCAAAGGACGGCTGGGTGTTAATTGAGGTGGACCTCTCCAAATACACCGGCAAGGAAGTAAAGTTGGAACTTGTGAACCAGCCAAGCGGCTGGGCGTTTGAAGCGGGCTACTGGGCAGAGATTAAACTTGTAAGCGAGTAGCTGGAAGTGTAAAGGTTCTGCACTTTCAAAGAAATAGGTTGTTAGGCTGCCGGTTTCATTTTCATCCTTCGTAGTACTACGGAGAATGGAAGCTTACAAAAATTTGGCCGGGGGCGTCATACTACCGGACAACGACTTTCGGTATGCCCTTAAAAACAGAGCCGACCAATCTGTGACTCTCTAAAAAATAGTTTGCTCTACCGCTACTTATATCTTGCTTGAAATCCCCACTTTTGCGCCATTCTGGGCTGCTTTTCGACAATTTTTCAAAAAATCACCAATTTTCTACAAATTGGGAAAATTCTTAAAGAATTTGTTGAACAGCTTTTAGTTTTTGCTCATCAGAATAGTAAGAAATGTGGTATAATAGTATTTAGCGGTTTTTAGAAAATCAAACGCAATTTTAAGGAGGTAAGTTATGATTAGAAAAGAGATATTAACAATTCTATCAGTGGTATTATTTGCAGGAACTGGTCTTTACGCTGGTCCTGTAGATAAAATCTTTACCGCGAGCGGTCATATAATCTATGTTGATAAAAATGCCAACGGCTATAACAACGGCACAAGCTGGGATGATGCCTACACATACCTGCAGGATGCACTGGCTGATGCCAATTCTGCGGAAAAGCCGGTCGAGATTCGGGTGGCACAAGGGATGTATCGGCCTGACAGGAGCTCGACTGAGCCCAATGGCACGGGTGACCGAGAAGCCACGTTCCAACTCATTAATGGCGTAGCTCTGCAAGGTGGTTATGCTGGCTTCGGTCAGCCAGACCCCGATACCAGAGACATAGACTTCTACGAGACGGTACTGAGCGGCGACCTGAACGGCGATGACATCGAGGTAAATGGTCCTTCCGACCTGCTGGACGAGCCAACCCGGGCCGAGAATAGCTACCACGTCGTAATCGGCAGTGGAACGGATGAGACGGCTGTCATGGACGGCTTCATCGTAACTGCTGGCAATGCCGACGGCCCCTGGCAGCAGCATTACCACCGCGGTGGGGGGATGCTCAATGACTCCGGCAGCCCCACAATCGCCAACTGCACGTTCAGAGGGAACGCGGCAGAAGAGGGCGGCGGGATGAACAACGGGTGGGTTGGTAGCCCCACACTGACCAATTGCACATTCAACAGGAACTCAGCGGACTGGAGTGGTGGCGGGATGAGCAACGCAGAAGCTGACCCCACGCTGATTAACTGCACATTCAGTGGGAACTCAGCACGCTATGGCGGTGGGGGGATGGAGAACTCATTCAACAGTCCCATACTAATCAACTGCCGGTTCAGCGGCAACTCAGCCATCATCGGTGGCGGGATGGACAACTTTAACAATGACTTGAAGTTGACCAACTGTACCTTCGTGGGGAATTCAGCAAACGACGTTGGCGGCGGAATTTCCATCTTCCACTTCAGCATTCTGACGGTGACCAACTGCACCTTCAGCGGCAATCGGGCTGTGTTTGGTTCTACGATATACAGCTACGATATCTGGCTAACGTTAACCAATTGCATCCTCTGGGACGGTTGGGACGAAATATGGATCGAAAGGTCCTTACCAATGACTATAACCTATAACGATGTGCAGGGTGGCTGGCCCGGGGAGGGCAACATCGACGCCGACCCGTGTTTTGCCCAGCCGGGCTATTGGGACCAAAATGGAACTCCAGATGATTTGAATGATGATTTCTGGGTCGATGGCGACTATCATTTGAAATCTCAAGTAGGCAGATGGGATCCGGAGAACAAAAGCTGGGTGCAAGATGCGGTGACCAGTCCATGTATCGATGCGGGTGACGCGATGAGTCCTATCGGTTTAGAGCCATTTCCGAATGGAGGAATTATCAATATGGGAGCTTATGGTGGAACGCCGGAGGCGAGTAAATCCTACTTTGGTGCACCCGTCTGTGAGACAATAGTTGCGGGAGATATAAATGGTGACTGCAAAGTAAATTTCAAAGATTTTGCGCTTATGGCCCTACACTGGCTGGAGGAACATTAGGTTATTTAACCGCCGAGAACGCAAAGAACGCAGAGAAGTCAAAAGGTAAAAGGGATAGGAAACGCCCAAATGTTTACGAAAGGAGTTCAAATTATGAAACAATCAAAGAAAAGAGTGTTGGTTTCGCTGGTCGTGTTGGTGCTAACGGTTTTCGCCAGCACCGCGTGGGTAGGCGTGGCACAGGCGCAGCCGAAGAATATAATCTTTTTCATCTGTGATGGGATGGGCTTTGAGCATGTAAAAGCTGCTGGGTACTATACCGGTGCTACGCTATCTTTCGAGTCATTTCCCTATAGTGGGCAAGTCACTACTTATTCACTCAATGCGGGTGGTAGCAACCCAGGTGCTACTGACTCAGCGGCTGCTGGCACGGCGCTCGCTACCGGTGTGAAGGTCAACAATGGCCAGGTCAGCATGCTCGAGATCAACCCCGGCGAATGGATCGAGTTGGAAACACTATTGGAATATTTTAAGGACCAGGGCAAGATGACCGGGCTGGTAACCACTTCGTTTATGACTGATGCCACACCGGCTGCTTTCGGTGCACACGATGAGAACCGGAGCCATACCGATGCTATCGCTGACGATTACCGGTTGCAGACCCAGCCCAACGTCCTGTTCGGCGGCGGGGGATATGGTATGACTGATTGGGAGTTTGCGAATGCAGGATACACTGTGAAGAAATGCTGGGATGTAGGCCGGGATGATATCCCAGACGAAGATGGTCTGAAGTGGTTGGACACTGAAACGGAGACCATGGTATTAGGGCGGTTTGGAACTCAGGAACTGCCTTACGAAGACGACGGGCTCGGAGACCTGCCGCACCTATCTGAAATTGCCTATACTGCATTGAGAATACTGGACAACGACCCCGATGGCTTTTTCCTGATGGTTGAAGGTGGGCTAATAGACAAGGCCAGTCATAGGGCCAAGAATGAGCCGATCTACACTCACAAAATGATCCTCGAAATGGTGGAGTTCGATAATGCTGTGCAAGAGGCAATTGTCTGGGCTACAGGACGCACCGATACGCTAATCCTGGTAACCGCTGACCATGAAACCGGTGGGCTGATTGTATTAGCCGACAACGGTCCAGGCAACG
>Ga0315280_10007709_pt1 | contig 14341 bp, 20 predicted proteins | sample YL17G06_40_MG_FD_203697 | JGI IMG/M metagenome (GOLD analysis project Ga0315280, IMG submission 203697) | Sediment microbial communities from Yellowstone Lake, YNP, Wyoming, USA - YL17G06_40 | ecosystem: Environmental > Aquatic > Freshwater > Lake > Sediment | place: USA: Wyoming | collected...
TCAAAGAGCCGTCTAGCCATTCGGGTTCATTCTCGCGCCCGACCGTCAATGGTCAGCCTATTGCCGAACCCGGCCAACCACAAAAGAATACGATCCAACGGCTCTTTCATCTATTCTCGCGCGCTATCGGAATGAGACAGTTTGCTCTGATACGGAAGAGTTAGCCTTATTGAATACCTCGTTGCCTGTACTTCAAGAGGATAGAGAGTTGATCAAGGTACCTGTCTGCTCCCCAAAAATAGACGAAGAAGATGTCAACCTCGTTGCTGAATGTGTCCGCTCTACCTGGATAAGTGGAACGAGCAAGTACGTAGCAGAGTTTGAAGATAGATTTGCCAAGTATTGCGGCTGCAAGTATGGCATCGCAACCAACAGTGGCACTACCGCATTACACCTCGCGTTGGCAACGTTAGACGTAAAGAGGGAAGACGAAGTCATAATTCCAGCATTCACGATGATTGCAACTGCAAACGCGATTAGGTATATGGGTGCGAATCCAGTCTTAGTCGATTCCGAACTCTGCACTTGGAACATGGATACTTCAAAGATCAAAGATCAAATCACAGGGCGTACGAGGGCCATTATGCCTGTTCACACCTACGGTCATCCCGTGGATATGGATCCAATTCTAGAACTCGCTGAAGAATACGACTTGTATGTGGTTGAAGACTCTGCCGAGGCTCACGGAGCCGAATATAAGGGAAGGCGTACGGGTAGCATCGGGGATTTGGGATGCTTCAGCTTCTATGCCAACAAGATAATTACAACTGGAGAAGGCGGTATGATTGTTACGAATCTCCAGGACTTGGCTGAAAAAGCCAGGTGGCTTCGTGCTCATGCCTTTGGAAGAGGTGGTAGGCATTTCTATCATGAGGCTTTGGGTTTTGGGTACCGTATGTCGGGGATACAAGCCGCACTCGGTTTGTCCCAACTCCAGCGGATAGATGAATTTGTGTCGATTCGTAGAAGCAATGCTTCGCTCTACAATTCACTACTCTCTGAGCTCAGAGACAGAATTGTGCTACCTCCGGAAGCACCATGGGCAAAGAACGTCTACTGGATGTATTCCATTTTGATTGATCAGACTCGGATATCACGTGAAGATCTTATGAAGAAGTTGGAGCAGGAAGGTATTGAGACAAGAACATTCTTTTGCCCAATTCACACTCAACCCATCTACGCGGAATTTTTCCAGCACAAGAGATATCCTGTTGCCGACGAACTCTCAAGAAAGGGTATTAACTTGCCTTCGGGAAACGACTTAAAGGCCAGTGAAGTTAGGTATGTCTCAGAACAAATCAGACAACACATTGATTGAGAATAGTCGGGTGACGTTTATGTCTCATACGTTGAAGGAAGAGAATATCTTGGTTACTGGCGGGGCGGGATTCATAGGTTCAGCGTTAGTGAGAGAATTGCTGAAGGAAGACGCGAACACTATAGTCTACGATAACTTCATCTATGGAGACCGCATCAACGTGGTCGAATTAGAGAACCAAATAGAAGTCATCGCTGGAGACATACTGAGCTGGAAGCTCTATGACGTAATCAAGGAATTCAAGGTTAGATACGTTTTTCACTTGGCCGCCGAACCGTACATCCCGCATTGCTACGATAATCCTGAGAGATTCTTTGATGTAAATGTAAGGGGGACGATGAATATGCTCATGGCGTGCAAGACATTAGGAGTTGAACGAATTGCTCATTTCTCTACTTCTGAGGTGTATGGTACCGCCCAATTTGTTCCGATGAATGAAAGCCATCCGACTCTTCCGCTATCTACTTACGCTGTCAGTAAATTGGCCGCGGACAGAATGTGCTTTGTATTCTCTCGTGAGCACAAGATTCCAGTCGTCATAATCCGTCCCTTCAATTGCTATGGCCCGAGAGAGACGCAGCCCTATGTCATACCTGAGATCATCACTCAGCTATCAAAGAGCAATGTTCTCCGCTTGGGAAACATCAAGGCAAGACGGGATTTCTCTTATGTTGAAGACACAGTCCGTGGGGCGGTTGCGGTTCTGAAATCGGATATTCCGGGTGGTGAAACAGTCAACCTTGGTTCAAATCGAGCCTACTCGGTTGAGGATCTTGCCCATCTTATAGGTGGGATAATGGGGCACGATTATGTCGAAATTCAAACAGATAAGTCAAGACTGAGACCACTAGATGTTGACCTCCTCGAATGTGACTACTCGAAAGTTAAGAGGATTACCGGTTGGGAACCCAAGGTCAGCATTGAAGAGGGACTCAGGAGGACCGTAGATTGGTATTTGACGAATGGCAAACGTTGGATTTGGGAGAAGTATGTCTAGTTGTTGAAGGTCTGGATAGAGGTGCGAAAGCAGAACATTACCCTTCAGTCATCTGTTCTTCCATTCTGTTCATGTGAGGAGTTGAAAGTATGAAAGTTCTTGTTACAGGTGGGGCGGGCTTCATTGGAAGTCACGTTGTCGAACAATCATTGGCCCGAGGTTGGGACGTAGTCGTACTTGATGACTTCTCATCGGGCAGACTACAGAACTTGGAGACTGTGGCCGATCACGGCAACCTACGTATCTTGGAAGGAAGTATCCTCGACTCGACAATCCTATCAAAGGCTATCTCGGGGATCGATGTGGTTGTTCACGAAGCGGCAATCGTCAGCGTTGTTCGGTCGATTGAAGATCCATCAACATCCTGCCGTGTGAATGTTGAAGGAACTGTTAGTCTTCTGCATGAGGCTAGGAAAGCAGGGGTTAGTCGGGTCGTCTATGCCTCTAGTTGCGGCGTGTATGGTGATGCTAAGAAATTACCCACAAAAGAGAGTGATCCAGTCGAACCACGTTCTCCTTATGCCGTTTCTAAGGCTGCTGGCGAGCAATACTGCAGAGCTTTCCACTGGGCGTTGGGGCTGGACACAGTCTGCCTCAGATACGCGAATGTATATGGTCCTAGGCGCTCAGTAGGACCCTACAGTGGCGTGATGGTCAAATTTGCGGATCGAATACTCAGGGATGAGCCCCCGCTAATCTTCGGCGATGGGCAGCAAACAAGAGATTTCGTTTACTCAACAGATGTTGCAGAGGCAACAATTCTTGCGGCAGAGAAACCAGGGGCAAGTGGTAAAGTGATCAATGTTGGCACGGGCGTTTCAACATCTGTGTATGATCTGGCACGAACAATGGCCCGAGCAGCAGGCAAGGCGAACTTGGATGTAGTCAAGGAGAGGCCACGCCCAGGGGAGATAAGGTTCAGTCAACCCGACACCAATCTCGCGAAGGAAATCCTTCATTTTGAATACAGAGTGCCACTGCGGGATGGAGTTCGCAAATTCATTGAGTGGTACCGCTACTACCTGAACTGCCGCGGGCTAAAGCTCACAGGGTCTTCCTGAATTGTCCGTTAGCTCCAGGTACGACACACATTCTTTCATCGCCTTAGCTGCTCTGACGCAATTCATCTCCCACTCGAAAGATGGAGCGTTCTTGCTTTGCAAACAGTGAATCCATTGCCGCTCGTTGCTTGATTATGCAAAGAACTCCAATTCCACGCCGCTCTTGCAGCGAGTGGACAACAGCAATCATGGCTACATTCGCCAGTATGGCTTGGGCATTATCTTATCCTTCTTCGCTGCGATTCTGTCCTTGTGTTTCATCAGATCATTAAGCGTAAGCTCCAGCTCCTCCTCTATTTCGTGGCTCGGTTTGAAGCCAAGTTTCCTCAGTTTGACACATTCTGGATTGTAATAATGCTCCTCAGCCTCAATCCTCGGATCGTCGATATGTTCTATCTTCACATTGAGTCCTAGCCTATCCCCTGCCTCCTTCACCTTCAGAGCCAACTCCGTGACGTTGTAGCATCTATCAAACTGGTTGAAGACGCGATATTCACCTTTATCAGGCGGGTTTTCCGCCGCTATGGTCAAGCACTGGATCGAATCTCTGAGGGCTATGAAACCTCTTGTCTGGCCCCCTTTGCCGTAGGGCGTCAACTTATGTCCTATCACTGCCTGAGCACAGTATCTGTTTATTGCTGTGCCCCAGACCTCATCGAAGTCGAAACGAGTCAACAGCGTATCATCAGTCATCTCGTCCGTCCTTGTCCCATAGACAACTCCTTGCATTATGTCTGTTGACCTCAACCCCCATATCTTGCATGCGAACATTATGTTTCCCGTATCGTGAACCTTGGTCCAATGGTACCATGATCCAGCAAATCTGGGAAACGGAAGCTTATCCTTGCGGCCCCTGTATTCAATTTCAAAAAAGCCTTCCGGGATATCTATGTTCGGCGTGCCATACTCGCCCATAGTACCCAGCTTCAGCAGATGCGTCGGCGGACTTGTCTCATGTATTGCATACAGAATGTTCAATGTACCAACTATGTTGTTAGTCTGTGTATAAACGGCGTGATGGACATCAATCATTGAATATGGTGCGCACGGCTGTTCTCCCAGATGAACAATTGTGTCCGGCTTGTGTCTTTTCACGACTCCTCTCACGAAATGGTAGTCGGTCAAGTCCCCTTCGCAAAACTCGATCTCTTTTCCGTAGGTCTTCTCAAAGGTCGTAAGCCTCTCGTCCATTGATGCAATTGGAACAGCAGACCAAGCGCCTACCTCCTCAACATTCCGACGCCTGGAGTAGTTGTCAGCCCCAATCACTTCATGGCCTCTCTTCGCTAGACTCATTGCGAGGCTCCACCCGAGGTAGCCGTCCATACCGGCAATCAGTATCCTCACGGTCATCACAGGCATCGATTTACTCATATTCTAAGTAAATACGGCTTTCTCCCAACAGAGGTCGGCTGAGCTATCCACCCTGATGTGTCAGTGATAAGAATGTTTGGTATCGACTTCAGAATGGAGATGAGCCAGTGAACAAGAATTACGGCGAAGAAGATCGATTATTCGCAGAAAACTTCAGGACGCGAAAAGTGCAGAGATCGCAACATCTCTAAGAATCAATGAAAGAACGGTCTATGGTTGGTGGAGTCTCTACTGGAAACATGGGTGGGCGGGGCTAGCGGTCAAATCTCACAGGCCCCGTAGAATACATCGAACTCCTCAACGAACAGCTGAACTCATCCTTAAGCTCAGACGAATTCGAAACTGGGGACCATGCCGCATAGAAAGATACCTCCGCAACTATCACGCCACCTCTCTGAGCCACACAACCATACACAAGATTCTGGTTCAAGCCGGGCTCAACAACCCCATCCCCAGGCCCAGAAAAGCGTGGGGTAGGCGGAGATTCCAGCGTCTGCGAAGCAACGAGCTTTGGCAAGCAGATTTCAAGCTCACCGAGCAAGACGAGTGGATGCTCACCTACCTCGACGACCACTCCCGCTTCATCCCAAGCTCAAGAATCTTCCACAACCCCAACGCAGATAATGCCATATGTCTCGGCGAATGCATCAAACAGTACGGCTCCACACAGCAGATTCCAACCGATCGAGGAACCCAGTTCCATCCAGCACGAGGAAACGCATCCGAGTTCATAGAGTTCTGCAGCGAAAACGGCATAAGGCATATCGTCACAAGCGTCCGCAGACCATCAACCATCGGCAAAGTGGAAGCCTTCCACAAGGCCTACGTTACGAATCCTGGATGTACCCAGACCACAAAGAATTCATTCACTACTGGAACTATGAACGACCACACCAAGGACTAGACTATCTATACCCCGCAGACATATACTTCAGAGACCTGACACATCACAGTGGATAGAACACCCAACAAAGGTCGGCAGATATCAAGATCTAACAGAAAACATCTCAGTGCAGTAGGTTCCAGAGTACAATGATTGCCTGCTTGAGGTGCATAATGCCTCTTGAGAACGGAGCAGACCAGTGACTCTTACCGAACTTTCTTCGTCCAGTCGAGATAGGGACCTCGACTATTCTTGCTCCCATGCGATGGGCCTCAAGAACGATGCTGCCACAGGGACATATGCCCCACAAACGGATTTTCCGCGCAAGATCACCTCGAAAAGCTCTATAGCCGGTTCCTACGTCAGCACATTCTACACGGAAATTCACCAATTTCGCTATTAGACGTTCAGAGGGAGACGCGATCATTGCTCTTCTACCCATGACCAGGTCTGCTTTGCCGTCGATGATGGGTTGAACGATGTTGGGGATGTCAGAGGGATCATGTTCACCGTCGGCGTCCAAGGTTACTACAACTTCCCCAGAGGTTAGCCTCAGGCCAATCTCTGTGCTTCTGAGAACTCCAAGATTGGTCTTGTTTCGGACAACGATCGCTCCGTAAGTCTCGGAAACTCGAGAAGTGCCATCTGTGCTTGCATCGTCAATAACGATAGCTTCATAGCAATATTGCTTACAGCCACTGATGACATTGCCTATGGAATTCTCCTCATCGTGGGCAGGTATCACTGCGGATATCTTTGTCAAGTTGGCACCTTCTCAGCTATTAAGGGAAAACTAGGCTCACCTCATGATCCACTCGAAAATACGTCAGAACTGACTTGGTTTTGTCCGAGTGATCTTCTTGCGTACCCGAATCGACTCCCATGTGAGTTCGAACAACTTCGCAAATGCGCGAACAATACCGGAGTTCTCAGTGAAAGCTGCTTCTCTAAGGTGAAGTGGCACACCGGCCTCTTCGGCAAGGAAGACTGCTGCGCCTCGATCTTGTGGATCGATAATGCAGCCCCTCAACGGAACATCCCTGGAAAACCTAACCTCTGCTTTCCTGGCTTTCGATTGCAGTAGCGCAAGCATAGAAGTCTGTACTTTTATGCTGTCGGGCGACAACTTCGAACGATCGAGAAGAATCAGTCTCAAAATGACGCCACGGTCTAAGGCACCCGCAATGTCTTGAATGACTCTAGGCAGGTATTCCAAGGCTCTGGAGAACACCAGTATCTCATTCTTTGCCCTTCTGTATAGTCGCCTTGTTTCCTCTTCAGAGGGCGCTCCTACATCAACTAATCTCACCAATTGACTATGTCTAGAAGACGCATGTACCTCCTCTTTGAGAAGATCAAGGTCATGAATCAAGGAGGCTGCGACATTTTCGGTTTTTTCCATTTCTGCTCTCAGACTTGTTAATTTGAGCTGGAGCAATCGCCTCACGGTTTCCTTAGGGGAAAAAGCTGTGCAAACCATCGGCCTGCTTGGACGCATTTTGACGAGACCTTTGACTCCAAGTTCGGAAACGATTTCATAGACACGCGCGGTTGGTACTCTCGCTGCTCTGGCGAGTGCCGTCACCTTGCTTTCTCCGAAGATCATGGCATGTGCCAGAATTGCTGCTTGGTATCCCCCCAAACCCGTTTCGGTCAGTCTCTCCTTGATTCGCCGCAAATCTGATTCGTCAAGAGACAAGTTGGTCACATCAGATCTATCAAGCGAATTGAATATCGTTGAGGATGCTTACATTGTTATCGCGCTAGTCTATGCGCAGATTTGAGGAATTGAGCGGTCAGACCAATATGCCTGCGCGTTAGAGTAATGCAGTAATGGTTTTCTTGTCGCTTGGGAAATCATATGAGCGGGTAGCCTTCTAACCGTGTGTAAGGGCTAGTGGCTGATGAGGCTCACGATCAAGCGCATCTTCCAGTGCAATGATAATTGGCAACTGTACAGGGAGAAGAACCCTTCCTGGCGGAGGACATCGTCGCTGAAGTCGGGAAGATGCTGCGGTGCCGAGACCCGAAGTACGGCTTCCTCACGTACAAATGCCCTAACTGCGGTGAGGTTAAGACGATACCGTTAACCTGCAAGAGTCGCATCTGCCCAAGCTGCGGCAAGAAACATGCAGATGAATGGGCCGAGAAGCTGGCCAAGAGCCTACACGATGTGCCGCATAGGCATATGGGTCTTCACAATACCTGACGCGCTACGCCCGACACTGGAGAAGGATCATCGGTTGCTGAGGGTTCTCATTGACACCGTAAGCCAAACCATGAAGCGGATCATAGCCGACAGGAAGAGGGCTACGCCGGGCGTGATATGTGTTCTTCACCCGTATGGCAAGGACCTCCGCCTCAACCCACACGTACAGGTCTTAGCTACGGAAAGCCGGGCTGACTTACCCAATTCCGAGGACAGTTATTGCCTCTATTTTCAAATAGGGCCTAAGTCAAGTATGACCCGCTACGAGTAACGTGACCATGTACCTGTTTTGGCATGCTGTCTTCGCTCTTCTTCTCGCGCTCGCCACCTTCAGGCTCATCAAACCCAACCCGGGAAGCCTGTTCATTCTGGTCACCGCGTTCTTCGGTGTCTTCCCTGACCTAGACCACCTCCTATGTTGGAACCCAGAGTTCCTGACTAAGCTGATCCCCCGCCACCTCACCGAAGGCCTGGCCTTCAACCTGCGACCATTTGTGTACCCTTGCTACCTACATCTATGGCTCTGGCCCTTGATCCTAATCACCGCCACCATACTGGCAAAGAAAAGGAAGCACCGCGAACTCCTCTTGGCTATGGCAGTTGGATGGGGATTACACCTAGCACTGGACGGCGTGATAGTAATCCTCTAGATGTTATGTCTGAACGCATGCGTGAGGCTCAGGCATTGTGACATTGAGCAGGACCTAGACCCAGACAACCCAAGAAAAAGCTACAAATTCTACAGCTCAAACCTAGTAGCTCCTTGGAATGGAATCTTGGACTTTGAGCGAATGCAACAGAAGTTGAGGACTTTCGAGAAGTTCAATCTGACTAAGAAACGTTTCAGTGTTACGACCGATCGAAGTCTTTCAAGGAATAGCTCTGAAGACCACTTTTCCTCCGACTTCTCTGAGTTCAATGTTGAACTTGTCAAAGACATCGAGCCTTGATGAGTCTATATGGGATGCTTGGTCTGCCCCTTTCTCTTCGCCCTCATGATCTCCCTTGAGGCAATGTCTTCCAGATGCGCTAGATGGCTAAACATTGTAGCCTTGGAGAAACCCGTCTCCTGAATCAACTTCGCAAGTCTTCGGGGGCGCCCAACTTCACATAGGCAAGCTAACAGCACCGAAAATTCCACTGCGGAAGCCAAAGACATTATGGACGAGCTGGGCCAGTGCATTGAAAGTATGCCCCGATGATGGATCGAGAAAGAAATAAACAAAGGCTTCGCAGGCGGTGCGTCAAGAGGCCTCTGGAAGACTGGACGATGAGAGAAGTCGCCGGACATGCGAGAATGCTGAAAGGCGCAGTCCATAACCGGGGGGCTTAGATTCCAGTGGGAAAGATTGGAGGGGCTGAAGGGCCTGCGCCGAATTCTTGGTACACATCGTAGTCAGTTGAAAATCCGAAAGAATAGTCCAGCTCTGCATTCGCTGAGAAGAAGACGGTTGATCGCAGATATCTGATACAATAAGGACACAGGCCGAAAGTGTAACCGACCATTTGCCGGCCGACCGCAAGAAGCTTCCCGTGGGCCCTTGCTCACAGATTCTGCGATAGGGATTTGAGCGCTTGGGAAGCTACGTCTTCGAGAACGGCAAAGTGATTCCGTACTGTTCCGGGTTGTCTACGCTTGAGTCAAAGAGAATCCTCTGGCAGTTCCCAGAAGGAGTGCCGTTGGGAATGTGTGCCTTGCTTCACGGTCAGGTCCAAATGGTCTTGATTCCGTGAAGACGCTGTATTTCTTCGTCATCCGTCAGAATTGCTCTTGAGCCTGACGTAAGGTGCGCCGATACAACGATGCGATCATGAAGTTCAGGGAGGTTGATGTTTTAAGTGAAGTCCCCGAGTTTATGCCTAGTTTTGTCTATGGTGATGCTTTCAGTTGAGTATCTTGGTCGTGGTTGTGTCGTACGGCCGGCCGTACAAACGACTACTGCTGTTGCTTGATCAGTGCGCTAAGGTCACTGGCAAGACCAAGAGTCGATTGATTCGAGATGGCATCAGACAGGTGGTTGAGGCAAATTTGAGGGGGAGGGGGGTGGGGGTACAATTGTACCCCCTTTTTCAAGAACTGCGTTTCTACGTAGCTAAGCTCGATGTTCCAGCCATACGCGAATCGCTTGCTGCCAAGCTGATGGCTGCAATCGATGATGTTCACAAGAGGGCGCAGAAAGCCAAGGACGAGAAGGCCCGGGTCGAGTACTATCGCGTCATGGGCTACCTCTGCCAGATCCTGAATGGGCTTCTGGAGAATGTGTCGACAGACGAGTTGATGAGGCGGATAGAAGAGGCAAAGACCTGGTCCTCAACCCTCATGTTCATGTGCTGGCGACGGAAGGCTCAAACGTTGGCTTAGAGCGCCGCTTCAGGCGATTCAAAACGCTTCGCGAGCAATCGATCTCACCCGTTTGAGAATGTACAGCATGTTTATCAGAAGGCTAGACGAGCCTTTGACTGATGCGGCTATGTCTGAGGAGTATGTGATCGTCTCCGATCCGGAGGTTTGCGGGGGAAAGCCTGTTGCCAAGGGTACCCGTGTACCAGTTCAATACGTTCTGGAGCTCTCGGATATGGGGTACGGTGTGGACGAGATCCACGAGCAGTACCCCACCGTACCAAGAGATCTCATAGCCGGAATCATAAAGTGTCTGATAAGCTGGGATTAGCCCGTGCTGAGAGACTCCATCTATGGCAGGTTGGCAGTCCACTCATCTTGTCTAGAGCGATTCTGAAAATCAGACATCAGGAAGTGGAGTACAGCGTGGCCGGCCGTCCAGATCTATTTGTGAACGCTTTGTGGAGGTATTACGTTGAAGCAAGATAGACGGCCGGCAACATACCAATCCCACAGATCACAAATCCAACTCTTGCCAAAACAGTGCACGCTGGAGTCAAAGAGAATCCTCTGGCAACTCCCAGAAGCAATGCCACTCGAAATCTGTGCCCTACCTAGCAGCTAGGTCCAAATGGTCTTGACTCCGTAAAGACGCCGTATTTCTTCGTCATCCGTCAGAATTGCTCTTGAGCCTGACGTAAGGTGCGTCGATACCACGATGCGATCATGAAGCTCAGGGAGGCTGATTGTTGTAATAAGCCTCCATCCTCTCACAGTCAGGTCGACAAGCCGAACCGTCATGCTCGTCTCCAAGACATCCAGAAACGTTGTCAACTTCTCAAGCGGAACTCTGACTCCGAAGATCTCTCTACCCTTAAGCAAAGTGAACATGGCTTCGCCGAGAACTATTGACGGAACCGCGAGAATGACTTGCTCGTCTTCTGCCTTCTTGAATACTTCATTCACCCTACGCGGCAGTCTATCTGCAAGGTAGCAAAGAAGAGCCATGGTGTCTGTCGTGTAGACATTTCGCTCACTCAAGCCGCCATTCCTTCCGAGTACTCCTGATGAATTCCGAGGCCTTCTGCACATCTATTTCTTGACGGAGGATTCCTCGCAGCTTTCGAAGCTGGTTCAAGCTGTGTTTCAGCACTATGCCCTCCTCCACTGGAACAAGAATGACCTTCCTGCCTCTCTCCAAGTGGAACCTTTCCCTCAGTTTCTTCGGCAGAGTAAGTTGACCTTTTGAGGTGATGGTTGCCTCGTAAGACACAACGGCCTACCTCCTTACAAGAAGTAAGGAGAACTGACTAAAAAACCTGTTTGACAGCATGTCTCTTTCACCTCTGAAAGAAAAACTACAAGATGGCGACCTCAAGCCTGTTTTGCTCCCGCTGTTAGAGCCTCAATGAGAAAGAGAGCTGTCTTCAGGGCGGATTTCCCCGCTTCATCCAACGTCTTACGCAATAGGCTGGAAACCGCAAAAGCGGCTTGGCCTACTGGGCTTCTGGCTGGATTTGCTGCGGCTGGGGCGGCTTGGATAAAGGGCCTGTCTTTGCTCCCAGACCGCGGCCTCAAGGATCTCGGAGCACTCCACCAGGCCGAGCTTCAAGTCCCTTTCGATGACTGATGGGTCGACGCCACCCCACGTAGGCATTAGAGTCTTGATGGCGCACCCTAGCTTAGTCGAGGCGTACGGCCGGCCGTACTGTTCCCACTTATTCCTGGAGAGAAGTTAAATCCCACCAATATGAAGTTATTAGGGGAAGTGGGCAGATTGAGTATTCAGGAGCTTGACAGCAAGGGAAGGCTATCAATGCCGAAGGAGATTCGAGACTCCATGAAGATGGGTAAGAAGGTGCTTGTCCTGAACGCTGGAGATCACATCAAGATAATTCCGCTTCCAGGCGACCCACTTCAAACCCTACACGGCACATTCAACGTGAAGAAACCGTTCAGGGAACTCAGGAAGCAGGCTGAAGATGTGGCAGAGAGCGAAGTGAAGAAAGAAAGAGGGTCGCGAAAGGAATGCCACTCATAGAGAACGATGTCATCTTCGCCTACCTGAACGAACGCGACCCAAACCATAAGATTGCCGAAAGAATCCTCCAGAAGCTGCAGAACGGAAACATCAAACTGGAGCTTTCAAGTGTAAGCCTACTCGAGATGGAACTGATATATAGGAGCGAGGGAGTAGAGCGGAAGCTTCTGAAGGACTTGGCTGCTGTGGCTGCGCTCCCAAACGTGAGATATGTCCCGTTGACACCGGACGTAGCGGTCACAAGCGCATACCTTAGACAGACACTCGACCTAAGCTTCTTCGACTCGCACTACGCCGCCACAGCCCTAAACTGCGACAGAACGATAATCTCATTCGACCAATCCTATGAGAAGGTCCCCGGATTGACGCGTAGAGACCCCGCAACGATCTGATCGACTCGCTGTGGACAATAGTAAGGGATGGATTGGACAGGGTCCACGGCCGGCCGGAGCTTAGACAACTCGATGTGTACATCTCTCTTCTACAACTTGGCTGTGGCCATCCGGCGCCTGTATTCAAGAATGCTTTCGTGGAGTGAAGCGAAGACTCCAATGTTCTGCAGTGCCGCATCACTGCGGGTTCTCAGATGGGATACCATCAGCCTAGCGCGCAAAATACGTTTCATACTCTGAGCAATCCAGAGGTAACCTGAAAAGACATGGTACACGGTGCGAATCGACCTTGCTCGAAGGCCTTCAACCACTCTCACCGTGTCGAAGAGGAGATTCAGTAGGAGTCCGCGAATGGTGCCAAAGATTTCAAAGTTCTTTATTGTGTTAGCCTTGCAGTTTCGATGCCAGTAGTACACTTTGTCTTCTTCTTGGTTCCAGCTTCCACTGAACTTGTGATAAACAATAGATGTAGGTACGTGGATGACTTTGAATCCTGCAATCCACGCCCGCCATGACAGATCGACGTCTTCACATAATGCGAAGTAGGTGGAATCGAATCCCTCCAGTATCCCGAAGACAGATCTTCTCACGAGCATCGAGGCCCCGCATGCGTAGCCTGTGCACCGCGTCTCATGACCCCCTTCTCCTTCGACCCCGAAGCCTTGATCAATTCCTGAGCCTATCATCGTGATCTTTCCTCCGGCATGATTGATCCGGGTTCTGAGATCTAGAAACATTATTCTGCTGCCGCATATGCCGATTGAAGGGTCTGAGTCTGCTGCTTCTATCAATCTCTGAAGCCAATCCCTGTGGACAACTGTGTCATTGTTCAGGAATACCAGATATTCGCCTTGAGCCATTGTGGCTGCTTTGTTGTTTGCCTCTGCGAACCCATAGTTTCGATCTAGGCTCAGGATCTTGGCTCCGGGAAGAATCTGTTTTGTGACTGTTATGCTTTGGTCCGTTGAACCATTGTCTGCAAGGATGACTTCCACATCGTTTCGGCCCGAGATTGCATCCCGTACCGATGGTAAGCACTGTTTCAGGAGGTTTTCTCCGTTTCGATTAGCGATTATGATTGATGCCTTCAATCCTGCCGCCGTTCTACGCTGATCAGATGTGAGTCACGATTCGAGCGTGATATCGCGCGTATGCTCTTTCTTTGGACATGTACTGCCAGCCATACCATGGCTACGACCGTGGCAAGGGTGACCGGCGAAACATTTTCTGGAACTGGTATGTTGCTTTGCGTCAAGTAGATATCGACCTGCCCGACCTGGCCGTCAGACAGATGGATCTTGTGAACTTGAGATCTGTGGCCTTCATTTGCCCAGCTCCATTCTGTTACGACAAGGTCATAGTCCCCATTCGGAAGCCACATAGCATATGAGCCATCGAGTGAGTAGTAGTTGAAGGTTCCTTCTGCGCCTTTTGCACTGAGCGTAACCCAGGAAGTTGTCCGGTAGTCGTCGCAGTAAGTGTAGCAGTAGACGTTGCCGTAGAGAAGTGCGTTCTGATCTACTGACGCAATGATTGACACCTCGCCTCCCAAGTGAGCACTCGGCACACGAATCCGATTTCGGAGTCTGCAAGGGCCAAGGTGATTTGCAGGTATGTACTTCGGAGACTCTCCATACAATATGCCTGGTAGCGGCGGGAAGGGATCTGATCTATCGTCGCCGTTCACGTCGCCGTACCAAGGTACGATCTCCAGCTCTACAGCCC
>Ga0315280_10007710_pt1 | contig 14340 bp, 14 predicted proteins | sample YL17G06_40_MG_FD_203697 | JGI IMG/M metagenome (GOLD analysis project Ga0315280, IMG submission 203697) | Sediment microbial communities from Yellowstone Lake, YNP, Wyoming, USA - YL17G06_40 | ecosystem: Environmental > Aquatic > Freshwater > Lake > Sediment | place: USA: Wyoming | collected...
ACGCGGATGAAGTACTCAATGGCGTTCCGGTTGAGCAGCCATAGCCAAGGCGGGGAGATGTTGCCGAACTGAGCGTAGCTGGCACCAATGTCAACGTAGGACCCATCCAAGTTGTAGTGGTCAACTCTGATGCTGCTCAGAGAAGTGATATCTTGGATCTGCTGGGACGGGCTCAGGTTCCACCAAATCGCCATCGATCCCGAGAGCAGAACCACGGGCAGGGCGAAGCCGAGCATGGCCTTGGCCGCAACCTCGGTTGTCTGTCTAGTCCTGAGATCGCCGGTCGCCACTCGTTCGAGAATGATGAAGCTCAGGATGACTGCAAGTCCAATCACACCCATTTCCTTGGAAAGGGCTGAGAGTCCGATTGCAGCTCCCGCGGCAAAGTAGCGCCCTCGTAGAAAGAGGCAGAAACCGAGCACCATCAAAGAGACCATGAAGATATCCAACATGAATATGCGCGAGTGAATGAACGTTAGCGTTTCAAAGGAAAGGAAAGTCACGGCGTAGAAAGCAACATGATCGGTAGCGAGCTTCTTCACGGCTAGATAAAGGAATAGGAGGAGAAGAGTGCCAAAGATCGCGCTTGGCAGTCGATACGCTACGGCGTTCTCGCCCAGCAGCAACGCAGAGAACGCAACTATGAGCTTTGCCAGCGGAGGATGTTCCGAATTAGGATCAGTGAGCTTCGTGGCATTCGGGTAGACATCTGTTACAGTATGGTAGCGTGTTGTCTCGATCGGTGTCGAGCCGCTAGTGACAATGGTCAGTTCCCCCACGTATCCGAAAATCATCGGCCTTCCAATGATGTTCCTCGCGGCGTTGACGTAGTACCATTCATCAAAGATCAAGCCCAAGTCCCACCCGGCACAATGAGCGGGCTCGCAGTCAGCCACGAGAGGCGGAACACCGATAAACACTACACGAAGGATCAGACTCGCGCAAAGCACTAAGAGAAAGAGTCTGTCCCAGCGAGAAAACCTATTCTCCCGTCCGGTTTTCAATGATGGCGGCGAGATTTCCCGAAGGGAACTGCTGCACAGGCGCTTGATAGTATAGTTGCGACGGCGATGCGTGATCATCATGGATTCGACCACAAGGTGGCGTGGAACATACGTGCCTATCCAAGTGTATCGCTACTTCTTGTTAAGTAAGTATTGTCTCTCCACGTGTTGTTAGAACTGTCGGAGTGAAGATCAAAGGTGTATACTCCGTCGCCGTTCCCTGTGAAAACGTTGCTCTGCACAACGTTGTCTGAGGAACTCTGAGTGATCAATATGCCGTCACCTGTGTTCTGTCTCACGTCATTGCTCTCGATTGTATTGTCGCTCGAAGCATATGTTATGAACATTCCCGGACCCTGACCGTTGGTGATGGTGTTGGAGGCGATCGTGTTACTGTGGGCCTGCCAGAGCCCTATCCCATACGCTTGGGCCGCTCTGATCGTGTTGTTCTTGACCATGTTGTGGTCCGCGGGGCCCGCCGTTCCATCAATATTCATGCCACCATAAGTTCCCTCTATCAAGTTACCTTCCACTAGGTTGTCCGAGCCCCTGACGAATATCGAGACCTGGCCAATCCTGCCAATGGTGTTATGAACCACGATATTCGAGTTTGAGGCCTCCAACCAGACTCCGTATTCAGATTCTCTTATCGCGTTGTCGACAACTGCAACGTTCTTCGAGGCGCGGATTGACACTGCCGAAAAGGTTCCGGCAGTCATAGATTTGGAGACTTCCGCGTTTTGAACGTTCTCAAAACGTATTGCAGTATGCTGCTTGGTTCCAGAGATGTTAACCTGAGTGATCACAAAGTGGGCGTCGACGGATGTCACAGATATTCCATCAGTCTGGGAGGCGTCAATTTCCCAGCCGGCGATCACATATGGGTCCCCTGCGCTTCCCGAGCCAGCCACAACACAGGCGCACCCGGTGCTAGAAGTGGGGGGCGTGAAGTCACTTGCACCATAGATAGATATGGGCAATCGGCGGACGCGTGGGTAGACCCTTCCATCCTGAGGCTGCCGAGCAGTGCTCGTGAGATACCCGGCGGTAAGAGCGCAGGCGAGCACGACAAGAGCGCAGAGAGTGCCAAGGATGCGACGTGTGAGCTGCATGACCAACCAGATTTCGGTTAGAGTTACTTCAACCTTGCCTGGTCGAGGGGCAGCCTATGCGCTCTCTATCCGTCTACGCAGCATCACGAGTAGGAGTTGCCGCAGCAGAATATCGACGACCATAAGGTGTGGACAGATGAATGAAAGCGCTTGAATTGGCTGCTAGAACTCCGGGCATAATGACAGTCCTGACCGCAGCGGAGCGCATACCGCCAATGTCTCGCTAGTCGCACCCACGCACTAGACTAGACAAGGAGTCGTCATCCACGTGACCGAAATTGTTCAGACACGACCCTTTGTTTCAGCGCTAGATCTACTTCTCGTCAGCGGATAGTATGCTCGGGCTAGCTTCGAAGGGGGATCTGGGCTTCACCATCGAAGACGACCACCGCGCCGACTTCTCTGAAGGACATTTCCACCCGGATCGACAGCTGCGTCGGGGTCTTTCGAAAAACATGGTCAAATGTGAAGTCAACTTCTTCCGTGTGCCCAGGCGGAATCACACCGGTCTTATCCTGGTTCTCAATGAACTCCAAGTTCTCTACCGTTCCGTCACGAGACGTGGCTGTATGAACTGTGATCCTCACCGACTCCAAGTGCAAGTCGCAGTTCGCGCCATTGGTGACGTTGAAGGAAAGTCCGGCCGCGGCCCCCTCCAGTGTCAACGCGCTCCAGCGCTTGTTCAAAGACACTTGAACCTGGGTCCTGTCGATGGTGCATCCGAACCAAGGATACAGTATCAGGAGAAGTAGTATCGCAGCTCCGACCACAAGAAGACCCCAACGCTTCCGCGTGCGCACCACCACCCTGCAAGGCCGAAATCCAGGGCTCGAGCATAAAGCTTCTTTGGAAATCGATCCCCAGGGTTGAGGTGCTCTGCCAAGCCGTACAATATGATTGGACGTGGGCAACGTTAAATATGATTACCGAACATACCGCGCTCCATCCGGAAACAGGCGACGCGTTGTCGCCTCCGGAAGAACTAAAGGAGAAAAGAAAGAAACATGAACAAATATGTACTACCAAGTGTAGCAGCATTCCTGATACTCGTCATCGCATTCTCTTCGTACACCCCTGCCATGGCAGTAGCCCGAGTCACACTGGGGCCAGAGCTAACGGTCGTTACGATTCCTGAGGACGACCAAGTCCGTAACACAGGCGTAATGATCCTTGGGATAACGGGTCACGATACCGGAAGCTACAATGACTTTCTGGCGCAGTACAAGATCTCGATCACGCTCATGGGATCATTGGTCCCAACTAGCGGAGTCACATACTTCTGCAACGTCGCTGAGAAGGACAAGATAGCTAATCCACCGTGGTCAACCTTGGGCAAGAGTGTAACCAATGCGCGCCAGTTCCCACACGAGCAGATAGAGACAGTCGTCAAGGATGTAGCTGACTTCTTCGTCTGTAAGATCAGATGGAAGCCAGGCGGACTTAGCGTCGGAGTCCTTGACCTGTACTACACCGGAAACAACGCAGATCCAGCCTTCATCGCTGACCACATACTTGTCGTCCACGTGGCGTACACTATTGGAAGACAGGTCTTCTACGGAACAGAGATTCAGGACGTATGCATCCTAGGCTGGGCCCTAGGTACCCACACGCTCGTCACAACGACCGCCGGCGGTGAGGTCTTAACCCTTGATCCCGACGCGCTGGGTGACTGGAATAGCTGCGAAGCTGCTGCGCTCTCCGAACTGATATTACTGAACCTGTTTCCCTGATTGAGACACGCCGAGCCGTAAGCTCGGCTCCCTCTCTTTTTTTCATGATCCTAGCTTCAGGACTAACGAGGAGTCACCCTGTGGCGCCCATATTCGCGAGGAAATCCGTCTCGATCGGTATCCTGATGGCTGCGGTATTTCTTGTCGTAGATGCCGTGGTTCCAATGTATGTGGGGGTCGAGATTCTGGTTCTCACTTTTGCGGTGTGTCTCCTTCTGATCTGCTCGGCCCTAATCGAGACGCCGAGAAACGGATTGATTTGCGGCTTGACCGCTCTTGTCGCTCAAAACGTGGGAACGTTTGCTAGATATCTCGTCGGGGCTGGCGTAGATGTCGCTGCCGCAGTGGTATCTTACACCCTTCTCCTGACTCTGACGTATCCCCTTGCCGGTACGATTGGCGGCTATTTCGGAGGAAAGCTAAACCAAACCACCTCGAGTCACCCGCGAGGTGCGGCAAAGCGCGGAACTGAGACCGGTTCAACGTAGACTGTAACTTGGTAGTTGTTGGAGTCTGTGCAGCAGGCCGTTGGACAACTCGTGATGATGAGGTCTCCCTAGGACTCGTTCGCATCCGGCGTTTCAGGCCAGGGTGCAGCGAATAAGATACTGGAACAGGCATCCGGGGCTTGAGCAGTTCCGCCCTATTGGGTATTGAGATCAGTGTGACCGGGGGATCAGACTTCCCGCATAGGCACAAAGCATCCGCCATCAAAGAAAGGGAGAAGAGAACATGGGGAGTCGGTGTTGCGTACTCTTGCATGTCATTCATACACTTGGAATGTTACGAAGCTGTGCCCTTCGAAGACCACTCCAGGCGCTGTTGCGATGCCATCAAACGTCAGGGAGTACAGTCCCGTGCCGTCGGCAGAACCCACGACTATGTCCATTCCGAGATATAGGGTCGCGTCCAGAGTTATGCCATCTTCGTCTTGGCTCAGATGTACGTTCCTCCATGTGCACTGCAGGCTGCCTCCCTGTAAGGAGGCGCAGTTGTCTCCGAAGAGTATCGGCATCGAAGCGTGCCCGATCATTCTGACTGTATGTACTGTTACGGTCATCGTTACAGTGTCGTATGTGTCCAGGCCTTCCACGTAGTACCACAGCGGCCACACAACTATTCTAATTGTCGCATGATAGTCGCCTGGTCTCTGGAATGACAATACTTGACCATCGCCCGCGGCGATTCCGATCCCTCTGCGATAGTGGACATCTGCGGTTGCCTGTGGCGCAATCACTGCCAACGCCAGCGTTGAAAGTATCAGTCCGACTAGAAGTATCGATAAGGTTTTCATGTTCTCACTGAGCTACGCAAGTGGGCTAATCTGCGCAATAAGACTATATACGGACAAACGTGCGAGCAAAACCGTGTCGCGAGTAAACGAGTACGTCAAGACAAACATCTGCTGGCGGCGGGGAATTGCATTCTGGAGTGAATGACACCACCGATGTATAGGCACGCTGATGTGAAGGAGCTCGTTCGTGACCCCGCTCGAAGTCACATGCGACAGTGAGCAACGACGATCAGGAGGAAGGATTCGGCTCGCAAGACACGAACAAGTCAACGGCCACACCTATGGACGGGAACACTTGAGAGTGTGAACAGTAGGCTTGGGCGCGAGCATGGTTTCTTGCGAGTGTTGCAGGCGCTTATTAGCGATACCAGTTCTCTCGCATGTACTTTGCGGAACTGAAAAAAGGAGCGTTGAGGCATTCTACGGTAGAGACATGTGTGGCGGATTGACGTAAGCGCCGCTAAGAGTGAAACGAGGACCTTGAGCGAAATCGACCAGGGAAAGATTGACGACCAGCTCAAGGGTAACACCCTTAAAGTGTATTGGTATCTGGTCAAGTCCTCGTCCTCGTCGGTTGGAATCCGCGAGGTGCAGCGCGCCCTCAAATTCTCAAGCCCAACACTGGCTAATTACCATCTGGAGAAGCTTCGAGAGCTTGGACTCGTCAAGAAGGAGAGTGCAGAGTACGTGCTCATGTCTGACGTGAAGGTAGGTGTGCTGAGACCGTTCTTCCGTTTTGGGACCGTCTTCGTACCGAGGTTTGTACTGTACGCTGTCCTCTTCACGGTGTTTCTGGGCTTCCTGTCCTTCATTGTTACGGAGATGAATCTGGTCGCAGCCTTCGCGTTTCTCCTCGCCATTTCCGGGGCCTTAATCTTCTGGTACGAGGCTGTCAGAGCAATGAGGGGGAGACCGAGCCCATAGGAGGGTGCATGTGATTGTCTGAAGAAAGAGCAAGTGTTGTGACATTCGCGACCGCAGGCCTGCTGATCGCTTCGATTCTGATCTTCAGTCTCGTCGCCCTGCCGGAGCTCATGCCCACTGTCTACCCACAGCTGAGGCACGGGACTGTCGGAATCTTGGCTATGAGCACTTCCGGTGCGCTCGTAGGGCCGGAGGTTTCAGACATGGAGGTCATGATCAATTCGATCTCGATTCACCGCGTCGGTGTAGGCGAGGGTGCGTGGATCACGGTACTCGATACTCCGACGACCGTGGATCCCACGGGGATTACTGAGACGCCAGCCGCTCTGGCGGAGACGAAGGTTCCTATCGGAGACTATAATCTCGTGAAGTTGGCGTTCGGCGAGGCGACGGAAACGGTCAACGGTCGCAACGTCACACTCAAGACTCCCACCCAAGAGTTGAAGGTCTCCACACTCTTCACGATTCGCGAGGAAAAACGCAGCAACCTCATAGTCGATCTGTCGTTCGATGAAGGCGCCCTCATGGTCGCGGAGAGATTCGATCCTTACGTGACGGTCACGGTCGAGCAGCCAGGGCATGCTCCACTTTCCACGATTGCGAGCTTGAAACCGCTCGCCTCATTTGGGCCTGAGGCACTTGGCCTAAACGAGTCGAAGTCGTCTACGTTCACCGTTGAACCCGGCTCAGTCGTCCAGCAGTACCTGGTACATGTGGAGGGCGGTTCAGGCGTCGACAACACATTCAACCTCGAGATCGTTGAGACCGGTGAGTTCTGGTACGACCTCACTGGAAGCCTCTGGTTCCTCGGAGGAAACCTCACATCAGGAACCTACACGATGCGCGTCTCCGCCAGTGACTTCGCCACGACGCAAGTTCCGTTCACTATCAACCTCTATGTCGTCCCGCAGATACCGCACGACTTGCCTGATGTGACATTCTCAGGTCTCCTACACAGCGGTTCATCCGCATCCGTGGAGCTGAACGAGTTCGCACTCTACCTCGACAAGCCCGGTCTCTACGATTTCTACCTAGGCGTCAAGTCGGGCGACTATGAATTCCTTATCGATAACAATCCCGCGTCAGTCGTGAGCAAGAACCAGATCACTACTGTGCAGCTCGAGAGCGGGCTCCACACGTTCCAGGTCTTCGGGGATTTCTCAGGCTCGGGCCGCGACACTTCCTGGAGCGTCGGTGTCGTTCCGCCATCCGGCGAGTCCGGCAAGCCTCTGTCACGGGAGGCTATGTTCGCCACAGGCCTACTGTTTTTCGCGATAATCATATTCGTCGCAGACGTGAGCTATCGCCGTCTCCGCCGAAGGCTTTCTGAACCACGAGTACATGAGACAAAGGCGAATCCTGACTCAATCACATGATAGGGACGAAAAGGATCTCCCGCGCGGAGCGGGCAGGAGAGCGTCGGCGGTCATGGGCGGACAAAGTGAAGGCAAAGTGAAGGCAAACGCGTCTCGGGTTGATCCTTCCGCGCCGGCTTTCAGACTGATAGAGGACTACCAGTACTACACGATCGGCCTGATGGTCTTTGCGTTCAGTTTCTTCATTCACTCAGGCTGTCCGTTCTGCCCGGGCGAATACAGTGATATCTACAACGTATTCTGGCAGGTCTTTGGATCCGGCGAGAGATGGTTCACAGGAACCGTCAACGCCATCGGGCTACCCTACAGCGATTATAGATTCGAATATCCGCCAGTTATTGCTTGTTTGTTCTATGTGAGCAGCGCGATCTCACTGAACCTCGCCCGATGGACAGATGTCGCACGTGACAACGCTTTCTACATCGTGTTCACTTTGGCGTTTCTGCTGCCAGCATACATGCTCTATCTGAGCGCCGTCAAGACCACGTCAAAGCTGTTCAGCACACACTGGTCAAGGCTGCTGTTTGCAGCGGCTGGATTCGGGGTTGCGTATTATGTGGTATACAATTTCGACATAATCGCAATCACGTTCGCGATGTTCTCACTGCTTCTGTTGGTCAGGGGGAAAATCCGTACTGCGGGTTTCCTGCTAGGCCTGAGCGTTGCTTCAAAGGTCATTCCCGGCGTTATTCTGTTGCCTTGTTTCCTCTACTTGGCTCGGAAGAACATTCGGTCAAGCGTAGGGTTTCTTCTTAGCTTCGTTCTGACAGTTGCCATCGCATTTGCGCCAGTCTACGTCTTGGCCTTGAAAGGTCTTGACGTGATGATGCTTGAGTGGCACGTCTCACAAACGGCGGTCATGTACTGCGAGAACTGCTTCTACGTGATGATTGTCAGCGAACTCGAGAACCCTACCATGAGGCTGGCATCACAGATACTCATGATAGCTGTGCCTCTTGGAGTAATGTTGGCCACGAGTCATCCGGACAAGAATGTGAAGCTGATCCGCCGGAGCCTCCTCATGATTCCGGCACTCGTTTCCGTCTCCTACGTCTACTCGCCTCAGATGAATGTGATGATCGCACCGGCATACTTGCTTGCAAGCAGTCCTCTAGCGTTCGGTGTGCTCGCCTTGAGTGATCTACTGAATGTGCTTATCATGGTCTTCTTTTTCAGGCCAGAAATCCTCTGCAGCATCTTCAGGATTTGGTCGTGCCCTGCAGTGTGGGGACGCGAAAGCCCAATACAATGGATAGCATTCTCTCGGATAGTGCTACTCTGGGTCTTCATAGTCGCCTGCACAATCAGCAGCAAGGGCAAACTGCGGATTCCTGGTTTCTTGAGGGCCACAGATGCCTGGCGGGCGAAGAAAGGGCTCGACACACCTCCGAGAGATGACCAAGGGCAATCGGAGCTGCAAGAAGAGTGGAGGTCTGCCGGGAATACGCACTCAGCCTGCCTCACACACGGGTTTCAACAAATCTGGAATCAGACTAGATGAGGTGAGGGGAAACGACGATAGTCGACCTGGCAAGCGTTCTACTGGAACTTCCGTTCAAGAACGGGATTGCGGATCATTCCAAGTAGGAACATTATGCCTGCAGGTCTCTTCATCATTTGCCTCGTCACGCTGCTATCATCTGCCTTTCTTCGAGCCTGTATGAGGCGCCGGCATCGGATGGTGTCTCGAAGGTGGCGTGCGTTCCAGAGCCAGGCGGCGAGGATCGTTAGAACCTCGTCGCCTCGAACTCGGCTAATTACCCAGATGACAAGGCCGATCTGCAGAACCATATAACGTGGTAGTATGCTGATCAGGCTTCCGAGCGAGTAGTTCTTCAGTATCATGCGGAGACGATTTCTATTGAACAAGTACTGGATGTCAGTGGTCTTCATTCGCGTGATCCCCGACTTGTGCATCACCTTTGATCCAGTAACATAGAGGACTCTGAGTCCTAGAAGCCGCAGCCTCCAGGAGAGGTCAACATCCTCCAAGTACATGAACAGCTCATTATCGAATCCCCCTACCGTCTCGAGGACATCTCTCCGGATCGCAAGCGATGAGCCCACTGCGTAGAAACACTCTCGTGAGTCGTCATATTGGCTTCGATCGATCTCGCCTTTGCCTCTGCTCCAAGCGAAGCCGTAGATATCTGACACCCCTCCACAGGAGTCTATGGTTTCAGGGGTTCCAGGTAGCACGACTTTGCTGCACACCGCGCCAATGTTATCATCTCTGAGAGAGGAGACCAGTTCACGCAGCCAACCCTCTTGGACAATCGTGTCGTTGTTGAGGAAGATCAGGTAGGCTCCCAAGGAGTTCCTTGCGCCGATATTACAGGCCTCGCCGTACCCCACATTCGATTCAAGCTGAATTAACTTGACAGTAGGGAAACCCCGTCGAATGATCTCGGCCGACTTGTCTGGGCTGGCGTTGTCAACGACGATTATCTCAATGTCTTCTCCACTAGTCTTGAGGACCGATTCTATGCAATCCAATATGCACTCTGCCCCTTGATAGTTCGGGATGACAACAGATGCGAGAGGTCGAACATTCGATGCGCGCGTCTCGTTCGTCCAGGGTCTCCAGTTGTGGGTCTTCAATGTGAGGCCTGAGAACTCACGCAAGGTTGCTTTCTACCACTGTTTCCACCAAGGGGCAGCATCGCGACTTCAGGATTGCTAGTCGCTTAGTGTACGCCACCATCGCTTGTTGGCGACGTACCAGTCAATTGTCTTCTGAAGTCCCTGCTCGAAGTCAACTCGAGGCTTCCAGCCTAGCCGATGAATCTTAGCGCAATCCAGAGAGTACCTGTAGTCGTGGCCGGGGCGATCGCCGACGAACTCTATCATCGTCTCTGGAAGAGATAGACGCCTGAGAATTTCCCTGGCAATGTCCATGTTCTTTCTCTCGTTGCCACCAGCGATGTTGTAGATCTCTCCCTTCTCGCCCTTCTCTAATACGCGCTGAATGGCTCGACAGTTGTCCTCCACGAAGATCCAGTCCCTCACATTCTTACCTGAGCCATAGAGTGGGAGACGCTTGCCAAGAAGCGCGTTCGTAATGAGTCTTGGTATGAGCTTCTCCGGATGCTGATTCGGGCCGTAATTGTTTGTGCTTCGAGTCACGGTGACTTCAAGCCCGTATGTGACGTGGTAGGCGTTGACGAGAAGGTCCGCGGCTGCCTTGCTGGCCGAGTATGGACTGGAAGGGTTGAGCAGGTCCGTCTCTCTGAGTGATCCCTCAGCACGGCTTCCATAGACCTCGTCTGTACTGATCTGCTGGAACGGGACGTGGAATCTGCGGCATGCGTCAAGAATGACCTGCGTTCCGAGAATGTTCGTCTCAACGAAAACCTGTGGCGTCTCGATGCTGCGGTCGACGTGTGACTCGGCCGCGAAATTCACTACGGAATCAGCCTTCCCCACGAGCGAGTCCACAAGCTTCCGGTTCGTGATGTTGCCTTTCACGAACTTGTGCCGCTTCTCGGGGCGTAGATCTCTGATGTTTCTCAGGTTGCCAGCGTACGTGAGCTTGTCGAGGTTGATCACCTTGCAGTCCGTCTCTTTGAGCAGGTGACGAATGAAGTTGCTTCCAATGAAGCCTGCTCCGCCAGTCACAAGAACTCTATCCATATCTTCACTCAACCATCCTCTCTACCTAGTGGAACCGGTCGGCGATCCTTCCTGACGGTCAAGCGGTTCACGATCGGAATCCCATCCACCCTATACCGGTAGCTTGTCGGGTTCAATGATGCGCCACGAGCCTGCAGGCTTGGTCCTGAGCGTTGGGGAAGGCGCCTTCAGGAGACTTCGGCCCTTTGGTTTCCATAGAATTGTGGGGCGAATGGATAGTTCTACCAGCTGTCGAGTCTGTCTACTCAGCTGCTGTTCCAAGGCAGTGGCTACTATTCTCGAGATCTTCAGCCCCCTCTCCTGAGAGATGTGCTTGATTCTCTTCACAAGGTCTTCGGGGAGACTGACCGTCAACCTTTGCAGCCGCTTGTTGCTTCGCCCTTCTGCATGATTCTTCATGTTTCTAAGCATCCGCGCCGCTTGTTGCATTCCTATGGAAAAATGACAAACCTCATCCATGCTTCAGTCCCGGAGCTAGGCCCCAATCGTACGGAATCTGTTTCGTATCTGGTGGTAGCCTGTACTCATCCGGCACCTTGTAGTTGTACAGCTCAGTTGGGATGTTGATTGCGTATGCGGTTTCTCCTCCGATCCCCTTGAACCCATGTTGTACCAGCGGTGGGATCTTCACAAGGAGAGGTTTTCGATCGCCGAAGAAGATCTCATCAAGCTGCTTGTACGTTGGAGAGGTCTTTCGGGAGTCGTACACGACCAGCTTCAACATGCCTTTGATGCACGTCATGTTGTCTGTCTGTTTCTTGTGGTAGTGCCAAGCCTTCACGACGCCTGGATGCACCGTCGTCAAGTACACTTGGCCGAATCTCTCGAAGATCTCCCAGTCAGACCGTAGCAGCTCCGTCAACCACCCCCGCTCATCCGGTATCGGTTTCAGCTCACGGAGAAGGACTCCATCAATCATTCGACCTGCAACCCCAAACTTGGCATAGTGCATCAACCCAACTTAATTATACCTTGGCTCCTTCCACCAGATCGGTGCCAAGAGAACGTCCCGGACAAGAGTCGTCGTTACGGGGAGCAGCGGCCTTCTCGGAAGGAGACTCGTGAGCGCTCTGAGCGGCGACTATGAGGTTGCGGGGATCGACAGGTACGTGCCGGAAGATCAGAGGGACCTCGCTGTTGACATCACTCAGAAAGAGCGCACGTTGGAATCGATCGCAAGTGTGGCTCCCAATGTGGTTGTTCACACGGCCGCCGAGACGAACGTGGACCGTTGCGAAACCGAGCGAGATCTCGCACTGAGAATCAACGTGGATGGGACGGCTAACATCGCGGACGCTTGCTTGAGAGTCGAAGCTAAGCTGATGCTTGTCTCAACCGACTATGTCTTCGACGGCAACAAAGGGAACTATGCAGAAACAGACGAACCCAACCCGATCAGTTTCTATGGCCTCACGAAACTCGAGGCCGAGCGGATCACAGCGTCGACTTCACCGAACTCCCTGATTATTAGAACGAGTGTCCTGTACGGATGGCACCCCACGAAACTCAATTTCGCAACCTGGATCTTGAAAGGACTCCGTGAACGCCAGACCCTCGAAGTAGCGAACGATCACATCAATTCCCCGACCCTCGCTGACAATCTGGCTGATGCGATTCACAGAGCCATCGAACGCAACAGTCAGGGCATACTGCACATTGCGGGAAATGAAAGGATCAGCCGATTCGATTTCGCTCGCAAAATGGCCAGGCAATTCGACCTCGACGAGAGCCTACTGGTTCCTGTTGGGATGAAGGATCTGAACTGGATCGCCAGGAGGCCCAGGGATTCTTCTTTCAACGTCGGAAAGGCTGAAAAGGAATTGGGCATTGAACTATTCGGAGTCGACCGCGGCCTGGAAGCGTTGGCGGGGAGCAGGCGATGAAAGGCGTAGTCCTACACGGGGGCGCCGGAACCCGACTGAGACCCTTAACGCACACGGGGCCTAAGCAACTCATACCCATCGCGAACAAACCAATGTCGCTCTACGCGATCGAAGCGCTGAGAGAAGCCGGCGTGACAGATATCGCGATCATTCTAGGAACCATAGCGCCCGAAAAGGTCCAGGAGTACTACGGAGGAGGCGAAAGGTTCGGGGTGAACATAACCTACGTCCACCAAGGTGAACCGAAAGGCATCGCACATGCCGTGAAACTGACGGAGCATTTCGTCGGCGACGAGCCTTTCGTGGTGTTTTTGGCTGACAACATCCTGAAGGGGGGCATCCGTGAAATGGTCAGCGAGTTCGAGGAATCCCAAGCCGCCTCCGAGATCGCGCTATGTCACGTTCGAAACCCGCGGAGTTTCGGCATCGCCGACTTAAAGGACGGCAAGATCGTACGCTTAGTCGAGAAGCCCAAGGAGCCTCCAAGCGATCTTGCGTTGGTGGGCATCTACTTGTTCCGGAAACCGATCTTTGATGCGATTCGCCGGCTTCAGCCTTCATGGAGGAACGAGCTTGAGATCACCGACGCAATCCAGACGTTGCTCAATGATGGACTCGAAGTGAGGCACCGTCTGGTAAAGGGCTGGTGGAAGGACACCGGCCTTCCGGAGGATATCCTCGAGGCGAACCAGCTCGTCCTCTCAGAGCTGTCATCGTACAACAGAGGAAGACTGGAGGAAGACGTTAAGGTCTCCGGCATCATATGCATTGGAGATAACACAGTCGTTCGCGCGGGAACAACACTTCGAGGCCCCCTCATCCTCGGTAAGAATTGCGAGATAGGGCCCGACGCCTACATCGGTCCGTACACATCAATCGGCGACAACACACTGGTCCGAGACGCAGAGGTGGAGAACACGATCATAGTAGGGGAGTGTAGGATCGAGTGCAAGAGACGGATCGTCGACAGTCTCATCGGACGCAATACATGCATCATGGACTCGGCAACCAATCTGCCGCGCGGATCGCGTTTCATCATCGGTGAGAACACCGTCCTCTCTATTTGATTGGTACGGCGCAGCCATTTCTGTGGCGCGATAACCGCAAGCGGAAATGGCGCTTTTTGCATTACTAACGTCGATGGTCGCGGATGCCTGCATCTTGCCGATGGGCGATCGTTCTGGCGGTGAGATTGCATGAACTGTTCTGATCCTTCATTCGTGTGATGCCTGACTTGTGTATCACCTTTGATACTTTCTGCCACTGTTTTTTCTGCCCTCTGTCCCTGACTCTGATGAGCCGACGCTCACCCGCGCCTTCTCTCTCCCCTTTCCTCAGTTGAACATCGCGTCGTTACTTCAGACCCGCCTATATGTTCGCTCGT
>Ga0315280_10007711_pt1 | contig 14338 bp, 13 predicted proteins | sample YL17G06_40_MG_FD_203697 | JGI IMG/M metagenome (GOLD analysis project Ga0315280, IMG submission 203697) | Sediment microbial communities from Yellowstone Lake, YNP, Wyoming, USA - YL17G06_40 | ecosystem: Environmental > Aquatic > Freshwater > Lake > Sediment | place: USA: Wyoming | collected...
GCTGCGAAGCTCTGGGCTCCCCCTATGGTGGCCGTAACGAAGCTGTACTTTTGTCAGATCTTGGCCGAGGTCGGCAAGTTTCAGGTACTTGACTCCGCTCTCTCCTATGTCATAGTCGACTTCGTATTGGTAAGTGTCAAACCAATCTTCCAGCAACATTCTGCGGAAACGCATCCGGAAACACCTTGTGCCTAATCAGAGTCTCCACGGGTAATATAAGCTCCGCAGAGAGCAAAGGAAGGTGTAGTTTCCCATAATTATTTCGCATCCTGAATTGTTTGGATGGCTTCGGTCTTTTCCAGTGGAAGCTTCCTCTGGAATGCTTGGATTGGTGTTTCGAGCGATTCGATGTTTAGGCTGAGGTGTGGTTTGACCTCGTTGTGCCAGTGGACGTACTCGTCTATCGATTTGAATTGATGCTGCTTCTGGTCGTAGACGCCGTAGAAGCGTTCCAGCTTCCCGTTCGTTTGGGGATGGTTAGATGGGTAGGACCCTTCCTTCCGGATACGGGTCGGCTCTCGCGCGCTCTGTGTGCTCGTCCATTCGATAGCTTGCGAGCGCTGCCACATACTTGCTCAGGCTGATGCCTCTTCCTTCAGACAGATGCCTGGAGACTATCCGTTCGAATGACTTCACAGAGTATAGGTCGCCTTCTTTCTTCTTCAGAAAGCCTCTGCTGTGCAGCTCGTCGACTTTTGACTTCACAGCAGCTTGCGGCAAACTCAGAAGTTCAGACAGGCTCGCTATCGAGAGTTCTTTCTCGGACATTTTGAGAAGAAGTTCAACCTCTTCTGGTCTGACTATTAGTGGAAGGACATCCGCAAACATGGGCGGCGTATTCAGCGATGTAGCCAGTCGCCGATAATCATCCAGGCACATTGTCGGCCATATTAATGCAAGATCCGACAAGGTATAAGCTTCAACCCGTCGAACGTTGACCTGCGTTGAAGTAGCGTCAGTTGGTATCCTAGGATTCCTTCATATCTGCAATTTGGCCTGCACCAGAACGAGAAGGACCGACCTCCGGCTAAGTGACATTCCCTATTCCGATATGATATCCGGAAGAGTATTTCCGAAACAGAAGCCAATATCGAAAGAAAAGACACATTACACTAAACAGTAAGAGCTTGTGGTTCAGCCTGGCGTGAGAAGATGAAGGGCGCCGTGCTCTACAGATTTCGTTCCCCCGTTACTGGTTCTATGGAAAGAGTACTCAACGAGAGAGTCCACTGACAAGTTCTCCGTGAGCGGACACATGAAGGAGGCAACTCAACGCGAAGGTAAATCGCGCATCATCGCGCGTGCTATGCTCGCGCCTTTCTGGTTTTCGGTTTCGTGGTCTACGCGATATATCCTGATTGGCTGACGATGTTCTCGATTCCGTTGCCTGATTGGTCTAGATGGATTATGGTTGGAGTATCCATCGTGACGATTCCGTTCGTGATGGGGGGGTACCACACGTGGCTCGGACAGGAAGACAATGGTCTAAGAAGTCTGGATGTAGCGAGGATGCCACTCGACCCCGGTCCAGGATTGGACTGAAGTAGGGTCGATCCGAATTACAGTTCTTTCGCGGTTCAGTGTTTCATCAAGATACTTTGGTCCGTTTTCTCCCAGGTACCTTAAGGCCATCCTTTTTCCCATAGGTATCCAGTCGAAGTCAGAAAGTATCGTAGCCTTACCCTGAACCGTGACCCTGGTGTAAGGGGCAGCAGGGGTATCAATACATATCGCTATGTTGCTATTCTTTCGCACATTTGAAAGAAACTTTGACTTTGCTCGAGCAATTACGTAGAATGACTTGCGGTCCCATTCGTACCAGACCGGGTTGATGTAGGGCGATCCGTTCTCGTCAATTGTAGCAATCTTGGCGATATTCCCTTTGGACAGAAAATCTTCCATGGCCCGCTTTGTGAGTGATGGCATAAACCTCGGTGCCTAGGGCAACGTGTCGCTACTAAAATGTATGGAATTCGAGGACTTGGTCCCTTGCCTGCTATTTTTGGCAGGCACGCTTGTATTTTTTTCCGACGCTAATTGCAAAGAACAGTGATACGACCGACAGAACAGCGGAATGAATTTGAAGTAGAGGATGGCGAAGGAAAAGAAGATGAGACAGCCCTACCTGAATGGGTGAATATGCGTCCAAGACGGAGGGAGCCAAGCGCCCTTGAAGTTTTTGATCGCCGTATCTAGATGACTTTGGCCCTGTTTCAAGGTCCACATGAAATGCCCAGGAAACAGTGATACAACATTCAAGCCGGCGAGTCTTCCAATGTGGTTTCGGTAGCTGTCCAAATTGCAGCCTGGCCAGTTACCAAAGCCAACCGTCCCATCGATGAAGACTATGTCGGATGAGAAAAAGCTTCTTGGTTTCTCTTCGATGAGATAGCCGACAATTCCACGGCTATGCCCGGGCAGCTGAATTGCCCTTAGAGTGTACTTTCCCACTCTAATCTTACCTTGGTGACTTAGTACTCGATCAATTTTGCAGTGTCTGTAGACATAGGCCTTGGGATAGATGCCACTTTCGTTTGCGGCGCGCAATCCAGCATCCAGATCGCCCCCTCCGTTCTCGATGAGCTCTGCTTCGCCTCGAGGTGCTACAACTTTCGCACCTGTTGCCCTGTGCATCACCCTTATTCCACCAGCATGGTCTGCATGGGCATGGGTCATCAGAATGTAATCAATGTCCTTCCTCGGGTTGTAGCCATCTTCTACGATGTTTCGGATTATCTCTTCGGAGTCTATTCCAACACCGGCGTCGATCATGCATTTCTCGTTGCCTCCATCAACAACATAGATGTGGCAATCCATTCTGTTGGAGAGTCTAATGTCCCCGCCACCAACAAGATAGATGTCTTTCGCAATTCTCAAGAGACGATGCGCGCTCTCCCTTGGTGGTTAGAATGCCATTCGTCGAGCCATAAATTCATCGTTTGCTCACTTTTCCTTGTAGCCGGAAAACCCGCTAACCACGTAGGATCTTGCCTCATTATCCTTCAAGTTGGCCAGAACTGCCACCCCTGACAAATTCCTGAGAGTTGAATGGATGTTGTTAATGCGGAGATGTTCCAAGGACTGCCGCACTATCATGCAAGACTTCACGAGTCTTGGGGACGGTGAAGCAGCCATCTGTGGATTCACGCTGCAAGTGCTCTTGATCGACGCAATGATAGCAGTAGCAAGGCTTGTCGATTCTATGAAGAAACTACGACATTGAAGTACGGAATGTTTGAAGATTTATCAATAGTCTGATATCCATCGCGTGCCATTAGCCATGGAGCAGTGCAAAGACTTGCAGATCACCGACGTGCGGTCAACCATAGTCTGTGTTCCTTACAAGGAACCTGAACCTTGGGCTTGGGGAGTTGGACACTACGGCGTTAACGCCATTCTAGTTGAAATATCAACAGATGAGGGCATCACCGGAATCGGTGAAGGAACTAGCCCACATGCAACCGTTGAGCATGGAAAGGTGATTCTAGACGCAACCAAGAAGTTTCTAGTGGGGGATGATCCTTTCGACATCGAGAGAATCATGAGAAGGATCTGGGGAGCGGGCTTCACAGATCACAGAGTCCTGTCGGGAGTCGAGATGGCACTGTGGGATATCGTCGGCAAAGCATGCAAGAAGCCACTCTACAAACTTCTGGGCGGCACAGTTGCTAAGAAAATCCCCTTTGCTCCTTGGTTGAACCGAAAAAGACCAGATGAAATGGCGAAACAGGCAATCGATTTTGTCGGACAGGGGTTTGGCTCGTTCTACATCAAAGTTGGAATCGAGCCTCGCGAAGATATTGAAGCTGTGCAAACTGTGAGAGGGGCGGTCGGGGACGACGTTCACATACGAGTCGACGCAAACCAGGCCTGGACACCTGGTATTGCGGTGAAGATGATTAAGAAACTGGAACGATACGACATAGAGTTCGTTGAGGACCCCACGAACAGCTATGGCATGGCTCGAGTGAGGAAAGCAGTGGAAACGCCAATATGTTCTGGCGCTGAAACCATCTACGAAATCTTCCGCGTAGTCACAGAGGGATCGGTGGACATTATGGGTCACATCGACCCACGCATGCAAGGAGGTATCATGAACTGCAAGAAGGCATGCGCGATTTGTGAGATGGCGGGCTTGCCAGTCGTCGCACATGCCGGCTGGGAGCTATCCATAGCGACTCATGCTGTTCTCCATATTGCAGCATCGACTCCCAATTTTATCTTCCCTAATCAAACGTACTACATGTATCTAGCCGACGATGTCTGCCGAGGAGGCATGCTGAAATTCGAGCAAGGCTGTATATCCGTTCCAGAAAGACTAGGGCTAGGAATAGAGTTGGACACGGACAAGGTCGGCGCCTATAACGAAATATATCGACGTCAAGGGGGCTTCTCAATTTTCGAACCTCCAAAGACTCCGAGACCTAGCGTCCTCCCATTCCAAGTTTATTGACGGAACACACTTTGCGTGAAGTTCTTGGACTCAATTTCAAGATAATCAGGTAGGCAATTGAGTGGGGGCCTGTAGAAAAATGACCTTGATGACCTTGCTCACGGCAGAATCGGCCTCTCGATTGAATTGCATGGGCACAAGCAGCCAAGAGCTGAGAGAGTCAGTCCACAATTTTCTGTCGGATGCTCTATGAGTGGGTCAAGGAAGGTGGCACTGCCATTCGTGGAAAGTGGCACACGGGTTGTAACTCGGCCAACCTTCAATTGCAAGCCAAGTCCACATCCGCACCGCATATGGAGTCTCATAGTTCCTAACGCAGCAAGACTGTCGATCTCGGTGATGGATGCAGCTTAGAAGACTGCAAAAGACTTATGAGTTCAGCGTTTGACTGACAATACAGGGGAGTTGAATTTGGAACTAGTGGAAGCTATGAGAGGCCGGAGGGCTTACAGAGCATTCCTCTCCGATCCAGTACCCGAGGCCGACTTGGAAAAGATAGTCCAGGCATGTGCCTGGAGTTTTTCGGGTGGAAACACGCCCACGTGGGAGGTAGTTGTAGTCAGGGATAGGACTCTGAAAGACCAGATCGTGAAAGCAAGCGAGAATCAGACTTTCTTGGCTCAAGCGCCTGTGCTCTTGGTATTCTGTGGAACACGCATTTTCGACATACTTCAAGTCGTGTCAAACGCTATGCTATCCGCATATTCACTCGGATACGGGTCCTGCTGTGTGGGATCGACAGACGCTGACAAGGTGGAGAAGATACTTGGAGTCACAAAGGAACTAAAAGTGCTTCCCGCGGAAATCGCTGAGAAGCTTGGAATCCCGGAGGAGATGAAAGTTCGGATTCTGGTTCCTGTTGGGAAGCCGAATCCGCTGTACCTGCCGACAAATCCCGGAAAACGCACAATCTGGGAGATCGCCAACTTCGACAAATGGAAGAGGAAGCGCTTCACCAAGGCACCGCAGGTTGTTGAGAACCTTATCAATGATTGCAGAACGGCTATGGATGATTTCAGGCGAGGGCGAGAAGGCATGATCAAGAAAGAAGGCATGGGCGACACGCTGTACCGCTGGGAAGAGAAGTACGCCGCATTTTCCTTCCCGAACCTCGTGAGACGGTGGATCTTCTACTTCCGACTTCTCGGGGAAAAGGGGCTGGTCCAGATCGAGCAAGACTTCCTAGACAGGTCCATGCGAACCATAGGCGAATATGAGAGTCAACGATGGACTCACATACTGGAAACTCATGATGTGAACTCCACCGCTGTGGTCACGCACGAGCGCAAGTACTCGATGGAGATCTTTCCGAAGCTCCTCAACGAATGGATAGAATTCGCAGAGAAGCGTCTTGAAGCGATATCATCTTCAGTCAAGACACTCAACGAATACGTCAGCTGACGAGCGGCAGTACAGAGCCTAGGCGCCGAAGAGTCGTGGTCGGTGAAGCTTTTGCCCTGACGGAGGAGCCCGGGGGTTCAATTCCCGGCGGGCCCGTCATCCTATCTTCCATGAGTGCCAGTACGGAGTGTGTGTGCGCTCCACGAGACCACACCCACTTTCAAACCACGAACGACGACGGTTCAGAATACGGCGCCTGCGCACCACGAGAAGACACATGAGATGACAGTTCAAATCTAGGTACGATTGTGATTCTCTTGGGCGAGTACGAGGGAGAGACTATGAGAAACGATTTGGAACGGTATGAGCCAACACTAGTGTAAGCCCTTTTCCTCCTGTCCCACGATGTAGTTTTCCAGTCTCTTCATGAACCAGCCCGTGATGCAGAGATGTTGCCCTCAGGCAGAGTATCATGTAGTTGAGAATAGCGGTCACATGTGCGTCATGGACTAGGCGGAAGAGTTCAACAAGATCGCCCTTGAGTTCTTGAAGACGTACAGTCCGACACACCCCTCTATGCCGCATAGTATGCTCTGTTTCGTTCACTCAGGACTGCCTCTCGTACCGTCAGCCGCCATTTCCGATTCATGGTAGATGGGCGCAGACTACGCTCGATGACGAAATCTCTATATACGCATTGACCCGCGTCACGTGACGTCAGTGACATATCCATGAAGATAACTAGGGTTGAAACCGTTCACGTCAGCATGCCCTATGCGTTCCCTATACGGCAATCAAGAGGAGAGTTTACGGAATTCGTTCCATCGGCGAACATGACCTTGGTGAAGGTTCACACCGATGATGGCATAATGGGACTTGGAGAAACGGGGTTTCTCACTTATAACGCGATTGATCAAGTCATTCATGACCATATTTCACCATTTATTCTTGGCAAAGATCCCTTTGAGATTGCTAATATCCACTCGATTATGGAACTGTCGGAGATGAATATCAATGAGCGGTATGGACCATTCTCTGCGGGTAGTTCAGCGATCGACATGGCCCTCTACGATATCGTGGGTAAGGCTCTAGGCGTTCCGATCTACAAGCTGCTCGGTGGGCCTGTCAGGAGTGTGGTGCCACTAGAGCCAGGCGTCATAGGGATAGGAAGCGTTGAGAACACGGTCAAGCGTGCCCAGCAGCTCCACGATATGGGACACAGGGTGATCAAGTTGAAGGTTGGCTCGGACGAACAGCTTGATGTTGAACGAGTGAAGGGAGTTAGGGAGGCTCTCGGAGACGCCGTCAAGATCAGAGTCGATGCTAATCAGGGGTGGACGCCTAAACAGGCTATCAAGATAGTTGACCGAATGGACAGGTATGATCTCCATCTAGTGGAGCAGCCTGTGGCTTACTGGAATCTGAAAGGCATGGCTGAGGTCAAGAGAGCCGTACGAGTGCCCGTGATGGCTGATGAAAGCCTCTGGGGACCGTATGACGCCGTGAATCTAGTAAGGTTTGAAGCTGCTGACATCTTTGACATCTACATCAACAAATCTCCGGGAATCTATAACTCGATGAAGATAGCTCACATCGGTGAACCTGCAGGCATAACATGTGACGTAGCTGCCGTCGGGCCCTTCCTGGGTAGAGTGACCGCTGCCCACGTAGCGGCCTCCATCCGAAACCTAGCAGACGGAGGCAACATGAGAGGACCCTGGATGATCGCTGACGACCTACTACTCGACCCACCCAGGGAAACGAGGGAAGGCCTCGAATTGCCAACGAAACCCGGTCTTGGGGTAGAACTAGACGACGCGAAAGTTCAGAAGTACAGAGTGAAATAACGCTCTTCCAAGGTTGACCCTCTGCTATTCTCCACCGCTCAGCTGCCTCTTTTTTTGGGAGCCCCATCCTGAGCTGCTAGCGTGGCAGCGGCTGGAGCATCCCCCTTTCAATTCTTAAATAAACCGGGGTGGACTCATTAAAGTATGACAGAATACGCACTCGGCGGCTATATGGGGCAGATCCTGAGAGTAAACCTGACTACAAGAAAGATGTCAAAAGAAGAACTGAGGCCAGAGCATGCCAGAAAATACATAGGTGGATCGGGGGTGGGAGGAAGGATCCTCTATGAGGAAGTCCCACCTTGGGTGGGTGCACTTGATCCTCAGAATTTATTGATCTTCAGCACCGGACCAGCTACTGGAACAAATGTGCCGACTGCGGGAAGACACACGGTCGTGACAAAGTCTCCCCTCACAGGATACTTTGGAGACGCCTCCGGAGGTGGTTTCTGGGGGGCCAACCTCAAGTTCTCTGGCTACGACGTATTAGTGTTCACTGGAAGAGCACACAAGCCGCTGATGCTCTATGTTGACAATGGCGAACCCAAGCTCATGAGTGCTGAATCATACTGGGGGATGGACGCGCGTGAATCGGATCGAGCCATCCGCAAGGACATAGGCCGCATGGACGCAAGGGTGGCAACCATAGGCCAGGCCGGGGAGAAGCTCGTAAGATACGCGGCAATAATGAATGATGAAGCCGATAGAACCGCCGCAAGGTGCGGCGTCGGCGCTGTTATGGGTTTCATGAAGCTGAAGGCCGTCGGCGTCTGGGGAGACCAGAAGGTTCCTGTAAGAGATGAGAAGGTTGCTGCCACAATCTACAAGGAGGTTACAGCCCACGTCAAGACCGATCCAGATAAGATTTCGTTCAGCAAGAATGGAACGCCAGGATATCTTGCGGAGGCCTGGGAACTGGGAGACGCCCCCGCGTACAACTGGGGCCGTTCTGACTTTGGCGGACCGGGAGATCCTGGAATCGAGAAGCTCGCTTATCCGGGAGGATACGAGCAAATCCTCACTGGGACTAGGTCGTGCTACCTATGCCCGATAGCCTGCAGACGAGTCTCTCAGGTCAACGACGGCAAATACAGGACCGAACCGAACGTGGAGGGGCCTGAGTACGAAACGCAAGCAGCGCTTGGACCAAACTGTGGGATAGACAACGTGAAGGCGTTGGCGAAGCTCAACGACCTGTGCAATCTTTACGGAATAGACACAATATCGCTGGGCGGAACGCTAGCTTTCGCGATGGAGTGCTATGAGAAGGGCCTGATCACCAGGCAAGACACAGCCGGAATAGAGCTTAAGTTTGGAGACGCAGATGCAGCAATAGAGATGACACATAGGATCGCATCCAGAGAGGGCTTCGGCAACATCCTCGCCGAAGGATCCAGGAGGGCAGCTCGGACAATCGGCAAGGGGGCCGAGGAATATGCAATTCAAGTGAAAGGAATGGAGATAGCCATGCATGATCCTAGGGCCTTTCAGGGCGGAGGACCACACTACGCCTGCACACCGACAGGCGGAAGACATACGGAAGGAATTACAATGGGTCTGGAACGCAATGGTCGCCAGGTGTTGGGATATCCCAACCCGATGGACAGATTCTCCACCCAAGGGAAGGGGCGCGCGGCAAAAGTCATCGAAGACTGGTGGACGGCTATCAATATAATGGGTTGGTGCATATATGCTGAACCGGCTTGGGGCTATCCATCTGAAGAACTCTTGCTCAGAAGCTATACGGCGATAACAGGAATCCCAATGACGCTCCGGGATGCTATGAAAGCGGGTGAACGAGTTTTCAACCTGAAGAAAGCATTCAACGTGAAGCACGGGGCGACGAGGGCAGAGGATACCCTCCCGAAGAGACTGCTCACACTACCCGGCAAGTCCGGAGCAGTCGTCAAACTCGATGAAACATTGCCCGAGTATTATGAAGCAAGAGGCTGGGATCCGGCCACAAGCAAACCCACAGTGGAGAAGCTTCTGGAACTGGGTCTGGGAGACTTAAGCAAGGACATTTGGGGCTAAAGGACAAGAAAGGCCGATGCCTTTCAGTAGTGGACATGATCCAAGACCCCCAACGAGATGATCCATCAGGGAGACCTCGCTCACAAGCGTTGCAGAGAACTGATCCCGAGCAAGACGCTTCGAGGATCCTCCGATGGGGAATCATACGGTGACCGCGGATGAAGGCACTGTTAGTCTAACGCTGCAAAGATTGATGATGATAGAACTATCTTGTGTGAACACCAACCTGTCACCTGCCTGATCGAGGTGACCTCGACTACTCGGCTTGCTGTTCGATGGATGGTGTGCGGTCCCCTGGATCGTGGCTCCAGTCCATCTTGGCCGTTCTGGCACCGTCTCCACCAGCCATAGAAGGTTCTTCGAGGTATCTGCGCGGCTGTCCAGATCTCGTTGACTGACGCCCCCTCCCGATGTCTTAGTATGCTTCACAATATCGCATTGGGGTGAATGGAAACATTCGATCCTCGACACCAGACCGGTCCAAGACAAATGGTTAAGAACTTGATCGATGATTTCGCGAGGTTTGAAAAGAGAGACCTGAAAGAGGAGTATTCTCTCTTGGATGTCAGAGAACGCTTCTTGAGGACTATGCGTTTCGAGAAAGTGGATAGGCCTCCTCTCTGCGAGTTCCTCGGTTACTGGCCCGAGAGTATTCAGAGGTGGTACGCAGAAGGCCTGCCTGTTGGTGTGGACCTGGAGACCTACTTCGGCTTCGACCGAGGCCTGACGCCCACTCCATGGAAGACTGAAATCCCTCTATCCTATTCTCTTTCAGGCCAGGTGGACGCAGACCCTAGCACAATACCGATCGACTATGGACCTATTCCAAGGTATGGGCCGAAAGTCATCGCGGAGGATGAGAGGTACCGCATAGTGTTGGATGCAGCAGGGGTCAAGAAAAGGTTTGTCAAGGGTAGGGTTACGGGAATGCCGCAGTATAATCGAAGCGGTCAGAAAATACAGAACAAAACTTATGGTCAACTTCATTCTCCGCTTCGACCCTCGGTATGTTAAGGCCAAAGAGAACGTTTCAAAGCGTGAAATTGGCGAGATTGCAACGCTCTTTGCGCGGAGACATGGGGTCACAGAATTTGCGAGGACGCACGGCAAATTCAGCGACCTCTTTCTTTCGGTTGCAATCCATGACATCGACTTGATGCTTTGGTTCACTTTCCGGAAACCCACAACGGTCTACGCTGAGAGTACAAGGAACGTCTCGCGCTCTAGATCTGTCGATGATGCAGCCTTCGGGATACTCAAATTCCCAGATCGCATCATAGGATCTATCGACGCGAATTGGAGTCTCCCTGAAAGCTCTCCATCTCAGTTGGAGAGCGAGTTTCGGGTGGTTGGTTCAAAAGGAGTGATAAACGTCGAGTCTCAAAATCAAGGACTATGGCAGATCGCAAACAAGAGGGGTCTCGAAGTACCCGATCTTACCTTCTGGCCTGTCGTAGAAGACAAACTGCTGGGTGATCTGAAAGCAGCTGTTGACCATTTCATAACAAGTGTTGTTCAGGATAGACAACCGCTTGTGGGTCCAGTTGAAGGTAAGAATGCATTGAAGGTCGCCTTAGCTCTTAAGGAGTCAGTCTCTAAGCATCAAGTGTTGAATCTCAGCTGGTAACACAATTTCTCACGCTAATAAGCTCAGGGCTGTAAGTGCGTAAATCTTCCCGCATGCTTCAAGCTCCTGAACCTCTACGTACTCATCATGAGTGTGAATGTTTCTAATACTTCCAGGACCAAATATCACAGTTGGAATCTGCGCTATCGAATTGAGAAAGTACGCATCGCAGCTGGCAACAAAACCGGCCAGAGTCGGGGGCTTTTCACTATTCATCACTTTTCCATACGCACCCAAGATTGCTCTAACCCCGTCCTCTCCGCCTTTGATTTCCGAAGCTCCGATCTCCTGTGTGAACTCTACACTGTAAACCAACTCCTTATCCTGTCTAGCGAGATCATCCAGCAATTGTATTACCTCAGACTTCGCTGACTCAACGCTTTGGGGAGGCACAATTCGCCTCTCTCCTGAAACCCAACATCTATCCGGGACGACATTGGATTTCACGCCGCCGTTGATTACGCCGAGATTTACCGTGGGCGGTCCGAGAAGGGGATGACTGTACTCCTCCTTGATTTTCTCTCCGTAATTTTCGAGGGCACCGATGATCTTCTGCATTTTGAGTATCGCGTTTATTCCAGTGTGTGGGACGCTTGCATGCGCCGCCTTTCCATGCGTGGTTATCTCATAGGTGATGTTTCCTTTGTGAGCCGAGCAAATTGCCATGTCAGTAGGTTCTCCCACGATGGCAAAGTCGGCTCTCAGTCCTCTTTTCACCATATGATAGGTTCCGTAGGGGCAGGAGATCTCCTCACCGACGACTGCGTCAAGTATCGCTGAACCCCGAAGTTTGTTTTTCGCTTTTGACCTCAAGGCCTCAAGCGAGATCATCATCGTCGCGAGACCCCCTTTCATGTCTGCGCTCCCCCTGCCGTACACTCTTCCGTTTTCTATCTCGCCGCCGAAGGGATCATGAACCCAGTTAGAGCCGGCAGGGACAACGTCCATATGCCCATTGAAAAGAAGCGTTTTCTTCCCTTCGTTGGGAGCGGTCTCTCCCTCGCCTTCAAATCTAATTTCTACATTAGGACGGTTTGCCATAGCCCCTGTTAGGGCGAAATCAAAATGCCTCTTGTCAAACCAAGAAGCAATGAATTCGGCCAAATCTTTCTCGTCTCCTGGAGGATTCAAACTTGGAATCCTGACCAATGATCTTGTGAGCTCGGCAATCCTCCTGGAATCAATGGCTTGCAATACTTCTAGCTCAAGTTCTTGCCATTCTGCTGAAACAGACTCATTTTCTTGCTCAGTTTTCATTTTTCTCTGCACACAACGCTGCAAACAAAAGTGCTAGTGGAACCTGACAAAGGTCTCCTTTCTCTTTTACTTTCTTACTGCTTTGCGTCAGATGCCTGAAGCGTTGAACCCAACGGCAAACCCAGACATGCCTGGCCGGAAGGAGACGCTTTTGGGACGCGAACAGGTTCCGTAGACTCAAACCTTGAAAGTGCATATAGGCGGCGTACAGCATGAGCCAGAGCGAAGTCATCTCACGTCTAATCAGACTGACCAAGCTTCGTCAAAGGAATTTGAGAGGGCTACTCCGGTTGAGGTAGCAGCGGCAACCGGCGCCTTTGGAGGCTTTGACGCGACCAGAAAGTATTTTACTATTCTTGGAGGGACTTGCAATTGTGACCACAATAGAGGAAGCTACTAGACTCATTGGTCTAGTTAGAGAGACATTCAGCACAATGGGGAAGGAAATAGGCACTTTAGATGAGGTTAGATTATCGAAGAGCGGCCTACAGGGTCAAGAGGGCATCTATCTAGTGTTTCGCAAGACCGATTCTTCAAGCAAGAAAGAACTGTTGACTTTAGGCTATCCAGTAGCGCAAAGGACGTTGGAGGACTCAATAAGAGAGCTCAGCTACAATGCGTACATACGTCTAAAAGAAACCGGCGAAGCTCCGTTCTCTAACATACTCATTGAATTGCATATCTTGTCGCCACTCGTATCTATGGCAGATAAAAACGTTGTAGAATATGGTAAACTCATAACAATTGGTAAGCATGGAGTTCTGATTGAAAGAAATTTCCATACAGCGCTAATCCTTCCATATACGGCTATTCAGAAAGGGTGGGATTCGATAGACCTGCTCTCTGAATGTTGCATGGCAGCCGGTTTGTCACCTGATGCTTGGCTCGACCCCGGGACGAAGGTATATGTTTTTGAGGATGAGGTGTTTAGGGAACTGAAACCAGAAGGCCGAGCAACCAACCAGTAGATCCTAATCTGAACTGCAGACCACGACGCGTGTGATGAGTTCTTTCCGTTGCATAGAGCCTTTGAGGTTCGTTAGCCAGTAGCGCATCGTTCGTCTAAAAGCTGAAAGGCATGACTCGGCTAGTGGGCGAGCGCTGTTGTATCGTCTGATACACTCCTCTTAGTTCTCTCTGTAGGCGAGGATCATGTTACGCAATGCTTTGGGTCCTCTTTTTCCGCCGTCATATTCTTCTTGCGTTTGATGAGGATGTTCTCTAGAGACTATAGGTTTGGAATGCTAGAGTAATGACTCGGCTCTGTTACCTTAAGGTGGGTCCTTTGGTTCTCGCATGATTTGGCTGAGCTGAAGAATCGGCGATCGGTCTAGCGCGTGTCGACGTTTGAAGAGGTTGAAGCTGAGCATGTAGTAGCTGAGCCAACCCTTCACATGCTCAAAGCGACAACGCTCTCTGCGACATGGAAAGCAGTCGTCGAACCCTTCCGTCCGATCCTTCATATACTGAACGAAACACTCCATCAGGTTACCCCTGATCGTAGACGTGATGCTCCAAACCCAGTTGAATTGATTCCCATCACGTTGTTGGCGATCTATTTTCTGGCAATGCTTCTTGCGCATCCTCTTATTCCTTCAGGGGATTGAACTCACTTTGGCTCGGCAATGCGGAGACGGGGTGTGCACATGAGTATCAAAGTCAGAGAATGGTTGCGCAGGTTGGGCATCGAGACAACGCATGAGGAACGCCAAGACATAGACCGGGAGATTGAGCGAAGAACAGGACGTTACTGTGATAGTGGCGTTGAATTGCTTAGTG